>Ga0164243_10000268_pt1 | contig 110631 bp, 111 predicted proteins | sample OricompcompostOP_FD_108781 | JGI IMG/M metagenome (GOLD analysis project Ga0164243, IMG submission 108781) | Organic Plus compost microbial communities from Emeryville, California, USA - Original compost - Organic plus compost (OP) | ecosystem: Engineered > Solid waste > Mixed feedstock >...
CAGGTTCGCACTGTCACAGTGTGGGCATTGCATCGATCGGCTCCCCGCAAATCACCTCAAGCTACACCAGTAGAATCCGTAAAGCGCCGATTGTAAACACTGCCCCGCAAGGGGGAGGGTGTTGCACCGTGCAACTGGAAAACTAAGTGCTCAACAAACTCGATGAGCACCTCCCCCCTTGCGGAGGACTTCGCAGCCGGTCAGCGCTTGCGCTGGCAAATCGCTCCAGTGGAGCGATTTGAGGCAAGAAGGCCATGAGAGCTATGCTCGAATGGCGGGAGGGGGGTGAAGTCGACCCGGATGTCGAGAGGATTCTCAATCCCTCAACAGCTCCTCCCCGGCCTTGAGCCGGGGCCCAGCTTGTTGTCTTCCCTCATCCGCTCCGCGAGCAAGGGGAGAACGTCGTCAGCCGACGATCTCGGTGTCAGAGAAGAAGAACTTGATCTCCTGGGCGGCGGTCTCGGGAGCGTCCGAACCGTGCACGGAATTCTCGCCCATCGACAGGGCGAATTCCTTGCGGATCGTGCCTTCGGCGGCCTTTTCCGGGTTGGTCGCGCCCATGACTTCGCGATTCTTGATGATGGCGCCCTCGCCTTCCAGGACCTGGACGACGACGGGCGAAGCGCTCATCTGCTCGACCAGTTCACCGTAGAAGGGACGGTCCTTGTGCACCGCGTAGAAGGCCTCGGCCTGCTTGCGGGAGAGGTGGATGCGCTTGGAAGCGACGACGCGGAGACCGGCGTCTTCGAACTTGGCGATGATCTTGCCGGTCAGGTTGCGGCGGGTCGCATCCGGCTTGATGATGGAAAGGGTGCGCTCGACGGCCATGCTGGGTCCTCGTTGGTCTTGGCGGGAAGTCGCGCCTTTTAGCCTCACTCCATGGCCGAGACAAGACGGCGCAAGCCCGTTGCGATTGCCATTCTGCCGCATTGTCCCTATTTGCAGGCTGCCTTTTCCCGAATTTCGTTCGTTTCCATGCTGACTGTCTCCAATCTCACCTATCGCATCCAGGGCCGCCCGCTGTTCGAAGGCGCGTCGGTCGTCGTGCCGACCGGCTCCAAGACCGGCCTCGTCGGCCGCAACGGTTCGGGCAAGACGACGCTGTTCAGGCTGATCCAGGGCGAGATCGCGCCCGATGCCGGCACGGTCGAGGTGCAGAAAAAGGCGCGCATCGGTGGCGTGGCGCAGGAAGCGCCGGCAACCGATATTTCCGTGCTGGAAACGGTGATGCAGGCCGACACCGAGCGCGCTGCCCTGCTGGCGGAAGCCGAGACGGCGACCGATCCGCACCGGATCGGCGAGATCCATATGCGCCTCGCCGATATCGATGCGCATACGGCGGAAGCACGGGCCTCGACCATCCTCAAGGGCCTGGGTTTCGCGCAGGACCGGCAACTTGCCCCGACCTCGGAGCTTTCGGGCGGCTGGCGCATGCGCGTGGCGCTGGCCGGCGTGCTGTTCAGCCAGCCCGACCTGCTGCTGCTCGACGAGCCGACGAACTATCTCGACCTGGAAGGCACGCTGTGGCTGGAAAAGTACCTCGCCACCTACCCGTACACCGTGCTGATGATCAGCCACGACCGTGACCTCCTCAACAAGGCGGTTTCATCGATCGTGCATCTCGACCAGGGCAAGCTGACCTTCTATCGCGGGGCCTACGACACGTTCGAGGAAACGCGGCGCATGCAGATGGAGCTGAACAACAAGAGCCGCGAGAAGACGCTGACGCAGATTGCGCACCTGCAGAGCTTCGTCGACCGCTTCAAGGCCAAGGCGACGAAGGCCAAGCAGGCGCAGGCGCGCGTGAAGATGATCGCCAAGCTGAAGCCGCCGGCGGCGATGTTCGACGAGCATTCGGCGCCGTTCAGCTTTACGCAGCCCAAGAAGGTGCCTGCCTCGCCGATGATCACGTTTGACGACGTGTCGGTGGGCTATGGCGACAAGGTCGTACTGAAGCGGATCACCAACCGGCTCGATCCCGACGACCGCATCGCGCTGGTCGGCGTCAACGGCAACGGCAAATCGACGTTCGCCAAGCTGCTGGCGGGCGATTTGAAGCCGATGGGCGGCGAGATGCGCATGGGGCGCGGGCTGGAGATCGCCTATTTCGCCCAGCACCAGATGGATAAGCTCCGGCCGAACGAAACGCCGTTCGAGCACGTCGTGCCGCTGATGCCGCACGACAGCGAAGCCAAGCGCCGCAGCCGCGTGGCGCAGATGGGGCTTTCGACCAGCCGCATGGATACGCCGGTGAAGAACCTTTCCGGCGGCGAGCGGGCGCGCCTGCTGCTCGGGCTCATCACCTTTTCCGGCCCGAACCTCCTGATCCTCGACGAACCGACCAACCACCTCGACATCGACAGCCGCGATGCGCTGGTGGCCGCGCTCAACGATTACAACGGCGCCGTGCTCATCATCAGCCACGACCGGCACCTGATCGAGGCAACGGTCGACAAGCTGTGGATCGCCGAGGGCGGCACCGTGCACGAATTCGACGAGGATCTCGACAGCTACCAGCGCATGCTGACGTCGTCGGGCAACCCGAAGAATGGCGGCGGCTCAGGCGGCAACACCCTTTCGAAGGAAGACCGCAAACGCGAAAAGCAGGAAGCGGCGGCGCGGCGTGCCGAGCTCGCGCCATTGCGCAAGAGCATCGCCGATGCCGAGCACAAGCTCACACGGCTGCGCATGGAACTGGCGCGGGCGGAAAGCCACCTCGCCGACCCGGCCATCGCTACGGGCGACAAGGACCGGGTCATCGCGCTCAGCAAGGACAAGGCGCGCTTTCTCGCCGAGATCGAGGCGACCGAGGAAGCCTGGCTCGCCGCCAGCACCGAACTGGAAGCGGCACAGGAAGCACAGGGTTGATTTTTCAGCGCCGGCAGGCGCCTCACCCGTTGACACACTTCCTTCGCACCAGCCAATTAAAGGCTTGGAGGGATGGGGGAACCATGACTCAAAGCGTCACGGCGGAGTGGCTCATCGCTGAGCTGGGGCTGGAACGGCACCCCGAAGGCGGCTGGTATCGCCAGACCTTCAAGGATGACGAGCCCGACGGCGGCCGCGCCTTTTCCACCGCCATCTATTTCCTGCTGGAAGGTAACGACCTGTCGCGCTGGCATCGCGTCGATGCGGCCGAGACGTGGCATTTCTATGCGGGTGCGCCATTGCGGCTGACGATTTCAGCCGACGGGCAATCCGCGGACAGCCACGTGCTGGGCACGGATTTTGCCGCCGGCCAGCGTCCGCAGGTCACAGTGCCCAAGAGGAACTGGCAGACGGCGCGGAGCCTGGGCGATTGGACGCTGGTGGGCTGCACGGTGGCGCCGGGCTTCGAGTTCACCGGGTTCGAACTGTCCGAGCCACCGCAGGTCGCCTGGGCCGATGTGGGGATTTAGCAGGCTCGCGCTGGTTCTGCTGGCTTTGCTGGTTGCGACCGGCCCCAGCCTCGCGGCCCGCAACCTGACGGACGGGCAGCGCGAGGAGGCGCTGCGCTGGGCCGCCAACAACAGCCTTTTCACGCTCTACCACGAAGTCACGCACCTGCTGATCGACAAGCTCAACCTGCCGGTGCTCGGGCGTGAGGAAGATGCGGCCGACGCCGTAGCCAGCTACCAGATGCTGGCGGCGCACGACCACGACGCCAACGTTGCGATCGGCGATGCCGCCTATGGCTGGCTGCTCTACGGGCAGCTTTACGGCAGCAAGCTCAACGACAGCGATTTCTACAACGAGCACAGCCTCGACAAGCAGCGCGCCTACCAGATCGTGTGCTACATGGTGGGCAGCGACGCAGAGACCTTCCGGAAGATCGCCGACGATTTCCACATCGACGATTCCCGGCAGGACACCTGCAAGTACGATTGGCAGCGGCTCAAGGCCAGCGTCGAGGGTTTGCTGGCGCCCTACAGCGAAAAGAACCACAGCAATACCAAGGTGCGGATCGTCTACGACAGTGCCAAGGGCTCGATGCGGCATGCCGCCGATGCCTTCAAGCGCAGCGGCGTTTTCGAAAAGGTCGCCCGGGCGGTGGAGAAGGGCTACCCGCTGACCGATACGGTGACCTTCCACGCCAAGAGCTGCGGCGAGCCCAACGCCTTCTACGATTCCGACGCCGTGGAAGTGATCTACTGCTACGAACTGATGGACGACCTGGTCTCGATCATCTCCGACGACATGCCGGAGGTGAAGGCCACGCCGGCTGGCAAGGGCGGGCTTGGACGGGCGGATTAGGCGGACTGGCTTCTATATTGAGAGCTTTGTAAGAAGCTGGGCCCCGGCTCAAGGCCGGGGAGAACTCGTTGATGGATGGAGCTAAGCTCTCGATATTCGAGTTTCCATCTTCATACTAACAACAGGTCCTCCCCGGCCTTGAGCCGGGGCCCCGCTTACTTTTACCCCACCCATGCCCCTTCAGGGACAACCTACCCCTTCTTGGCCCAGCGGCCGTTCGGGTCCTGCTGCCAGTAGGTGACGTCGTTGCCGTCGCGGAGGGCGCGCCAGGCGTTGCGTGCTTCGGTGACGGCGTCGGGGTCGTGGCCTGAAAAGATGTAGACGATGCGCTCGTAGCCTTCCGCCGAGCGCGGCACGGCCCGATCGGTGAAGAACCGGACGTGGGCCGTGTTGCGATTGTCGCCTTCCGTGGTGATGAGCACCGGCTGTTCGCCGTCGGTCGCTTCGCCGGCAAGCCCGTGCGGCAGGAAGCTGTCGTCGCGATAGGTCCAGAGCAGGCCATCGAGCGCCTCGGCACGCTCGCGGCTGCCCACTTCCACCACCACCCGCCAGCCGCGTTCCAGCGACTTTTCGAGCAGCACCGGCAGCACCCTTTCCAGGGGCTGGTGCTCGAGGTGGTAGAAGAGGACTTCGGTCATGCCGTTCCCTGCCCCTCATAGTTATCGCGGACCAGGCGATCGAGCAGCGCCACGCCGAAGCCCGGGGCCCAGGAGGTGTTGGTCTCGCTGTTGGCGACGCTGAGGGCGGTGCCGGCGATATCGAGGTGCGCCCACGGCACGTCGTTGACGAAGCGCTGCAGGAACTGCGCGGCGGTGATGGAACCGGCGGGCCGACCGCCGGTATTCTTGATGTCGGCGAAGCGGCTTTCGATCAGCTTGTCGTAGGCCGGCCCGAGCGGCATGCGCCAGACCTTTTCGCCGCTGACGAGACCCGCCGCGCCAAGCCGCTCGGCCAATTCGTCGTCGTTGGAGAACAGGCCCGCATGATCCTTGCCGAGCGCGACGATGATGGCGCCGGTAAGGGTTGCCAGGTCGATCATGAAGCGCGGCTTGAAACGCTGCTGCGTGTACCAGAGGGCATCGGCCAGGACGAGCCGGCCTTCGGCATCGGTGTTGATGATCTCGATCGTGGTGCCGGACATCGCCTTGACGACGTCGCCGGGACGGATGGCGGTGCCGCTCGGCATGTTTTCGACAAGGCCGATGACGCCGATGGCGTTGACCTTGGCCTTGCGCGTCGCAAGCGCATGCATGAGGCCGGTGACGGCGGCAGCGCCACCCATATCGCCCTTCATGTCCTCCATGCTGGCGGCCGGCTTGATGGAAATGCCGCCGGTATCGAAGACCACGCCCTTGCCGACGAAGGCGAGCGGCGCCTCCCCTTGCCTGCCGCCGTTCCAGCGCATGATGACGAGGCGCGGCGGGCGATCCGAGCCCTGCGAGACGGCGAGCAGCGAATTCATGCCGAGTTTGCGCATTTTCGGCTCGTCGAGGATTTCGACCTCGACGCCGAGATCGGCAAGCTTTTGTGCGCGCTCGGCGAATTCGAGCGTGCCGAGGACGTTGGCGGGCTCGTTGACGAGGTCGCGGGCGAGCAGCGTGCCCTCGACGGTCGCGGCGCGGTCGGCAATCGCGGCCGCAACCGCATCCGGATCGGCGACGTGCAGGGTGATGGCGAGATTTGCGGGTTCGCCGTTCTCGTCGGATTTCTGCGACTTGTAGCGGTCGAACTTGTAGTGCCGGAGCCGGATACCGGCCGCGAGTTCGGCAATCGTGGCCGGCACTGCCTCGGGCCCGTCGAGCACGATTGCGGCTTCGGTAGCGCGCGTGGCCGCGACCTTGGCAAGAAGCGAGCCGCCGCGGTCGGTCCAGGTGGAAAGGCTTGCCGTTTCGGGCTTGCCGCTGCCCAGGACCAGCAGGCGCTGCGCGCTGACACCGTGCGGATTCAGGAGATCGAGAACGTGGCCGGGCTTGCCCTTGAAGGCGGCGGCGGAACTGGCGGCCTGCCAATCGAGACCGGTCGCAGCCCAGATGCCGGCGGCAGCCCCGGCAGGCGCCTGGTCCTCGGCGGCGTAGAGCACCAGCGTTCCGGTGGCGGTGGCAGGCAAGGCGGCGGTCTTGATGGTCAGGGTCTGGGACATGGGATGGCTTTCACGGGCAGGAGAAACGAGAGATAGCCGGTTTGCCCGGCGCGTCAATCCCGCAACAGACTAAGCCAAAGGATGCCGATCAGACGGCGCAATTTGTTTCTAATCTTGCCAAAGCGGGTCAACGTCCGCAGAGTCCGCCGCGGTTCGGCACGGCCGGGCGGATTGGCACGGAACGAGTGGATGAGCCGGCTTACACTTTACCTGGCGCGTCTTTTCAGCACCAACACGCTGGCCTTCGCGGTGGTGGCGGCGGTGCTCATCTGGCTGATCCAGTGCCTCCGCATCTTCGACGTCGTGTCGGTTAAAGGCCAGGGATTCCTCACCCTGCTCGGCCAGGCGGTGCTCACCATGCCGCCGCTGCTCATCGTGTTCCTTTATGTCTGCGTCGGCATCGGGCTGGGGCGCGCGCTGCGCGACCTGCAGGCTTCGCAGGAACTCGCGGTCATCCATTCGAGCCGGCGCATCGGCGCGCTGTTCGGCGGCATCGCCTGGTTCACGCTGATCTCGGCGCTGGTGCTGCTGGTGCTCTCCAACTTCATCGACCCGCTGGCTTCGCGCAAACTCAACGACTGGTCGGCGAGCATCGCGGCCGACCTGGTGAGCCGGACGCTGCGGCCGCATCGCTTTGCGCAGGTGGTGCCGGGCGTCATCATGGTGATCGGCGGGCGTTCCGGCCAGGGCCAGATCACCGAATTCTTTGCCGACGACACCCGCGATCCGGCGGTGCGGCGCACCTATGTGGCGCGTTCGGCGACGGTGGCGACGGACCCGAACGGCTATGTGCTGAACCTGCGCGACGGCTACCTGCAATACGTGACCAGCGACAACCGGTTCTCGCAGGTGTCATTCAGCTCCTATAGCCTCGGCCTCGACAAGCTGACGGAACCCGCCGACAACGCCAACGGGCTTGCCGAGTTGAACAGTATCGATCTCGTGAAAAGCCAGCTGGCCGCCGGCCAATGGGCTCCCAAGGCCATCGAACTGCTGACCAAGCGGGCAGCGGAAGGCCTCAGGATCATCGGCATGTGTTTCTTCGTTGCCGGTCTCGCGGGCTTTCCGAGCGGCAAGCGCACGCGGCGCGGCCTGCCGCTGGAAGTCACCGTGCTGCTGGCGGCGTTCGCCGAGCGCATCGTCACCGCCTATACGCATGGCGTGATGGCGCCGTTCGCCGGCGCCGTGCTGATGCTGGTCGTCGGTATCGGGTTCCTGCTCTACAAGCTGCGCGTGCACCAGAGCCTCTTCTGGGCGCTGGGCCGGCGGGAGGCGCCGGCATGAGTCGCATCGACTGGCTGCTGCTGCGCCGCATCGGCGGACGCGTGGTCGTGACCGTGCTGGTCTTTTACGGCCTCATCACGCTGGTGGAATCGCTCGATACGTGGCGGTTCAACAACCTTGCCGCGCGCGGCGGGCCGCAACTGGCGGTGTTCGGCGTCATGATCAGCGCCACGCACTGGACCATCAAGACGCTGTCGGTGACGGTGCTGCTGGGCGCGATCCTGGGCCTGCTGGAACTGCAACGCAGCCGCGAGATGATCATCATCAAGGCTTCGGGCATTTCGATCTGGCGGATATTGCGGGTGCCGCTGATCGCCATTGCGCTGTTCGGCTGCGCCGTCGCCTTTTATGGCGACAGCCTCGTCACCGCCATCAACCGCAACCTCACGCCGACGATCCAATCCGAAAACGGCACGCTGATTTCCGGCAGCGGCATGTGGCTCGAGCAATCTGACGGCAAAGTGCCCTATATCCTTACCGCTGAAAAACAATCCGGCCGCGGGACCAGGATCGAGAACGTCGTCATCTTCTTTTTGACGAACCCCGACGAGGGCCGCATCGTCGCGCCGACCGGCCGGCTCGTTGCCGGCGCCTGGGAGCTCGATGGCGCCAGGCGCCTGCACGTCACCGGCCCCGCCGAAAACCTGCCCGGGTTCACGATCGCGACCGCGACGACGGCGGCAGAACTGAGCCTGCGGCTGACGGCGACGGAGGACTATACGCTCTACGAACTGCTGAGCGCACTCGGCGCTTCCGTGGGCGATCCGGTGGTCGCAGCGGCTGCAGCGACGCGGGTGGCGCGGCTCATCGCGATGCCCGGTCTGCTGGTCGGGGCGTTGTTGATTGCTTTTGCGTTTACCGCCGGTTATCGAAGGACGCATAAATATGGGGCAGCGATCCTCTATGGTGTCGTGTTGGGCTTGGTGGTGTTCGTGCTGACCGAGATGGCGGATCGCGCCGGATCGGCCGGTGTGCTGGCGCCCGCGATTGCGGCCGCCGGACCAGCGTTCATCGCGGTCATCATCGGCCTGACTGTGTTGTTGTACAAAGAGGACGGGCGCGCGTAATGAGTTTGCGCCAGGGAACCAGGGCTGTGCTGATGGGCCCGGCCTTTGCGGCCGCCATGGCTTTCGTTGCCATGGGCGGCGTTGCCCATGCGCAAAGCGCGCTGGTTCCTCCGGGCTTTTTCTCCAACCTGCCCAAGGCCAGCAGCGACGCCGCGGTCATCGAGGCGGACGTCCTGTCCTACGATGGCGACACGGCGACGGTTTCGGCCGAAGGCGACGTGGTAGTCCACAACAACGGCATCACGCTGAAGGGCGACCGGCTGGTCTATCACCAGAAGACCGGCGGCATGCAGATGATCGGCAATGTCGACATCGTCGATGCCCAGGGCACGCATTACGTGGCCGACACGCTCGACGTCACTGACGGCATGAAGGAAGCCGTGCTGGAATCGATGACGCTGACGACGCCGGGCGGCACCCGCATCACCGCCGACGACGTACACTACGCCACCGAGCTGCAGACCATTCTCAACAACGCCACCTACTCGCCTTGCGGCGATTGCATCGACGCCAAGGGCAATCGCATCGGCTGGCAGGTGAAGGCCGCGCGCTTCACCTACGATGCCAAGACCAAGATGGTCTACCTCGAGCAGCCGCACCTGGAACTGCTCGGCATTCCGGTGGCCTGGCTGCCGTTCATGTCGTTCCCCGACCCCAGCGAGCCGCGCATCTCGCGCTTCACGATGCCGAGCTTCGGCTACAACGAGAAGACCGGGGCCTTCCTGTCGGTGCCGTATTACATGGCGATCGACTACGACACGGACCTGCTGATCACGCCGACGCTGTTTTCGCGCCAGGGCCTGCTGCTGGGCGCCGAGCTGACGCGCCGCTTCACCGGCGGCGAAATGACGATCAGCGCTTCGGGCATCAAGCAGATGAACCCGGGCGATTTCCAGCATAACGGCGTGAAAGAAGTGGGCGACCGCGACTGGCGCGGCGCCATCCAGACGACGGGCCACTTCACGCCCATCGACAAGTGGACGGTGGGTTGGTCCTACACCGCCTTCACCGACCAGAATTACCTGCGCAATTACGGCATGACGACCGCCGACGACAGCGTCAACGAGGTCTATGCCACCCATCTCAGCAAGGACCACTACGCCGATATAAGGGTGCAGAAGTTCAACCTGCTGAGCGACGAAGCGACGACGCCGCCGGAAGTCGCCGAAAACAGGCAGGCGCTGCTGATCCCGAATGCCCGCTACGACGGCGTGCTGACGCTCGACGACGGGCTGTCGCAGGTGGGGTTGACGGCTCGGCTGATCGGGCTTTCCCGTGCCGACAACGACTTGGCGAGCGCCGGCGGCGTTCCGTATGTCTATGGCTATACCGAGGATAAGGTTCACGGCATGGTGCTGGCGGACTGGCAGCGGCAGTGGATCGGGCCAGGCGGGCTGGTGACGACGCCCTATCTCGGCATCCGCGCCGATGCGACCAATGTCAACACCAGCAATGCGCCGGGGGGGATTTATCCCGATCCGCCGGAAGACCAGTCGCTGTTCAGCGTCACGCCGATCGCTGCGGTCGATGTGCGCTGGCCGCTGCTCGCCATTGCCGGCGAAGATACGCAGGTCATCGAACCGATCGCGCAACTGGTCTATCGTGGCAGCAATGTCACGACGCCGGGCATCACCAACGACGATGCGCAAAGCTTCGTTTTCGACGACACCAACCTCTTCAGCTACGATCGTTTCTCGGGCATCGACCGGCAGGAAACCGGGCTGCGCGCCAATGTCGGCGTCCGCTATCAGGCCAATTTCGCCGACGGCAGCTGGTTGGAAATGCTGGCGGGCGAATCCTTCCACCTGGCGGGCACGAACAGCCTCGGCGTCGCCGACGCCACGCAGGTCGGCGCCTATTCGGGGCTGGAAGACACGGCCTCCTATATCGTGCTCGGCGCCAAGGGCTCGTTCTGGAATACGCTCGATGCGGCGGCCAAGATGCAGATCGACCCCAACGACGGCAAGGTGGTGCGCGCCGGTTTCACCAGCGGCCTGCGCTGGGACAATTACACGCTGGCGCTGAACTACATCTACCTGGCGGCCAACCCGGCGCTCGGCGTCGACGACGACCAGCATGAAATCGGCACCGTCGCATCGGCGCCCCTGCCCTTCTTCGATTACTGGCGGGTGACCGGCGGGGTCTACTGGGACCTGGCGGCGCAGCAATGGCTGAAGGTGCAGGGCGGCATCGACTACGACGACGGTTACCTCGCCTATGGCGCCAGCATCAGCAAGACCGGGCCGACGGCATCGACCCCCGACGACCTGCGCATGCTGTTCAAATTCCGGCTCAAGGGTCCGGACGGCGCCAACTTTGCCCTGTCGCAAGGGTTCTGAGCGGGCTTTACGGCTTTCGTTTCGTCGCAAAATGCGCTACCTGCCGTGATTGGACAATGGCGGCCGGGACACGGATTTTGGCCGCAATGTGGGGTGAAAAGACCCCAGCCCACCCTGGGACGGAACGGATGATGACGATGGTTCGCACGCTTGGTGCCCTGTTTATCGCTTTTGCGCTCGCTTTCGGTTTCACGCTGCCTGCCCTTGCGGCGGTGGCGGTCACGGTGAACGGCACCCCCATCACCGACGTGCAGATCTCGCAGCGCGCCAAGCTGATCGCGCTGGAAGGCGGCGGCGGCAACAAGGCGGCCACTTCGCAGCTGGTCGACGAGGCCGTGATGCTCGGCGAGGCCAAGCGGCTCGGCATCAGCATTTCGGATTCGCAGGTCGACGGCGCGGTGACGAACGTTGCGCGCAACCTGAAGCTCAGCAACGACAACCTGCTGAAGCTGCTGACGCAGCGCGGCGTGCCGGTGTCGACCCTGCGCGACCGGCTGCGGGCAGCGCTCGCCTGGCAGGCCATCACGCAGCAGGTGGTGAAGCAGCAGGTGCAGATTTCCGACCTCGCGCTCGACCAGGAAGCGGCGGGCAAGGTCACCCCTGCCCTGAGCTACGACTACATCCTCAAGGAAGTGCTGTTCGTTGCCGGCAACGGTTCGCCGAGCAGCCGCACCGGCCAGGCCAACCAGTATCGCCGCTCGTTCAAGGGTTGCGACAGCGCCGTGCAGCTTTCCACGCAGTTCCGCGATGCAGCCGTCATCGACGTCGGCCGGCGGCACGCAACGCAGCTGCCGGAAGCCGTGGCCAAGGAACTCGCCGGGCTGAACGTCGGCGGCATCACCAAGCCGCGCGTCGTCGCCAACGGCGTTTCCATGCTGGCGGTGTGCTCCAAGGCGGAAGCGCGCGACCTCACCTTCATCAAGGACAATATCCGCGCCGAGACCGGCAACGACCAGATGAAGGCAGCCGCCGACAAGTACCTGGCGGACCTCAAGAAGAAAGCCCGCATCGTCTATAACTAAAGCGGGGACGCCCATGGCCGGGTCCGCCACGATTCCACTCGCGGTCAGCATGGGGGAGCCGGCCGGGATCGGACCCGACCTCATCCTGCGCCTCTACGAGCAACGAGCCGCGCTCGGGCTGCCGCCCTTCGCGGTCTATGGCAATGCGCGCTTCCTGAAAGCCCGTGCGGCGCGGCTGGGCCTCACCACGACCATCGAGGCGGTGCCGGTCGAAGCGGCAGCGGCACGTTTTGCCACCGCCCTGCCCGTCATCGATATCGAGGGCATGGTGCCGGACCATCCCGGCGAAGCCTCGCCCGTTTCGGCCCCGGTGGTGCTGGAAGCCATCTCGATGGCGGTTAGCGACACGCTGCGCGGCGCCTGCCGCGGCCTCGTCACGGCGCCGATCCACAAGGGCGCGCTCTATGCCGCGGGTTTCAAGCATCCGGGCCACACCGAATACCTGGCTGCCCTCTGCGCCAAGGGCGGCACGCCGCGCCTGCCGGTGATGATGCTGGCGCACGGTCCCTATCGCGCCGTGCCGCTCACCATCCACGTGCCGTTGAGCAAGGTGCCGGGGCTCCTCAACGGCGATCTCATCGTGCAGACCGGGCGCATCGTGGCCCGCGACCTGCGCATGCGGTTCGGGATCGCAACGCCACGACTGGGCATTTCCGGGCTTAACCCGCATGCCGGCGAAGGCGGCACGATCGGACTGGAAGAACTCGACATCATCGGGCCGGCGGTCGCAACGCTGCAGCACGAGGGCATAGAGGCAGACGGACCGATCCCGGCGGACACGCTGTTCTATCCGCCGCACTGGCGGCGGTACGACGCCGTTATCGCCATGTATCACGACCAGGCGCTGATCCCGATCAAGACGATTGCCTTCGACGAGGCGGTGAACGTGACGCTTGGCCTGCCGATCGTGCGCACCTCGCCCGACCATGGCACGGCCTTCGATATTGCAGGCACCGGCAAGGGATCGACGGCGAGCCTGCTGGCGGCGCTGCGCATGGCCGACGAGATGACGGCGCCCCACGCATGAGCCAGATCGACGATCTGCCGCCGCTACGCGAAGTGATTGCCGCACACGGTCTCAGCGCCCGTAAGGAACTCGGCCAGAATTTCCTGCTCGACCTCAATCTCACGGCGCGCATCGCCCGTACAGCCGGCCCGCTCGAAGACTGCACCGTGATCGAGGTCGGCCCCGGCCCGGGCGGCCTCACCCGCGCACTGCTTGCCGCCGGCGCCCGGCAGGTGATTGCCATCGAGCGCGATCCGCGGGCCCTGCCCGCCCTGCAGGAGATCGAAGCCGCCTATCCCGGCCGGCTGGTCATCATCTCCGGCGATGCGCTCGGCATGGATTACAGCATCCTCGCGCAAGGGCCGACGCGGATCGTCGCCAACCTGCCCTACAATATCGCGACGCCGTTGCTGGTGAACTGGCTGTCGGCGGAGCCGTGGCCGCCGTATTTCGAGAGCCTCACCCTCATGTTCCAGCGCGAAGTCGCCGAGCGCATCTGCGCCAAGCCCGGCGACGACGCCTATGGGCGGCTGGGCGTCCTGGCGGGATGGCGCACCGATGCCCGCATCGCCTTCAATGTCGGCCGGCAGGCCTTCACGCCGCCGCCGAACGTCACCTCGGCGGTGGTGCATCTCGTGCCGAAAAAGCTCGATGACGGCGTGGCCGTGCCGGACCTCGAAGCGATGACGCGCGCCGCGTTCGGACAGCGCCGCAAGATGGTGCGCCAGAGCCTCAAATCCACCGGCATGCCCGTAGAGGTCTTGCTGGCAGCGGCGGGGCTCAGGGGCGACGAACGGGCGGAAGACCTGCCGGTTGAGGCCTATCTCGCGATGGCCAAGGCCTACGCGGCACGCTAGGAGCACCGTTCGGCGGAGGTTGTTCACAGCGGATAGACCCTGCTCGTGTCACCCCCTCCCCAACCCTCCCCGCAGGGGGAGGGTGCTCATCGATGCTGTTGCTCTGTCCTCTCCCTAAACACGGAATAGCACCTCCCCCCTTGCGGGGGAGGTCGGGAGGGGGTGAGGCTGAGCAGGATGCAACTGTTCGTGCACGCTCTCTAAACGCCATCACGCCTCATCCGGCGTTACGCGTCACCTTTCCCACAAGAGAGAAGGAAGAAACCTTCAGAAAGCGATTCAACGCGCTCTCAAAGTGAATCGATCTGGCTCTGCAAGTCCTTGACGAAGCTGGACAAGTTCAGTTGGCGCTCGCGTTCGAGGCGCGCGGAGACCAGGATGGACCGCACGCGCGCGACGGACTTTTCCAGGTCTTCGTTGACGATGATGTAGTCGTATTCGTTGAAGTGATCCATCTCGCGACGAGCGTTGTGCAGGCGCTTTTCGATGTTGCCGACGCTGTCTTGGGCACGGCGTTCGAGGCGGGCTCGCAGTTCCTTGATGGTGGGCGGCAGGATGAAGACCGTCACCATGTCCTTGCGGCTGTTCTTGTAGAGCTGCAGCGTGCCCTGGTAGTCGATATCGAACAGGATGTCGTTGCCGCTGGCGAGCTGCTCTTCGACGTGAGCGCGTGGCGTGCCGTAGAAATTGCCGTGGACTTCGGCCGATTCCATCAATTCGCCATCGGCCTGCATGCGCTTGAAGGTCGGCACGTCGATGAAATAGTAGTGCTTGCCCTCGACTTCGTCGGTGCGGCGGGCGCGGGTGGTCACCGAGACAGACAGCTTGATGTTGGGGTCGGCACCGAACAGGGCACGCGAGATGGAAGATTTGCCGGCGCCCGATGGTGAAGCGATGACCAGCATGACGCCGCGGCGCTGAAATTCCATCAGCCAGCCCCTATTCGATGTTCTGAACTTGCTCGCGTAGTTGATCGATCACCGCTTTCAGGTCAAGTCCGATGGCGGTGAGCTCCACCGAGTTGCTCTTGGCGCAGAGCGTGTTGGCTTCGCGGTTGAATTCCTGCGACAGGAAATCGAGCTTGCGGCCAACGGCGCCGCCCTTGGCAACCAGTTCGCGCGCCGCCGTGACGTGGGCGGCAAGCCTGTCCAGTTCCTCGCGAATATCGGCCTTGGTGGCCAGCAGCAGCGCTTCCTGCGCCAGGCGTTCCTCGGAAAGAGCGGGCGCTGCGGCGGCCAGTTCGGCGATCTGGGCGGAAAGGCGGGCGACAATGCTGGCGCGGTCGCGAGCGGGGTGCCGCTCGACCCTGTCGGCGAGAGTGGCGATCTCGTCGATATGGCGCGAAAGCACGGCGGCCAGTTCGGCCCCTTCCCGCCGCCGGGCGGCAACGAGTTCGGCAAGGCAGGCATCGACGCAGGCAAGGATCGCAGCATGCAGGGCCGACTCGGCCTCGGCATCGCGCGGCGTTTCGCGGCGGTCGAGCACGCCGGGCAGCGCCAGGATGCCATCGAGCGACGGCGGCCTGGCTGCGATACGGCCGGAAAGCCGGGCAATGGCCGTGAGCGCCGTTTCCAGCGCCCGTTCGTTGACGACCAGTTCGGCGCCATTGCCGTCCGCATCGAGGCTCAGCGTCACCGTCAGGGCGCCGCGGGTGATGGCAGCGGCGATGCGGCGGCGCAATTCGGATTCAAGCGCATCGAGGCCCGGCGCCAGCCGCATGCGGATATCGAGGCCGCGGGAATTCACCGACCTGATTTCGCAGGCGAAGCTGGTGCCACCGTATTCACCGGTGGCGCGGGCATAGCCGGTCATGCTGGCAAGGGCGGCCTTCACTTTGCAGGATCGCCGGCCGCGGGCGCTGCGGTATCGTCGCCGCTGTCCTTGGCTTGTTCGGCCTCCAGTGCATCCTTGGCAGCCTCGGCATCGGCCGCCTGCTGCTGGCTCTGCTGCCGCTCGATCTCGCGGTATTTGGCGACGTTCTTGCGGTGCTCGGCATAGGTCGCGGCGAACAGATGCCCATCGGACGGGCTGGGCCCGGCGGCGACGAAATAGAGCGCATCGCTCTTGGCGGGGTTGGCGACGGCCTTCATCGATTCGATGCCGGGATTGGCGATGGGGCCGGCCGGCAAGCCGTCGATCTGGTAGGTGTTATAAGGGGTCTTGGCTTCGATCTCGGATTTCTTGAGGCCGCGGCCGAGCGGGCCCTCACCGTTGGTGAGGCCGTAGATCGTCGTCGGGTCCGATTGCAGGCGCATGTGCTTTTTCAGCCGGTTGACGAAGACGGCGGCGACAAGCGGCCGCTCGGAAGCAAGGCCGGTTTCTTTTTCGACGACGGAAGCGAGCGTCACCAGCTCTTCCGGCGTCTTCAGCGGCAGGTCGGGATCGCGGTTGGCCCAGATCTCGGCCAGCGCTTTCTTCTGCGCGTCCAGCATGCGGTCGACGACGGATTGTCGCGTATCGCCCGGGACATAGTTGTAGGTGTCGGGAAGGAGCGAGCCCTCCGGCGGCACTGCGGTCAGTTCGCCGGTGAGCTGGGCGGCGTTCTTCACGCGCTCGGCCACCTGCCAGGAGGTGAAGCCCTCGGGGACCGAAACGCCGAAGGGTATCGGCTTGCCTTCGGTGAAAAGCTCCAGGATGTCCGCCATGGAGGCGTGGGCGGGGATTTCGAACATGCCCTGCTGCAGCTGGCCCTGCTTTTTCATGGCCACGCCGCCGGCCTGGAAGATCATGCGGTTGCTGATGAGCCCCTGGCTTTCCAGCCGCTCGGCAACGAGGCCAAGCCCCGAGCCCTTCTCGACGAGGAATTGCGCCGGCTGTTCGATGTCGCTGGCAGAATAGAAGCGGTTGAGCCCATACAGCAGCAGGCCGCCAACGACCAGCATGCCGATGACCAGCAGCGAGAGCAGGCCGTTGACGATCTCGATGAGGCCGTTACGGCGGCGTCTCTTGGGCTTGGCCATGAATCGATACGTCTCCTCAGCGCTGGCGGGCGAGCGCCATTGTTTGCAGGATTAGGGCAAAAGCAAGAGGCGCAACACGGTTTTGCCGCACCGATGAACGGCAAAAGACCGTGAGATCAGGCGGCGCGACGGAAGATCAGCGTGGCGTTGGTGCCACCGAAGCCGAACGAGTTCGAGAGCGACACGTCGATCGGCTTCTTGACTGCCTTGTGCGGCACCAGGTTGATCGGCGTTTCGACCGACGGATTGTCGAGATTGAGCGTCGGCGGCGCGATGTTGTCGCGAATGGCGAGCAGCGAGAAAATCGCCTCGACCGCGCCGGCAGCGCCGAGCAGATGGCCGACAGCGGACTTGGTCGAACTCATCAGCACCTTGGAGGCGGAATTGCCGAGCAGGCGGGTGACGGCGCCCAGTTCGATCTCGTCGCCGAGCGGCGTCGAGGTGCCGTGGGCGTTGATGTAGTCGATGTCGGCGGGCGAGATTCCGGCGCGCTTCAGTGCGGCCTGCATGGAGCGGTAGCCGCCATTGCCGTCCTCGGCGGGCGCGGTGATGTGGTAGGCATCGCCGGAGAGCCCGTAGCCGATGACTTCGCCGTAGATGGTGGCGCCGCGGGCCTTGGCCTGCTCGTATTCCTCGAGCACGACGATGCCGGCGCCCTCGCCCATGACGAAGCCGTCGCGGTCCTTGTCGTAGGGGCGCGACGCCTTTTCCGGCGTGTCGTTGAAACCGGTGGAAAGCGCCCGAACGGCGCAGAAGCCGGCAAAGGACAGCCGGTTGACCGGCGATTCGGCGCCGCCCGCCACCATGACGTCGGCATCGCCCAAGGCGATCAGGCGGGCAGCATCGCCAATGGCGTGCGACCCCGTCGAGCAGGCGGTGACGACGGAATGGTTCGGCCCCTTGAGCCCGTGGCGGATCGACACGTGCCCCGAGACCAGGTTGATGAGGCGGCCGGGAATGAAGAACGGGCTGATGCGGCGCGGGCCCTTTTCGGCCAGCGTGATCGAGGCATCGTAGATGCCGCCGATGCCGCCGATGCCGGAGCCGATCAGGACCCCGGCACGCTCGCGCTTTTCCTCGGTGGAAAGATCGACGCCGCTTTCGGTGATGGCCTGCTCGGCCGCCGCGATGCCGAAGACGATGAAGGGATCGACCTTGCGCTGTTCGCGCACCTCCATCCAGTCATCCGGATTGTATTTTCCCTCGGCATAGCTGCCGAGGGGAATACGCCCGCCTATCTGGCACGGCAGGTCATCGACCTGGAAATCGTCGATGCGCCTGACGCCGCTCCTGGAGGCGAGAATGTTGGCCCACGCCGTTTCGACACCGACCCCCAGCGGGGAGACGATACCCATACCGGTGACGACGACGCGGCGGAGTTCCATCAGGTCAGGACCGTCGCTTTGGCGTCAGCCAACGGCCTTGGTGAGGAAGGAAACGGCATCACCGAAGGTCTGGATGGATTCGGCGGCATCGTCGGGGATCTCGACCGAGAATTCCTCTTCGAAGGCCATGACCAGTTCGACCTGATCGAGCGAATCGGCGCCCAGATCGTCGATGAAGCTGGCCTTCTCGGTGACCTTTTCCGGATCGACGTTCAGGTGCTCGACGACGATCTTGCGGACGCGATCAGCGATATCGCTCATGTTTGACTTCCTTAGTTACCAAACGGGTTTTGTACACTAGCTGGCCGCGTGGATTGCGCCAATTCGCGACTGTAGGCGGGCTTCCGCCCCGTCGCAAGATGGGCTCCGGGCGCACAATAAGCGCGGGAGGTATCATACTTTGTTCGCAAAGGCCAAGAGCGCACCGCGATGTTTTCGTGGGAGAAAGCGGATGTGTTGCCGGCATCGGCTGCGCCTGGATTTGAGCCTCGTGCCCTCGCCTACGCCTTGAGGACCACCACCTTGGTGTTGACCGGCGTGCGGGAATAGAGGTGGATCATGTCCTGGGTGAGAAGCCCGATGCAGCCGCTCGAAATGTTCTTGCCGATCGATTCGGGCACGATCGTGCTGTAGAGCGTGTAAAGGGTGTAGCGGCCGTCTTGGTAGAGATAGAGCGTGCGGGCGCCGAGCGGATTGTCGAGGCCGGGCTTCATGCCGCCGGCATATTTGGCGGCCTCCGGCTGGCGCTTGATCATCTCCGCGGGCGGCGTCCAGATCGGCCATTCGGCCTTGCGCCCGATATAGGCATCGCCGCTCCAGCGGAAGCCGTCGCGGCCGACGCTGGCGCCGTAGCGCATGGCGTTGCCGTTGTCAGCAACCTGGTAGACGAAGTGGTTGCGCGGATCGACGATGATGGTGCCGGGTGCCTCGGCAGTGTCGTAGCGCACCGTACGGCGGAAGTACTTGGGATTGACCTTGGCGACGTTGACGGCCGGGATCGGGAACCTCTCGTGCGGCACCGGCCCGTAGACCTGTTTCGCCTCGGCGATGCTCATATCGGTGCCGGACGTCGCGCAGCCGGCAAGCGCCAGCGCACCGAGACCGGCGGCCGAGCCGAGCAGGAACGACCTGCGGTTGAAGCGAGTACCCTCATTGCCGGCATCGGCAATCGTATCGTGCCCGATCATGATTGAAGCGTCCCCATTGCCCTACCTGTCGAGCGGAGATTGGCCTTACGCGGGGCAATTGGCAAGCGCCGGTTTTGTCAGCTCAGAGCATCACCATGCCGCCATTGACGTTGAGCGTGTGGCCGGTGATGTAGGCCGCCGCGTCGCTGGCAAGGAAGACGGCGCAGCCTGCGACTTCCTCGGCGGTGCCGAGCCGCCCCGAGGGAATGGTGCCGAGGATGGATTCGCGCTGCTTGTCGTTGAGTTCGTCGGTCATGGCCGAGGCGATGAAGCCCGGTGCGATGGTGTTGACGGTGATGTTGCGCGAGGCGACCTCGCAGGCCAGCGCCTTGCTCATGCCGATGAGGCCGGCCTTGGAGGCGGCGTAGTTGCCCTGCCCCGGATTGCCGACGACGCCGACCACCGAGGAAATGCCGATGATGCGGCCGAAGCGCTGCTTCATCATGCCCCGGAGCACGGCGCGGGTGAGATGGAAGGCAGCGGTGAGGTTGACGGCCAGCACCTCGTCCCATTCCTCGTTCTTCATGCGCATGAAGAGATTGTCGCGCGTCATGCCGGCATTGTTGACGAGAATATCGATGCCACCCATTGCCGCTTCGGCGGAGGGGACCAGCTTGTCGACGGCATCGAGGTCGGAAAGGTTGCACGGAAGGATATGCGTATTGCCGCCGATATCCTTGGCCACATCCTCGAGCGCGCCGACGCGCGTACCGCTGAGCGCGAGCGTTGCCCCCGCCTCTGCCAGGGCCTTGGCGATTGCGCTGCCGATGCCGCCGCTGGCGCCGGTGACAAGGGCCCGCTTGCCGGTGAGATCGAACATGTTTGAGGCTCCTTGAGTCCGGATTGAAGATCAGGCGAGCGAGGCGACGAAAGCGTCGATGTCGGCCGGCGTGTTGACGGCGACCGCATTGGTGTCGGGCGCGATGCGTTTGGCGAGTCCCGTCAAGACCTTGCCGGTACCAAGCTCAACCAGTGATTCAACGCCGCCCTGGCTCGTGAGCCAGGTGACGCTTTCGGTCCAGCGCACGACGCCGGTGACCTGTTCGACGAGATGCCGGCGGATCTCTTCGGCATCGGTGACGGGACCTGCCGTGACGTTGGCGATCACCGGCACGGCCGGCGCCTGCATGGCGACCGAGCTCAGCGCCTCCTGCATGACGCGGGCGGCCGGCGCCATCAGGCTGCAATGGAAGGGTGCACTCACCGGCAGCATGAGGGCGCGGCGGGCGCCCTTGGTCTTGGCGATTTCGACGGCGCGCTCGACGGCGCCGATGGCGCCGGAGACGACGACCTGGCCGGGCGCGTTGTCGTTGGCGACGGCACAGACCTCGTCGCCCGCCGCTGCCGCCGCGACTTCGGCGGCAGTGGCGAGATCGAGGCCGAGCAGTGCCGCCATGGCGCCGTGGCCCACGGGTACGGCCTGCTGCATGGCGAGGCCGCGCGTGCGCAGCAATTGGGCGGTATCGGCGAGCGTGAACGTGCCGGCGGCGCAGAGGGCCGAATATTCGCCGAGCGAATGGCCGGCGACATAGGTCGCGACGTCCTTGAGATGCACGCCCCTGGCCTCCAGCACGCGGATGACCGCGAGGCTGACGGCCATCAAAGCCGGCTGCGCGTTCTCGGTGAGGCGCAGCGTCTCCTCGGGGCCTTCGAACATGATGAGGGAGAGATTCTGGCCCAGGGCCTCGTCAATCTCGTCGAAGACGGCACGAGCCTCTGGATAGGCATCGGCGAGTTCCCTGCCCATGCCGACGGCCTGGCTGCCCTGCCCCGGAAACGTAAAAGCGCGCTTGGTCAAACTGCCCTCCCCGCGAGATTTCACCCGGCGAGAAACTAGGACGCGGGCATCGATTGGTAAAGTTGGCGGCGTGTGCGGGAACAAGGAAGGGAAGTCAAGGCGGAATTGTGGAGGGGTGTGTGAAGATGGAACTCGAAGATCGAGGCTTTAACTCAATCCCTCAACGAGTCCTCCCCGGCCTTGAGCCGGGGCCCAGCTTGAGAGTCCTAAACCTCCGCGATGTCGTCGTAGAGATCGCACCAATCAGGATTGGTCTTCTCGATCAGCACAAACTTCCAATCACGGCGCCAGCGCTTGAGACGGTTCTCCATGAGACCTGCCGTCTCGGAATCCTCGTGGAATTCAAACCACACGAGGCGCGTCACGTTGTAGCTGTGGCTGAAACCTGAAACGACGTGATTGCGGTGCTGCCAGATGCGCGCAGTCAAGTTGCTGGTCGAACCAACATACAGCGTGCCCCTGTAGCGCGAAGCGAGGACATAAACCGCATAAAGGGTGCTGCTGCTCATCCGGCAAGCGTAGCTGCGGTGCTGGATTTGCAAAATCGGGATTTGTTGCAAGGAAAGCGGGACCCCGGATTAAATCCGGGGAGGACTCGTTGATGGATTGAGACAAAGTCTCGAACTCAGCGAGTATCGTCTATCTAACCACGGGTCCTCCCCGGCCTTGAGCCGGGGCCCAGCTTGCTGAATCAGCAAGGCGCTCTGCCTGGAAGTGACGCATAACAAGGAGGCGCGGCCGGCAGGCCGCGCCCTGAAGGCAGATTACATGCCCAGCGACTGCTTGATCGTCTGTTCGGCGAGATCGCCGGCCTGCTTCACCTGATCGTCGGTGAGGCCCTGGGCCTTGGCGGCCTGTTCGGCGGTCTGGCGGGCGGCGTCGACGGTCTGCTGCTTCTGCTCGGGCGTCATGTTGGCAGCCTGCTCCTTGAGCGCCTGCATGGCGGCTTCCGGCGTCATTGGTGCCATGGCGCTCGGGGTCGCGCCCGTCGAAGCCGGCGTTTCAGCCGGAGCGGCTGCGGGCGTTTCTGCCGGAGCAGCCGGAGTCGTCTCTGCGGGAGCGGAGGTCGTGGTTTCCGGCGTGGTGGAGGGTTCGGCCGGCTTGTTGTCGCACGCTGCCAGAGCGAGTGCGGCGACGACTGCCACCGGAAGAAGGAATTTAGAGTTCAACGCAAAATCTCCTGTAATTTCAATAAGAACTGCCGATAACCGGGGGATAGCGGCAAAGTTGTGGCTGTGGCGCGGCGGGATTGCGGAAAATCACAAGCGCGTGATGAAAATCGTTACCGGGGCGTTCAAATGAACGTACAAGCGCAACGCAAGAGCCGCGCAGGGCATTGCGTTTGTTGAAAAAACGGGAATCGGTCCGGCTGGACGTCCGGATCACGATCAGGCTGCGGCAGGCGCGCCGGTCACGCCGGCGGCCCATCCGAGCCCCTAGCCCACAAAAGCCTTGCGTTTCCGGGCTTCTCCCCCTATAGAGCCCCTCGCATTCGTTCGGCCGGGGGCTGAACGGAGGGTCCGGTATTTCTGGATAGGGTTCTGCCCGGCCTCCCGTGTTCCCGCTCTTCATGAAGACTGCTTTGACGCCTTTCCAGGGCTTCGAAGGGGCTCCGCGCCGGGGATGCGAGTTGAAACACTGGATCAGAAAGGCGCTTCATGGCCCTCTATGAACACATCTTCCTTGCCCGGCAGGACGTTTCCGCCCAGCAGGTGGAAGAACTGACGAACGCGTTGACGGAAGTGCTGACCAGCAATGGCGGCAAGGTCACCAAGAACGAATATTGGGGGCTCAAGTCCCTCTCCTACCGCATCAAGAAGAACCGCAAGGCCCACTACTCGCTGCTCAACATCGACGCCCCGCACGCCGCGGTGACCGAGATGGAGCGGCAGATGAGCATCAATGAAGACATCCTGCGCTTCATGACCGTGCGCGTCGACGAGCTTGAAGAAGGCCCCTCGGCGATGATGCAGAAGCGCGACGACCGCGACCGCGGCGATCGCCCCGATCGTGGCGGCGACCGCCGTCCGCGCCGGTTCTAACGGGAAAGGATACCTGAGCCATGGCTATTCGCGACCTCACCACTTCCCAGGCCCGCCGTCCGTTCCAGCGCCGGCGCAAGACCTGCCCGTTCTCGGGCCCGAACGCTCCGAAGATCGACTACAAGGACGTGCGCCTGCTTTCGCGCTACGTCTCCGAGCGCGGCAAGATCGTACCGAGCCGCATCACCGCCGTTTCCGCCAAGAAGCAGCGTGAGCTGGCCCGTGCCATCAAGCGCGCCCGCTTCATCGGCATCATGCCGTACGCGGTTCAGTAAGACTCAAGCTGCTGGGACGCGTTCCAGCAGCTTTTTGGCGGCTGATCGAATAAGTCAGCCGCCCCGTTGAGGCCATGGATGGTCCGTGGCCCCTAACCGCCTGACCGGCGGGACAGCATTGGAGACAAACATGAAAGTCATTCTACTCGAGCGCGTCGGCCGTGCCGGCCATATCGGCGACGAAGTCACCGTGAAGGACGGCTTCGCCCGCAACTTCCTGTTGCCGCAGGGCAAGGCGCTGCGCGCCACGGAAGCCAACCGCGCCAAGTTCGCCTCGGAACGCGCCAATATCGAAAAGCGCAATGCCGAGCGCCGCGAAGCCGCTGCCGGCATCGCCGCGGGCCTCAACGGCACGTCGGTGATCATCATCCGCCAGGCCGGCGAAACCGGCCAGCTCTACGGTTCGGTCTCCTCGCGCGACATCGCCGAGGCGCTGGCCGCCCAGGGCTTCACCGTCAGCCGCGGCCAGGTCGACCTGGCCACGCCGATCAAGACCGTGGGCCTGCACTCGGTGGCGCTGCACCTGCACGCCGAAGTCGAGGTCAACATCACCGTCAACGTCGCGCGCTCGGAAGACGAAGCCAACCGCCAGGCGCAAGGTGAAGACCTGACCGTCGTCGATTACGGCGACGACGAGGAAGCCCAGGAAGAAGCGGCCGTGGAAGAGTTCGAGCCGACCGAGGACGAAGCGGCCCCGGCGACCGAAGAAGAAGCCCAGTAAGGGGTTTTCTTTCCGACAGATAGTTTTGTAGGCCGGGGCCCTGCCCCGGCCTTTTCTTTTCCGCTACGCGATCAGCGAGATGGCGGCGACCGAGAGCAGGCCGAGAATGACGAGCGAGCCGGCTGCCACCATGCTCACCGGACCACCGGCCTTGCGGATGACGCGCAGGTCCACGGCAAGGCCGAGCGCCGCCATGGCGATGGTGGTGAGCACGTGCGAGGCGAGCCCGAGCCAGGCAGCGACAGTGTCGGGGATGAAGCCGAAGCTGCGCACCGCCATCAGCACGACGAAGCCGACGATGAACCATGGCACCAGGTGACGCCCCTTGAGCTTGCCGGTGCGGCCGCCGGTGATGAGCGCCAACACCAGGCTGACGGGGCCGAGCATCAGCACGCGCACGAGCTTCACCACCGTGCCGAAATGCAGCGCCGCTGCGCCCGCCGCCGACGTTGCAGCGAGCACCTGCGGCACGGCATAGACGGTCATGCCGGCGAGGATGCCGAAGCGTTCGTCGGAAAAGCCGAGCATGTAGGCGACGACCGGCAGGACGAGCACGGCGACGATGCCGAGCACGGCAGTGAAGCCGATGGAGGCCGCGACCTCGTCCTCGCGGGCGCCGATGACGGGCGCTACCGCCGCGATGGCGGAATTGCCGCAGATGGAATTGCCGCAGGCGATGAGCGTCGCCAGCTTCGGTTCCAGCCCCGCCAGGATGCCGAGCGAATAGCTCAGCGGAATGCTGACGGCGACGATGGCAACGATAGCGACGAGCAGCGGCCAGCCGGCGGCCACCACGGTGGAAGCCGCCGTGGTGGCGCCGAGCAGCACGATGCCGACTTCGAGCAATGGCTTGGCGGCAAAGGCCAGGCCCGGCGCAGTGGAAACGGGCGGTTTCCACAGCGTGCGCACGATGCTGCCGCAGAGGATGGCGAGGACCAGCGCATCGAGCCAGGCATGGCGGAAGAGTGCGGTTTCGGCGGCTTCGAGGGCGACGGCGGCGACGGTGACGGCAAGCGCGAGGGAAAGGCCGGGGAGAAGCCGGCCGAGGCGGGACGAGGACATAATTGCTCCTTTCGCCCTCTCTATTGGATTTTAATTCCAATCGGTCCAATTGATTGTTATGGTTAGATCGATCGTACTATTCGATGGAATGGGAATGACGCTCGATCAGCTCCGCGTCTTCGTTGCCGTTGCCGAGCGCCAGCACGTGACGCGGGCGGCAGCGTCGCTGAACATGACGCAATCCACGGCCAGCGCCGCCATCGCCGCGCTGGAGAGCCGGCATGGCACGCCGCTGTTCGATCGCGTCGGGCGCGGACTGGTGCTCAACGATGCCGGCCGCACGCTACTGCCGCATGCGCGCGACGTGCTGGCGGCCGCCGCCTTCGCCGATGGAGCGCTGGAAGACCTGACCGAAATGCGCCGCGGGCATTTGCGCCTCAGCGCCAGCCAGACCGTCGGCAGCTACTGGCTGCCGGCGCGCATGGTGGCTTTCGCCGAGCGCTATCCGGCAATTGAAACCTCGCTCAAGATCGGCAACAGCACGCAGGTGGTGGCGGCGGTTTCGGCGGGCGAAGCCGATCTCGGCGTCATCGAGGGGCCGATCGTTGCGCCCGACATCGCCGTTACGCGCATTGCCGGCGACCAGCTGATGCTGGTGGCGGCCGCCGGCCATGCCCTGGCGGGCCGCGCAGCGATGAGCGCCGAGGACCTGACGGCGGCGCGCTGGGTGGTGCGCGAGAAGGGATCCGGCACGCGCCGCGAAACCGAGGAAGCGCTGAAGCGAATCGGCATCGACCCCGATGCGCGCGATATCGGGCTCGAACTGCCCTCCAACGAGGCGGTGCTGGCGGCCGTGCGGGCCAGCGCCATGCTGGCCGTGCTTTCGGAGCTCACCGTCGCTTCGGCGATAGCAACGGGCGAAGTGGTGCGGCTGCCGCTGGAACTGGCGCCGCGCGCCTTCCTGATGGTGACGCACAATCAGCGCCGGCAGAGCCGCGCCAGTGCCGTATTTGCTGATATGCTGATGGGCAAGGATTGAGTCCCTGTCGGGGCAAACCCGTTATTTTCGTTTTCCCCGCTATCCTTGCATGACACAGGGCCCGACGGTGCCGCTGCGTCGGGCTTGCCCGGCCCGCGGCAACCGTTAAGAAGACATTAATACCGAGATTTTCGAGACCATGGCCGATCCGCTCAGATTAGTTCAACCGCAGGAAGAGAAGGCCTATCGCCTGGCGCCTCACAACGTCGAGGCCGAACAGGCCCTGCTCGGCGCCATCCTCGTCAACAACGAGGCGTTCTACCGCGTTTCGGACTTCCTCGAACCCATCCACTTCTACGAGCCGATCCATCGCGAAATCTTCGAGGTGATCGGCAAGATCATCCGCGCCGGGCGCACGGCGACGCCGATCACCGCCAAGACCCACCTGCCCGAAAACCTCGTCGCCGACATGACCATGCCGCAATACCTGGCGCGGCTGGCGGCCGAAGCGACGACCGTGCTGAACGCCGCCGATTACGGCCAGGCCATCCATGACCTCGCCATCAGGCGCAACCTCATCCTCATCGGCGAGGAGATGGTGGGCACCGCCTATGATGCGGACGTCGAAACGACCCCGGACAAGCAGATCGAGCTGGCCGAGCAATCGCTGTTCAGCCTTGCCGAAAAGGGCCGTTACGATGGCGGCTTCCAGCCGTTCAACGCCGCGCTGCGCGACGCCATCGAAATGGCCGGCGAAGCCTATAGCCGCGACGGCACGCTCTCGGGCACGGCAACGGGGCTCACCGACCTCGACCGGCAGATGGGCGGGTTGCAGCGCTCTGACCTCATCATCATCGCCGGCCGCCCCGGCATGGCAAAGACCTCGCTTGCCACCAATATCGGCTATCACGTCGCCAAGAGCTGGAAGGGCGAGGTGACGCCCGACGGCCATCGCAAGACGGTGGACGGCGGCATCGTCGGCTTCTTCAGCCTGGAAATGAGCTCCGAGCAGCTGGCAACCCGTATCCTTTCCTCGGAAGCCAGCATCTCCTCCTCCGACATCCGCCGCGGCAACATTCACGAAAGCCAGTTCTCGCAACTGGTCGACGCCTCGAACCAGATGTCGCAGGTGCCGCTCTATATCGACGACACCGGCGGCCTGTCGGTAGGCCAGCTGGCGGCGCGGGCGCGGCGGCTGAAGCGGCAAAAGGGCCTCGACCTCTTGATCATCGACTACCTGCAGCTGCTCTCTGGCAGCAAGAAAAGCTCGGACAACCGCGTGCAGGAACTGACCGAGATCACGACGACGCTGAAGGCGCTGGCCAAGGAACTGGAAGTGCCGGTGATCGCGCTCAGCCAATTGTCGCGACAGGTGGAAGCGCGCGACGACAAGCGCCCGCAACTTTCGGACCTGCGCGAATCAGGCTCCATCGAACAGGACGCCGACGTGGTGCTGTTCATCTATCGCGACGAATATTACCTGAAGAACAAGGAGCCCAAGGAAGGCACGCCCGAACATCTTGCGTGGATGGCGGAAATGGAAAAGGTGCATGGACGGGCGGAAGTGATTATTGGTAAGCAGCGTCATGGACCTACGGGCACGGTCCAATTGCAGTTCGAGGCCAACTACACGCGCTTCGGCAATTTGGCGCGCGCCGATTATCTGCCCGAACGCATGGAATAGGCTTAGGCCGTGTGGACAGTTAGCGCTTGGAGCGTGGTATGAGGCGAAATCGTTCAGTTCCAGGAGCAGAGCCGAAGGCGGAGCTGACCTCCGTCGAGGCTGTGCGACGCCGAAATGGGCGATTTCGGCCATACCCCTTCGGGGCGCGGCGGATTTGCCGCGCAAGTTCGTTGAAAAGCCCTTGTGGTGGTCAGCACCACGTCGGTCTTTTCGCCTGCTTGCACACCAAATCCGGCTCGCGCCACGCCCAAGCCATAACTGTCCGCACGGCCTAAACCACATGGCGACGCCCCCTTCTCACCTCACCAGCGGCCGTCTCACCGTGGATCTCGCGGCCTTGGCAAGGAACTGGCGGGCGCTCGACAAGGTGAGTTCCGGCGCCCTGACCGCTGCCGTGGTCAAGGCCGACGCCTACGGAACCGGCCTCGTCGCGGCGAGCAAGGCGTTCTTTGCCGCCGGCGCGCGGTTCTTCTTCACCGCCACGCCGGACGAAGCGATCACCGTACGGGCAACCCTGCCCAAGGCGCATGTCTTCGTGCTCGACGGGCTGTTTCCGGGCCTTGCCGATCTCTACATCGAAGAGCGGCTGATGCCCGTGCTCTCCTCGCTTTCGATGCTCGAGGAATGGTTGGCCGCCTGCGTTGCCCGCAACGAGGCGTTTCCCGCGGCTTTGCACTTCGACACCGGCATGAACCGGCTCGGCTTCCGGCTCAACGAAGCCAGCATCGTGCGCCGGCAGATCGACGCGGTGGGCTTCGCCCCGCAGGTGGTGATGAGCCACCTCGCCTGCGCCGACCAGCCCAACCACGAAAAGAACCGCACGCAACTGGCGCTGTTCCAATCGGTGATGGCGCAGTTTCCCAACATTCCGGCTTCGCTCGCCAACTCGGCGGGGCTGATGACCGGTCGCGACTACCATTTCCAGATGGTGCGGCCAGGCATCGCGCTTTACGGCGGCCGGGCCGTCAACGGCCGGCACAACCCGATGTCGCCGGCAGTGACGCTGGAAGTGCCGATCCTGCAGATCAAGGACATCAAGACCGGCGAGCAGGTGGGCTATGGCGCCACCTATACGCTCAACCGCGACAGCCGCATCGCCATCCTGGCGCTCGGCTATGCCGACGGCTTTTTCCGCCATCTCTCCGGCACCAATACGCATCCGGGCGGCAAGGTCGCGGTGCGCGGCCGCATCGTGCCGGTAATCGGGCGCATCTCGATGGACCTCACCATCGTCGACATCACCGACCTCGGCCCCGACATGCCCCTGCCCGGCGAAATGGTGGAAGTGCTCGGACCCAATATCTCAGTCGACGACCAGGCCGACATCGCCGGTACGATCGGCTACGAAATCCTCACGGCGCTGAAGGGCCGCTACGCGCGGACCTATGTCGGAGAAGCCGAAACGGCCGTGGTGGGATAGATACCCCTCACCCGCCCTTCGGGCACCCTCTCCCACAAGGGGAGAGGGGACGTTGTGGCGAGATCGTGCCACAGCCCTCCTTCTCCCCTTGCGGGAGAAGGTGCCGAGCGCAAGCGAGGCGGATGAGGGGTGAACTCCCCCATCGTTCACTTTTCGTTCTTGCTCCATTTCCGCCCTTCCGCTATCGTCCTCCGACCGACATCGCGAAAACCCGTTCATGGCCAAATCCAAATCCTCCTTCGTCTGCCAATCCTGCGGCGCCGTCTATCCGCGCTGGACGGGCCGGTGCGAGAGCTGCGGCGAATGGAACAGCGTGGTCGAGGAACTCGTCGATAGCGGCGTCGGCGCCGGGCCGAAATCGGCACGCGGCAACGGCAGGCCGACGGCTCTGGTGCCGCTGGCCGGCGAAACCGAGAGCGCCGCGCGGATCATCACCGGCATTGCCGAACTCGACCGGGTGACCGGCGGCGGCTTCGTCATGGGCTCGGCTGTGCTGGTGGGCGGCGATCCCGGCATCGGCAAATCGACGCTGCTGCTGCAGGCGGCCGCGGCGCTCGGACAGGCCGGCCGCAACGTCGTCTATGTCTCGGGCGAAGAGGCGGTGGCGCAGATCCGCCTGCGCGCGCAACGGTTGGGCCTCGGCGAGGCGCCGGTACAACTCGCCAGCGAAACCAATGTCGAGACGATCCTGGCGACGCTCGAACAGGGCCCTGCCCCGCATCTCGTCATCATCGATTCCATCCAGACGCTGTGGACGGACCGCGTCGAGAGCGCGCCGGGCACGGTGACGCAGGTGCGCACTTCGGCGCAGGCGCTGACGCGCTTCGCCAAGAAGACCGGCGCAGCCCTGGTGCTGGTCGGGCACGTGACCAAGGACGGGCAGATTGCGGGCCCACGCGTCGTCGAGCACATGGTCGATGCCGTGCTCTATTTCGAGGGCGATTCCAGCCACACGTTCCGCATCCTGCGCGGGGTGAAGAACCGGTACGGTGCGACCGACGAGATCGGCGTCTTCGAGATGACGACGCTCGGCCTCAAGGAAGTCGCCAACCCCTCGGCGCTGTTCCTCGACCAGCGCGACGAAGGCGCGGCGGGCTCGGCGGTGTTCGCCGGCATGGAGGGGACGCGCCCCATCCTCATCGAAATCCAGGCTCTGGTGGCGCCCTCGCCGCTCGGCACGCCGCGGCGCGCGGTGATCGGCTGGGATTCGGCGCGGCTGTCGATGATCCTCGCCGTGCTGGAAACGCGGTGCGGCGTGCGCATCGGCGCCAACGACATCTACCTCAACGTGGCGGGCGGACTGAAGATCAACGAGCCGGCGGCGGACCTCGCGGTGGCGTCGGCGCTCATCTCCTCGCTCACCGATTCGCCGCTGCCGCCCGATGCCGTCTATTTCGGCGAAGTCTCGCTGGCGGGCGGCGTGCGGCCGGTCGTGCATGCGGGATTGCGGCTCAGGGAAGCGGAAAAGCTCGGTTTTTCCTCGGTGATGACGGGCAGGCTCGCCAAGGCCGACGGTAATTCCGGGCTCGCCGTCAGTGAGTTCTCATCGCTCATGGAGCTGGTGGGACGCATCGCCGCCGGCGGACGGCGCCAGCAGCAGGCGGCGGAATGATGCTTGCCTCGCACGTCAAGGCCATCCTGATGGACCACTGGGACCCGGTCGGCATCCGCAACGTGCCCAAGGCGAAGCGGCAATACGATCCGTTCGTGGCGCCGATCCTCAGGGAGGTGATCGCGGGCGCTCCCGCCGAAACGATCGCAGAGCGCCTGTTCAGCTTCGAAACGGAAGCGATGAAACTGGGCGGCGACCGCGACCGGGCGCTCTATGTCGCCGAAAAGCTGCTGGCGGCGCGCGACGCAATGACGATCGAGCGCGATGAGGAGTAGCGGAAGGCCCACTCACCCTCCGTGGAAATCCAAGCTGGGCCCCAACTCAAGGCCGGGGAGGACATGTTGTTAGTATGTAGATGGAATCGCGAAAATCGAGGTTTTAGCTCGATACATCAGCGAGTCCTCCCCGGCCTTGAGCCGGGGCCCCGCTTTCTTTGTTAGTCCTTTGTAAACAGTCCCCCAGAGGGCGAGACCAAGCCGATCCACACACTATGCAGCGGCAACACCCTCTCAGGGGAAACGCTCCACCCCGGCTTGGCATTCACGGGCAAAGCCGCTAAACGTCGCGGCAAGCAAGACTTTGAACTGGGCAGGCGATTAACCCATGCTGACTGCATTCGACGTCGGAGTTGGTATCCTTGTGCTGATTTCGGCGATACTCGCCACTGCCCGGGGGCTGACCCGAGAAGTATTGTCGCTGGCGACCTGGGCCGGTTCGGCTGCCATCGCCATCTACATGTGGCAATTCCATCCGGAAATCGCCCGGCAATATATCCAGGAAGAGATCGTCGCCGACGTTGCCACCGTGGTGGTGACCTTCATCGTGGCGCTGATCGTGCTGCATCTCATCACCATGCGCATCGCCGACTTCGTGGTCGACAGCAAGATCGGCCCGCTCGACCGCACGCTGGGCTTCGTCTTCGGCGTGCTGCGCGGCATCCTGATCGCCGTCGTCGTCGTCATCTTCGGCACCTGGCTGCTCGGCCAGAACCTGCCGCCCTGGGCCTCTGAATCGAAATCGCTGCCGATGTTACAGGGCTTTGGCGACAGCCTGATCGCCGCCCTGCCCGACAATCTCGAAGAGCAACTCAACCAGATCCTGAAGCGCGGTGGCGCCGCGATCGGCGAGGAGCCGCTGGACGACACCACACCGCCCGATACGGTGCCGCCGGCCGAAGGCGCGGCGCCGCCGGCACAGGGCACGACGCCTCCCGCCGATGTGGCGCCTCCGCCGGCAGCGACGCAGCCGCAGGTTTAGGGCCCGGCCGCCGATCATTTTTGGGTGAGGCAGGTCGTTTTTACCAGCAGGACCGCTTAGAGGCGGTCCCGTAATTTTTTGAAAGCCGAGGACAGCATGGCGCTAGCTGACGACCAGAGCTTCGATATCGACGGCGACACGCTGCACGAGGAATGCGGCATCTTCGGCATCCTCGGCCACCCCGAGGCGGCAACCCTCACTGCGCTCGGCCTGCATGCGCTGCAGCACCGCGGGCAGGAAGCGGCGGGGCTCGTCACCTTCGACGGGCGGCAGTTCCACTCGGAACGCCATCTCGGCCTCGTCGGCGACCACTACACCAATCCCGAAACGATCAAGCGCCTGCCCGGCAACATGGCGATGGGCCATGTCCGCTATTCGACGACCGGCGAGACGATCCTCAGGAATGTGCAGCCGCTGTTCGCCGAGCTGGAAGTCGGCGGCATCGCCATTGCCCACAACGGCAATTTCACCAACGGGCTGACGCTGCGGCGCCAGTTGATCGCAAGCGGAGCCATCTGCCAATCGACCTCGGATACCGAGGTGGTGCTGCACATGATCGCGCGCTCGCGCAAGCAATCCTCGTCGGACCGGTTCGTCGACGCCATCGGCCAGGTCGAGGGCGCCTATGCTCTCCTGGCGCTGACTCGCACCAAGCTGATCGGCGCGCGCGATCCCAACGGCATCCGCCCGCTGGTGCTGGGCGAGCTCGACGGCAAGCCGATCTTCGCCTCCGAAACCTGCGCTCTCGATATCATCGGCGCCAAGTTCGTGCGCGACGTCGAGGCTGGCGAAGTGGTGATCTGCGAGATCCAGCCGGACGGCAGCATCAGCATCGACAGTTTGAAGCCGTTTCCGCCGCGGCGCGAGCGTATGTGCCTCTTCGAATACGTCTATTTCGCCCGGCCGGATTCGGTCGTGGCCGGCCGCTCGGTCTATGGTGCGCGCAAGCGCATGGGCATGAACCTCGCCAGGGAGGCGCCGATCGAGGCCGACGTGGTGGTGCCGGTGCCGGATGGCGGCACGCCAGCGGCCATCGGCTATGCGCAGGCGAGCGGCATTCCCTATGAGCTCGGCATCATCCGCAACCATTACGTCGGGCGCACCTTCATCGAGCCGACGCAGCAGATCCGCGCCTTCGGCGTGAAGCTCAAGCATTCCGCCAACCGCGAGGAAATCGCCGGCAAGCGCGTGGTGCTGATTGACGATTCGATCGTGCGCGGCACGACCTCGGTGAAGATCGTGCAGATGATCCGCGATGCCGGGGCGCGCGAAGTGCATATCCGCGTCGCCAGCCCGATGATCTTTTATTCCGACTATTACGGCATCGATACGCCCGATCCGGAAAAGCTCCTGGCCAACCAGTACGACGACGTCGATGCGATGTGCCGCTATATCGGGGCGGATTCGCTGGCTTTCCTCTCCATCGACGGGCTCTATCGCGCCGTGGGCGGCGAGCCGCGCAACAATGCGATGCCGCAATTCACGGACCACTATTTCACGGGCGACTATCCGACGCCGCTGACCGACCTCGAGGGGCGGGGCAAGAACGAGCCCAAGCAATTGTCGCTGATGCGGGAGGCTGGTTGAGCATGGCGAAGGCGCAGGAAAACGACGCCGACCTTCACGGCAAGGTAGTGCTGGTGACGGGGGCGTCGCGCGGCATCGGCTATGCCGCGGCGCGCGAGGCGGCCCGGCGCGGGGCGCACGTGATCGCGGTGGCGCGCACGGTGGGTGGCCTCGAAGAGCTCGACGACGAAATCCAGGACCTCGGCTCCTCGGCGACGCTCGTGCCGCTCGACGTCAAGGACGGCGACGCCATCGACCGGCTGGGCGCGGCGATCTTCGAGCGCTGGGGCATGCTGGACGGGCTGATCGGCAATGCCGGCCTGCTGGGCACGCTCAGCCCCCTGCCCCATATCGCGCCGGACGAATTCGCCAACGTGATGGCGACGAACGTCACCGCCAATTTCCGGCTGCTGCGCTCGATGGACCTGCTGTTGCGCCAGGCCGAGGCCGGGCGCGTCGTCTTCGTTTCGTCGTCGGCGGCGAAAAGCGCGCGGCCCTATTGGGGGCTCTACGCCGCAACCAAGGCGGCGCTTGACGCCATGGTCAAATCCTATGCCGGCGAGATGGCTTCGACCAAGGTCAAGGCCAACATTTTCTATCCCGGCGCGGTGCGCACGGCGATGCGGGCCAAGGCCATGCCGGGCGAAGATCCGGATACGCTGCCGCGGCCGGCTGAGATCGTGCCGCAGCTCATCGACCTGCTGAGCCCCAGGCTCACCGAGACGGGCAAGCTCTACGACGTCGGCACGGGCAGCTTCAGCGCCTTCTGACGGGGCGGCAGCAGGCGCCCATAGAGGCGCCAGATTGCAACCACGACGACGAGCGAAACCAGCCCGTCGATGGCATAGTGCCAGCCCAGATAGACCGAGCCGAAGCCGATGGCGGCGGCATAGGCCCAGGCGAGCGCGCCGATGCGGCGGTCGCGGCTCCACAGCATCTGGGCGTTCAGCGTCACGATGGCGATATGGACACTCGGCATGGCGGAAATGCCGGTGCCGAAGCCGTGCGCACCGTGCGTGTAGTTGTCGTAGAGGTAGCTCGAGGCGAAGCGCATGTATTCGCCCACCGACGTGGCATCGACCAGCGCCATGAGGCCGGCAAAGCGCGTGCCGCCGTAGATGCGATCGTAGAACACCGGGCCGACCGAGGAGAGCACGGTGGCGAGCAGCGTCCCGACGATGGCGAGGGTCAGCGCCATGGCCCAGAAATAGCGCCGGCGCAGCGCCGTATCGCGGCTGAGCCCGACATAGGCGATGGTGCCGAACCAGGCGATGAACCAGACCGGGCCGTAGAGCCAGGCCAGCGGCCAGGCCGCCCAGGAGGGCAGCAGCGCGTGGGCGAGCATGCCGGGGCCGCCCGGCACCAGCAGCGCATCGAGATCGGCGAGGAGCGGGTCGGCATAGAACGGCACGAGCCTGGGAATGGCGAGCTTCATGGCGGTGAAGGCCGCCATGCCGAGGCAGAAGCCGGCAAGCGTTGCCGCCAGCGGCAAAGCGCGCTCGCGCAGCACGTCGCGGATAAAGGAGAGCGGCGCCTGCCGGCGGCGAACGAGGCTGGCGATGCCGAGCCCCGCCACCAGGACGGGCGTCAGCATGAGCATCTGCTCGGCATAGGTCGCAAGCATGGCCACCAGCCCGGCCGGCGCTATGCAGGCGGCGACGGCAGCATAGGCGGCGATGGCGAGCGCCAGCGGTGGAACGCGGCGCGCCGGCAATCGATCGAATGCGGTGATGGACATTTCGGCCCCCAAGCTCAGGCGCAGGGTAGGCCGCAGCGATTAGGGACGGGTTAAGCGCGAGAGGGGAATTGGGGGCACAGCGGCGCCCCCTACTCCGCTTTCGTCATCAGGATCTTGTCGATGCGGCGGCCGTCGAGGTCGACGACCTCGAAGCGCCAGGGGCCGCGCGTGAAGGCTTCGCCCACCTTGGGCAGGCGGTTGATTTCGGCCAGCACATAGCCGGCGACGGTCTCGTAGCCAGGGTCGCGCGGGATGGCGATGCCCATGCGGTCGCCGAATTCGTCAACCGGCATCCAGCCCGACACCAGGTAGGAACCGTCCTCGCGCTGCACGACGGCGGGATCGCTTCCTTCCTCTTCCTGGAAGACGCCGGTGATAGCCTCGAGCAGGTCGCCGGAGGTGACGATGCCTTCGAAATGGCCGTACTCGTCGAAAACCAGCGCCATGTGGACGGTGGAGGCGCGCAGCGCGCGGATGACGCCGAGCGCATCGGTGCGGTCCATGACGACAGGTGCCGGCTGCACGTATCTGCGGATATCGATCGAAGCCTCGTCGGCCAGTCCGACCAGGTCCTTGATCGGCAGCACGCCGATAATGGTGTCGGCGTCGCCATCCTGCACCGGCAGGCGCGAGCGATGGGTCTGGCGGATGAGCTTCAGGATTTCGTCCATGCCGTCGGCAAGGTCGATGATCTCGACATCGCGGCGCGGCGTCATCAGGCCGCGCGCCGACCGGTCGGCCAGGCGCATGACGCCGGTGATCATCGAACGCTCGTCGCTTTCCAGCACGCCGGCGCTTTCGGCTTCGGCGATGAGGCTCTTCACCTCCTCTTCCGTCACGCGCTCTTCGGGTTCGCCGTGCTGGCGCAGCAGGAACAGCACGCCCTTGCCGGAAATGTCGAGCAGCCAGACGAGCGGCGCGCCGATCGTCGCCAGCATCTTCATGGCCGGTGCGACGCGGGCGGCGATGCGTTCGGGATCGCGCAGGGCGATCTGCTTGGGCACGAGTTCGCCGATGATGAGCGACAGATAGGTGATGATGACGACGACGATGCCGACGCCGAGCGGATCGGCGACGTTCTGCGAAAGGCCGACGGAGGCGAGCCAGGCCGACAGGCGTCCGCCGAGGGTGGCGCCGGAAAAGGCGCCGGAAAGCACGCCGACGAGGGTGATGCCTATCTGCACCGAAGACAGGAACCGGCCGGGATTTTCGGTAAGGCGCAGCGCCACTTCGGCGCCTTTCTTGCCTTCGGCCGCCAGGATCTTCAGCCGGGCGGCGCGGGAGGAAACGACAGCAAGTTCGGACATTGCCAACAGGCCGTTGACCAGGGTCAGCACGGCGATGATGAGGATTTCAACAAACAAGGCAGTATCGATTCATGCGGACCCGCAATCAGCATCGGGTCGCTCAGGCGGGGCAAGTTATAACGGGATTTGCCGGTTTTTCGCTATGGGCGAATTTGGGCTGGGGATTTCGGAGATCAATCCCCGTCCGGAGCGTAGGGGTTCTTGCCGCCGCGCAGCCACAGGCGGATCGGCGTTCCGGGCAGGTCGAAAGCTTCGCGCAGACCGTTGACCAGATAGCGCTGGTAGGCGGCGGGCACGGCATCGGGGCGCGAAGCGAAGACGATGAAGCTCGGCGGCCGGGTCTTGGCCTGCGTCATGTAGCGCAGTTTCAGGCGGCGCCCGGCCACGGCCGGCGGCGGGTGGCCTTCCACCATGCCGGCGAGCCAGCGGTTGAGTCGGGCCGTTGATACGTGCCCGTTCCAGGCGCGCTCGACGACAAACACCGCCGCCATCAGCCTGTCGATATTGCGGCCGGTGAGGCCCGACAGCGTGACCAGCGGAATGCCGCGCAGCTGCGGCAGCAGGCGTTCGCACTGTTCGCGCAGCTCGGCGAGAACTTTGTTCTTGTCTTCGATCAGGTCCCACTTGTTGACGGCGATGACCATGGCGCGGCCTTCGCGCTCCACGAGATCGGCAAGCTGCAGGTCCTGCTTTTCGAAGGGAATGGTGGCATCGAGCAGCAGCACCACGACTTCGGCGTACTGGATGGAGCGCAGGGCATCGCCGACGGCGAGCTTTTCCAGCTTTTCCTGGACGCGGGCGCGCTTGCGGATGCCGGCGGTGTCGACGAGGTTGATGACGCGGCCCTGCCATTCCCACGGCACGAGGATGGAATCGCGGGTGATGCCGGCTTCGGGGCCGGTCAGCACGCGCTCTTCGCCGACCATGCGGTTGATGAGCGTGGACTTGCCGGCATTGGGCCGGCCGATGATGGCGACGTTGAGATAGCGGTTGGGGTCCCAACGCAACGGCGGCGCATTCTCGTCGGTTCCGTCGTCCTCCGGCACGTCGACATTGACCTGCGGCAGCATGTCGATGCTGGGCGCTTCGGCGGCCTTTTGCGCATCGGCGACGCGATCGACGGCGGCGGACACGACGGCATGCAGGTCGGCGAGGCCAAGGCCGTGCTCGGCGGAAAGCGCGATGGGTTCGCCGAAACCGAGGCTGTAGGCTTCCATCAGGCCGGCCTCAGCCGCCCGGCCCTCGGCTTTGTTGCCGACGAGGTGCACATCCTTGCCGGCGCGGCGCAGCACCTGGGCGAAGCGCTCATCGAGCGGGGTGACGCCGGCGCGCGCATCGATCATGAACAGGATGACGTCGGCCTCGCGGATGGCCAGCTCGGTCTGCTGGCGCATGCGGTCTTCAAGGCTGCCGTCGGTCTTGTCCTCGTAGCCGGCGGTGTCGAGCAGGCGGAATTTGAGGTCGGCGATGCGCCCTTCCGCCTCGCGGCGGTCGCGCGTAACGCCCGGCGTGTCGTCGACCAGCGCGATCTTGCGGCCGACGAGCCGGTTGAACAAAGTGGATTTGCCGACATTGGGGCGGCCGACAATGGCAACGGTGACGCTCATCGGTCTTTCCCCGTGGGTCGGCGGCCGGCTCAGTTGCCGGCGGCCGGTGCGGGCTGCTCGGCAGGCGCAGCCGGTGCGGCGGGAGCTGCGTCCTGCGGCGCCGGCGCGGCTTCCTGTTGCGTCGGCGCCATCATCTGCATCATCGAGGCCGCGCCATCGAGCGGCTGGTCGGCAGCAGGAGCAGCGGCGGCAGGCGCAGCGGGCGTTGCCGGTTGCGCGGCCGGAGCCGGCTGTTCGGCGGGCGTTGCGGATTGTTCGGCGGGCGCCGCAGGCTGGGCGGCCGGCGCTTCATCGCTGGGCGCGGGGGTGTCGGCGGCAGGCGCGGTGTCGGTGGCAGTGCCGGCGGGGGCACCCGCTTCGGCGGTGATCTGGGCGAGATAGATCTGCATCCGGCTCTGGAGTTCGCCCTGCGCCATCGGATCGGCGGCGACCTCCTCGAAGGTCTTACGCGCCGCGTCCAGGTCGCCGGCCTTGTATTGCGCCAGGCCCACCGCTTCGCGCGCGGCGTTGCGCATCGGATTGTCGGTGGTGACGAGGCTGGAAACGCGGGATTCGACGTCGGAAAGGCTGCCGGAATCGACGAGGATATCGGCGGCCAGCACCAGCGCCAGTTCGCGCAGGCGGACATTGGATTCATCGCCGGCCAGCGCATCGTAGGCGGCGACGGCGTCGGCAGGCTTGCCTTCCTTGGCGAGCATCGCCGCCTGCTTGAAGCGAGCGAGCGTGGCATAGCCGCCGCCTTCGGTGACGATCTTGTCCAGCGCCGCCTTGGCGCCGGCCAGGTCGCCGCCGTCGGAGAGCTTGAGCGCCGCATAGAACTGGTCCGACGCTTTGGCCGCGCTGTTGTTGCGCCACCAGGTCCAGCCTTCGTTGACGGCAACGATCAACACCACGACCACCGCGGCCCCGATGACATAGGGCCCGAAGCGCCGCCAGAGCGAGCGCATACGCTCGCGGCGCAGCTCTTCGTCGACTTCGCGGAAGATGACATCGTGTTCGGACATGGAACGCCTTGGCTACCGGACGAGAATTCGGCGGCACAATAGTGGCGACGCCCGCACAATGCAATTGAAGGCGGCGCGGTGATTTGCCCTCACGCGATGGGCGATACACCGAAGAGGAACGCGTGCAGCCCGAACACGAACGCGGCAAAGAGAACGAGGCCCACCACGATGCCCACTATGTCGCCGCGCGGGCCGGCATAGACGGGCGGCGGATCGGGCCGGAAGGCGACGGCGATGCGGTCGACGATGCCATAGGCGAGGAAGCTGCCGAACAGCAGGACGGAGGCCAGGTCGCCATTGGCGAAGAGGTGGCCGAGCGACCACAGGATGACGGCAGCAAGGAACGGGTGGCGGAGCCATACCCGGATGCGGCCGGGCGGCTGGTAGGCCGTCGGTATGGCGATGAAGGCGAGGAGCACCAGGATGATGGTGACGTGGCGCCCCCAATCGGGCGGGATATAGACATCCGGCGCGACCGGCCGGAATGCGATCCAGCCCCAGACGATGAGGGCAAAGCCGACGAGCGAGGCCAGTGAATAAAGTCCCTTCCAGCGCCCCTCGTTGGCGGCGACCTGGCCGGCGCGGAAGCCGGGCGCGACAATGCGCACGCAATGGACGGCAAAGAAGATAACGAGGCCCAGAATCAGTATCGCCATATAAATTTCTCCTCGTCGCCAGCTTAGCGGCAGGGTTGCCGGGCATCAATGCAGCGGCCAGCGGCCGAGATAGACGTGCCGTCCCTGCCCCAGCCGGCTGTGCACGAGCACGAAATCGCGCACGAGCCAACGGACGGGCAAAATCTCGTGCTTCGGAATTGCGATGTCACGGTCGTAGAACAACGTCATGTGCGGGGTGAGCGCGTTTTCGGAAGCGGCCCTGGCATAGGGGGCGAGCGGCGTTGCTTCCATGGCAAAGCCCAGGCTTTCCCAGAAGCGCCGGATCTCCGGCACGTTGTCGCTGGCGACGAGCACGACGGCGCCACTTCTGTTGAAGGACATGAGGCGATCGAAGGCGACTTCGAACGCCACTTCCGAAACGCGCGTAGCGGCATCGCGCGCCGCTTCCACGAGACCGGCGGGCAGCCCGGCATGATCGTCGAGGCCATAGAGCGTAACGTGCAACCGCTCAGGCGGGATCAGCGGAGCGCTAAGGCCGAGGTCCCGGCGCAGGTTCGAAGCCAGCCGATGGATGCGGTGCACGACGAGCGGTTCGGGCACGAGGGCGAAGAACAGCCGATCCGTCGGTCGGCGCGGCGGCGATTCGGCAAGACCGAGACGAAGCTGCATGCCAGCCCTCCTCCATGGCGGCAAATTCCGGCAGCACGTTAGAACAAAACATGAACATCAGTCAATCCAGGGCCGCAGAGCGTGTGGGAAAATCCCCTACGTTAGTCTTGCATTAACCCTAATAGGGGCTAGTTTCATAAAATTAACCATACTTCGGGATTTTCAGAGGGGGCATTTCGGGGGCAATGGGGGCTTCACGGTTCTGCTGGGTCGTACTCGCCGTGGCGGGGACGCCTGGTTTCGCGCTTGGTGCGGATGGCGATCTTTCCCTGGGTTTGACGGCGGGTGTGGCGGGGATATCGCTGCCCGGCCTCACGTCCGGCGTCTACGGCACAGGCGCATTCGATTCCGGTTTCGACAACACGACATTGGGCCCGAGCCTGGCCTTGAGTGGCAGCGTGGCGCTCGACCCGTTCAACGGGCTTGACGTCGCCATCGGCTGGTCGGGCTTTGCCAATATGGGGCATATCGGCTTTTCCGGCACCGAGACGTTCTCTGGGCCGGGCGTCGTCGTCATTCCCGGCATCACCACGCCGGGCAATTCGAGCATCAGCCTCACGACGAGCAGCGGCGGCGGACTGGCAGCGGCCAATTCGACGATCACCAACAACAATCCCGAGGGCGGATCGGCCAATGCCATCAGCGACCAACCGGTCGCCGGCGGTGTCGGCAACGTCGTGGCGGTGACGCCTTCGGCAGGCAATAACAGCTTCGCCTATGCCGCTACCACGGCCGACGGCCCCAACAACGCAGCGGCGGCCTATGCCGCGATCGGCGCCAGCGACGGCGGCATCTTCATCGGTGCGGGCGATCTCACCGGTCTCTCGATCTCCAGCGATTTCAGCATGGACGTCGTCTATACCGGCGCCGACATGTCGGTGACGCTGTCGGGCGTCGTGAACGACCGCACCGCGGTGCAGGTCTATGCAGGCCCGAGCTACCGCTATCTATCGCAGGTTGGCGACAGTTCGCTGACCGTCGATATTCCGGAAGCCGCACCGAGCGCGGTGACCTTCCCGGAATTCTCCATGGATGGGCACGGCGATCTCAAGTCGCATTATCTCGGCGGCGTCCTCGGCGGCAATATTTCCTACATCGTCGGCAGCAACCTGATCTTCACGCTCGGCGGCGAAGGCGGGCTCTATTGGGTGCACGACAAGCTGACCGGCTCGGAAAGCTACACGGTGGGCGGCGGCTTCAACGGCGTCGGCCCCTACCCCACGCAGACCGTCACCAATTCCGGCATTTCGGTCGAAGGCGACGGCCTCGCCTGGGCCGGACGGCTCAACGGAACGTTCACCGTGCAGCTGGCGCCGGCGCGGCAGTTGAGCTTCGGCGGATCGGTGGAATACCTGTCGCGCGTCGCGAGCCTCCGGGGCAGCCCAGCGTTGGACAGCAACACTTATACCGCCGGCAGCGACGACGGGAGCGCCACCTGGTCGAAGGGCAGCAAGGGAGCCTCGCTCTCTTACGGCGACATGTGGAACTTCACCGGCACGATATCGCTCACCGGCCAGTTCTGAGTTCCGATCAATAAAGAAGGCCCGGCACGAAGCCGGGCCTTTAGTTTTGGCGTCAGAGCTTAGTTGCTGCTCTGGTTGACAGCGGCGATGTTGCCGGTGCCGAACTGGCCGACGCCGGACCAGTTGCCGTTGCCGAACTGGTCGGTGGTGGCAGTGTTGTTGGCGCCGATCTGGACGGTACCGGCGCTGTTGTTCTTGCCGGCCTGGCCCGTATGGGCGGACTGGACGAGGCCGACCTGCAGGGTCAGCGCTTCGTTGTTGCTGTCACGCTGGATGGTTTCGGCATGCTGCATAGCGCCGAGCTGCACAGTGAGCGCGCGGTTGTTGTTGACGCCATAGGCGTTGTTGTTGGCATCGACGCCGAACTGCTGCGTGACCGAGGTCTGGCTGATGCCGAGCTGAATCGTGGCGGCACCGTTGTGCTTGCCGATCTGGTCGGTCTGTGCGACCTGCTGCTGGCCGACCTGGAAGGTCAAGGCGCCATTCTGCTTGCCGGTCTGGTTGACGAGGGCGACGTTGCCGATGCCCTGCTGGGCAGTGCTCACCTGGATGACCGCGGAAGCATTGTTGCTGTTGTTGCCGCCCTGGTTCACCACGGCTGCGTTGTTGTTGGCGAACTGAGCGACAACCGAAATGTTGCCTGCCTGAGCCGAACCGGCGCCAAGCACAAGAGCCGCCGCCGCAGAAAGCAGAATGGTCTTCATGAAATCCTCACCCGTTTTTCCCAAACATATAGAGCGACGGCAGCCGGAAATACTGCTCGTCAACTGGCGCCATGCAACGAAGAAAACCGGGTGAAGGCAAACGCTCTATCGTATTGTCAAGACGAACTGCGTTTGGTTAATCCGCATAATTGTCAGGTTAACGTCCGTATATTTGTTGCGCTTGCCCCGCATCTGTACCAAGCCGCTGTTACGACTGCACGATCCCTGCAACGGATGTAAGCCGTGGATGGTATGGATGTACCATCGCCCCGCAGAGCCAAACCCAGCCCCTGCCCGTGCAGCGCCCGCGTTTCGGGTGGCCGCGCGGTAACCATGACATGGTATATGCATTGCTAACGAGCCGACGCCTGCGCTAGGCCAAGCATGGATGCAGCCAATGGCGCATCACCGTCCGCCCCAGCGGCGGCGGAAGCCTTCCCCGGTCCGGCGCGGGGGTTGCGGGCACTTACCGGTCCAATGGTTCGTGCAATCAGCCTTCGGGGGCGGCAATGAGTTATCTGCAAAGCGGATTGGTCGGCAGCATTTACGAAATGGCGCTCGGCCGCGCCGGTTGGGACGGCATTCTCGACATGCTGGCGGCGGCGTTTCCCGGCTGCCTGGTCCTCGTTTCCGGCGACGACGTGGCGCGTCGGCAGAACCTCGTGTTCTCGCAGCGCGGACTCGGCCCGCAAGCGGTCTCGGCCTATGTCTCCAATTATGCGGCGCACAATCCGTGGCTCGACGGGCAAGGCGCCCAGCCGGTCGGCCAGGTTTTCCACGACGATCAGATCCTGCCGCGTGAGACGGCCAAACAATCCGAATTCTATACCCACTGGCTCGGCCGGCAGGGCGAGTTCGATGCCGGCACCGGCGTCGTCGTGCTGCGGCGCGGCACGCGGCAGCTGACCATCGACATCCGCTATCCGGCGAAGCACGCCGCCGACATCCGCGAGAAGGCGGCGGCGATCCTCGGCGATGCCGCCACCCACCTCGCCCGCGCCTTCGAGATTTCCGACCGCACGCAGCTGTCGGCGCGGCCCGGCTATCTCGATGGCGTCGTCGAGGACCTGCCCTTCGCCGTCTTCCTCGTCGGCGAGGACATGCGTATCGACTATGCCAATTTCCATGCCGAAACTTTGCGCCGGCAGAACGCGGCGCCGTTCGTTTGCGGCGACGGGTTCCTGCGCGCCGGCGAAACCGACACCGATGCCGCCCTGCGCCAACTCGTGCAAAAGGCGTTGGCCTCGCGCCATGCCCCGGCGACCGTGCTGCCGGTTCGCGGCCCTGGCGATGCGCGCTACTTCGTCGTCGCCCGCTCGACGGCGCGCGGCGCCCAACCCTACCGTCTCCAGGATGCCGTGCTCGGCAGCGGGCCGCTGGTGATGCTCGCCATCCACGGCAATCTCGATGCCGCATCGCTGCCGCTCGATCTGCTGTGGCGCGCCTTCTCGTTGACCGAATCCGAAGCGCTTCTGGCCGAAGCGCTGCTCAACGGCGCTACCGTTGCCGATTATGCGATGGAGCGGGAAGTCTCCAAGCAGACGCTGCGCAACCAGCTGGTCGGCGTCATGCGCAAGACCGGTACGCGCCGGCAGTCGGAGCTGGTATCGTTGTTGACGCGGCTGGCGCTGACCTGCCTCTGAGGCCGGCACCGGGATCGTCCCGCCTCAGTCCGGCGTTGGTGGAAAGTCATGGGGAGGACATGATGCCCAGCGCGACCTACAAGCTTTTCGCCGAAGCCATTAGGAATAAACGGCAGGTTCATTGCGTCTACGATGGCTATCGCCGGGCGCTTTGCCCCATCGTACTCGGCCACGGCAAGGGCGAAGAAATGGCGCTGGTCTTCCAGTTCGGCGGCGAAAGCAGCAGCGGCCTGCCGCCGCAGGGCGAATGGAAATGCCTGCGCCTCGCCAAGGTCGAGAACCCCGAACTTCGCGAAGGCGCCTGGCATGCCGGCGCCAGCCATCGCCAGCCGCAGTCCTGCGTGGAAGTGGTGGACATGGATGCCAATCCCGATAGTCCCTACCATCCACGCCGGCCGCAACTGCGGCTGGTGTCGGTCAGGCGAGACACCCAAGACCCTTGAGCGTATCGCGCACCGCGACGTCGAGCGGGGTATGCGGCTCGCTGCCGAGCACGGCAACGAGGCGTGTGTTGCGCATATGCACGGGCGTCTTCCACAGGTAGCGCATTTCCTGCATTTCGCGGAACAGCGTGACGAACGGTGAGAGGAGCCGCGCCAGCGTCCAGGGGAAGGCCTTGACCTTGAGGTTCGGATTGCCGACCGCGCGCCGGATGGCGCCGGCCATCTCGGTGCCGTCGGCATCCCAGTGCCCTTCCATATGGAAGACGGCAAACGGCTCCAGCGCATCACCCTTTTCGATCAACTGCGCCATGGTCTCGCCCATGTCGGGCAGATAGGTCCACTGGTGGCCGATGCCCTTCTTGCCCGGATAGGTGACCGCTGCAATCGGCTTGCCGGCCTGCACCAAGCCTTGCGAGAACCAGTTGTTGGAGGCGTGCGGGCCGAAGAAGTCGCCGGCGCGCAGGATCAGCACCGGCGTGCCCGCCTCGGCGGTACGGCGCAGCCGTGCTTCCATTTCGGCGCGGATACGGCCCTTGACCGTCACCGGGTGGTGCGGCGACGTCTCCTCGGGGTTGGGCAAGGCGTCCGGCCCGAAATTGTAGACCGTGCCGGGCAGCACGATGCGAGCGCCGATGGCGCGGGCGGCGGCGATCGTGCTGTCCAGCATCGGCAGCACCACCTGCCTCCAATTGCGGTAGCCCGGCGGGTTGACGGCGTGGACGATGACCGACACGCCCTCGGCAGCCTTGGCGACGTCGTCCTTCGACATGGCATCGCCCTTGATCCAGACGATGCCCGGGGCCCGATCAGTCGCCGACAGCTTTTCCGGGTTGCGGTTGAGCGCCCGCACGGTCCAGCCGCGATCGAGGAGCTTGCGGGTGACTTCGCCGCCGATGCCGCCGGTGGCGCCGAGAACGAGAGCGGTTTTTGCAGAGGTCATTTTCATCTCCGTGTGTCTTGCTTGCCCGACACAATTGGAGATTTCTCAATTAAACGGAATTGCCGAAATCCATAGGGTATCTATACTGAAATAGATGAATACGACCGGGCCCGACTGGAACCTCTACCGCAGCTTCCTCGCCGTCATGCGCGAGCAGTCGCTGTCGGCTGCCGCGCGGGCGCTCAACCTCACGCAGCCCACCCTCGCCCGGCATATCGATGCACTCGAGGCGGCTCTGGGGCTCGAACTGTTCGTGCGCTCGCAGCGCGGCCTCTTTCCCACCGAAGCGGCGCTGGAACTCGTGGCCTATGCCGAAAACCTCGAGGCCAATGCCGCGGCTCTGCTGCGCACGGCCTCCGGCTTCGGCGGCGTGGTCCGCGGCACCGTCCGCGTCACGGCGAGCGAAATGGTTGGTGCGGAGGTGCTGCCGCCGATCCTCGCCGGCCTCAGGCGCCGGCATCCGCAACTCGAATTCGAGCTGGTGCTCTCCAACGCCGTCGAAAATCTGCTGCGCCGCGATGCCGACATCGCCGTCCGCATGGTCGAGCCGGTGCAGGAAGCGTTGGTGGTGCGAAAGCTCGGCAGCATCAGCATCGGCCTTTATGCGCAGGAGGCTTACCTTGCCACCGCAGGCACCCCGGCGAGCATCGATGAGCTTGCCGACCATTCGCTCGTCGGGTTCGACGAGGAAACGGCTTCGATCCGCGCCATGCGCTCACGCCTGCCGCAGTTCGAATCCCTCCATTTCGCGCTACGCGCCAACAGCGATTTCGCGCAATTGCAGACGATCCGCGCCGGTTTCGGCATCGGCTTCTGCCAGGTCGGGATCGCCCGGCGCGAGCCGCATTTCGTGCGCCTGCTGCCTGACGCTCTCGATCTCAAGCTCGGCGTCTGGCTGGCCATGCACGAAAACCTGCGCAGCACGCCGCGCTGCCGCGCCGCCTTCGACGGGCTTGCCGCCGGCCTTGCCGAATACATCGCCACGGCCGCCTGATCTCGCGGAAAACTGCCGTTTTGCCGGCTTTTGCCCAGCATTTAGGCTTGCAAAGCAATTGCCGGAAAAATAGCGTTCCGGCATGGCCCCCGAGAGGGCCGATAGAGAATGAACAGGGACAGCAAATGAACAGGCTTCGTGCGGCGGGATTGGTTGGAGCGGTAGCGCTCCTTGGGGCATTGGCGGCACAGCCGGCCTTCGCCCAGGACAAGACCTTCACCATTTCCTGGTGGGGTTACAACGGCGAGAAGATGGACGCCAACATCATCCAGCCGTTCAAGGAAATCTGCGGCTGCAACGTCGTGTTCGAGACGGGCAACAATGCCGACCGCCTCAACAAGCTGAAGGCGCGCGGCGGCAAGGGCGTCGACATCATCTACCTGACCGACAGCTATTCGCAGCAGGGCATCCAGCAGGGCCTGTTCCAGAAGATCGACGCCTCCAAGATCCCGAACCTCGCCGACAGCTACGACATCGGCAAGGACCCGCAGGGCGGCTACGGCCCGGCCTACACGATCGGCCGCATCGGCCTCGTCTATAATTCGGCGACCGTGAAGACGCCGCTGACCTCGTGGAACGACCTCTGGCGCGACGACCTCAAGAGCTCGATCTCGCTGCCGGGCATCACCACCACGGCCGGTCCGATGGTGGTGCTGAAGGCCGCCGAGCATGCCGGCGTCGACGCCTTCACCGATACCGACAAGACCTTCGAGGCCATCGCGGCGCTGAAGCCGAACGTGGTCAAGAACTACAATACCGGTTCGGACCTGGTGAACCTCATCTCGACCGGCGAAGTGTCGGTGTCGATGACGCAGGACTTCACGCTCGCCTCGATGCAGGCCGCCGTGCCGACGATGACCTGGGCCAACCTCAAGGAAGGCGACATCGCCGTGCTCAACACGGTGAATATCCCGACCGGCTCGGAGAATGTCGATCTCGCCTACAAGTTCATCGACTTCATCCTCTCCAAGGACGTGCAGCAGAAGGAAGCCGAGCAAGGCGTCGATGCGCCGATCTCGACCAAGGTCGAGCTGACGCCCGACCAGGCCAAGATCTGGACCTATGGTGCGGACATGGTGAACTCGCTGCAGCGTCTCGACTACGCCAAGATGATCGAAGCCACGCCCGACTGGATCGAGCGCTGGAACGAAGTCTTCGGCATGTAAGATCGCCTGTGCAAGACACGAGACGCCGCATCGCGTCTCGTGTCGTTCTTTGCTAGACGCCGCGCTCATAGAGCCAAACAGAACAAGGGCCGGTCGATGAAAAGCTGGCTGGGATGGGCGCTCGCCGCCCCCGCAACGATCGGCGTACTGCTGTTCCTGATCTCGCCGGTCGCGGCGACGTTCGCAACGACGTTCGTCGATGCCAAGGGCCTGTTCGGGCCCTACATCACCTATTTCTCCTCGGGCTTTCGGCGCACCGTACTGTTCCGCACGCTGGAGATCGCCATCGTCACGACGGTGATCTCGGTCGTCGTCGGCTTCATCACCGCCTATGCGGTGGCGCAGGCACCGCGCCGCGCCAAGGGGCTGCTGATCATCGCGGCGGTGTTTCCCCTGCTCACCGGTGTCGTCGTGCGCTCGTTCGCCTGGCTCATCATCCTGGGCAAGAACGGCATCCTCAATTCCACGCTGCAGGCGCTCGGCCTCATCAACGAGCCGTTCTCCATGCTCTACAGCGAAGGCGCAGTGATCGTCGCCATGGTCTACCTCTTCGTGCCGCTGATGATCCTGACGCTGGTCGGCGTGCTGGAATCGATCCCCGACGATCTCATCCAGGCTTCGACCTCGCTCGGCGCCAGGCCCATCGCCACGCTGTGGCAGGTCATCCTGCCGATGGCGACGCCCGGCCTCATCGTCGGCGCGGTGCTCGTCTTCACCGGCAGCTTCACCTCCTACGCCACGCCGCAACTGCTCGGCGGCGAAAGCGTGATGATGATGGGCACCCTGCTCTACCAGCAGGCCATGGTCACGTTCGACTGGGTCAGCGCCTCCACCATCGCCGCCGTCATGGTCGTTCTCACCATCGGCGTCGTCCTCATCATGACGCGCGTGGCACGCGCCCTCAACCCGATGGCCACCTGATCCATGCGGCTGCATCCCCTCCTCATCGCCTTCACGGTCCTGGTCTTCTTCTTTTTGATCGCGCCGCTGATCATCGTCGTCGGCGCCGCACTCAGCGATACGACCTTCCTCACCTTTCCGCCGCGCGGCCTGACCTTCAAATGGTTCGCCAACGTCTTCGAGGTCGACGCCTTCCGCACCACGATGGCGACCAGCTTCCAGCTCGGCGTCTTCGGCACGGCGCTGTCGCTGCTCGTCGGGGTTCCGGCGGCCTATGCGCTCAACCGCTTCCGTATCGAACTGCCGAAATGGTTTTCGACCGTGTTCGTGCTGCCGGTGCTGGTGCCCGAGGTCGTGCTCGGCTTTTCGCTGATGAAGTCGTTGACCATCGGTTTCGGCGTGCCGTATTTCCCGGCCATGCTGGTCGGCCACGCCATCCTCGTCCTGCCCTATTCGGTGCGGGTGGTGAGCGCGAGCCTTGCCGCCTTCGATTTTTCCATCGAGGAGGCGGCGATCAGCCTCGGCTCGCCGCCGCTGAAGACCTTCTTCACCGTCGTGCTGCCCAATATCCGCTCCGGGCTGATCGCGGCGTTCGTGCTCGCCTTCATCACCTCGATCAACGACGTCTCGGTGTCGCTCTTCCTCACCGGACCGGGCATCTCGACCTTGCCGATCCAGATCCTCGCCTATATGGACCAGTTCTTCGATCCGACGGTCGCGGCGGTGTCCGTGCTGCTGATGCTGGTCACCGTCCTCGTCATGGCAGGCGTGGAAGCGACGCTCGGCCTCACCTTCCTTACCAAGTAGCGCGCCAATGACCGTTTCCCTCGCCCTCGACAATGTCAGCGCCCACTACGGCAGCGCCAAGGTTCTGGAAAACCTGTCGCTCGCCGTCGAAGCGGGCGAACTGGTATCGCTGCTCGGCTCAAGCGGCTGCGGCAAGACGACGACGCTGCGGCTGGTCGCGGGCTTCCTCATGCCCTCCTCCGGCAGCATCAGGCTCGGCGATCGCGATCTTTCCAACCTGCCGGCGCACCGGCGCGACATCGGCATCGTGTTCCAGAGCTATGCGCTGTTCCCGCACCTCAAGGTCATCGACAACGTCGCCTTCGGCCTCCGGCAACGGGGCATCGACAAGGCCGAACGCCACAAGCGCGCCATGGCGATGCTGGAGCGCGTCGGCCTCACCGGCTTTGCCGAGCGCTATCCGTCGGCGCTTTCGGGCGGCCAGCGCCAGCGCGTCGCCCTCGCCCGCGCCCTCGTCATCGATCCGGGCCTGTTGATGTTCGACGAGCCGCTGTCGAATCTCGATGCCAAGCTCAGGGTCGACATGCGCGTCGAAATCCGCCGGCTGCAGCGCGCCAACGGCACGACGGCGCTTTACGTCACGCACGACCAGGAAGAGGCCTTCTCGATCTCCGACCGCGTGGCGGTGATGAATGCCGGCCGCATCGAGCAGGTCGATACGCCGGAAGTGCTCTACAAGCGCCCCGGCAATGCCTTCGTTGCGCGGTTCGTCGGTTACGAGAACATGATCCCGATGCGGGTCGTCGAGCGCAACGGCGCCGTCGTCACTGCCGAACTGGCCGGCGGCGCGCGGCTGCAGCTCTCGCAGGATGCGTTCGGCACTATTCCCGACAGCTTCGTCCTCGCGGCCCGCCCCGACGGCCTCGCCGTCGTCACCGAAGGCGAAGGCATTCCGGCTAGGCTCGGTCTTCGCACTTATCTCGGCCGCGCCTACCAGTACCGCTGCGAGACGGCGGCAGGCGAGCTCGTCGCCAACGGCTTCATGGCGACGCCGCTCGAAACCGGCAAAGAGGCTGTGCTGGTGCCACAGCCCGAGCAGTGCTGCATCCTTGCCCCAGAAGCTAGCTGACCTCGGCGCGCCAATGGCCGTCTTCGGTACGCACAAGGCGCGGCGTCGCGAATACGCCCACCACTTTTCCCGACCAGGCGGGATCGAGCGCGGCCAGCCGCTCGCGCCAGGCTTCAGTCTGCAGCATGGCGGCCCCGATCGCCGCCGGCGCGATGCCGATACGCGTCATCAGGTCGAGCCCGGCGACCATCGAAGCGCCGCTGCTGATCACGTCGTCGACGACGGCAACGCGGCGCCCATCGAGCAGCGGCAGCAGGCGCGGATCGACGTAGAGGCGCTTTTCGACCACCGTCGTGATCGAGGACAGCGGCACGGACAGATGCTCCTCGTACCAGAATTTTTTCGAGGTCCCGAGCGGCACGTAGCGGCTATGCCCGAGGCGCTGCGCAACGAGGCTGGCGAGCGTCAGCCCCAACGTCGGCAGGCCGACGACCACTTCCGGTTCGTAGACCGCCAACCGCTCGGCGAGCGCATCTGCGAGTTCGGCTTGCACGGCAAAGCTCGCCTGGTTGATGATCAGCGAGGCAAGGCCGTGCACGCCGTCGCCCAGCGCGCGAATGGGCAGGCACAGGCAACGCCCGCCGGGCAGCCGGGCCGGATAGCTGCCGGTGAAGGTTTCCTCGGCTTCGCCGGCGGGCTCGATCGTCTGCCAGAAATCGTGTGGCTGCATGGCCCTTCCTTTGCGTCGTGCGCGATGCATAACCAATTGCCAGCGAAGGCGGCAAGGAGAGTACCGTGAAGATCGCACCGGAAATCGCCGCGGACCTGCCCTTCCTCACCGAGCTGCGGCGTGAGCTCCATGCCCACCCGGAACTCGGTTTCGAAGAAGAGCGCACCAGCGGCATCGTCGCCGCGCTGCTCGAAGAAGCCGGCATCGCCGTGAATCGTGGCCTCGGCAAGACCGGCGTCGTCGGCACGCTCCGGCTCGGCAACGGCCCGCGCGCCATCGGCCTCAGGGCCGACATGGATGCGCTGGCCATGCCCGAAACCGCCGACCGCCCCTACAAGTCCACGATCGACGGCAAGATGCATGCCTGCGGGCACGACGGGCACACGACCATGCTGCTGGGTGCGGCGCGCTATCTCGCCCGCACGCGCAATTTCACCGGCACCGTGCATTTCATCTTCCAGCCGGCCGAGGAAGGCCGCGGCGGCGCCCGCCAGATGGAAGCAGACGGCCTCTTCACGCTCTTCCCCTGCGATGCCGTCTATGGCCTGCACAACATGCCGGGCCTGATGGTTGACGAAATGGCCGTGGTCGAAGGTCCGCAACTGGCCTCGTCGGACACGTGGCGCGTCAGCTTCCGCGGCGTCGGCACGCACGGCGCCAAGCCACATCTCGGCAAGGACCCGATCACCGCCGCCGCCCATTTCCTCTCGGCCCTGCAAACCATCGTCGGCCGCATCGTCGATCCGCTGCAGCCGGCCGTGGTCAGCGCCTGCTCTGTGCAGGCCGGCAACCCGCAGGCCCTCAACGTCATCCCCGACGTGGTCGAGATCGGCGGCACCACCCGCGCCTATACGCCGGCGGTGCGCGACCAGCTCGAAGCGAGCATCGGCAGGCTGGCGCAAGGCACCGCCATCATGTTCGACATCTCCGCCGACTACGTCTTCGAGCGCCGCATCCCGCCCGTCGTCAACGAGCCCGATGCCACGCGCCGCGCGCTCGCTGCCGCGCAGGCCGTGTTCGGCGACAAAACACGCGAAAAATTTCCGCCCTCGACGGCCGGCGACGACTTCGCGGTTTTCGCCAACAACGCACCGGGGTGCTATGTCTGGCTCGGCAACGGGCCGGCGAGCGAAGGCGCGCTGCACCACAATACGCGCTACGATTTCAACGACGATGCCATCGCTTCCGGGGTCGCCTTCTGGGCAACGCTGGTCGAACAGGAACTGAAAGCCGAATGACCGAGACCTCCGCTCCGCGCGACATCCTTCTCAACGAACGGGACGAGGTGGCCATCCGCCAGGATCTCGTTCTGACCGCCCTCGGCAAGCGCCCGGCCGACCGCTCGCTGCGCGTCGGTCGGCTGTTCGAAGTGCATTCGCGCACTTGGCTCGAAGATCAGGAAATCGTCATCCGCGGCAAGCGCATCGTCTGGGTCGGCCCCGCCGGCACCTATGAAGGCGAAGTGGCCGAGCGCCACCACGAACCGAACCTCGCCGCCGTGCCGGGCTTCGGCGAGGTCCACAAGCACATCGAAAGCTCGCACCTGACGCCGGAATACGAGGCCGCCCTCGTCATGCCGCGCGGCAATACCTGGACGTGCGAGGCGAGCCACGAATTTTCCAACGTCAACGGCCCGCACAATCTCGAATTCTGGTTCGCCGCCCGCCAGCACGGTTCACCGCTGAAGATCTTCCCGCAGCCGGGCTCGGCCGTGCCGCCCACCGCCTACGAATGGGGTGGCGGCTATTTCGGCCGCGACGAGCAAGCCGGCTTCATGGCCGAAAGCATCATGGTCACCGGGCTCGACGAGGTGATGGACTGGCCCGCCGTCTCCAATCCCGAGAACCCCTCCTACGACCGGCTTTGGGGCATGATCGGCGCCACGCTCGGCGGGCGCGGCGTCGTCGAAGGCCACGGCTCGGGCCTGCGCGCCATCGGCGAGATCAATGCCTTCGCCGCCGCCGGCCTTGCCTCCGACCATGAGGTGCAGACTCCGGAAGAGACCTGGGACAAGCTGCGCCACGGCCTCTTCACCGAAATCCGCATCTACAACATGGAAGAGATCATCAAGTACCTGCTGGCGCAGGGGCTCGAGGACTGGTCGCAGGTCGCCTTCACCACCGACGACCGCAGCGCTTCGCACACGCTGCGCGACGGCGCCACCGACCACAATATCCGCACCGCCATCAAGGCGGGGCTCACGCCCGAGATCGCCATCCAGTGCGCCACGATCAACCCGGCCCGGCATATGCGGCTGACGCCTTATGTCGGCTCGCTCGCGCCGGGGCGTTTCGCCGATATCGTGCTGCTCGAGGACGTGCCGTCGCTGAAGATCGCCAAGGTCTGGGCCGACGGCAGGCAGGTCTCGGAAGGCACGAAGTTCCTCGGCGAAGTGCCGAAGATCGATTGGCCCGATTGGGCGAAGAAAACCGTCAACATCCAGCGCCGCCTCACCGCCGAGGATTTCCGCATTGCCGCCGAGCCCGGCCGCGACACGATGAAGGCGGCGGTGATCCGCCCCTTCCACTGGCACCCGGATTTCTACGTCATGGACCTGCCGGTGGCGGATGGCGCCGTGCAGCGGCTCGAAAGCGAAAACCTCACCAAGTTTTCGATCATCGATCGCTTTTCGGGCGAAGGGAAAGTCTCGAAAATGTTCTGGCGCGGCTGCGGCCCGCGCGACCCCGACACCGCCCTCGCCTGCTCCGTCGCCCACGACAAGCACAACGTCTGGTGCTGCGGCTCGTCCGACGAGGCCATGGCGAAGGCGGTCAACACGCTGATCGACACGCAGGGCGGCTGGGCCCTGGTGCATCGCGGCGAGCTCGTTGCGACCGTTCGCTTCGAAATCGGCGGCCTCATGAGCCAACGCCCGGCCGAAGAGCTCGATGCCGAAATGCAGGCGCTCTACAAGGCCGCCGAAAAGGTCGACTGGATGTACGAACCCACCTACCGCCCGCGCTGGTATCCGGGCTTCCCCGAGCGGCTGATGTTCGCAACGCTCACCTGCGCGCCGTGGACCTGGGTGCTGGTCGCCCCGTCACCGCTGGCGCCGGAGGGCTTCGTCAATGTCGGAACCGGCGAGACGCACAAGATCGTCTGGTGATCAGCCGGCTGCCCGGCCGAGCGCGGCGAGGATGATGCGCCGCGCCGCCTCGGCATCGATATCTTGGCCGAAATGCGCGTTGGGCGTCGCCGATACCCGCACATCGACCACGGTACGGCCGCGCGTCAGGCCGCCCGCCAGTTCGACGTCGATGCGTGCGGCGCGGAACGTCGTCGTTTCCGGCGCAACGAACGCCACCGCCGCCACCGGATCGTAGAGCGCCATGCCCGGCCGGCCGCGGCTGGTGCCGATCTCGATGAACCCCGCCAGCATGTCGGCCACGAGCTCGGCATTGGCGCCGCCGGCCTGCCTTATGGCACTCACGTCATCGGGAAAGCCCAGCACCTTGCGGCAAAGATCGAGATCGATCATGCGCAGCGGCAGGCCGTGCGCCAGAACGATCGCCAACGCCTCGGGGTCGGCGAAGGCATTGAATTCCGCTGAAGCCGTATGATTGCCGGTGGTGACGCCGCCGCCCATCCAGGTGAGGTCGTCGATGCGCGCCGCCAGGTCCGGGCGCGCCAACACCAAAGCCGCGATATTGGTCAGCGGGCCCAGCGCAAGCACGCGATGCTCGCCGGCGCTTTCCAGCCACCGGCACAGCGCATCAAAGGCATCCTCGGGGAAATCCGGCGCCACTTGCGGCAGCGAGCGGCCGACCGTGCGGATGCCGGTCTGGCCCAGCACGTGCTGGGCCGTTTCCACACGCCCCAGCACCGGCTTTTCGCGCCCGGCATGGATGGGAAAGCGCCAGCCGAAAGCGGCAACGGCACCCGCCGCATTGGCCAGCACTTCCGCCAGCGGCGCATTGCCGAAAACCAGCGACATGCCGCCGATTTCGAGCCCGGCATCCAGCACGACAAGGCTCGCCGCCAGGTCGTCGAAGCCCATATCGGTGTCAATCCAGACGCTCATTTCCCTCGCCGCCAGAATCCCTTGCAGTTCATGCCGCACATATCACATGAGCCATGCTGCGCGCACGCCTACTCCTAACCAAGATCGACCTCCTGCCGATGCGTACATCATCAAGACACACGATCTTGAAAACCCGGGGAGGTTCGCGTACATCTTGAAAGCGTACAATTTGCGAGGACAGCGAAAATGCCCCAGGCTGCCGTAGGAGACAACAAGCGCATGAACCTGCGGGTCTCGCCGGAGACTAAAGCCAAGCTCGTGCGGGCCGCGGCGCTGCGCAATACCGACTTGACCAATTTCGTGACGCAGACCGCCTTGCGTGAGGCCGAAGCTGTAATCGAGGCGGCCGAGGTTATTCGCCTTTCTGCGCGCGATCATGCACGCGTGCTCGAACTGCTGGAAAATCCGCCCAAGCCCAACGCGAAGCTGCGGGCGGCGATAGCGGCATTGCCCGACACTCTATGACGCTGCCCTCATGGAGAGAGGAAGCCATCACGAAATCGCATGATCGCCAATCCTTTGATTGCGGCGATCCGGCGATGAACGACTTCTTCCGGCGCTACGCGCGCCAAAGCCACGAGCAGAATGCCTCAAAGACCTTCTGTGCGATCGACGTTTCCACACCCAGGCGCGTGCTTGGCTTTTACACCATCACCCCCTCCTCCGTGGCGCACGAAGGAGTGCCCGCCTCGATGACGAAGGGACTGGCGCAGCACGAGATTGGCGGCTTCAAGCTGGCCCGCATCGCCACCGACATCACCGTGTCAGGCCATGGTTTGGGCGGTCAGCTCCTCGCGGCGGCGGCGCTTCGTTGCCTGCGGATCGCTTCCGAGGTCGGCGGCGTGCTGCTGATAATCGACGCCAAGGGTGAGCGCGCCGCCCAATGGTATGCCAGCTACGGGGCGGAGCCGCTCGCCAACCAGCCGCTAACCCTGGTTATGCCGCTCGCCACTTTCGCCGCCGGCCTGAAGGCCAAGGGCCTTCTCTGACAATCGGGCAAGCGGCACTTCCTATGCGTAGAGCAGGAACGGCTGCATGCGCTTCGACCAGTCTCCGGGATCGGTCAGCTTTTTCGTTGCCCCCACGAATTCCGCCAGCGGTACATCGAACACGCTTTCGGCGCCCGCAATGCCCAGCAGCAAATCGAGATGGTTCCGGCCGGTCGGGTTCACGTGGGTCGGATAGGTCGCCCACTCGAATTCGCGCGGGTGCAGTTCCTTTACGACCTTCACCATCAGCAGGCCGGCGTCCAGCGGACGAAAATCGGCGAAATCGGCGACGTGGAACATCACGCCGTTGCACTTGTGCGCGGCATATTTCGCCTCTGTCGGCGTGAAGGAGACGGGACGTGCAAAGACCCGCCCCGGGAATTCCGCAGCCGTCGCGTTGAACAGATCGGCGGTTTCGTCGGCCCGCAGCCACGGCGCCCCGACAACCCGGAACGGCGTTGCCGTCCCCCTGCCCTCGCTGCAATTGGTCGCCTCGAGCAGGCAGAGCCCCTGATAGAGCAAGGCCGATTCGAACGCAGGGATCGCCGGCGACAGCGGCACGAAGGAATTCCGCCAATCCGGGTAGACCATCTCCCTGCGCCAATTTCGGCAGGGCACGATTTCGAGCCGGCAGCCGATAGTGCGCGAGGCGTTGAAATAGCGGGCAAGCTCGCCCAGCGTGCTGCTGTGCCGTATGGGGATCGACCAGCGGCCGATGAAACTGCCGCAACGCGCCTCGTCGAGCAGCGGTCCGGCAGCCAGCGCAAGATTGCCCGACAGCGGATTGGGCCGGTCGGCGATGACGAGCGGCACGTCCAGGCGCGCACAGGCTTCGAGCACGTGCGACATCGTCCACAGATAGGTATAAAAACGGCTTCCGATATCGGGGATATCGAACAGGACCAGGTCGACATCGTCCAGGTCCGATTGCGATGGCGCCAGCTTGTCGCCATAGAGGCTGACGACGGGCAGCCGCGTCAAAACATCTATGGAGTTCGTCATCGCGTGGCCGTCGGCGCCGGTCGTATCCAGGCCATGCTCGGGCGAAAACAGCTTCACGATGTTGAAGCCCTGCCGCAGCAGGGCTACCCGCGACGGAACGAATTGGCTGGTCGTGGCCGCATGGTTGGTCACCAGCGCAACGCGCTTGCTTTTCCAGCCCGGCTCCTCAGCCAGCAGCGCATCGATCCCGAGTATCACGTCGTCGGGAATCACTCCCACTCGATGGTCCCCGGCGGCTTGCTGGTCACGTCGTAGACGACGCGGTTGATGCCGCGCACCTCGTTGATGATGCGGGTGGCGGTGCGGCCGAGGAAGTTCATGTCGAAGTGGTAGAAATCCGCGGTCATGCCGTCCACGGAGGTCACGGCACGGAGCGCGCAGACGAATTCATAGGTGCGCCCGTCGCCCATCACGCCCACCGTCTGCACCGGCAGCAGCACGGCGAAAGCCTGCCAGATCTTGTCGTACTGGCCGGATTTGCGAATCTCGTCGAGATAGATCGCGTCCGCCTTGCGCAGGATATCGAGCTTCTCCGGGCTCACGCCGCCCGGGCAACGGATGGCGAGGCCCGGCCCCGGGAACGGGTGCCGGCCGATGAACTTTTCCGGCAGGCCGAGTTCGCGGCCGAGGGCCCGCACCTCGTCCTTGAAGAGTTCGCGCAGCGGCTCCACGAGCTGCATGTTCATGCGCTCGGGCAGGCCGCCGACATTGTGATGGCTCTTGATCGTCACCGACGGGCCACCGGTGAAGGAAACGCTCTCGATCACGTCGGGATAGAGCGTGCCCTGCGCCAGGAACTCGGCGCCGCCGATCTTCTTGGCCTCGGCCTCGAAGGTCTCGATGAACAGCCGGCCGATGATCTTGCGCTTGGTCTCCGGGTCCGACTGCCCCTCAAGTTCGGAAAGGAAGCGCTCGGAGGCGTCCACGTGCACCAGCGGAATATTGTACTGGTCGCGGAACATCGTCACGACCTCTTCCGCCTCGTTCATGCGCATGAGGCCGTGGTCGACGAGGATACAGGTCAGCTGGTCGCCGATGGCTTCGTGGATCAGCACGGCCGCAACCGAGGAATCGACGCCCCCGGAAAGCCCGCAGATGACCTTGCCCTTGCCCACCTGCTCGCGGATCTTCTCGATCATGCGCTGGCGGTAGGCGGCCATGGTCCAGTCGCCCGCAAGGCCGCAGATCTTGTGGACGAAATTGGCGTAGAGCTTGGCGCCGTCGGGCGTATGTACCACTTCCGGGTGGAACTGCACGGCCCAGATGCGGCGCTCTTCGTTGGCGATCATGGCGAAGGGCGCGCCGGTCGAGGTGCCGACCACTTCGAAACCCTCGGGCAGCGCCACGACGCGGTCGCCATGGCTCATCCACACCGTATGCTCGCTGCCGGTCTCCCACACGCCGTCATAGAGCGCCGAGGGCTTTTTCACCGTCACTTCGGCGCGGCCGTATTCGGCGTCGTGTCCGCGCTCCACAATGCCGCCCAGCGCACGGCAGAGCGCCTGCTGGCCGTAACAGATGCCGAGGATGGGCACGCCCGCCTCAATCAGTTCCGGGGCGATGGTCGGCGCGTTGTCGTCGAGCGTCGATGCCGGGCTGCCCGAGAGCACGATGCCCTTGGGCTGCATGGCTTTCAGCGCCGCCGCCGCGTGGTTGAAAGGGTGCACTTCGCAATAGACGCCTGCCTCGCGAATGCGGCGCGCAATCAGCTGGGTGACCTGCGAGCCGAAATCGACGATGAGAATGGAATCTTGCGGGAGGGAAAGACCGGCCGATGTCTGCATGGCGAGCATTTAGCGGTGGCGCCGAGATTCCGCAAGCTCAGGCTTTAGGTCGTGCGGACAATTAGCGTTTGGAGCGTGGTATGAGACGAAATCGTTCAGTTCCAGGAGCACAGCCGAAGGCGGAGCTGATCTCCGTCGAGGCTGTGCGACGCCGAAATGGGCGATTTCGGCCATACCCCTTCGGGGCGCGGCGGATTTGCCGCGCAAGTTCGTTGAAAAGCCCTCGTGGTGGTTAGCACCACGTCGGTCTTTTCGCCTGCTTGCACACCAAATCCGTCTCGCGCCACGCTCAAACCATAATTGTCCGCACGACCTAAAAGTCGCTATTCGCTTATATGGAGCCATTCGCGGTCTCGCCCGTTACGCGAGAAGCGGCAAATCCGGACGGAGCTCCCCTATCGATGGAAAAACGCCTGTTGGGGGCAGATTTCCTGCGGGCCATCGCCTGCCTGATGGTGCTCGGGCACCACCTCATCGTTCGTATCGATTCCGGCCCGCGGCCCGATTGGGTCGATGCGCTGTTCGGTTTCCTCGTCATGGGCTCCTACGGCGTTTCGGTCTTCTTCGTGCTTTCCGGCTACCTGCTGTCGCGCCCGTTCTGGGTGGCGCTCGATGCCGGCCAGCCCATGCCGTCGCTGCGCACTTTCGCGCTCAGGCGCGCCGCGCGCATCCTGCCCGGCTTCTGGCTGGCGCTCACGGTCACGCTGGTGCTCGGCCTCATCTTCCTCGATGTCGAACCGAGCGCGCTCTTGTTCCTGCGCTATCTCGCCGGCTTCTTCCTCGTTTCCGACTGGCACTATGCGAGCCTGTTTCCGGTGGAAAACAACGGCCCGCTCTGGTCCATTGGCTTCGAGGTCACGTCCTACCTGCTGCTGCCCTTCTGCCTCGCTTTGCTCTTCTGGTGGCGGCCGCGCAACCCCTGGGTGGCGCGCGGCGCCTGGATCGGCGTCATCTGCCTCTTCATCGGCCTGCATGCGCTAATCGTCGCCTACCTGCCGATCGACGATGTCCGCCGCGGCTTCCAGTATGGCCTCGTCGGCGGCGGCAAGGCCTGGATGCCGCGCTACAACCCGATCGGCTTTTTCGGCATCTTCGCCATCGGCGCGCTGGCCGCCGCCGTGCAGGTGCGCTGGCGGCAGTTCAGTTCGTGGATGTTCGACATATTGGCGCTAGCGGGGCTCGCGCTCAGCGGCTGGATGATCCACGCCAATGCCGGCGGCCCCACCGACGGCTATGCCCTGCTCGGCATTCCCTATGGCTATCCGCTGTTCCCGCTCGGCATCGCGCTGACGCTCGCTGCCGCGCCTTCCAGCCGCATTGTCGGCGCGCTCATGGACAACCGCCCAGCGCGGTTCGTCGCGCAGATTTCCTTCGGCATCTACGTCTGGCACTACCTCGTCATCGAATTCATCATCCAGAAGGTGCTGGCCAACTATCCGCACGAAGCCATCGCCAACATGCAGACCTGGCTGCTCGTTGCCGCGGCCACCATCGGCATCGCCTTCACCCTCGCCTGGCTGTCGTTCCGGTTCCTCGAAAGCCCGGTGATCCGCTGGGCCCGCGGCCTCGAAAACCCGCGCGCCGCGCGAGAGCCGAAAATCGAGCCTGTGGAATCGCTTAGTTCAAAATCGCAATAGACAGATTCAACAACATGGCGAAAGCAAACATCCTGCTCTCGTCACCCCCCTCCCAACCTCCCCCGCAAGGGGGGAGGTGCCGTTCCGTGTTTGGGAAACTATCGAGCAACGGCCTCGATGAGCACCCTCCCCCTTGCGGGGAGGGTTGGGGAGGGGGTGAAATCAAGCAGGGTTTATCGGCCCTACCTCGCCAGCCCTGCAGACAGATCACGCATGTTGCCAAGCTGGACCCCGGCTCAAGGCCGGGGAGGACTCGTTGATGGATCGAGCTGAACACCCGACCCCCGAAGTTCCATCTTCATACTAACAACGAGTCCTCCCCGGCCTTGAGCCGGGGCCCAGCTTACTTTCTCACCGGACGCTCACCCCGCCCTCACCAGCCGCACCACATAGAACCCATCCGTTCCCGTCCGATACGGCGTCAGCGTCAATCCACCCTCCGCCCCCTGATGCGCCCCCTCCAGCGCCAGCGTTTCGCTCACAAATTCAGGGTGTTGGCCCAAAAACCGCACAATCTGATTCCCGTTCTCGTCGGCCAGCAGCGAGCAAGTTATGTAGACCAGCGTGCCGCCCGGCCGCACGTAACGCGCACCCGCTTCCAGCACCTGCCATTGCTGATCCTGCCGCGCCGCCACCTGCTCCGGCGTCAGCTTCCATTTCGTGTCGGGCCGCCGCCGCCACGTGCCGGTGCCCGTGCACGGCGCATCGAGCACGACGCGGTCCATGCGCCCCACGAGATCATCCAGTGCCCCGGTGTCGGGTGCACGCACCTGCACGTTACGCGCGCCGTTGCGCTGCAGCCGGTCATAGATCGGCGCCAGCCGCGTGCGGTCCTCGTCATAGGCGAAGATCTGGCCCTTGTTGCCCATCGCCGCCGCCATCGCCAGCGTCTTGCCGCCGGCTCCGGCGCAGAGGTCCAGCACCTGCTCGCCCGCCACAGCGCCGGTGAGGCTCGCTGCGACCTGGCTGCCCAGGTCCTGCACTTCGAACCAGCCCTTGAGATAGCCCTCGTCGCTGGTGACGTTCGGCGTACGCGCATCGCCCCGGCCCGCAGCCAGGCGCAGCGCCAGCGGCGACAGTTCGGGCTCCCCGATCTCGAAACGCCGCAGCGACTTCGCCACGCGCTCGCGGTCCGATTTCAAGCTGTTGACCCGGAGGTCGAGCGGCGGCCGCTCCGCCATCGCCTGGCCTTCCGCCACGACGTCGCCGAGATAGGCAAGCGAGCCCAGCGTCCATTCCGGCACGTCGGCGCGGACATGCTCGGGCGCGCCCGCCAGCGGATCGGCAGCGGTCAGCCGCGCGATCTCGTCCTCGGTCGGCGGCGCCGGCGCGAAGCGGTCGCCCGCAAAGCTCGCCGCCAGCGCGTCGGGCGTTTCGCCCCAGTCGCGCACGGCAACGCTCAGCACCAGCGCCCGCGGCGTATCGCTTCCCATGGCGAAGGCATGCGAGGCGCGTCGGCGCAGCGCGTCGTAAACCAGGTTGCCGATGGCGGCGCGGTCGCCGGCCCCGGCGAAGCGGTTGGCGAGGCCCCAGGCTTTCAGCGCCTCGGAAACCGGGCGGCCGCGGCTTTCCACCTCGGCCAATACGTCGATGGCGGCGGCCAGCCGTCCGGGCAGGCGCATGGGGTCAGCGTCCGGCGCGGTAGTTCGGCGCCTCGCGCGTGATCGACACGTCGTGGACGTGGCTTTCGCTCAGCGCCGCGCCGGAGATCTTCACGAAGGTCGAATTGTTGCGGAAATCCTCGAGATTGTGCGCACCGGTATAGCCCATTGCGGCACGCAGCCCGCCCTGCAGCTGATGCAGCACGGCGCCCACCGGGCCCTTGTAGGGCACCTGCCCCTCGATGCCCTCGGGCACGAGCTTCATCGTGTCGCTCACTTCCTGCTGGAAGTAGCGGTCGGCCGAGCCGGCGCCCATGGCGCCCACCGAGCCCATGCCGCGATACGATTTGTACGAGCGCCCCTGGTAGAGGTAGACCTCGCCGGGGCTCTCGTCGGTGCCCGCCAGGAGCGAACCGACCATCACGCAGGACGCACCGCCTGCCAGGGCTTTAGCCATGTCTCCTGAGAATTTGATTCCGCCGTCGGCGATCACCGGCACGCCGGATTTGTCGGCCTCCTCGGCGCACGACATCACCGCCGCCAGCTGCGGCACGCCGACGCCCGCGACCACGCGCGTCGTGCAGATCGAGCCCGGCCCGATGCCCACCTTCACCGTGTCGGCGCCGGCATCGATGAGGGCGCGCGTCGCTTCCGCCGTCGCCACGTTCCCCGCGACGATGCGGGTGGAATTGCTCTCGCGCTTCACGCGCTCCACCGCCTCGGCAACACGCACCGAATGGCCGTGCGCCGTGTCGATCACCAGCAGGTCCACGCCGGCATCGATCAGTTGCAGCGAGCGCTCGAAGCCGGCATCGCCCACGGTCGAAGCCGCCGCTACGCGCAGCCGCCCCTGCGCGTCCTTGACGGCATTGGGGTTGAGCTGGGCCTTTTCGATGTCCTTCACCGTGATGAGGCCGATGCAATGGCCCTCGTCGTCAACGACCAGCAGCTTTTCGATGCGGTTCTGGTGCAAAAGGCGCTTGGCCTCGTCCCTGGAAACGCCGTCGCGCACTGTCACCAGGCTCTCGTGCGTCATCAGTTCGGCGATGCGCTGGCGCGGGTTGGAGGCAAAGCGCACGTCGCGGTTGGTAAGGATGCCGACGAGCCGTCCTTTGGCCCGCCCGCCCTTGCCGCCGTTTTCCACCACCGGAATGCCGGAAATGCGGTTGGCCTGCATCAGCGCCAGCGCGTCCGCCAGGCTCGCATCGGGGCCGATGGTGATCGGGTTCACCACCATGCCGCTCTCGAAACTCTTCACCTGCCGCACCTGCTCGGCCTGCTGTTCCGGCGTCAGGTTCTTGTGGATGACGCCGAGCCCGCCGGCCTGCGCCATGGCGATGGCCATCGCGCCCTCGGTCACCGTGTCCATGGCCGACGAGATGATCGGCAGGTTCAACTCGATATCGCGCGTCACGCGCGTCCGGATGTCGGTCTCGGTCGGCAGAATGTCCGAGCGGGCCGGCTGCAGCAGCACGTCGTCAAAAGTGAGCGCCGCATCGCCGGTGATAGTGGTAATGATTTTCGCCAAGGCCAGACCCTTCCTGCCTCTGATTGCATCAGAAATTTGGGAAATGACGAAAGGGCCCGCGACTCGGGGCCCTTCGTCAGGTTGGCGAGGGTCAATATCACCGCGGGCAGCGTTTGGGAAGCGCGCCTGCGCTAATGCGCCGTTCCGTCCACGATCACATGATCGAGGTTCTGCGAGCAGCGCTCGATGCGGGCTTCGACCTTGTACACTTCCCGCAGCATTTCCGGCGTGATCACCTCGGTGGAGCCGCCGCAGGCATGCATGCGGCCGCCGGCGATCACCAGCGCCTTGTCGGCAAAGCGCAGCGCCTGGTTGAGGTCGTGGATGGCGATCAGCACCAGCATCTTGTGATGCTGGGCCTGCATGCGCATGAAGCTCAGCACTTCCACCTGCCGGTGCAGGTCGAGCGCGCTGGTCGGCTCGTCCATCAGCAGCACGTCGGGCTCGCGCGCCAGCGTCTGGGCGATCGAGACCAGTTGCCGCTGCCCGCCGCTCAGCGCGCCGAGGTCGCGGAAACCGAGGTCGGTGATGTTGAGCGCGGCCATGATCCGGTCGATGACGGCGAGGTCGTCGTCCTCCACCGACCAGCCCTGCCCCTGCTTGCGCGCCAGCAGGATGGATTCGTAGACGGTGAGCACGGCATTGGCATTGATGTCCTGCGGCATGTAGCCGATGGCGTGCCTGCCCTTGCTGCTGCCTTCGAGCCGGATGCTGCCGGGCCCGCGCAGCAGTCCCGCGATACGGCGGAACAGCGTCGATTTGCCGGCCGCGTTCGGGCCGATCACCGCCACCAGTTCGCCGCCCGTCAGCGTCGGCGTCGTCACGTCCGAGACCGCCAGCCGGCTGCCGTAATAGGCCCCGACCGTATCGAGCGTCAGCCCTACCATGATCGCCTCAGGTTGGAGAGGATGAGCGAAAAGAAGAACGGCACGCCGACCAGCGCGGTGATGATGCCGATGGGGAAAACCACGCCCGGCACGATCGCCTTGCTGACGATCGAGGTCAGCGACAGCATGAGCGCGCCGGTCAATATCGATCCGGGCAGGAAGAAGCGCTGGTCCTCGCCCAGGATCATGCGGGCGATGTGCGGCCCCACCAGCCCCACGAACCCGATCGTGCCGACGAAGCTCACCGGCACCGCCGCCAGCAGCGAAATGATCAGCATGCTTTCGAGCCGGATGCGCCCGACATTGACGCCGAAGCTCGCGGCCTTGTCCTCGCCGAGGCGGATGGCGGTCAGCGCCCAGGCGTGGCGCGCGAATAGCGGCAGCGCCACGACCAGCACCGCCAGCGTGATCCAGATTTTCGGCCACGTCGCCTTGGTCAGGCTGCCCATGGTCCAGAACACCACGGCCGACAGCGCCTGCTCGGAAGCGAGGTACTGCACGAAGGCGAGCAGCGCATTGAAGGTGAAGACCAACGCGATGCCGAGCAGCACGATCGTCTGGACGGTGACGCCGCGCGCCTGCGAGATGAAATGGATGAAGAGGGTTGCCGCGAGCGCCATCAGGAAGGCGTTGACCGGCACCATCATGCTCTGCGGCACCGGCAGCAGCGGAATGCTGACGACGATGGCCAGCCCCGCCCCGAAGCTCGCCGCCGCCGAAATGCCGAGCGTGAAGGGGCTGGCGAGCGGGTTGGCGAGGATGGTCTGCATCTGCGCGCCCGCCATCGACAGGCACGCCCCGACGATGAGCGCCATCAGCGCCACCGGCATGCGGATGTCCCAGACGACGACGCGCACCTGGTCGGGTACGCTCGCCGGATCGAACAGCGCCTGCGCCACCTGGTCCAGGCCGTAGAGCGCCGGGCCCCAGGCGAGGTCGACTGCGAACGACAGGCAGAGCGCAACGACCAGGCCGGCGAGGATGAGGAGCTTGCGGCGCGTCAGGGCGCGGTAGCGGCCGCGCCCCTCTTCGTGTGTCTCCGCGACCGCTTCGGCGGTGGCCATCGTCAATCCTCGCTGTCGAGCGAGACCCAGTAGCCCGGCTGGTAGTCGATCGGCAGGAACTTCTGGCTGAAATCGCGGAACGTCGCATCGGGGTCGAGGTCGGCGAAAAGGTCGGGGTGGAACCACTTGGCCAGCTGCTGCACCGCCACGAACTGATAGGGGCTGGCGTAGAACTGGTGCCAGATGGCGTGGACGTTGTTGTCCTTGGCCGCCTTGACGCCGGTGAAGGCCGGGTCCTGCATCAAAGCGGCCAGCGCGGCGCGGCTCTCGTCGGCCACCGCGGCAGCCCCCGGCCCGACATTAACGAAGCCGGAAACGCCTTCGGTGTGGCCCCAATTGGCGCCCGTCGCGACGATGATGTCCGGATTGGAGGCGATCACCTGCTCCGGATTGATGGTGCCGGTATAGCCGGGCAGGAAGTCGGCGCCGATATTGTGGCCGCCGGCGAGATCGACCATCAGGCCGAAATTATCGGTGCCGAACGTGCCGCAGCATTCCGAATAGCCGGCGGCGCGGTACATGAAGACATTCGGCTTTTCGGGCTTCGCCTGCGCCAGCACGTCGGTTACGCGCGCCATCTGCTCGCGCCAATAGGCCGCCACTTCGTCGGCGCGGGCCTCCTTGTCGAACAACTGGCCGAGGATATGCAGGCTCGGCTCGGTGTTCTTGAGGATGTGCTCGCGGAAGTCGATATAGACGAGCTTCACGCCAACGCCGTCGAGCATCTTTTCGAGCCCGACCTCGTCCGCTGCCTGCTTGTCGCCGATCGGCAGCAGCATGGCGTCGGGGTGCAGGTCCACCACGGTTTCGGTCTGCAGCGTGCCGTCGGTCAGCCGGCCGAGCGTCGGAATGTCCTTGAGCGCCGGGAATTTTTCCGCATAGGCGTCGTAGGCGTCGGCATCATTCTGCCAGAGGTCGTTGCGCCAGGCCGCGATCTTGGCGAACGGATTCTCGGTCTCGATCGTCGCCAGGCCATAGATGAACCGCCCCTCGCCCAGGATGACGTGCTCCACGGGTTTGTCGAAGCTGACCTGGCGGCCGGCGACGTCCGTGACGGTGAAGGGATCGGCAAGGCCCGCACTGCTGAAAAGCGAAGCAAGAACCAGTGTCGAGCCCGCGACGAGGTGATGGATTTTCATTGGCATCTCGCGTCAAAGCTTGTTACACGAGCCGCCATATAAAACATGACTCTTGGAATCAACTTCTATCTTTTAGAGAGATTCCAATGTGTTACGCATTGAGCGAGGTAGATTCTATGGGTGTTGCGGGCTCAAACTATTCCATTCGCGACGAAATTCGCGAATTCTGGTCGGAGCGCGCGGCCACTTTCGACAACAGCGTCGGACATGAAATTTTTTCCGATGCGGAGCGTCGCGGCTGGCATTGCCTGTTCGAAAAGCATCTCGGGCGCGGCGACGGCCGCAAGGCGCTCGACCTCGCCTGCGGCACGGCGGTCATCTCGCACCTGCTCGACGATCTCGGCTTTGCCGTAACCGGGGCCGACTGGTCCGAGGCCATGCTGGAACAGGCGCGCAACAAGGCGCAGAAGCGCGGCCGCGACATCCGCTTCATCATGCGCGATGCCGAAAACACCATGGAGCCGCGCGCCAGCTACGACGTCATCACCAACCGCCATCTCGTCTGGACGCTGGTCGATCCCAAGGCGTGCTTTGCCGAATGGTTCGAACTGCTGAAGCCCGGCGGCAAGGTGTTGATCCTCGATGCCAATATGGGCGCAAAGAGCTGGGTCAGCCACTTGCATGCCGGCTGGTCGAAGCTCACCGGCCGCAAGGATACGCGCGGCGGCCACATGAGCCCCGCCATGGCCGAGCGCCACAGGCGCATCCGCTCGCAGGTCTATTTCTCCGATGCCATGCCGGCCGAAGCCGTCGTCGCGCTCCTCACCGAAGCCGGGTTCGTCGATCCGGTCGTCGATCGCGCGCTCCTGCCCATCAAGTGGGCACAGGCCCGGCGCATGCCGTTCTGGCGCGGCATGGAGCGGTTGGCGCAGGACCGCTTCGCCATCTGCGTCAGCAAACCGCTTTAGGCTTGCTTTATCAGTTCTGACCCCATGCGCGGGGGCAGGGTTTACAAAGGGGACTATTGTCTGGTTACAACTTATCCCGCCGCGCCGTCATTGCCCGGCGTGTCCGGGCAATCCAGCGGCGCGATGTCCATCGCGCCAAAGACTCTTCCGCCCCGCCGACGCGGGGCTGCTGGATTACCCGCATGAAGCGGGTAATGACGGGGTCGAGGGATCCGGATTTCAATTCGAGCTGGGTGCCCGCTGTAACCAAAGCAGTCCAAAGTAAACACCTCCCATGCTCGGCGGCGACCCCGCATAGTGTCTCAGGCCGGTTCAAGCTCGACCGTCAACCTGCGGCCGAGCGCCCGGATGGCCTCATCCAGTGCCGGAAGCTTGGTTGCATGGTGGGGGTCGAGCATACGCCGCACCTCCGCCTCGTCCTTTCCCAGCCTGCGCGCCAGTGCGCTGCGCGACAGCCCAGATTCCCGGAACGCCGTATAAAACGCCACTTTTGCGGCGATTTGCGCCGAGAGGGGTACCATCGCCACCCCCTCCCCCCCTCCTGAGGGGATCGGGATACCCTCCCCATCCTTCATCCTCCCCAGCAGCGCGACTTCAAGAGCGTCGGCGGCATTGACGAGCGCCTCTTCACGGGACGCGCCTTCCGTCAGCGCATCATCGACGTCAGGAAAGGTCACGACAAATCCGCCTTCGCCGTTCGGGGCCAGCCTGGCCGGAAACTGCATGTTCGATCCTTTCAATCTGCAACCGTCATCCACGACGAGACGGCTATTTCAGCCCCAGTTGCTCGCGGACGAGATTGCAATAGATGCGGGAAAGTTCGCCGGATTTGATGGTGGTCTTGCCGCCATTCGTCCAAACCCGGTAGTGCGAGCCCTTCCCCAGCTTCCTGTCGATTTCGATTTCCCATCCACGAGACTTGCACTCTTTTCTCAGTTCCCTGAGGAGTTGGTCTCTGGTCATTGGAAAGCCCCCGATCCAATGACGGCAATCTCGGACATTTTTGTCCGAATGTCAATTGCATCCGGACATTTTTGTCCGAACAATGGGCATCCAAGCTCGATTCACGCCTGCCCTGCCGCCAGGCCCATCACGCCGTGGTATCCGACATACAACCCGACGAGGATGATGAGGGCGCCGCTGAGGTAGGGCGCCCGGGCGGCCGCGGTTGAAAGCCACGGAAAGCGCTTGGCCGCGTGACGCGATCCGACCGCCGCCACGACGCCCACGGTCACCAGCGTGATCGCCAGCCCGATCGAAAAGCACAGCACCATCACGGCGCCGAGCGGAATCTGCTTCAGTTGCAGGCAGATCAGCAGCACCGTAATCGCCGCCGGGCACGGCAGCAATCCGCCCGTTATGCCGAACAGCGCGATCTGCCAGGTGGTGACGTTCCGGTTGGCGAAGCGGCGCCTGATGTCATTGGCATGCGCCCTTTCGTGGGCGTCCTGATAGCCGTCCGCAGCAAGCTCCAGCACCGCCTGTTCGCCATGCAACTCGTCGTGATCGTGATGATGGTGGTCATGATGATCGTGATCGTGGTGCTGATGATGGCCATGGTCATGGTCATGGTCATGGTCATGGTCGTGGTCGTGGCCATGATCGTGCCCATGGCTGTGACCGGCTTCGGCCCTGGCAAGCTGCTGGTCGCGCCAGGTGCGCTGGATCATCCACAGCGCCAGCCCGATGATGATCACGGCAGAAAGCAGCTGGAAGTACGGCTCCACCGCCTCCGCATCGAGCCCCTGGTAGAAATAGAGCCCGGTCAGCGCGATCGCCCAGACGACGAGCGTATGCGACACGGTCGCCGCCAGTCCCAGCAGTACCGCCTGCCACACGGTTCCCCGGATCGCGACGATGAACGCCGCCATCATCGTTTTCGAGTGACCCGGCTCCAGCCCGTGCAACGCGCCCAGCAGGATGGCGCTGGGGATGAAGAGCCAGGCATTGCTGGTGCTCTGGGCGATGAGGGTGGCGAAATCCGGCATGGCGGGGTCCTCGGAATGCCATGCCGGCCTATCCCCATGGGGGGATGCTGTCAATATCCTCCCCCGGGGATATTGGAGGCGGCATTGACCCATCCTCCCCCGGGGGATAATTTCAGGGCATGGCTGAAGCGCATCCCCACGTCCACGAAACGCATCCCGAGGTCATCAAGCGCCTGAAGCGCGCCGACGGCCATCTGCGCTCGGTCATCGTCATGATCGAGAGCGGCAAGCCCTGCCTCGACATCGCCCAGCAGTTGCATGCCGTGGAAAAGGCGATCGCCCAGGCCAAGAAGACGCTGATCCACGATCACCTCGATCATTGCCTGGAAGATGCGGTCGGCCCGCTGCCGCCATCGGACCGCGCCACCATCGACGAGTTCCGCCAGATCGCCCGCTACCTCTAGCGCACGACTCTCCGAAACAAACGGACACGTTTCGGGGCGCTGTCCGGGGGGACCAAAAACCGTTCATATGTCGTTCAGGTACCGTTCATTTACCGTTCATCTGCCGTTCATCGGCCCGGCAAAATTGTGGCATTCGCCGCTTTCCCGATGACAAGCGGATTCCGGCCATTCGTCCAAGTCATTGTTTTTCCACGATTTCCCAACTTATCCCCGCCGCTCCCGGGTGTGGTAGAATGGTTATCGGATCGGAGAGCGGAAAATAATGTTCAGACCACCAACCAAAAACCCGAAGGCGGCTCCGGCATCGGCATAACGGATTAGTATGGCAGGGTTGCCAAGCGGCAGAGTCGGGTCTATCGAAAACCCACCCGCCGCGCGACGTCTCCCCGCCGCTATCTCCGGTCTCGCAATTGCCCAAGCTAACGGTAATGATCCTGGCGGTCGCGCTGTTCATGGAACAGCTCGATTCGACCGTGATCGCCACATCGCTGCCCGCCATCGCGGCCGATATCGGCAGCGATCCGATTGCATTGAAACTGGCGCTCACCTCCTATTTCGTGGCGCTGGCCATCTTCATCCCGATCAGCGGCTGGATGTCGGATCGGTTCGGCGCGCGCAACATTTTCCGCATCGCCATCCTCATCTTCGTCTTCGGCTCGATCGCCTGCGCCTTCTCCAACTCCTTGCCGGCATTCGTTGTTTCCCGGTTCTTCCAGGGCATGGGCGCCTCCATGATGACGCCTGTCGGCCGCCTGCTGCTGGTGCGCTCGACGCCGCGCAGCGAACTGGTTTCCGCCATGGCCTGGCTGTCGATTCCGGCGCTGGTCGGCCCGATCTGCGGCCCGCCGCTTGGCGGTTTCCTCACGACCTATCTCTCCTGGCACTGGATCTTCTGGATCAACGTTCCGGTCGGAATCGCCGGCATCCTACTTGCCGGCAAGTACCTGCCGGTCACCGATGCGCGAAACCCGCGGCCCATCGACGTCGTGGGCTTCATCCTTGCCGCGATTGCGTTTTCCGGGACGGTGTTCGGCCTTTCCGTCATCAGCCTGCCGGCGCTACCGATCGTTTACGGCTATCTCACCGTCGTCGTCGGCATCGTCGCATTCCTGTTCTACCTGCTGCATGCGCGGCGCGCGCGTTTCCCCCTGCTCGACCCCAAGATGTTCAATTACCCGCTGTTCCGCGCCGCGGCGGCGGGCGGCAACCTCTTTCGCATCGGCGTCGGCGCCACGCCTTTCCTCATGCCGCTGATGCTGCAGCTCGGCTTCGGCTATACACCGTTCGAATCCGGCATGATCACCTTCGTTTCCGCCATCGGCGCCATCATCTCGAAGTTCTTCTCCGAGCGCGTTTTCATCATGTTCGGCTTCCGCGGCATCCTGAGCTTCGGCGTGGCGGCGGGCGCGGGTTTCCTTGCGGTCAATGGCTTTTTCACCCCGGCAACGCCCATCTGGATCATCATGTTCGCGCTGCTCTGCGGCGGCGTCGTGCGCTCGCTCACCTTCACCGGCGTCAACGCGCTGAGCTTCGGCGATATCGATGAAGCCGACATGAGCCAGGCGACGGCGATCAACGCCGTGATGCAGCAACTCACGCAGGCCTTCGGCATCGCCATTGCCGGTGCCGTGCTCGAAATCGCTGCCCACACGCATGGCGGGCCGGTGCAGCTTTCCGATTTCCACATCAGCTTCTGGGTCGTCGCGCTCATCTCGGCCCTGGCGACAATCCCGTTCCTACGCCTGGCACCCGATGCCGGCGCCCAGGTTTCGGGCCATGCCCGCTATGCCACCGCCGCCAACCCCATCAAGCAGAACTAGTCTCTGACCGCCTGTCGAAGCGATCGTCCCCAATGCGTCTCACGCCCCTGATTCTCGCCGTTGCCCTGTTCATGGACAACATGGACGCAACCGTGATCGCCACGTCCCTCGCGGCCATCGCCGACGATATCGGCAGCGATCCAATCGCGCTGAAACTGGCCTTCACCGCCTATCTCGTGGCGCTCGCCATCTTCATTCCGATCAGCAGCTGGATGGCCGACCGCTTCGGCTCGCGCCGGGTTTTCCGCTGTGCCATGGCGGTGTTCGTTCTCGGCTCGATCGCCTGCGCCTTTTCCAATTCACTCACGACTTTCGTGCTGTCGCGGTTCCTGCAAGGCATGGGTGGCGCCATGATGACGCCTGTCGCGCGGCTTGTGCTGGTGCGCGCAACGCCGCGCAGCGAACTGGTCACGGCCATGGCCTGGCTTACCATTCCCGGCCTCATCGGGCCGATCGTCGGCCCGCCGGTCGGCGGGTTCCTGACCACTTACCTGTCCTGGCACTGGATTTTCCTCATCAACGTGCCGATCGGCATCGTCGGCATCTGGCTGGTCGGGCGCTTCCTGCCGGAAACCAAGCGCAACGCGCCCCGCCGCATCGATTTCAAGGGCTTCTTCCTCGCCGGCCCGGCCTTTGCCACCTTCGCCTTCGGCATGTCGGTGATCACCCTGCCGGCTTTGCCGCCGATCGTCGGCGTCCTTTGCACCATCCTCGGTCTCGTGCTGGCGGCGATCTACGTCCGGCACGCGCTTTCGACCGATAATCCCCTGCTCGATCTCAGGCTGTTGCGCTTTCCGATGTTCCGCACTGCCGTTGTCGGCGGCACGTTCTTCCGGCTCGGCCAGGGCGCAACGCCGTTCCTGCTGCCGCTGCTCCTGCAATTGGCCTTCGGCATGACGGCGTTCCAGTCTGGTCTTGTCACCTTCACAAGTGCCGTCGGCGCGATAATTGCAAAGTTCATCGCCACCTGGATGTTCGAGAGCTACAGCTTCCGTAGCCTCCTGGCCGCCTCCACCGGCTTCACGGCGCTCGGCATCGCCGTCACCGCGCTTTACGACGTCAACACGGCGACGGCGCTCATCGTCGGCATCCTCGTGCTTTCCGGCTTTGCGCAGTCGGTCTTCTGGACGGGCAGCGTCGCCTTCACCTTCGCCGACATCGACGACAAGGATTCCGGGCAGGCCAACGTCATCGCCCAGGTCTGGCAGCAATTGATGATGGCCATGGGCGTCGCCGTCGGCGGCGGCATTCTCGAAGGCAGCCACATGCTGCGCGGCGGCGAGCTCGATCTCTTCGATTTCCGCGTGGCCTTCGTCGCCACCGGGCTCATCTGCGCGATCGCGACAGTGCTGTTCCTGCGCCTGCCGGCCAATGCCGGCTACCAGCTGTCGCGGCGCAGCATCGAACACGCGGCCGAAACGTCGGAGCTGATCTAGACGGATTTAGTCGCGGCCGCCCTTGAAGCCCTTGGCGACGAGATAGTTTTCAGCCGAATCCGAACGGCTGGACGGCGGCTTGGCGTGGAAGGTCGAAGCGAAATTACGCTTGAGGTCGGCCAGCAGCTGATGCTCGGTGCCGCCCTGGAACACCTTGGCGACGAACGCCCCGCCCGGCGCCAGCACGTCGATGGCGAAATCCGCGGCGATCTCGACCAGGTGCATGATCCGCAAGTGATCGGTGGCGCGGTGGCCCGTCGTCGGCGCCGCCATATCTGAGAGCACGAGGTCGGCCTTATGGCCGCCCAACGCTTCGATCAGCATTTCCGGAGCGTCGTCGTCGGTGAAATCCTTCTTCAGCAGGATGACGCCGGGGATCGATTCCATGTCGAGATAATCGATGCCGACGACGAGCGGCTGCTCGTCGGTCGAGCCGGTCTTGGCTGCCGCCACCTGCGACCAGCCGCCGGGCGCGGCGCCGAGATCGACGACGCGGGCGCCCCTGCGCAAAAGCTTATATTTCTCGTCGATTTCCAGCAGCTTGAAAGCGGCGCGCGACTTGTAGCCTTCGGCGCGGGCGCGCGCGACATAGGGGTCGTTGAGCTGGCGTTCAAGCCAAAGCGTCGAGGAGAGCTTGCGCTTGCGCGCCGTCTTCACGCGCACCTTGAGGTCGCGGTCGGAGCGGCGCCCTGCCCCTTTGCCGGTAGGAATATCAGGCATTTGCAGCCCTCCGTTGCGCCGAACGCTGCGAGCGGCGGAAAGCGCGATCGGCATCCATGAGCGAGATGAGGATACCTTCGCGCAGGCCGCGATCGGCAACGCGCACGCGGCTGGTGGGAAATTCGCGCCGGATCGCCTCGAAGATGGCGCAGCCAGGCAGGACGAGGTCGGCGCGGTCGCGGCCGATGCACGGATTGGAGATCCGCCGTTCGAACGGCATGCTCCGCAGCACGGCCATGGTAGCGTCGACCTCGGCGCTGGTCATCCACAGCCCGTCGACCTTCTGGCGCTCGTAGCGCTCGAGCCCGAGATGCAGGCCGGCGAGCGTCGTCACCGTCCCCGACGTGCCGATCAGGTGCATGGGATGCGCCTCGATCATCTGGCGCAGCTTGTCGCGGCCGCGGAACTGGCGCAGGTGCACCGTCACATACTCGACCATGGCCTCGAAGACTTCCGTCGTCACATCGACGCCGCCGAACTTTTCGGCGATTGAAACGACACCAACGGGCAGCGATTGCCAGGAGCGGATGGAAGCCGCCATGCGGCCCTGGCTCTTCGGCCGGCCACCGCGGAAATCGAGCCAGGCCAGCTCCGAGGAACCACCGCCGATATCGAACATCAGCGCGCCCTCGGCCCCGCCCTCGATAAGATCGGCGCAGCCGGTGACGGCGAGTTCCGCCTCGGTGCGGCGATCGACGATCTCCAGCGTCAGCCCGACCTCGTCCTCAACACGCTTCAGGAAATCCGGGCCGTTGCTGGCCGAACGGCAGGCCTCAGTCGCTATCAGCCGCATGCGCGCTGGCTCATGTTCGCGCAGCTTGTTGCGACAGAGCTTCAGCGCCTCGATCGTGCGCGCCATGGCCGCATCGCCGAGCCGCCCGGTGGCCGAGACGCCCTCGCCCAGCCGGACGATGCGCGTGAACCCGTCGAGCACGCGAAAACCCTGCTCGTGCGGGCGGGCAATGAGAAGGCGGCAATTGTTGGTGCCAAGATCGAGCGCCGCATAAACGGGCCCTCGCCCCCGGCGCATGGAGGGATTCTGGGCGCTTTGCGTCCGCGTTTCCGCTTCGCCGATTCCGGGCCTGTTACCCCCGTTGGCGAAATCGCGGGGGCGAGAAAGCCTCCGCTGGCGGCGCCGGGTCCCGCCTTCCGGCGCGGCAACGGCGGCGGACCGATCGGAATCGGTCACTTGGTCTCCAGTCTCGCGCGGTCGCCGCCACCAAGGCACGCGCCCAACGCGAATAATCTGCTTGTCGGGATCGATGGTAGAGCAAGCCCCCGGTAAGCGCAATGGCATCCCCCATGCCTTCGCGGGGCGGAAGCTTCGACCAATGTCGGGGATTGACAGCTTATTGAAACGTTACATTATGGTGCGACCTTGGTCGGCCGCGGGAGGCGTCCGACAACCGAGAGCCGGCGCAAAGCCGGTCCACAGAGGAGGAGACCTCAATGAAATTGCAGTTCAAGTCGGCACTTGCCGTCACCGCGATCGCCACTGCGCTCATGGTTTCGGCAAGCGGCGCGATGGCGGCTTTCCCCGAGCGCGCCATAACGCTGGTCGTGCCGTTCTCGCCCGGTGGCGGTTCGGATATCCTCGGCCGGCTGGTCGGCCAGAAGATGTCGGAATTCCTTGGGCAGGAAGTCGTCGTCGACAATCGTCCAGGAGCGGCCGGAACCCTTGGCACCGACGCCGTGTCGCGCGCCGCCCCGGACGGCTACACGATGCTCCTCATCAACACGATCGCACACAGCGCCGCAGCCATTATCACACCCGACGTGCAGTATAGCTCAGTCGACAGTTTCACCGCCGTCGGCGCTATCGGCGACACGCAGTACATGCTGATCGAAAACCCCAATTTCGCGCCGGATTACGCTGCTGCGATCGAGAAGATAAAGGCGTCTCCGGGCACCTACAATTTCGCGTCGTCGGGCATCGGCAGCGCGCCGCACCTGGTGATGGAACTGTTCATGGCCAAGGCCGGCCTCGACATGGTTCACATCCCCTATGGTGGCAGCGGCCCTGCCCTCAACGACGTCGTTGCAGGCACCGTGCCGTTGATGTTCGAGAACGTGGCGGCGGTGGAATTGATAAAGGCCGGGCAGTTGAAGGCCCTGGCCACGACGGGTGACGCACGCCAGGAGACGTTCCCCGATGTCCCGACCTTCACCGAGGTGGGATTGAAGGATTTCGACATCGCTGCGCATTGGGGCCTGATCGCTCCGGCTGGCGTGCCGGCAGACGTCATTGAAACGCTAAACTCGGCGCTCAACAAGGCGCTGCAGGACCCGGAGGTCGCCAAGTCGCTTACCACCCAGGGCATTGCGGCTAAGCCCGGCCCTGCCGACGATTACAACAAGCTGCTTGCAAGCGAAGCCACGCGCTGGAAGGGCGTCATCGAAGACGCCGGCATCCACCCGTGAAATTCCGGCGGGCGATCATCGATATCGCCCGCCTCCTCGCTCCAGCAACGGACCTCGCCCATGACTAACGAGACCGCCCCCGTCTCTCGCGACCGGTTCGCCGGCCTCGTTTCGCGCGATGGCCTGAGCGGCCTTTTGCTGATCGGCTTTGCCGCAGCCACTCTCATCATCAACGGTTCGCTTGCCTTCGGCACGCCCGGCGCCATGGGATCGGGCTTTTTCCCCCGTATTCTCGCTGTTGCGCTCATCCTGACCGGCCTCTGGATCCTCATCCGCGGCATCGTCCGCGCCGAGCGCGACGTCAGCCTAGCAACCCTCGCGCAGGCGCCGTGGCGCGGCCTCATCGTGGTCAGCATCTGCATCCTGCTTTTCGCCGCCATCATCGACACGCTGGGCCTCTTCATCGCCAGCGCCGTCCTGCTTTTCGGCAGCGGCTTTGCCAGTGCGCGGCTGCGGCTGGTCGAATCCGCGATTTTCTCCATCCTGATGACGGTCGTCGTCATCACCATATTCGTCTGGGGACTCAAGGTGCCAATCCCGCTATGGCCACGACTTTGAGGCGGGGAGCGCACCGATGAGCGAACATCTTCTGCTCGGCCTGCAGGTCGCCTTTTCGCTGCACAACATGCTGTTCTGCCTTATTGGCGCGCTGCTCGGCACGCTGGTGGGCATTCTGCCGGGCCTGGGGCCGGTGGCGACCATCGCGGTACTGCTGCCGATCACCTTCAGCCTGCAGCCGGACAGCGCGCTCATCATGCTCGCCGGCATCTTCTATGGCGCGCAATATGGCGGCTCGACCACCGCCATCCTGCTCAACCTGCCCGGCGAAGTGACCTCGATGGTCACCGCGCTCGATGGGCACCAGATGGCGCGTAAGGGCCGCGGCGGCGTCGCGCTCGCCACGGCGGCGCTGGGCTCGTTCCTGGCCGGCTGTTTCGCCACGCTGCTGATCGCCCTTTGCGGTCCCCTGCTCGTCATGGCGGCGCAGCAATTGCAACCGGCCGACTATTTCTCGATCATGCTGGCCGGCCTCATCGTCGCGGTCGCGCTGGCGTCCGGCTCGGTCGTCAGCGCCATCGCCATGATCATCGTCGGGCTGATGCTGGGGCTCGTCGGAATCGACGTGAATTCGGGCGTGCGCCGCATGACGCTCGGCATTCCCGAACTCAACGAAGGCATCGACTTCGTTGCCATGATCATGGGCCTGTTCGGCGTCACCGAAGTGCTGTCCAACCTCGCCCATTTGAACAGGCCGGGCGGCGCAACCTCCCCGATCACCTCGCTCATGCCCAACAAGGACGACGTCCGCAAGGCGTTTCCGTCCGTGGTGCGCGGCACGCTGCTCGGCTCGATCTGCGGGCTGCTTCCCGGCGCCGGCGTGACGCTCGGCTCGTTCATGGCCTATGCCACGGAAAAGCGGGTATCGCGGCATCCCGAGGAGTTCGGCCATGGTGCGATCGAAGGCGTTGCGGGGCCGGAATCGGCAAACAACGCGGCTGCCCAAACAGCGTTCATTCCCCTGCTCTCGCTCGGTATTCCGGGCAATCCGGTGATGGCCGTGATGGCCGGGGCGATGATGATCCACGGCATCGCGCCGGGCCCGCTACTGATGGAGAACCATCCGCGCATCTTCTGGGGCATGATCGTCAGCATGTGGCTGGGTAACCTCATGCTGCTCGTCATCAACCTGCCGCTGGTCGGCATCTGGGTGAAGCTGCTATCGGTGCCCTATCGCATGCTGTTCCCGGCGATCATCGTGTTTTGCGCCGTCGGCGCCTACACGATGACCAATACGCCGTTCAACATCGTGGTGATGCTGATCTTCGGCCTGGTCGGGTTCGGGTTGCGCTCGCTGCGGCTGGAACCGGCGCCGCTGGTGCTCGGCTTCGTGCTCGGGCCGATGATGGAGGAGAACCTGCGGCGGGCCCTGCTGCTGTCGCGCGGCAACGGACTCGTCTTCGTCGAGCGGCCGATCAGCGCCTTTTTTATCGTTGCGGCGCTTGCCATGCTCGCTTTCTTCGTGCTGCCGACAATGCGCGGGCGGCGCGAAGAAATGTTCGCCGACGCCGACTGAGGAGTGCCATGTACGCCCCGCCCAAGGACATCGAGACCAGCGTTTATGCCCGGATTCCCGAGGAATTTCATGCGACGGAGCGGCCGTCGGCATGGCTGCAGGGGCGCGGCGCTGCGCCGACGCATTCGTTTCTCGAGGGGCCATCCTTCGATCGCGCCGGCAATCTCTATACGGTCGATCTCGCGCATGGCCGGATTTTCCGCATTGCGCCGGATCGCAGCTGGTCGGTGTTCGCCGATTACGACGGCATTCCGAACGGGTTGAAGCTGCATAGAGATGGCCGCATTTTCGTGGCCGACCACCAGAACGGACTGCTGGTTTTCAATCCGGAAACCGGCGAGCGGCTTGACGATCCGCGCACGCGACATAGCTTTAAGGGCTTGAACGACCTCACTTTTGCCGACAACGGCGACCTCTACGTGACCGACCAGGGCAAGAGCGGCTACGAGGATTTGAGCGGCGCCGTCTACCGGTTGCGGCCGAATGGCGAGCGCGACCTGATCTTTTCCGGCCTGCCCTCGCCGAACGGGCTGGTGATGGATAAAACCCAAGCAATCCTGCATGTTTCCGTCACTCGCTCGAACCAGGTGATGAGCTTTCCGCTAAGGCCGGAACAGCCTGGATCGCCTAGGGCGCGGGTGTTCCTGCAATTGTCGGGAAGCCCTATCGGACCGGACGGAATGGCCCGGGATTCCGAGGGAAATCTTGCTGTCGTCCATGCGGGATTCGGGACGGTTTGGGTGTTTTCGGAGCTGGGGGAGCCGTTGTGGCGGGTGCGGAGCTCGGCGGGGCTGAGAACGACCAATGTCGCCTATGGCGGGGCCGAAAACCGTAGTCTTTTCATAACGGAAGCGGAACACGGCGTGATCCTCACGGCGCGGATGCCGGTGCCCGGCGCCGTGGTCTATGGCCTCTCTGCCACAATTTCGCCGGGCGGATGAACGGCAGATGAACGACAGATGAACGAAAAATAACAAGAGATGAACGGTTTTCAGGTCTCCGGATCGCTCCGCCGCTCGCCCAGCGGACGCACCTGACTGGCGAACGGCGCCGCCGACAATTCGACCTCGCCCGAGAGCAGGACATTGCGGGGCGGACCATCGAAACCCTGCATGCGATCGATGAGGAGTTGCCAGGCCTTCGCGGCGATCGCCTCGACAGGATGGCGCACGACCGAAATCGGCGGACTGGAGAGATCGGCCCATTCGGGCTGATCGAACGAGACGAGGGCCGGCCAGGTTTCGATGAGCGTATCGAGCCGGCGCAGCGCGCGGAAGGTGCGCGCCGCGATCTGGCCGCTGCCGACGATGACAGCAGTCGGCGGACGGCTGGAAACGAACTCCGAAGCCAGTTGCCGGATCAGCCCCTCTTCGGTCGGTTCGATCTCGATGACCTTGGCGCTCATTTCGGGCAATTCGCCGAGCGCTTTCTTCAGACCGCCCATGCGCAGGCGCGTCACGAGGTAATTCTTGGAGGCGGTGACGAAGAGCAGCGAGCGATGACCGCGGGCAGCGAGGCCGGTGACGATCTCCTCCATGGCGCCGGCGGCATCGGTGACGACCTGGTCGAAGCGCGGATCGTCGATCGGCCGATCGATGATAACCGCCGGGATGCCCGACTTGGCGACGACGTCGAACGTCGCATGGGCATCGATGCTCGGCAGCATGAGCAGGCCGTTGATCTTGAACTTGATCAGCCAATCGACCTTTTCGCGCAGGTGGTCGGCATCGCGCCGGGCATAGACGTGGATCGTGTCCCAGCCATCGGCGACGGACAGCTTTTCGAACACGTCGACCAGCTGCATGAAATAGGTGTTGGCGACGTGCGGAATGCAGATGCCGACGATGGAATTGGTGCCGCGCCGGAGGCTCTGGGCCAGAACGTTGGGCTTGTAGCCCAGTTGTTCGATGGCTTTCATGACGCGATCGCGGCGATCCTCGCTGACGAAGCGCGTGCCGTTCAACACGTTGGAGACGGTGCCGAGCGACACGCCGGCGGTCTTCGCCACATCGGCAATCGTCAGACCCCGCCCGCGCCGCTTACCCATCGCGGCAAGTCCCAGATCGTCCACTCGCTTGGCCAAGCGCCCCACCACCATTGAACTGTTCAATAAGACTATAGTCTGAAGGCCGCGAGTTCGGAAAGCGGGAACGCCGAGACCGCCAAGGAAAAGTCGCACAAAGCTCTTGACGATACTGAAATGAAACCTTTCAATGATGATGCAGCCGAACAACGGCAGACGGCAACAATGCCGCCAGGAGGATGAGTTGCAGGGGTCCAAGGGACAGGTCGAAGCGATCAGGCGCAGCGTTGCCCAGGGCGGCGCGCTGCGGCCGGTGCGGATCGACGGCGACCTGTTCGAGTCAACGGCGGAACTGCAGCCCAACGGCCGCACGTTCGGCGGACGGCTGATCGCCGAATGCCTTGCCGCGGCGGCACAGACGGTCGAACCCGCCTTCCGCGTCAACGCGCTGCATATGCAATTCCTCAATCCCGGCGATACCGGCGTTCCGGTGCGCTTCGCGGTGGAGCGGCTGCGCGACGGCCGCAACTTCATCAGCCGCCAGGTCCGCGCGCTACAGGGCGACAGGCTGGTGTGCACGGCCCTGGTCTCGGCGGGCCGGGAATCGTCCGGCCTCGAAAACCAGCCGGCATTGCCCGATATTCCTGCCCCGGATGACGTTGCGCCGCACCATGTCGTGCGCGACGAAATCAAGGCGACGAACCCGCCCCTCGCCAACCTGCTGTTCGGCCGCGAGCATCCCGTCGAAATCCGCCCAGTGCTCTATCCGCGCCCCGGCGCGGAACGCCCGGAAGCCATCGCCTACTGGTTCCGGCCGCTGCCGGACTGGGAAGATCTGACCGACCCGATCGGCCGCGCCGCCGTCGTCGCCTACATGTCCGACCGGCTGGCGATGACATCGAGCACGATGCCGCACCTCGACCTGCTGGACGGCCACGATTTCGTGCTGTCGAGCCTGGACCACGCCCTCTGGCTCCATCGCGACTACCAACCCGGCCTCTGGCTGCTGCACTGGATAGAGAGCGTCACCACGACCGGCCGGCGTGCCTATGTGCGCGGCCGCATGTTCACGGAAACCGGCGACTACATCGCCTCGACGGGCCAGGAGGGCCTGCTCGATCCGCGTCCCCGGCCCGTCCCCGCAACCTGACCCTCGCCAAAGGACATAGAGCGCCATGTCGCTGCAATTCATTGAAGTCGAAACCACGGACGGCGTTACCGTCGCGACCATCAACCGCCCGCCGGTCAACGCCTTTTCCGAAGGCCTCTATCGCGATTTCATGGCGCTTTCCGACATGATCGTCGCCAACAACGAGACCCGCTGCCTCGTCGTGGCGGCAAAGCCGGATTGCCGCGCCTGGGGCGGCGGCGCCGAACTCAAGGAATTCCTGGTTCTCGGCCACGATACGCGCCTCGAGCGCTACAAGCTGGTGACGGAAGCGATGCGCCGCTTCGGCGCCATCGACCGGCCGGTCATCGGCGCCCTCAACGGCCATGTCATCGGCGTCGGCATGACCTTCGCCAATCTCTGCGACATGCGCATCTCCTACCCCGAAGCGTGGTTTGCCAAGCCGGAACTGGATCGCGGCGTCGTCACCACGGTCGGCCCATTCCAGCGCATCGGTTTCCCCAACGCCAAGTCGCGCGAAATGATCTACACGGCGCGCCGCTTTACGGCGGCAGAACTCGAGCCCACGGGCTTCTTCAACTACCTGGTGCCGCGCGACCAGGTGGTGCCGCGCTCGCTCGAACTCGCCCGCGAGATCGCCGGCCGCAGCCTGCCGGCGCTGAAGGCCGCCAAGATCTGCAACAACGCCGCCGAATCCATGACGTGGGACGACGCCTACGTGATGAGCCAGACCTATTCGGCCGACCTGACCGCCGGCAGCGATTCCAAGGAAGGCATCCGCGCCTTCCTGGAGCAGCGCAAGCCGCAATACCAGGATCGTTGATTTAACCCGCGATTGAAACGTTGAAATAGCGACCCGAACCAGAAATATGTCGAAACTTCAGTTCTTTACCCTCGAGACCAATGCCGACGGCGTGACCGTCGCCACCTTCGACCGGCCGCCGGTCAACGCCTATTCCAAGGCGGTCTACGAGGATTACATCGCCCTCTGCGACCTGATCGAGGCGGACGACACGCATCGCTGCGTGGTGCTCACCTCGCCGGACGGAGCCCGTGCCTTTGGGGGCGGCGCCGACCTCAACGACTTCCTGAAGCTCGACTACGACAGCCGGCTCGAGCGCTATGCCATCATCAACGATTGCTTCAACCGGCTGCACAAGCTCGACCGCCCGATCATCGCGGCAATGAACAACCACGCCGTCGGCGTCGGCTTCGTCATCGGCACGATCTGCGATTTCCGCATCGCTTCGAGCGAGGCGTTCTTTTCGATGCCCGAGATCGACCGCGGCGTGCTGGCCAATGGCGGTGGCGCCTTCAACCGGCTCAACGTGCCCCAGGGCTGGCTGCGCGAGATGATCTATACCGGCAAGCGCTACATGGCCGAAGAGCTGCGCTATTCGGGCATCTTCAACCACATCGTGCCCAAGGCCGAAGTGCTGCCCAAGGCACTGGAACTCGCCGGGATCATCGCCAAGAAGAGCCTGCCCGGCCTCAAGGCCAACAAGGCGGCGATCAACGAAGGCGAACTCGAGCTCGATTTCCTCAAAACCTACAAGAAGACCCAGCAGGCCAGCGCCCGGCTGACCGCGGGCCCCGATTCCAAGGAGGGCGTGCGCGCTTTCCTGGAAAAGCGCCAGCCCAACTACACCGACCGCTAGCTCACTTTCCGCAACCAAGTTCTCAAGGGAGGAGACCATGAGACTGAACCGCAGGACTACCCTGATTTCGGCCCTTGCCGTGGCAGCAACGACGATGCTGACCGCTGTCCCCGCATTGGCCGAATATCCGGAAAGCCCGATAACATTCATCGTTCCCTACGGCGCCGGCGGAGGTACCGATATTTCGGGCCGGGCGCTGGCAACCGAACTGGAAAAAATCCTCGGCCAGCCCGTTGTCGTCGAGAACGTGGAAGGCGGCGGCGGCGCCGTCGGCCTGACGCAGCTCTTCAATGCCGCGCCGGACGGCTACACGATCGGCGTCGGCACCGGCTCCAACACGACGATCGCGCCCCATGCCGTCGAAGTGGGCTACGATCCGCTGAAGTTCAGCTACATCGCCGGCTATTACGGCTGGACTTATGCCGTGCTGGTCAATCCCAGCGTGCCGGCCAACGACATGAAGGAACTGGCTGCCTGGGCCAAGGCCAACCCCGGAGCGCTGATCAATTCGACCTCCGGCGGCTACGGCATCCATGACGTCGCCATGGCCTTGTTCTCGGAAGCAGCGGGCGGCATCGAATACCGGACGCTGCCCAACAACAGCGCCGCCCAGACCACGCAGCGCATCCTCGCCGGCGATGCCAACATCACTTTCGGTTCGCCCGCGACCAACCTCGAGCACGTCAAGGCCGGCAACATCAAGGCGCTCGGCGTGGTCTCCGATCTTTCCGATCCCTCGCTCGACGCGCTCGGGCTCGAAAAGACCTCGGATTCGCTGGGCTTCTCGCTGATCAACCGCACCGTCGTGCTGGCGCCGCCGGGCCTGCCCGAAGATATCCGGGCCAAGCTGGAAGACGCCGTGAAGCAGGCCACCGAGACCAACGCCGTGCAGGACACGCTGGCCAAGCTGTCGCTGCCGCTGCTGTTCAAGACCGGCGCCGACGCCCAGCAGGAAACCACCGAGATCTACAACAAGTACGGCGAGATCATCGACGGCCTGATGAAGAACGCCAAATAGGCTCCCCCAGGGCCGCGAGCTTTCCTTTTCGGCTCGCGGCCCACCCCTTCCCCGGCAGAACCCCAGGGGCATTTCGCATGCACACGATCACCGTCCAGAAAGTCGTGGCGCTGGTGCTGGCTGCACTCGCCGTCTTCATCATCGCCGAGGGCATGACGCTTTCCTATTACGGCCGCTTCGGGCCGGGCTCGGGCTTCCTGCCCATCTGGGTCGGCGGGCTGCTGCTGGTCCTGTCGCTGATCCTCGTCGTGCAATCGTTCCGCGCCGCCGACGACGGCACGCTGTTCCTGCCCGGCCGGGGGACCTACAAGCGGCCGCTGGCGCTCGCCCTCGCCTGCCTGCTCGTGCTGCCGGCGCTGCCGCTGTTCGGCTTCCGGCTGACCATGTTCGTCTTCGTGCTGCTGGTTCCCGCCATCCTCGAACGCCAGCGCTGGCCTTGGGCCATCGCCATTGCCGCCATCGCCAGCTTCGGCACCGCCGCCGTCTTCGAGAACGTGCTGCTGGTGCGCCTGCCGCACGCCGCCATCGGCGGCCTGTCGCACCTGGGCCTGTGAAGGGATTTCGCCATGGATACCTTCACCGCGTTCCTCCACGGCCTGGTCTTCGCGCTCTCCTGGCAGAACCTGCTCTATGCGCTGACTGGCTCGATCATCGGCACGCTGGTCGGCGTGCTGCCCGGCATCGGCCCCGTCGCCGGCATCGCCATCCTGCTGCCGATCACCTACAGCCTCGACCCGACCGGCGCGCTGGTCATGCTCGCGGCCATCTATTACGGCACGATGTATGGCGGCACGATCACCAGCGTGCTGATGAACGTGCCGGGCGAATCCGCCTCGGTGATCACGGCGCTGGAAGGCTATGCCATGGCGCAGCGCGGGCGCGCCGGCTCGGCGCTGACCGTCGCCGCCATCGCCTCGTTTGCGGGCGGCACTTTCGCCACCATCGCCATCATCGTGCTGGCGCAGCCGCTGACGAAACTCGGCCTGCTGTTCGGGCCGCCGGAATTCTTCGCGCTCGTCCTCGTCGGCTTCACCCTGCTGCTGGGCCTTGCCGGCAATTCCCTCGTCAAGGCGGCGATCAGCGCGCTGTTCGGCCTGGCGCTGACGCTGCCGGGACTCGACCCGATGAGCGGGGCGCCGCGCATGACTTTCGGCAACGTCAACATGCTCGACGGGTTCGACTTGGTGCCGGTGCTGATGGGCATGTTCGGCATTTCCGAAATCCTGATGACGCTGGAACAGAGGAACGTGCCGGTGCACAAGGCGCCGCCCTTGCGCGAAATGATGCCGACGGGCGAGGAATGGCGCCGCACCGTGGCGCCGACGACGCGCGGCACGCTGATCGGCTTCCTCATCGGCATCGTGCCGGGCCTGGGCGCCGCCACCGCCGCCTTCGTCACCTATGCCGTGGAGCGGCGCTTCTCGAAGTTCCGCAGCCAGTTCGGTTCGGGCGCCGTGGAGGGCGTGGCGGCGCCGGAAGCGGCCAACAACGCGGCCGCCAATGCGGCGCTGCTGCCGCTGCTGACCCTCGGGCTGCCGGGCTCGGCGTCGGTCGCCGTGCTGATGGGTGCCTTCCTCATCAACGGCATCACGCCGGGACCCTTCCTCTTCCGCGACCATGCGGACCTCGTATGGACGCTGATCGCCAGCATGCTGGTGGGCAACGTCATCCTCGTCGGGCTCAACGTGCCGCTGGTGGGACTGTGGACGCGGTTCCTGTCGATCCCCTACCCGATCCTGTTCACGATGATCCTGCTGTTCGCGATCATCGGCAGCTATTCGATCAATAGCTCGATGTTCGACGTCGGCGTGATGATCGCTGCCGGCATCGCCGGCTACTTCCTGCGCAAGCTGGATTTCCCGATCGCACCGATCGCGCTGACGCTGGTGCTGGGGCCGCAGTTCGAGATGTCGCTGCGCCAGTCGCTGGTGCTGTCGGACGGCAGCTACATGATCTTCTTCCGCTCCGGCATTTCGACGACGCTGCTGGTGCTGGCGGCGACGATCATCATCCTGGCGGCGGCCGGCCCCGCCGTCGGCCTCTTCCGCAAACCCCACAAGACCGAAGAATCGGAGGTATGAATGCAGCCCTCGTCCAGTATCGCTGAGACCATTCCGAGCGATACGCCCGCCAGTGCACGCCAGGATTTCGGGGCGCTGACGCCGCTGCTGGCGCCAGCCAGCGTCGCCGTCGTCGGCGCCTCCGACCGCGAGGGCAATGCCGGCGGCACCGCCGTGGGCTTTCTGAAGAAATTCGGTTTTGCCGGGGATATCTGGCCGGTCAATCCGGGGCGCTCCGAGGTCGGCGGGCTCAAGTGCTATCCGAGCCTTGCGGACCTGCCGGGCGTGCCCGACCTCGCCATCATCGCAACGCCGGCCAAGGCCGTGGCCGGGGTGGTCGACGAGTGCGTCGCCGCGGGCGTGCCGGCGGCGCTCGCCTGGGCCGGGGGCTTCGCCGAGGGCGGCGAGGAGGGACGCGCGCTGCAGGTGGAGCTGCAAAAGGCGGCGGCGCGCGGCGGTGTGAAATTCTGCGGGCCGAACTGCCTCGGCGTCATCAACACCTCGATCGGGCTCACCGCCTCGTTCGGCTCGATGCTGGCCGAGTACGACGCGCTGCTGCCGGGGGCGATCTCGATCGTGTCGCAGAGCGGCGGCATCGCGACGATGGCGCATGCGCGCGCGCAGCAGGCCGGGTTCGGCTTCCGCGTCACGGTCAGCTGCGGCAACGAGGCCGTGCTGACGGCGGCCGATTTCATCAAGGCGCTGGCGCAGGACGCGGGGACGAAGGTCATCGCGGTCTATATCGAGGGCGTGCAGAGCCCGGGGGATTTCGTCGAAGCGCTGGCGGAAGCACGGCGGCGCAACAAGCCGGTGGTGATCATGAAGGGCGGTGCCAGCGCCGCGAGCGAACGCGCCGCGCTCGCCCATACCGGGCGGCTGGCGGGGGTCGACCGCACGTTCGATGCGATCTTCCGCGAGTTCGCGGCGATCCGCGTCTATTCGCTGGAGGAGATGCTCGACGTCAGCCTGCAGCTCGCCACCCTGCCCCACGGCCGGCTGCCGGCAGGCAATCGCGTGGTGATGAGCACGTTCGGCGGCGGTTCGGGCGTGCTGGCGACCGACCAATGCGCGAGCGAGGGGCTGGAGGTGCCGGTGCTCTCCCCCGCTACCGTCGAGCGCGCGCGTTCGCTGCTGACGCCGCTGGCGGCGGTGGGCAATCCGGTGGACCTGACGCCGCAATCGGTCAACGATCCGCACTGGCTCGGACAGCTCCCGCAAGCGCTGGGGACGGTTGCAGACGATCCGAACGTCGATACCTACCTGTTCCTCGTCGGCGGGCTCGGCCATCGCAGCCGCGAACTCGCCGACCTCGTTCAGGGCCTGCGCGAAACCGCCAGCAAGCCGGTGGTGATGAGCTGGCTGTTCAGCCCGCAGCGGGCGCTCGACGACATGGCGGCACGCGGCATCTTCGTGTTTCCCGAGCACGCGCGGGCCGCGCGCACGATAGGCCGCCTCGCCCGGCATACGGCGGAAAAGCAGCTGCGCCTCGGTCGCAAGGGCACCGCCACGGCGTTCGACTGGCGGCGGTTGGTGCCGGAAACGGAGGGGCAGGTCGTCGTTTCCGAGAACACCGTCGCCGCGATCCTGCATGAAGCGGGCCTCGCGGTAGCGCGCGGCGAACTGGCGACGTCACCGGCGCATGCAGCCGAAATCGCCGAACGCGTCGGCTTCCCGGTTGTCGCCAAGGGCATTTCGCCGGCGATCACCCACCGTGCGGCGGCCGGTTTCGTCGAGCTCAACCTCTGGACGGCCGATGCCGTGCAGCGCACCGACGCGGATTATCGCCGGCGGGCAAAAGAGCGCGGCGCCCCCTACGAGGGCACCTGGGTGCAGCGGATGATCACGGGCAACCGCGAACTGCTGGTGACGGCGTTCCGCGACAGCGATTTCGGCACGATGGTGGGCGTCGGCATCGGCGGCAACATGACCGAGATCGTCGACGACGTGACGTTCACGCGCGCGCCGATCGATGCCGATGGCGCCTACGATCTCGTCGGCCAGCTCCGCAGCGTGCGGAAGCACCCGGATTTCCTGACGGAGACGCAACGCCGCGCGGCCGCCGACTTCATCGGCCGGTTCTCGGCGCTCGTCGCCTCGGCGCCGTGGAGGCGCTTCACGCTGGAGGTCAATCCGCTGAAGCTCGACACCGACGCCGCCGCGGCAGTCGACGGCCTGCTGATCGTGGAGGACGCAAGGCCCATCGGCTGAACGACCAGCAACGAATGGTTCATACGACCTTTGATCAGGTCGCAACTCCCTAGACCTTGGCTGCCGATCGTGAAAGAAAAGTAGATATACAAAGCGGCCAGGGTAAGCCGCGGGGGTCACTATTCGTGCTCAATAAAACCAAGGCGCTGCTGACAGCGACCGCCTCGCTGCTGCTTCTCGCGCTGAGCTGCATCCACGCATTCGCATCCTATGTCGACGAGCCGCCGCCGCTGATGGACCGGCTGACGCCCGAAGTCAGGGCGATGGTGTTTCCGGAGGCCGACCGCGTGGAGCCGGTCGACGACAAAGCCGTCCCGGCGGCACGAGCGTTCAAAGGCGACGAGGTCCTTGGCTACATCTTCTCAACCCTGGATGTGGTGCGTGCACCCGGCTACCAGGGTACACCGTTCGACATCGTCGCCGGGGTCGACCTGAGCGGCGCGATCACCGGTGCAGTGATGCTCTATCAGCAAGAGCCGATGATCATGGAGGACGGGCACCGGACCGAACTGATGAGGGAGTTCCTGCTCGACACCAAGGGCATGAGCTCCAAATCGGGCGCCACGGATGGCCCGAACCCCCATTTCATCGCGGGCGCCTCGACGTCCGCCCGGGCCTTCCGCACCGCGATCCGTGGCAGTGCCGGCGCCGTCCTTGCCGCTTACGAAGGCCGGACGATGGTGACGGAGCCGACCCTCGACGTCGAAGGCTACCGGCAGATGAGCCTGGAGGACCTGCTGGCCGATGGCTCGATCGCCAGCCAGACGATGACCAATGCCGATCTCGATCCGGTGCTGGCGGAGGCGGGCCTTGCGCAAGCGAGCCTTGAAGTGCCGCCGAGCGGCGGGCCGACCGAGACCTACATGACGTTCCATGCGGCGCTGGCGACGCCCGCCATGATCGGCCGGAACGTACTGGGTGGCGCCCTTTACGACCGGGTCCGCGGCGCCCTCGGGACCGGCGCCCAGGCCATTCTGCTTTCGGGGGCGGGGCGCTATAACTACCAGGGCTTCAAGTTCCAGAACAAATCATCCGGCTACGCCCTCGAACGGGTGCGCATCCTGCAGGGCGACAAGGTCTTCACCTTCGACAAATCGCACTATATCCGCCTGCACAGCGCACTCGACGCCGTCACCGGCGCGGTGATCCTCGACGCCGATACCGGGTTCGATCCCCTGCGGCCATGGTCGGCTCAGGTGCTGGTCTATGCCGCGAACGACGGCAGCAGGCTCAACCCGATTGCCTTGCCACCGCTGCCCTACGTCTTGCCGGGCAGCTACGTACTCACTCCCGAGCCCGAGGTCGAGCCGATGCCGGCCTGGATGGAAGCCTGGGTGGAGAACGCTCCCAACGAAATCATCCTCGGTGCGGCGCTGGTCGTGCTCACGGCAATTCTCGCCCTGCAATCGCTGTGGACCCGCAAGCGCCTGGCGCACCGCATCATCCGCAACGGCTTCCTGGTATTCACCCTGGTCTGGCTGGGCTGGATCGCGAGCGGGCAGCTCTCGATCGTGCACGTCATCAACTATCTGCGTGCGCCGTTCGATCACATGGATATCGGCTTCTACCTCGCCGAGCCGCTGATCGTGATGCTCTCGATCTATGTCGCGGTGTCGCTGCTGCTGCTCGGGCGCGGCGTCTTTTGCGGCTGGCTCTGCCCCTTCGGCGCATTGCAGGAATTGCTGGGACAGACTGCGAGGTTCCTGAGGCTGCCGCAGTGGAACCCCTCGACGAAATTGCAGCAGAAGCTCTGGTGGGGCAAATATGCCTCGCTGGCCGTGATCGTCGTTCTCGCCTTCGTCGCCCCGACCGCCGAGTCCTATGCGGCGGAAGTCGAGCCCTTCAAGACCGCCATCACGTCCTACTTCATGCGCGGGCTTCCCTTCGTCGTCTATGCGCTGGTGCTGCTTGGCCTCAGCGTCTTTACCGAGCGCTTTTTCTGCCGGTTCCTGTGCCCACTCGGGGGCGCCCTCGCCATCCTCGACCGCCTGCACCTGTTGAACCTGCTCAAGCGCCGCCCGGAATGCGGCAGCCCGTGCCATCTCTGCGAGCACAGCTGCCCGGTGAGGGCTATCGCACCCTCGGGCAAGATCAACATGGCCGAGTGCTTCCAGTGCCTCGATTGCCAGGTCGAATATTATGACGACCATCGCTGCCCGCCGCTGGCGCAGCAGCGCAAGCGCCGCCAGCGCACCCAGCACGCGCCGCGTCCGGAACTGGTGATCAGCCGGAAGGCTTCGATATGACGATGTCCACGAGCACAGCAGCGATGCGTCCCGCCCTGCTCACCCGGCGGCGCAGCCTCAAGGTGATCGCCGGTATCGTGGCCCTGCCGCTTGGCGCACTGGCGTTGCAGAAGCTGGCATCCCACCCGCAATACCATACGTGGAACGGCGAATCGCTGGGCGGGCCAGCCAGCCTGACGCTCTGGCATCCGAATGCCCGCTTTGCCGAGCAGACCATCGCCCGCGTGCGGAGCGAGGTGGAACGGTTGGAAGCGGTATTCAGCCTGTTCCGGACCGACAGCGAGATCAGCCGGCTGAACCGCGACGGCGTGCTCGAGAATGCCTCGCCGGACATCATCGCCACCCTGACGCAGTCGCACCAGATCGCCGCCTATAGCGGTGGGGCGTTCGACCCGACGGTGCAACCGCTCTGGCGCCTCTATGAAGCCTGGTTCCGCCGCCACCCCGATGCCACGACCGGCCCCACTGCCGGGGAGGTGGAGGCGGCGCGCCAACTCGTCGACTACCGCCGGATCGACATCGGCAGCACGCGCGTGGAATTCTCGCGGCCCGGCATGGCGGTGACCCTCAACGGCATAGCCCAGGGATATATCACCGACCGCGTGGCCGACCTGCTGCGGCAGGAAGGATTCGAACATGCGCTTGTCGAAGTCGGCGAGACGCGTGCGCTCGGGAGCAATCCGGAAGGCGGCGCCTGGACCGTCGCGATCGAGGATCCGCGCAATCCGCTGCGCGTCAACCGCAGCGTCGACCTCGCCGACGCCGCGCTCTCCGTTTCCGGCGGCTATGGCCTCAATTTCGGCCGTTCTGCGCTCAACCACATCTTCGATCCATCGACGGGCTCGAGTGCCGCCAAGGTGCTCGACGTCGCCGTGATCGCCCCGCGTGCGACCACGGCAGACGCGCTTTCAACGGCGATCTTCGTGAGCGGCGAGCAGGCAGCGCCGAACCTGCTGGCGCGCTATCCCGGCACCCGCGCCACCCTGACCCGCCTCGACGGTTCAACCGCAACCGTTTGAGGTAGCACTCGCTCGGACGCCGGGCACAAATGCTTCACTTACGAAAGCAGCCAGCCGCCGAATGGGCAGCCAGCGGCAGCGCCGAGTCAAAAGCCCGCACGTCTCCGTCATGTTCGAATAGCTGCCCAACGGCATAGCAATATCGCCATTCCCCAAATTTCTGCATGCGCGTGCATCTGTCTGTAGTTGCGCCCTCGCCTCCTCACGCCCTATCTTCACGTGCCAAAATTGGAGGGGTTGCATGCGTAGGGTGAGAGCCGACGAGGTCGCGCAATTGGCCGGGGTATCGAGGTCAACGGTGTCGCGGGTTTTCACACCCAGCACATATGTTGCCGAGCAGACCCGCTCGAAAGTCATGCACGCTGCCGAACTGCTCGGGTACCGGCCCAATGTGATCGCGCGCAGCCTCACCATGCGGCGAACCCGCCTTGTCGGCGTCGTGACCGGCCATCTGGAGAATCCCGCGCACGCCACCCTCGTCCGCCAAATCGCCGCCGGCTTGCAGGACGAGGGCTTGGCCACGCTCCTGGTCACAGCCCATTACAATGAACTCGACCGGGTCCTGCAGAGCCTGATGTCGTATCAGATCGACGCGATGGTGGTGACCTCCGCCGTGCCCGTCGGCCGCATATCGCTAGAGTGCGAAAAGGCCGGGATTCCGCTCGTCGTAACGAACAAGCAGCCGGAGCCGGTCGGCGGCATGATGATTCATGGCGATGACGTCTTGGGTGTCGGCCTCGTTACCGACCACCTCGTCGCCGAGGGCTGGAAGCGATTCGCCTACATTTCCGGCCTACCGGACGTGCCGAATTCTTCGGAACGCGAGAACGTGTACACGCTCGCGCTTGCCAGGCACGGAATCCCGCTCATGGCGCGGGAATACGGCAACTACACCTATGAAGACGCAACCGGCGCCATGCGGGCGCTCCTGTCCCGCCCGATGCGCCCCGATGCCGTATTCTGCGCCAACGACATAATGGCGATCGCAGCTTTGGATGTGGCGCGGCTCGACTTCGGCTTGACGCCCGGTGTCGACATTGCCGTGGTGGGCTACGACGACACGCCTTTGGCCAGCGTCAGAAGCTACGATCTCACCTCGGTCCGCCAGAACGTCCCTGGGATTATCAAAGGCATCGTGACGTTCATTGCCGAGAGCGGTTGGGACAACCCCTCCGCCAATCGCGTGCAGACCATCCCTCCCGAACTCGTCGTCAGGAGTTCTAGCGTAAGGGCCGGAAAAACCGACACTCCGTAAAGCGGCATGCGCCTGCATTTCATGGCTGCCTGATCAGGATCGCCTTCCAGGCGAGAAACGAATCCGCTCGCTTATTCAGCTATTTGCGCTGCTAGCCAATCGAGTTGGTATCGCGTGCGGCGGCCTTGCGGCCGGGCCAGCGCGAGCTCGACCAAACCCCTTGCGTTCTTTGGAGTATTGACATCGGCAGCGACTTCGCTTCAGGATATGAACGCGCGTGCATACGAGGAAGGCATGCATAATATGGGAGGAGAAAAGTGGGTTTTCGCAGTTTGAAGGCCGGATTGCTGGCTGCCGTTGCGGTGGCGGGCATGGCGTCCATGGCCTACGGCCAGAATGTAACGTTGAATCTCGTCGGTTCGGATCCGCCGGCCACGTTCGAGCCGGTGATTGCCGCCTACAAGCAGCAGCATCCCGACGTGACGATCGAATACCAGCAGATTCCGTTCAACAGCTTCAACGCGCAGATCGAGGCGCGCGTCGGCAGCCAGGATCCCAGCATCGACATCTACATGGCCGATACGCCGCGCGTGCCGGCGCTGGCCTCGAAGGGTTACCTGCTCGACCTGTCCGATTTGAGCGACGACATCAAGGCAATCGCCACGCCGACGGAAGTGACGGCCGTCAGCTACAAGGACAAGATCTTCGCCTTCCCGCTGTGGACCGGCACGCAATTGCTCTACTACAACAAGGATGTGCTGAAGGCCGCCGGCTTGAGTGATCCGAGCGGCGCGCCGGCAGACCGGATGACCTGGGACCAGACCCTCGACATGGCGAAGGCCATCCAGAAGTCCGGCGTGAAGTATGGCTTCGGCTTTGCGCAGCCCGACCGGTATTTCCAACTGCAACCGCTGTTCGAGAGCATCGGTGCAGGCTCGGGTCTTACCGGCGACACCCTGCTCACGCCCGATCTCACCAACGAGGGCTGGATCAGGGTCGGCAACTGGTACAGGGATCTGTTCGATTCCGGCATTTCGCCGCGCGGCGTTTCCCCCGAGCAGATGCCGGATCTCTTCCTCAATGGCCAGTTGGGCCTGATCTATGGCGGCCTGCCGCTGATCAAGCGGTTCAACGCCGCCGAAGGACTGCACTACGGCGTTGCGCCGGTTCCGTATTTCGCGGACGGCAAGCCGGTGACCTCCACCGGATCATGGTCGATCGGCATCAATCCCTATTCCAACCAGAAAGATGCCGCGATCGATTTCGCCCGCTTTTTGACCCTGAGCCCGGAAGGCGCGACACTGGCGATGCAGAATACCTCGGCGGTGCCCGTCAACAAGGACGCCTATGTCAAATACCTGGAAAACCTCGCCGCTTCGACCAAGAACGTCGGGCCGGCGGGAGACATTCTCACCTATGAGATCCAGAATACCGCGGTGCCGCGTCCGCGCAGCATAGGCTATGTGGTCTTCGAGGAAGTGATGAACAAGGCATTCAGCGATATCCGTAATGGCGCCGACGTTCAGCCGACCTTCGAACAGGCACAGAACCAATTGAAGTCCTCTCTGTCCCGCATTCGCTGACCTGGAGCTGACTATGGACAGACGCGGCAATCTGCTGGTTGCGTCCGTGTTCCTGGCGCCGGCCATTTTCGCGGTGATCCTACTGCGATTGTGGCCGGCCGCCTTGGCGGCACAACAATCCCTGATCGCGCCGGGAGTCGAGGGATACAGCTTCGACAACTACACCTACATCTTCAGCGATCCGAGCTTTTTGAACTCGCTCAGGGTGACCTTCCTGTTCCTGGTCATCGTCAACCCCTTGCAGATCGGCCTCGCCCTGGCGCTGGCGATCCTGCTCAACACCAAGCTGCCGGGTGTGGGCATCTGGCGCACTATCATCGTCTTGCCGATTGCCATTCCGCCGAGCGTTTCCGCTGTGGTCTGGGGCGTGGCCTATCGGCCGGACGGCCCGCTCAACGCCGTCCTGCAGGCCATGGGAATCGAGCCGCAGCGCTTCCTCACCTCTCCCGATCAGGCGATGGCCTCCATTCTCGTCATCGTCAGCTGGGTCGGCGTCGGCTACTGGATGACCTTCCTGTTGGCCGGCCTGCAGGATATTCCGCGTTCGCTCTATGAGGCCGTCGAGATCGACGGGGCCAATGCCTGGCAGCGCTTCTGGTATGTGACGCTGCCGCAATTGCGCCGCCCGCTGACCTTCGTGCTGGTTGCCAATACGGTGGCGAACTTCCTGGTCTTTGCCCCGATCCAGATCCTCACGGGCGGCGGGCCGCAGGGTTCGACCGACCTCATCATGAACCAGATCTATACGCGAGCCTTCTCGTCCGGCGACGTCAGCAGCGGCTATGCGGCAACCGTCGTCCTCGTTCTCATGGTGCTCGTGATCGTTGCCATCCAGTTCCGCATGATGAGCAAGGAGAACGAGGCATGATAAGGCCAGGCAAAGCTGTCAGGACAGTCGCCGCGATCGCTATCGCCCTGCTCTTCCTGCTTCCCCTCTGGTGGGTGACCATTGGCGCCTTCCGGCCGGAAGACGAGATATTCCGCTTCCTGTCGCCGCTGACGATAGAGACCCTGCTGCCGCGCCACATCATCGTCGGCAACGTCATCGAAGTCTGGCAAAGCGACTTCGCGCGAGCCATCTTCAACTCGATATTCGTGACGGCGATAACGGTGGTGGTCGGCCTGATCGTCTGCTCGCTGGCCGCCTTCGCGCTGGCGGTCATCGATTTTCCTGGACGCGGCGCCGTTTTCACCATCATGGTGGTCAGCTTCCTCATCCCGTTCGATGCCATCGCCCTGCCGCTCTTCAATATCATGCGGGGCTTCCAGCTACAGAACACCTATATCGGCCTTGTCCTACCCGGCATCGGCAACGGCCTCACCGTGTTTCTGCTGCGCCAGTTCTTCCTTGGCCTGCCCAAGGAATTGCGCGAGGCTGCGACTGTCGACGGACTGGGCTGGTTCGGCATTTTCTGGCGCATCTACCTGCCGCTATCGGGCAACGCGCTCATCAGCGCCGGGCTCATTCTCTTCGTTTTCCAGTGGCAGGCCTATCTCTGGCCGCTACTGATCGCGCCGGCACCCGACTATAAGGTTGCCGCGGTTTCCATCGCGCAGTTTTCCACCTCGTTCGAAGTGCGATACGGCCTCATCTTTGCCGGCGCCTTCTTCATTTCCGTCATCCCGATGTTGGTCCTGCTTGGCTTCCAGCGCTACTTTGCGGCGTCCGTGGCCTCGACCGGCAGCAAGGAATGACGGCCCTCCCCTCGCCTTTTCCAGGAACCATCCGCATGCCCCTGACCGATGCCGAACGCCTTGCCATGCTGGAACCGCCCACGGGACGTGTGCGCATGGTGCTCGATACCGATACGTTCAACGAGATCGACGACCAGTTTGCGCTGGTGCAGGCCTTGCTGTCGCCGGATCGCCTCGATCTCGAGGCGATCTACGCCGCCCCATTCCACAATTCCCGCTCGACCGGGCCCGGCCATGGCATGGAACTGAGCTACGAGGAAATCGGCCGCCTGCTCGACCGGCTGGGCCGCTCGGCCGACGGTCTCGTGCATCGCGGCGTCACCGACTATGTCGGTCCCGAAAAAGTGGCGCGGAAAGCCGACGCCGTCGACGATCTCATTGCCCGCGCCCGCACGGCGACGCGCGAAAAGCCGCTCTACGTCGTCGCCATCGCCGCTATCAGCAATATCGCCTCGGCGCTGCTACTGGCACCGGATATCGCCGAGCGCATCGTCGTCGTCTGGCTCGGCGGGCATGCGCTGGAATGGCCGGATACGAGGGAGTTCAACCTCAAGCAGGACGTTGGCGGCGCGCAGGTGCTGTTCGACAGCGGCGTGCCGGTCGTGCTGGTGCCGTGCATGGGCGTCACCTCGCACCTGCATTCCACCGTTCCCGAAATCGAGCGCTACGTGGAACCCTGCGGCGAAATCGGGCGCTTCCTTGCCGCGCGCTTCAAGGATTATTCCAGCGAGCACATGGGCTGGTCCAAGGAGATCTGGGACATGGCGCCGATCGGCTGGCTGCTCGATCCCGCCTGGGCGCCGAGCGTCATCGTGCCGACGCCGGTGCTCACCGACTCCGTCACCTGGAGCATCGATCGCAGCCGCCACGCCATGCGCTACGTCACGCAGGTGCGGCGCGACCCGATCCTCAGGGATTTCTTCGAAAAGCTCGGGAAGAGCCGCTCAACAGACTGAAGGATCAGGCAGTTTGGAATTGCCGTCATGCTTGACGGCCTAGAGCAACGAACGCATAGATATGCACGCGCGTTCATACAAGAAATCGCAGGGCTTTCGCCGCATCGGGAACCGCCGATCCACATGGCCCTGACGGGATGAAAAGTTTGGAGGAGAAGTCTTCGTGAGCGTGGTCGAACTCAGAAGCGTAAAAAAGAGCTACGGCGCAACGGAAGTCATCCACGGCATCGACCTGACAGTCGCCGACGGAGAATTCGTGGCCTTTGTCGGCCCTTCGGGCTGCGGCAAGTCCACGCTCCTGCGCATGATCGCCGGGCTCGAGGAGATATCCCAAGGCGATGTGCTGCTCGATGGGCGCGTCGTCAACGCCGAGCGGCCCAAGGCGCGTAACATCGCCATGGTCTTTCAGAATTACGCGCTCTACCCGCACATGACCGTGCGCGAGAATATCAGCCTCAATCTCAGGATTTCCCGGCTGCCGCGCGAAGAGATCGACACCCGCATCACCGAGGCTGCGCGCCTTCTCGATATCGAGGCCCTGCTCGACCGGCGCCCGTCGCAATTGTCGGGCGGCCAGCGCCAGCGCGTGGCGATGGGACGGGCCATCGTCCGCGATCCGGCCGTATTCCTGTTCGACGAGCCGCTCTCCAATCTCGATGCAAAGCTGCGCGTACAGATGCGCGGGGAGATCAAGTCGCTCCACAGCAAGGTCAAGACGACCGCCATCTACGTGACGCATGACCAGATCGAGGCCATGACGCTGGCGGATAGAGTGGTCGTGCTCAATCTCGGCAATATCGAACAGCAGGGCGATCCGGTCGAACTCTATACGCGCCCCGCGAACACCTTCGTCGCCGGGTTCATCGGTTCGCCGGCGATGAACTTCCTGCCCGCCAAGGTCGATCTCGCCAAAGGGGGGGCTTCCGGCGTGCTTGCCGACGGCACGCGCATCGCCTTGCCGCCGGATGCCGCGATCGCACAGGACCAACCGATCATCATCGGTATCCGTCCCGAGCATCTTCTGCAGTCGGCAGTTGGCAACAGCTTCGATGTCCCGGTCATCCATGTCGAGCCGACCGGCGCACAGACCTATCTGCAGGTCGGCCTGGGCGGCAAGGCACTGATCGCCATCGTCGACGGCGCGGAACGGCACAGCCCCAGCGAGCGCCTCAAGCTCGGCGTCGAGACCGACCGCATCCACATTTTCGATGAGCAGAGCGGCTTGCGGCTCAACCGCGACTGACCCGCCCGCCTCTCACTATTTCCAGCAAGGTACCAACGATGCCTAACCAGCCCAATATCGTCTTTCTGCTCGCCGATCAGTTGCGGGCCTCTTCCCTGCCCATCTATGGGGAAAAGCAGATCGAAACGCCCAATATCGATCGGATGGCGGCGGAGGGGCTGGTTCTCGACAACGCCATTTCGAACTGCCCGGTGTGTACGCCGGCCCGCGCCATGCTGCTGACGGGGCGGCATCCGCAAACGACCGGCCACCTGATGAACAGCGTGCGCACGCGGCATTCCGAACTCTCGATCGCCGATGCATTCGCCAATGCCGGCTACCGGACGGGCTGGGTCGGCAAGTGGCACCTGCATACGGGCGTCTGGCCGGCGCTCAACAAGCAGCCGATGCATCCGGATTGGGTGCCGAAGGGCCGGGACCGCCTCGGCTTCCAGTATTGGCGCGCCTACAACCAGCACATGGTGTTCTTCAACGGCTTCGTGCAGGCCGGCGATTGGGACTATGAGCGCTGGGAAGGCTACGAGACGGACGGACTGCTCAAGTTCGGCATCGAGTTCATGGATGAACCGGACGAGCGTCCCTTCTGCCTGTTCCTGTCGCCCCATCAGCCGCATTACACGCCATCGGAATTCGCGCCGGAAAAGTATTACGAGCGGCTGCCGGAAAAGCTCGAACTGCCTGACAACGTCCCCCCCGAGAAGCTGGCGGAATCGCTGGAAATGTACCGCCACTACCTGGCGATGACGCTGGCGCTCGACGACATGGTCGGTGACGTCCTCGACTATCTCGACCGCACCGGCCAGGCTTCGAACACGATCTTCGTCTTCACCTCGGACCACGGCACCCAGGCCGGATCGCAAGGCATCGCACCCTGGCAAAAGAAGATGCCCTACGAAGGCTCGATCCGCGTGCCGTGCATCATTCGCTATCCGGACGGCCTGCGCGCCGGCAGCCGCTGCGACGCGCTCACGGCGCTGACGGACTATTTCCCGACGCTTTGCAGCTTTGCGGGCCTGCGCGTGCCGCGTTCCATCGAAGGACGCGATTTGTCACGCGCCTGGCGCGGCGAGGCCGATGCGAGCGAACAGGACGCGGTCTTCATGATGAATTTCTCCGCAGCGTTCGATTGGCTGGAAACCGGCCTCGAATGGCGCGGTGTCCGCACCAAGACCGAAACCTATGCTGAATGGCTGGATGGCCGCATCGAGATGTTCGATCTCACGACAGATCCGTTGCAGCGCGAAAATCTCGCCGGGCGTCCGGACCAGGCCGAACGGCAGGCACGGCTTGAAAGGCAGTTGCGCGACTTCCAGAAATTGCGCGGTGACGAGCTCATACCGGTCACGGACTGCGATATTTGGTTCGACAACCAGCGCCGGGTCGTCCGTAACGGCTATGGCGACCTCAGCCATCCGGAGAGCACGCCGGATTGGTCGTTGCTGCGCTAGGGGTTGAGTGGAGCTAGTTGATAGCTCCGCCGCCCGCAGCGCCTTGGCGCTAACTTGCTGGGAACAAAGCGTTTTGCAGGGAGGATTGGCTGGGGAACCTGGATTCGAACCAAGATTAACGGAGTCAGAGTGTGATCAAACGCCCTGTAAAAACTGGCGATTTGCACTGCATGTCGCATCTATGTCGCGTTGACCGCGAAAAGAGCCCGTTCAGCAGCCGCTAGTTCTTCGTCCTCGTCGGTGGTCGGAAATAGGTGTCCATAGGTGTCAAACGTCACCTGGATCGATGAATGCCCCATGCGGGTCTGCACCGCCTTAGCGCTCAATTCCAAGCCCCCATCCCGCTTGCGATTAATGCACCAACTGGCGAACCAGTGCCGCAAGGCGTGGAAGCCAGGATATTTTGGCACTGGGATCGGATTGCCTGCCTTATCGAGTTTCTTGCCTGGCACAGTTATGCCGGCCGCGGTCCACGCGGGCCATAGACCGCGCTGGAGCATGTTCTGGTGAAACTCGACGCCGCCTTCAGTATTGGGGAATACCAGCCCACCCTCCCCCTTCGGACAGACTAGCTTCCATTCCTTGAGCGTGTTCACGACAATCGGTAGAAGCGGGATCGTTCGATGTCCGGCGGCTGATTTAGGGTTGCCGATATCCCGATAACGATCGGCACGCTGGCGAACATGGAGCTTGGCCTTATCGAGTTCGACATCCTGCCATCTAAGGCCGCGCGCTTCACTCGCCCTAATGCCAGTGAACGCCATCGTCATTAGCAGCACTCGCCAGCGGCCCTTTGCGGCATTGAGCAGCGCCTTGGTTTCTTCTGTCGTCGGAATGTCTACACCAACCTGCAATTTGGCCTTGGCGCGCCGCTCAGAGACGTTCGTGCCCGACCTTGCATGCGACATCTCGTGAACCGGATTACGGACTGTTAGCCCCCTGCCCTGCGCATCTGCCATGATGCTACCCAGGCTGACCGTGACACGCTTCACGAGCGCCGGTGATCTGCCCGCCTCACGCAGGCGATCCTGAAAGGCTCTAACCCAAGGCACATTGGTCTTGTTGAGCTTCACATCACCAACCAGCGGAGCAATATGCAGGTTTAGATGCTGGCGACGTTGATCGAGCGTTGTCCGTTCGAGGCCGGCAGCTTCGCCAGACTTCAGCCAGAGCTTTCCTGCCTCAGCGACTGTCACCGTGGCGCCATCTGGCACGTGGATGCCATCGCGTACCTCTACCGCTGCATTTGCTGCAAAACCGTCGGCGTCCTTCTTCTTGGTGAACGTTCTCAGGCGCCGCTTACCCTGCCCATCGGTATAGTTGACCACCCAGGCTTCACGCTGTTCGCCTTTCGGCGTTGTCCATTTGCGCTTGCGGACGCTCAAAGGCCCACGACCTTCTTGAGCGCGTCGTTGACTCGGCTCTGCCAACCGGGGCCGGACTGCCTAAGGCGGTCCAGCACTTCGGCATCGAGCCTCAATGTAACCTGCCGCTTGGGGCTTTCCGAGCGGGGGCGGCCACGCGAGCGCCGGATGCTCTCGGCCAATTCGGGCATGGCTTCGGCCAGAGGCTTGAATCGGGCTACTTCGTCCGCCGTCCTAGGCCGCTCGATCTCGGGATCGGGGCCGATCAGTTCGCCCGTGGCGTCATCAACCCACCAGCCGTCCTCGTCCTGGTGAACGCCGCCAGCGGCAATGAGAGCCTTCATCTCCCGGTCATAGATTTCCCAGCGGCGCTGCATCTCAACATCGCCTTCTGGCGTGGACATGTCCAAATCCTTGGTGACGAATGCGGGCCAGTTCTTACCCATCTGCACGCTCCCGTTCCTGCTTACTCGCCGGCCGCATCGAAATCACCGAAAGTGCTTCGGAGCCGAGCGGGCGATAAACCACCGCGATAACGATCTGCCCACCGAATTCGCCAACCGCGAGAAACCGATCCAGCTTGGCGGGCTCGATGTAGGCAGACAGGAAGAACTCCAGCGAGAGATCGGCGAAATCCAGCCCATGCTTGGCGAGATTGGTCTGCCGCTTCGGCTCATCCCATGTGATTTTCATCAATTAATGTAGTGCCAAAAAATAGGAAGGGCAAGTGTCCGCGCCGACCGCATGCCCGGCCCGGAGGGGGGAAAGGCTCCCGCCGATTTCTTCAAAAGGGTATGTCTTTATCAAACTTGTAGGCAGGAGTTGGTCCTTCCCCGTCAATAGGCGGCCATGTTGGAGCTTTTAGGTCAGCCCCTTCAAGCACTTCAACCATGAGCCTTCCAGCCGCAAAATAGTCGATGCGCCGCATCTCATCGTCGAGCTTGATGAACTCCTCTATTCGGGGCCAAAGCACATACACGAATGGCTTGTTCTCTTTGGCGTAGTGTTGGTCCTCGTAGAAAAACGGCCAGTGCCTTCTCGCAAACGCCAACCGGCGTTCTTCGTCATAAGACGGATGAAGCTTAGGTTCGGCCGCCATGCGTAGCTCTCGAATACCATCAATTACATCCCAATACTGGCGCCAACTTTCGAAGCGTTCGGTTTGATCGAAGGGGTTGACGTATGGGATGGTGGCCTCGTCGGCGGCCGCCGAGATGGCTCGTTCAACTACGGTGGTGATCGTTTGCCCACGAAGTCGGGCGACAAATTCCAGCATAAATCTTGTCTTTGGGTCCAAGCGAATAGTGAGCGTTTCGCTCTTTCCTGGCTTTCGCGCCATCGCGGGCACTCCCCCTGCGTTTTCCACAACCTCAATACACATACTGCACAAGTAGTGCAAATAGCGCTTGCAATTCGCCGACGGATCGTGGTTAATTTCGCACTGCATCATACGTGCAAATTGCTACTGGAGACGTGCAATGACTGGGATCGCAGCGCGATCAAAACGGGAACGACAAACCGAAAGAATACCACTCACCTGTACGCGGAAGTGGCTGGAAACCATAGATAATTGGCGTTTTCAGAACCGAATTAGCTCGAGGGCTGCGGCAATCCGATTGCTCGCTGAGCACGGGCTCAAAGCAAAAGGCCCGGCCAGTGCGTCAACACTGCCGAGCCAGGATCACGACCCGAATCCCTCCAAGGAACAGATCAATGAACTTACAAATGAATAGCACCGCCACGCCGGTGCTCGCAACCGCCTATTCCAGTCGCCACGACGAACTGTCTTTCGTCGTGCGCAAAAAGCCGCGCGGTAGTGGCTTCAACTACTGGTCCGTTCAGTCGACCGGCAGCGATGCCGAGGACTGCAAGCTTGGCCGCGAACTCGGCAAGGAGTTCCTGACCTATATCGGCCAGCACCCGACCAACGGCAACGCCACGTTGCTGGGCTGCATCGTCCTCTCGATGATCGACAACGCAGGTGACGAGAAGCGCGCTCGCGGCGCTGAGCTCGGCTTTATCCGGGAGGTCAGCAACTACGTCATGTTCATGGCGGTGCTGCTCAAGAACCCCGCTAAGGCCAAGGCGATGATCGAGGAGGCTGGTGAATGACCTGCTCGATCACTGAATGCATCGCGATCCACAAAGACGCCGGTCGCAAGCTCAACCGTCTCTCCGACGAATGGGAAGATTGCCAAAACCGCGTATGGAAATCGCCCGGCTATGTCGTTCTTACCGATGACAAGCGCCAGGTCCAAAAGAACCGCCGCATCGAAAAGAAGCACGGGTTCCCCCAGGTGAATGCCGCGCTCCGTGCTGCCTACAACGCGGAAGAAGCGGCGGCAGTTGACCTGATGCTAACCGCCCCTATTTCGGCGGAGGAAGCCGACGAGAAACGACGCTATATGCGCCGGGCGCGCTCCTTCAAGCGAGACTGGTGGGATGTTGACGCGCTCTTCAATGCCCTCATGCACCACATGGAGGCTGCAGACGCAAAGGCGCTCAAGGACAACGACTATAGCACCACCGACGAGCTCGCCGGGCACGACTTTTCTGCTTGGGAAGGTCGGCCTGAAGACAGCGACGTGGTGCCAACCTCTGCGGAATATCACGATGGCCCCGCCATCAACCTGCGTCTTTGCCTAGTCGTAATGCACAAGGACAAGCAGGAGTTGGTCGATATTGCCCGAGCAATGTGGGCGGAGCCGGCCAGCAGCGAAGATGATCAGAATCTCTTCGATGCGTTCTTCAAAAACATCCAGTCCGCAAAAGCCTACGCGATCGCAATGCAGTCACTCGCCGCCGCCGCGGAAGCTCGTTGCCTCGTCGCCATGGCTGCTATCGCAAATGAGGCAGAGGCAGCAGCATGACCGAGCCGTCCCAAAACCTTGATCTCGTATGGGGTGCCGAGGCCATCGCCGATGTGATCGGCCGCACCCGCCGTCAAACGCAACTCCTCCTCGAAAAGGGGGAGTTGCCACCAGCCAAGAAGCTCAACGGGCGTTGGGTGGCTTCTCGCGCTGCTCTACGCCGGTTCTTTGATGGGGAGAAAGCCGCGTGAAGCTGCCTATCCTCTACTACCTGATCGCAGTGATCTTCATCGCCGGCCTCTGCCGCAGGGCCCACAAGGCGCTGCTCAACCATGCCGACGCTTGGCTGAAGGCGGCGCAGCAATGAAGGACCAGGTTGTTGCTACCATCCCGAAGAATGCCCGTGAGGAACTGCGGATAGCTCTTACCGAGTTCCACGGCTACCGGCTCTGTGCGATGCGGGTCTATTTCAAGCCTGAAGGCGGGGGCGAAATGCGCCCCGGCAAGAACGGTCTGAATATCCGCGTCGAGCAGATTCCCGACATCATCGAAGCCCTGCAGCAGGCGCTCGCGCAATCGCGGGGGCGCTTATGAGCTATAGGAAGCGCACAAAGTCAAATTCCTTCACTATGCTCACGCGACAGATCACCCGGTCTGCCGCGTGGCGCGATCTCCGCCCGCCGGCACGAGCGCTCTATCTCGAACTCCGTGAGCGCTATAACGGCCACAATAACGGAGTCATTGGCCTCGGCGTGAGGCAAGCGGCAGAAGCTCTTAACGTGAGCAAGGACACCGCTTCCCGCTCGTTCATCGAGCTTGAAGAACACGGCTTCATCGAGCCTACGACAAAGGGTTATCTCGTCGGCAGCAGAGCTACGGAGTGGCTTCTTACTGAGCTACGCGACGACCGCACCAATCATCGTCCAACGGCAGATTTCCTCAGTTGGCAGCCGGAAAATTTAGAACGGCGTCCGACCACAAGGACACTGCGTCCGACTACAAGGACGCAAACCGAAAATCTGACCGGGGAAACGGTTTTGCGTCCGACCACAAGGACACAAACGCCAATACCGTCTGGTTTTGCGTCCGACCACAAGGACACATCTAGATATACCATACCCAGGGGCACCGATAAGACTGGCGAGAAAGCGCGCCGTCAGGGAACGCGCGACCGCCGAGCCAGCCCCGCAGAGACCCTATCCTCTACAGCAACCCGCGCCGTCCCTTCGTCCGGAGGAAATCATCTTTCCTCGGCGCTGGTCGCCTCCGCGACGGGAGGAAATGCCAAATGACGGCAGCCCTCATCCCCTTCCCCCAAAGCCGCAACATCGGCAAAGCCCGGAGGGTGGCTTGGGTCTATCTCGGCAAGGAGACCGCCAAGGCTCGCGAGAGCTACTGGCGAACCATAACCGACAAAATGACTGCCTCGTTTCGGCGCAACGGCGTGCCCGAAGACGAGATCGCACGGCAACTCGACTTGTTCGCCGCCGCCGTAAACGCACAAATCCATCAGCTTTCAATCCGTGATCAAGGCCCAGGTGCAGCATGACAGAAGTTATTGCGCGTCGAGTTCCGAACCGTTTCCCCACCAATTCCGAACTGGTACGGCACCCGCCTACCGGAAGAATTTTCCCCACCCACGGAAGGAAACGTCGGTCGGTCCTTCTGCTGGTAGTGTGCTTCACCTATTCGCCCACGGCAAACGGCAATTTTGTCGGTCGGATCGCCAAGCACATCAATGCGCCGTTCAAGGCGGCGATGCATAGCAAGCTTGGCCTCGCCTTGGTCATCCAGACGAACGAAACTCAGGATGATCTGATGGACCGGCTACGCCCGATATTGGAGGGGCAAGCTGTCGAAACCGCATGGTGCTATACGCCCTGCGAAAACGTCGCCTCGCTGTTCTCGCCCGACCCGCTGACCGAGCGTATCAAGGAGGCGTGGAAGGCGGTCAACGCCTACAACAACCCGCCGAAACGCCCTTCGCGCCAGCAAATCCTGATGAAGCACCGCGCCGACGATGATCCGGCCGGCGCCGTTCGTCGCGCCCTGTTTTCCCCCAAGCGCCGCGAGGCCAAATGACGTTCTTCGGGCTGGTATTTTCCGCGGAAGTCGGCGGAATCCGCATCAAGACAACGCGGCGGGTCGACCTCGCCGCAACTCGGGTCCGGCAGGACGCACGGCGGCTGTCCGACCTCGAAAACGCCAAGCGCCTTGCGCGCCGGCAGGGACGCCAGCTTGAGCGCTCGTTCTCGCCCCGCACGATCGGCGCCATCAAGACGCCCTCGATAGAAGCGGCCCGAAAGCTCCGCAGGGTGCTGCTGCGGGCTATTGCCTTGCCCGGTTCCGGTGACCGCCTGACGGAGGCCCAAGCATATGATGCGCTCAATCGCTGCCGGCGTCTTGGCCTTGAGGTTGAGACGGTCCGTCTCGTATCGGGAGAGCCGCCATCGCCTCGGGACCGCCACCGGCCCGAGCATCGCCATATCGGCGGCACCGTGGCCGAAGTGAGCATGATCGACATCATCGGCGGCTTTGCCCGGATCAAGCGGCGCACCGAAGCCCAAACCCTTGCGGCCTCGTCCTTCCGCGCCCTGGCGGAACAATCGCAGATCGGCGCAAAGGCTATCGACTACCAGGCGGCAAAGGTCGACACGAGCGGCCCGACACAGGCGGCATCGGAGATTGTCGCTATCAACGCCACGGACGCGCGCCGCCGCTATCTAGAGGCTCGCGACTGCCTAGACCCGCAGGCAGTACCGGTGATGGAACGCATGATCCTGCTGGACCAGTCCGTTACCGACATCGCCCAGGGCCTTGGCTACGGCAAGGGCGGCACGGCGCGCGACAAGGTGACCGGGATCGCGCTCGCCGCGGCCAATGACCTCGCGGAGCATTTCGGATATATGGGCCGTGCCGCAGTTCGCCGGCCGCATGTCCGTGCCGATGGCGACCCGCCGACGACCTTCACGGGTCATGTCTCGACGCGGCGGCGTCTCAGTGGATAGGCCTTTGTCCGCGCTTGACAAATCAGGCAGCAAAGCAGAGAGTTGGGTTAATGGGCGCGTTTGCGCCGAGGGGCTCGCTACGGCGGGCCTTTTTCTCGTTTCTGGCGTCTTATTCAGACGCTTTAAGACGGTTTCAGACTAGTGGGCGCAGGCAGCGACTACCCTCCGCAAATCCTCAGGCTTGAAGGGTTTGATCTTTCGTTCGCCGTGCGTCTTCTGTGCGTCCGGCTTTCCGATTAGCTCAAGTGGCGCAAAGGTCTGCTTGCGTCTTTCGTGCGTCCCAACGACCGAAATGTCACGCGGACATCACGTGACATGGCGTGACTTCGCGCGATGTCACGCGACTGTCCTGGGGAATTTCCCGTGACGGTTACGTGACGTAACGGCACCGTCACCCATAACGCTTGTTGCGCCTAGTGGACGGCCCTAGCAAATGCCATGCATGTGCTATTCATCTGCATTGCGGATGCATATGCGAACGCATCGGCGAGCCATTGATTTCGCTGCTATATCCGCCAGACCTAATGGGTGCCCCATTGGGTGACCTATTGCCAATCGGACATTGCGCAGGAAATGTTGCACGCCAGATCAAGCGCTCGGGATCGCCGGAGAGCCCTGCTTAGCGACCAGAAAATATGAGCAGCTCAAACGTGGTAATCTGCCTCGAAACGACGTCGAGCAACTGACGAGCTTTTGGGACGATATACAACTCACGCTCACCGTACCGGAATAAATGTTGATGATGATAGTCCGACAGGCGATGGGCCGCCGTAGTGAATAGCGGATCTATCGTTGTGTGCCGCTTGGCCCTTTCGACTAACGCCAATGTGTTATGGCGTATGTGAGGACTTCGCAGGTTATTGTCCCCGAACTTGACGAGCACGGCTTTGAGAGACAGTTCGATGCTCTGCGAAACCAGGAAATAAAATGGTTTTTGCAGTCCCCTGAGTACCTTCTGACCCTCGCATAGATGCGACGCCGCAGTGATGTAAGCTCGGGCGTCCACGATCCGGAATTCCTCGGAAGGCGGGCTTAAGTCATTTCGTACCCATCCCGTAAGCGTTAAGCCAAGTCCAGGACTGCTGTCGTTCGCCGAATTGTCGTCCCGACCATCTTCAACCATTTTTGCCTCGAATGCTCAGGGACCTTTTGCCGGAGAGTACCGCGCACCAGAGAAAGCGCAAAGAGGTAGCAAATGCGCCTGGGCCACCATACCCATGCGCGGCAATTTTCTTGGCGGCTTTGCTTACTTCAACTCAGCGATGAGCACGCGGCACTCTCTAAAGCTTAGCGGTTCGTCCAGCCAACCACGACGCCGTTTTCCAGCTTAACCTGTTGCCGGAAGCTTCGACTGCCGATCTGCGCATATTTGAGCGTATGGACGACCTTGGTTTTAAGAACACGTTCTTCCCTGGCCGCCGGGAGCCCCCAAGAATCAATAACTTGCTGTTCGGTCATGCCCTGCCGGATCGTTCCAGACAGTATATCGTTGATAAATGGGTTGCCGAGGTACTTTGCCGTGAGGCTGGCCCGTTTCTCTTCCAGTTGCCGCTGTTCCTCCTTCTTGTTGAAGTGCTGAGCGATCAGGCCGGCAACACCGATCACCACTAATATAACAAAGAACCACTCCATCTGCCCCCTCCCACCAAGAACCCCAACAAATCATGTGGGACCTTGATCTGTCGAGTGAGCACAAAAGCAATGGAGCCCAATGCCCGCCAAGTCGGCGTCGCAGCGAAAGGCCCACCACCAGCGCCGTGGATCGGCCAGCGATCGAGGCTATGGCGCTGCCTGGCAGAAAGCACGAGCCGCGTTCCTCGCCGATCCTGCCAACTCCTTCTGCGTGAAGTGCAAGGCGCGCGGCCTACTCAATCCCGGCACGATGCGCATGGATGGCAGCATTGAGACCAACCCGCGGCGCATCGGCCTGGTGGTTGACCATATCGTTCCGCACCGTGGCGACCAGGTGCTGTTCTGGGATCGATCGAACTGGCAGCCGCTATGCCATGATCACCATGACATCGTGAAGCAGCGGGAGGAGCAAGGCGGCGCAGTGAAAGGCGCGGTCGACATCAACGGTCGGCCGATTGGCGCTCACCCTTGGAATAGGTAGAGCATCTATGCCTACTCCCCGTGGGGGAACAACATGCCGAATGGAGGTTCCTTCCAGTCGGGAAAATATAGTAGGCCCATCACGAGGATTTCCGGTTTTGGATTTGTGCTCATTTCGCCTCGCCAATAGCGACCAGCATTGCCTCTCCAGAGATGAGCGTCGCCATCGAGCCACGCACCATCGACACGAATAAAACGTGAGCCTGCTACTAGTCGTACCTTTACCTTGTGGCGAGGCTCGCTGCTGAACCAATCGGCTGCCCTGGCATCAGCTTGGTCCTCAGTTTCAAAAGCGAAGAAAGAGCCGTCGGTTCTACCGGGCAAGCTTGGGTCCAACTCGCGCCGCACCTCGTCCCAAAGCTCCTCCTTCGGATCCGAAGCCCTAAGCGTATATGGGGACGCGAAACGATCGTCCCCCTCAACCAGTCGCACCAGAGAAATCGTCGCCAACAAGCCTTCGCCCAATCGGGCGTTGTAAAAGATGAGCGAGTGGTTGTTCGCCAGATGCCAAAAGACACCGGGCAACAAAGTCAAGGTGCGCCCGCGCGCCAATATCGTTTCTTGTTCCAACGTTCAGCCCCCTTGCTATGTAGGCTGCGACGTCCTCAGCGCAGCGCCCGGTGGAGACGCTATGGGGAGGGGTGGGTAAAAGTCTAGAGGCGACGGGGCCTCAGACCGGCTGGGGGCTTCGTTCGCACTGAGATGAGTTTCAAACAAAAAAGTTGGGGTCACCCCCTACGGGGGTGATCTGCATCAAGGATCACAAGTGCCGCAGGCGGCGTGATCGGATCGCTTC
>Ga0164243_10000269_pt1 | contig 109787 bp, 81 predicted proteins | sample OricompcompostOP_FD_108781 | JGI IMG/M metagenome (GOLD analysis project Ga0164243, IMG submission 108781) | Organic Plus compost microbial communities from Emeryville, California, USA - Original compost - Organic plus compost (OP) | ecosystem: Engineered > Solid waste > Mixed feedstock >...
CGACCCGAAGGTGCCGGAGCAGCAGGTGTATGTTGATATGGACTACCTGGGCACGCGGAGCAGCGGAGAGAACAGGCAGTACCTGAAGGTGGAGACGGACCCTTACGAAGCGTGCCGGGATGCGCATGCGGTGGCTGTGCTGACGGAGTGGGACGAGTTCAGGGAATACGACTGGCAGCGCATCTACGAGAGCATGCTGAAGCCGGCGAACGTGTTCGACGGGCGGAACATCCTGGACCGTGCAAAGCTGGAAGCCATTGGCTTCAAGGTACATGCCATCGGAAGATAGCCATGGCCGGCGGTGTGGTTGTCATGTCGGCACAGGAAACTGGCGGCATTGACATGACAACCGCACATCTTATCGAACCTTGTCACAGACGATCGGTTGTTTTCGTCAAATCCAATATCTCGGACAAAAAGTACTGCCCTTAGGTCTTTTTATAAATATCCTGAATAAATCTATCGCTTTTTTTCTTTATCCAAAAATGAACAACGCTTTGGAAAAAGTGTGTTGTTTTGACGAGGTGCCCAAGAAAAGTGTTGTGCATGTTGCTGTGCAAAGTAAGATAAACTGATGATTCCTGTGAAAATTAGCCTTTAAATTGAGTATTGTAAAGCTTTGTACAAAGGCTACTTTTGTTAGCAGCGCCATTTCTTATCATGTGTGATTACCATGATTTGGATTTGAAAATCTGCGCTTCGAGATTAGATAATTGGAATAAACAGTTATGAAATATGTCAACAACTAAAATCAACTATTTTACTGTTCGGATTTTTACCTTGATGGTTGGAGTAAGTATAGCCATATTAAACGCTTGTACAACAAAGAAAGAATATCGTGCTCCGAAAGTCGTTGCTTTTCGCGGGAATGGCCCTTCGGCGCCTCCGGGCATGGTATATATACCATCGGGCACTATTTTATACAAAAGCGCGCAAGATAGCGCTGATCAAGGAAAAATGGTTAGCCTAAGTGCTTTTTTTATCGATAAAACGGAAGTAACTAATAAGCAGTACCGTGAATTTGTGAATTGGGTGGCCGATTCAATTGCTGTGACCGACTATCTACAGGACGATCAGTACTTTTTGACCGATGAGAGCAGTGACACGGCCGGCGCAGGCGCTGCCCGGTTGATTGATTGGAGCCGTATTAAGAAGAATGAGCCGCTATGGTTGAGTGATGACCCGGAAATCAGGGAGAAGCTACGCCCGATGTTCAGCTATATTACGGGTAAAAAAACGCTTAACCCGAACCTGATGGTTTACCGTTTTTCTCACCTTAAAATGGATGGACGCAATAATAACCAATATGTAACGGATACGGTTGGCGTTTTGCCGGCTGAAGGTATTTGGTCTAAGGATTTTCCTAATGCTCAACTCACGCCTATGGATGCCAACTATTTTTATCATGAATCTTTTGACTATTATCCAGTTGTAGGCGTATCTTGGAGACAAGCCAGGGCCTATGCCGATTGGAGGGGGAAGCAATTGACGGCTGATATAAAAAGGAATGCTGCGCTAAGAGGTTATCAATTGACCTTTAATTTGCCTACAGAAGCGCAGTGGCAATATGCTGCAGAGGGAAAGTTGGATCCATCTGATACAATCTCACGAACCCAGTTGACGATCAGGGACCGGAAAACAAAAAAAGCAAAATTAGCTACCAATTTTAAGCAAGGGGAGGGGACCTATTCGCGTGACGGCGCAACATTTACCGTGCCGGTAAAATCGTATGCACCTAATGCCTTTGGTGTCTACAATATGGCGGGGAATGTTTCGGAATGGACATTAGACACCTACAGTCCTTCCGCTATTGTATTCGTCAACGATTTGAACCCGGTATTGCAATACGATGCCGATAACGACGATGCTGAAATGTTGAAACGCAAAGTAGTACGAGGAGGCTCATGGAAAGATAATGGTCCAAATCTGAACAGCGACGCCAGAAATTATGAATTGCAGGATGAGCCTCACTCTTATATCGGTTTCCGATGTGTAATGTCGGCTTTTGAAGTGCCTATCGATCAAATTAGAACCAGGAAGTATAAAGGAGAATAAAGAGATAAGAAAATAGTATACATGAAAAATTGCATAAGAATCGTCTTTTTTTTGTTAACTGTTAGCAGTATAGCTACTCAGGCTCAAGAAATGCAGACAGCGGTTGAAAAACCGGTTTCCATAATAGATACCATACCGGTGCATGATGGATTTTTTCCTACTTTACACTATGCGGATGTAGTACCTTTCCCTTATCCAAAAGTGAATAGCAAAAATATCCGTTTCTATAAACGCGTATGGCAAGATATCGATACCAAAGATGTGCAGAACGCCGTGTTGGCTATCCCCGAAACTTCGCTGATTGACGCTATTATGAAAGCCATAAGCGAAGGTGAGTTAACGGCCTATAGTTCGGAAGACGATGGATTTAAGACTAAAATAACACCAAAAGAAGGCTTGGAAAGTGTTCGGGATAGTGTATTGGTGCCCATTTTTGATGATGAGGGAAATCAGTTGGAGAGCCAGAAGATGTTGAATGAATTTAACCCGGAGAGGGTGACCCGATACCGGATCAAAGAGGATATTTTCTTTGATAAACAAAGAGGACGAATAGAACGTCGAATTATTGGCTTGGCTCCTTTAGTTCAAATAACTACTACCTATACTAATGACTCAACGGAAGATTTAGGTGTAACACCGGCTTTTTGGCTTTATTTTCCGCAATTGCGGTATGTATTGGCGAGAATCAATGTTCCCAATCCCGACAAAGGATGGTTCGACATGACAATGGACGATTTGTTTGTGCAGCGGAAGTTTGCTACTCGGGTGGTTCGGGAATGGAAACCTGGAGGTACAGGGAAGATAGAAAATACTGCCAACCAGCTATCGGGAAAAGAATTGGATAAGCAGTTGGAAGCCTATAAAAGTCAATTATGGAGAAATCCTACAGCAATAGGGGAGGGCCAATAATAGACACATACAGAATAAAAAAGCAGATTATTTATGAAGCATGCATGGATGGCAATAATTGTCGGGTTTCTGGTATTCGGACCTGTCAAGACAAAAGCCCAGGTTTGGAAAGAATATTCGAGTTTTATACCCAATATCGGATTACAATTAGGCGCTCAAGGGATAGGCGTTGAAGGAGGGTATCCACTTTCAAATGCCTTTAATGTTCGGATAGGAGCCCATATTTTCCCTTCTTTTAAAGCGCGATTAGGAGACCGTGTTTTTCAATTGAAACGTTCTAGTGTAAATGCTTTCGTTGACTGGCAGCCCCTTTACGGACATGCTCGCTGGTTTGCCCGAAAATGGATTATGAGCGGGGGTATTGGCTATTTTTTTGAAAATAAATGGGAACGTTTTCAAGGAACGACTATTGAAAGTGGGCAACCCAAAGATTATGCTATTACCTACAGTAAATTAAGGCCTTATGTTGGAACGGGATTGAATGGTATCCGGCTTTCTTACCGATTAAATTTAGCCGTAAATGTCGGCTATTTCATCCCTACGACCGGCAGCGAATTGACGTTGTACGAAATGGATCCGATTGAGCTGCCAGCATTACAGGATAAATTAAATTCCTTTCCTGAGCAACAGTTGCCCGGGATTAATGTTCAGGTAGGGATCAGTTATGTGTTTATAAAGGGACGTAAATAAGGATGGATTTTTGAAATTCCAAAATCGACTAAAAAAGGCCTGAAATTGATTTCAGGCCTTCTTTATTTTTTGGTTTGGGTAATTAAATGGCGGTTATATTCTTCCAGAATATGGATATACTTGTCTTTCCAGTAGTTACTGCTTTTCTCTTCCTCTATCTCGAATGGCTCTTCTGTTAAATTCTTCTCGGGCGAAATAACCTTTTGAAAATCATCCTCGGAAAATAACTCAGGAAATTCTTCCGAAAAGTCGTGCTTCAATGCACAGCCTATCCGATAAATAATCTCCGGTTTAAGGTTTGGTTGACTAAACCAATTATAGATAGACCGTCTGTTTACGTTGGTCAAGCGGGCTAATTCGCTAATGCTATAACCATTACGTCTAATCGTTTTTTCAATAATATGTCCATAGTGCTTGTCCATATCTACATTTGTTGGAATTGATATTATTTTCTTCATCGACATCTGCTCACACGGGTAATAGGTTGTCCTGATTAATGTTAACTTTAGCAATTAATGCGCAATTGAATTGTTGTAATACCATTACCACGGATTTTCCGTTGATGGTAATGACTTCGCCTTGCCAATCGTGCAAAATCCCTTCTTTCACACGGATTCGATCGCCAATGGCAAAATGGTCGATATCCACACGCTCAACGTCGTTATAATGACCACTGTTAACTAAAGATTTGATCTGTTGAATTTCTTTATTTTCTATAACAGCTGGAATACCGCAATGCTGCACCAGATGTAGAACCCCTGATGTTTGAAGTACCTGGAGTTCTTCTCGCTGACTTACGTGGGCAAATACATACGAACTGAATAAAGGCAGTTCTACGATCTTATTCCGGTCTGACCAGCGCTTAACTGTTTTTACTAAAGGACAAAAGACTTCTAGATGCTGTTGTTGCATCAATTGATTCACCTTCTTCTCCCACTTGGGCCGTGTATACGCTACAACCCATCTCTTTTTCGTATTTTCCATTGTCTGTTGGCTAGATTAAATGCATTGTTTAAATGGGTCTTGAATAGTGGTAAAATTACGTAATTATTTAGCTTAAATATTGAGAATGAAGCTGTTTTGCGGGTTTTGTGGAACATTTTATGATGAATTGGGAATCTTTTCTTCGTTTTTCACAGGGCATTGCACGTTGTGTTTAACCTAATGCTAACTGGGTTTTGTCGTTCGGTTTTTGCACCTTGCATTTACCCATTACTTTACAATTTACTATCAATCGCCAGAAAGTGTTTCCTTTTTTTATCCTTGCAGTTTATACTTGCGCCTGGCAGCAAGGCTATGGTTGAGAAAATGGCAACACGCATGTATATTGTTAAACAGCTTAGGGAGACGGATCTGAAATTGGCTGATGCGATTTGCGAATCGCTTAAAACGGCATATGATCCTTCGATCTCCAAGTTTTTTGCGCATCAAGACTTGGGCTATAAGCGCTTTTTTAAGCAGTCGATCAAAGATCCGAACTACTATACGTACTATTGTTTTGACCCGAACTATGCGCTTTTGCAAGGGTTTGCCTGTTTTCAGAAAGTAGGTAATGTTATTTTCCTAAAAAATATTGTAGTAGATAATCGGTTTAGGGGAAGTAAAATCGGGACGACTTTATTAAAGCAGGCGCTTTCGGCCATACAAAAGACTGACGAGGGACAGCTGCAATCGTTTCAATTGGATGTTTTTGAAAAAAATCATCATGCCCTCCGCTGGTACCTAAGTATAGGTATGCAAGCAACCGGCTGTACCTATTGGTACGACCTTACCCCAAGTTTAGACTTGCCCATACAGGAACAGGACATGGATGGTTTTGAGATTGTAATGGATAATTTTGGTTTTCGCCAGGTTAAATACCGAAACGAATATATAGGCACTTTGTTAGCCACGAATACATTGGTTGCCAGAAGTGAGAAAATCATGGAAGTACGTGCACAACTTCCTTCTTTTATGAAGCACTATACTGTGCAGGCCGTTGGTTTAGTAAGTAATAAGGAGCTTGATTTTTCCTTGATAGACAAGGCCTTTCGAATGAGTATTCCCTTAATCGATTTAAATTTAGAAGATTGATACACTTACATTTTTTCACGGATTTCAATATGATTTAAGCATTTTATTGTAAAAGTGAGAAAAAGGATACACAATTTCATCTCGGTGCTCTATTTGTTACCAAAATGGCTTTAAAATGCAGAAAATAAGGTTGTTTTGCTAATATTTGCATTGTAAAAATAGCGCAATAGCTCTATAATTTTCATGTGCTTATTGCGATAATTAAACAAAGTTAATTTTTACAAATACCACTTATGTGAGTGGAATGGCGAAGCTTTGAATAGCAAATAGTTGTAAAGGCTAAGTACCAAAAAATTAATTAAAATTAGTAGCTGTTAAGATGATTTTTGTAACAAAACCTTTCATGCCTCCTATAGAAGAATATATAGCCTACATTCAGGATATATGGGAAAGGCAATGGTTAACGAATAACGGGCCATTAGTTAACCATTTGGAACTTCGCCTTAAGGAGCTGCTTGAGGTTAAACATATGCTTTTTGTTAATAACGGTACTATTGCGCTCCAATTGGCCATTAAAGCGCTCGGCCTTACCGGAGAAATCATCACTACTCCATTTTCTTTTGTAGCAACCACCAGTACCATTGTTTGGGAAGGGTGCAAACCTGTTTTCGTTGATATCGATCCCCATTCCTTAAATATTGATCCCAGTAAAATTGAAGCGGCTATTACCGATCGGACATCGGGTATTTTAGCAACGCATGTATACGGCAATCCCTGTGATATCGACCGGATCCAGCAAATTGCCGACAAGCATCAATTGAAGGTGATATATGATGGTGCTCATTGTTTCGGAACCAGGTACAAGCAACGGGCGGTATTCAACTATGGGGATATCACCACAACCAGTTTTCACGCAACTAAGATTTTCCATACCGTTGAAGGAGGAGGTGTTTTTTCGTCTTCGGCCGATGTACTTAAACAGGTAGCCTTAATGCGAAATTTTGGGTTTTCCAATATCGATGAGATTACCGGGTTAGGCATTAACGGGAAAAACTCGGAATTTCATGCGGCTATCGGATTGGCCAATCTTCCTTATGTAGAAGATTTAGCAGCTTATCGAAAACAGCTTTACACCTATTACGATGAAAAACTGAGCACTCTAAATGTACAGCACATCCAAATTAATCGGCATGCGGAATTTAACTATGCATATTATCCGATCATTTTTAACTCCGAAGCACAACTGCTGAAAAGTATGGAGGAGTTAAACCGTAACCGGATTTTTCCCCGAAGATATTTTTATCCGTCGCTGTCCAATTTGAGTTACATAGAAGATCAGGATACGCCCATTGCATCTGATATGGCAAAAAGGGTTTTGTGTTTACCCTTGTACAGTAGCTTATCCTTTGAAGAAGCTGATTTTGTATGTAGGATCTTATTGCGGGTACAGAATAATTAAAGGCCCTGGGTTGATCGTCAAAACCTAGGAAGAAGCCACACTAAAGCAAATAGTATAATTTAAGCTTTCTTTTATGAATCTACATGTACTGAATGATGAAAAATTCTTCGATCCCTTTGTGGAAAAAATGGAAGAATTAAAGCTTTTAGACAATAATGTTTTTGTAGTGAAAGAACGGGGGCCGTTGAAGTTTATAAAACGAAAGGACTTGGTATATGGCCGGATAGGGGATAAAGAACGTATTGGAGATGTGAGTAAGTATGATAAGGTTTTTATTCACAGTTTCACTTTTCACCTTTATCGGTGGGTGCACCAAAATACATTTAAAGAATTGAATTGGATGATTTGGGGAAAAGAATTATACGAGTCTAATTTGGTTGATTATCCTTTGTATGAATCGAAAACCAAATCGATATTACAGAAAATTAAACGGATGCGTCCGATGATGTCGTCTTATTATCGAAAAGCAGAGCAGTTTTTTTTACAGATCGACATAGAGAAAGTATACAACAAGTTTGATTATGTACTGACCTGGATTGAGCCGGAATACCGGTTTGCTATTGAGCATATCAAAGGGTTAAAAGCAGCGCATAAATCGTTTGCCTATACCTTTGAAGTGGATACCGAAATATTAAGCAACTTATTTGATGATAAGCAGCTTTATGAGCATAAACAGAAAAAGATGCTACGATGCATCATTGGTAATTCGGGCGCTTCGAGTAATAATCATTTAGACGCACTCGAAAAAATAAAGGATGTCAACTTTCATGAGGTTATGCTGCCCGTAAGTTACGGTGATGTGGATTATATTTCTTTATTGAAGAAAGAAGTGCAACTGCATTACAATTACCAACATATTACTTTTGCCGACCGATTTATGCGATTCGATGAATACTTGCATTTTTTTATGGGATACGACGTATTTATCAGCAATGCTAGCAGGCCGATAGGAATGGGAAATATCTGGATGGCCTTATTAACCGGGAAACTGGTTTTTATGAACAGTAAAAATCTGGTATTTCCTTTTTTGCGAAGCTTAGGTTTACAAATATTTGATATCGATGATATCTGCCGAATATATGAAATTCTGAATAAAGTTAACCTGACTAAAAATAGAGATATAGCCACCAACTTTCTTTCAAAGAATAAGATAACTACACTTTATGAAAATTTGTTTGGGGATCAGCTTCAACAGCTACAACCTTATTTAACCAATCGAAAAATAAGTTAAACATTAATAAAACACAATGAAAACAATGAGTAATCGAGTATATAGACTTCTTGCCTTATCATTAATCGGATTCATCGTAAGCGTATTGGCTGGATGCTCCAGTTCAAAGAAACTGAAGTATTTTCAGGATATGCCAGAAGTCCGTACAGGTACGGAGTTTCAAATGACCAAGTTTGAGGAAGTTAAAATCCAGCCGGATGACATTCTGAATATTAAGGTAAATACCGTGGATATTGAAGTGTCGGAAGCGATCAATAGCGGAAATACACCGATGCCCGGTAATTATATGGGTATTAATGTGAACAGCGTAAATAATCAAATGGTAACCGGTTATCTGGTTGATCATGACGGAACGGTTGAATTACCGATACTGGGTAAAATCGAAGTAGGCGGACTTACGCTTTTGCAGGCGAAAAATAAGATACGTGAAGTGAGCAACCAATATTATAAGGACGCCACCGTTAGCGTACGTTTTTCTAACTTCCGCTTGGTGGTTATCGGTGAAGTAAACCGTCCGGGAACCTATGTGATTCCGAACCAACAAGTTTCCATATTGGATGCCATTGGCTTTTCCGGCGATTTAACTGTGTACGGTAAGCGAGACAATGTCATGCTGATTAGAAAGGATGATAATGGTAAAGCGGTGGCTGTTAAGCTGGATTTAACCTCTAAGGCATTATTTAACTCACCCTATTTCTATCTAAGGCAAAATGATGTTGTTTATGTAGAACCGGCAAAGGCCAAATTGCTAAATGCGGATACTTCTTTGATTCGTTATTTAAGCTTGCTCGCATCATTAGCCTCGGTCGGTATTTTGATATTTAGGTAAAACGAAATAACAACGATTTAAGACAGCAATAATGAGAACACAAAAGAATCAGGATAATAGCATGGGCAACTTCATTAAAAACATGGTAAGTAAATGGTACGTGTTTTTAATCAGCGTTGTCGTTTTTTTACTCTTGTCTTTCCTCTATCTGCAAGTGGCTATTCCCGATTATGAGATTACCGGCGGCCTCATGTTGAAGGATGAAAAGACACAGGCGGAAAGTAAGACGGTAGCAACTTTTGCCAATGACAATGGCTTGTCTTTTCTGCTCAACCCGAGCGAAAATGTGAGCAATGAAACCCGGATTCTTACTTCGCGGAAATTGATGAAGGAGGTGGTGCACGATTTGGGTTTGAATATTGTTGTCGGACAGCGTAGCGGTTTGCGGATAAAGGAGGTCTACGATCTGGCACCGTTTGATGTGCAAATGGTGGATGTACATACCGATTCGATTAAGGAACGGAATTTTGAGATCGAATGGATCAGTGAAAAAGATTTTCGACTGACGGATGATGATGAGGAAATCAATAAAGCAGGGACATTGGGACAACCCGTCGCTACGAAACAGTATGATCTTTTGCTAAAACCAAACGGACCGATTCACAAAGGAGCGAAGTATGAGGTTAATATCGTTTCAGAAGATGCTGCTACCAGGAAGTTAATGTCTGAATTAACGGTCGAGCTGACAGAAAAGGGTGCTACCACTTTAAATTTGGACTTTTTTTATCCAAACCCTAAACGTGGGGAGCTGATTTTGCAAACCTTGATGAATCGGTATATGGAAAATAACCGTTTGGAGAAAATCCGCAGGGCCGATAGTACATTGGGTTATATCGACCAACGTTTAGCTGTTGTTGCTTCAGAACTCGATCAGGTCGAACAAGATCTGGCAGCTTTCCGGAGCCGTAACCGAATTACCGATATTTCCGAACAATCCAAGCTGCTAGTTGGTAACGCTAACGATTATTATAACAAATTAAAAGATCAGCAAGTCCAATTGCAGATTGTGAAGGATCTGGAGGGTTATATTAAGAACGGGCAGAACCAGCGCATACCCAGTTCGTTAAATATCCAAAACGCTTCGTTTGGTTCGTCTCTAGAGCGGTATAATACCTTGATGCAGGAATACGAAAAGAAAAAGCTTTCGTTGACCGATTCGAACCCGATCCTGAAGAATCTAGAGGAGCAAATTAAAGGCGAGCGCAGCAATTTATTGCAGAGTATAGGTAGCTATAGAAGGGAATTGCAGCTGACCAGTAAGGAAGTTGGTGCGCTTAATGCCGGGTTTAACAATCAGATTAGCAGTGTGCCGGCCAAAGAGAAGCAATTTGTGAACTATAGCCGGCAACAGGCATTGAAGCAACAGCTGTATGTTTATCTCTTGCAAAAAAGAGAGGAGGCAACCATCGCAAAAACGGCGAATTCGCAATCCGCTAGTATTGTCGATCCGGCGAAAAGCAGTGGTGGGCCGGTGAAACCCAAGCCCATTATCATTTATTTCATGGGAATGTTGTTAGGTTTGATTTTGCCTTTCGGCTATATTAATATTAATGAATTGCTGCGGAGCCGCTTGAAATCAGATACCGATATCGAATACCTTACGGATATCGAGATTTTGGGAAAAATTGGCCACAACCCAAATTCAGAAGCTTTGGCTATCAGTAGCCATAAACCGAATACGCTGATTGCGGAGGGATTTAGGAGCTTGCGCGCCAACCTGTATTATGCGCTTCAGTCCAACAAGTCGAATGTGGTGATGTTAACCTCCAGTATAAAAGGCGAAGGAAAAACGTTTCTCTCCTGGAATTTAGGGAATGCCTTATCCATGACAGGCAAAAAGGTAGCCTTCGTCGAACTGGATATGCGGAAACCCAAATTAGCCAGTATGATGGGCGTACAAGAACGTACACCGGGCTTATCGGATTATATTGAAAAGGGACTTTCTTTAGATGAAATTATCCAGGCCAATGAATATAACGCCAATAGCTTTTTGATCTCTGCCGGTTCGTATTCGGAAACACCTTCCGAATTGCTGCATAGCGATCGTATCGCGCAATTATTTGAAGAATTGAAACAGCGTTTCGACTTCATTATTGTCGATTCGCCGCCAGTGGGTTTGGTTTCGGATGCAATGATCATCCAGCCTCATGTGGATATGACCATCTTTGTATGCCGGCACAACTATACCCGTAAAGAACAGTTTAAGTTCATTAATGAGCTGAAAAGTAAAAACAAACTGGCCGAGATGTATCTAGTGATCAACGATGTCGACTTTAGCCGTTCGGATTATTTCGGCTATGGCTATGGTTACGGCTATGGCGTAGAAATGGAAGATAAAGGCTGGAAGTGGGGTAGAAGAAAATAAAAAGCGTATGTACAACAAAATGCAAGTTGAACGGGATTATTATTGGGGAAATGAACAAGTTGCCACGCAAGCTTTCTTCGGTGGCTACATTAACTTTATGATCCTTTTTTTTCCAATTACGAGCTTTTTGTTAATCCCGTCGGTGCAAGGGACAACGATTATTACCGTGTTGTCTGCTTTTTTGCTGGCTATTTTAATGGCTATACCGGCGGGCGATCGTAAGTGGTTGTTCTTTAAGGATCTTGCCATATTCTTTGCAGTGATTATTGCGTTCAGCGTAATCTCTCAATTTTTGAATTTAGCATTTCATGTGAAGCTTGATCGGAATCTTGTATTGGTTAACCGGGGGGGATTGCACAACAACTTTTTTAGAGCATCTCATTTTACACAGTCGGCCTACCTTGTTGTTGCATTTATCATCTATCTGTTTGTTAAATATTACGCCAATCGTTCCGTAGTCAGTTTCGTTTTTTGGGGAATACGGTTATTGTGTTTTTACGGGCTCTATGAATGGATATTTTATTTGGCAACGGGCACTTCGGGCGATTTTATGATGAATCGGAAATTTGGGGATTTGGACGCTTCATTGACGCAAACCGCAACCATAGGCGGGTTTAATATGATTAGGATGAAGGGATATACCGGAGAGCCTTCCATGTTCACCTTCACTACGTTTCCGTTTTATGTATTGAGCTATCCCTTAAAAAGGACATTTGATAGGTGGTTGCTGCTGTGCTGTTTGATCCTTACCGTTTCTACAACGGCGTACGCTGCCATGATTTTGTTTCATTTGGCTTGGTTTTTTTATAAAAAAAAATATAAACAGATTGTGTTAGTACTTGGAGCAATCGTCATTATACTAGGAGTACTTCAACTAGACGCATTTAAAGATAAGGCGGATGCCATTTACGATTTTGTGTTCGGGGGTAAACTGAGTAAAGAAAGCGAATCCGGTAGGCAAAGAAGTAGCTATGTGGTTGATCACTTTGAATATTGGATGCAGTTAAATCCGCTCAGTCAATTATTTGGAATAGGATTTGGATACGTGCGGTCTACAGATTTTATTTCAACCATTTTGGTGAATAATGGCTTATTTGGTTTTTTCGTATTCAGCTTTTTTATGCTTAAGCATTTATGGGCCAAGATAACAGATGTTGACTTACGGTTTTGCTACGTGATCGGTTTGATCCTATTGTATTTTATTATGATGGGTAGCGTCCCTGAGTTTGCTTACCCCTCTTTATGGATTTACTTGGCACTTGGATTAGTGTTCAGCGAGACCCTTATTCAATCACCGAAATATGAGGAATAAAAAATTAATCGGTTTTGGTTGCTTTTTTTACCTATGGATCCTATTTGGTGCGAAAATAGAGACGGGTAAAGATAAAGAGCCGTTCGTTTTCGGTGTAAATGGTCATCCTTTTACACAACACGATTATCGTTCGTTGACATGGGCTAAGCAAATGGATTTATTAGGGAAGCTTGGTGTGGATTATTATCGGGTTGATGTGCCTTTAGATGGATCTGGACGAGTAAAAAACAGCGTTCAATTCATGCAATTTCTTCGGCTTGCCGAAGATACCAGGGTGAAGCTGATGCCCATACTCAAACCAATTTATGAAAATGGAAAAGACTCATTAACGGTATACCGTCAAAACGTTGAGTTGGGCAGAAATTATGCCAAGGTATATGGGAAGCTGTTTGACGTGATTGAGGTTGGAAACGAACTGGAACTCCATATCATGAAACGGAATGGTGTAGACGGAACCAAGTCTGCTCATTATGATTTCGAAAAAAGCAAACAATTGATGTGGCGGCTTCGTGGCTTTATTGACGGCCTAAAGTCAGTGAATCCTAGGGTTAAAGTCAGCTTATCGTTAGGATGGACACATACCTATTATCTGGAAATCTTAAAACAATACCAGGTGCCTTACGATATCATCGGCTATCACTGGTACTCCAATATGGGAGATATTACCAAGCCAAAAGTACCTTACCAAAATTTACTTCCGGAAATATACCGGAAATATGAAAAAACGATTTGGTTAACCGAATTCAATAGTCATGAAGGTACAGGAAAGCATTCGGTGGATTATCAGGAACAATATATACGTCAGAGTTTATTAAATATTAAAAAGCAAGGCATTGTTTCGGGCTTTTTTATCTATGAATTGCTGGATGAACCCGCGCTGAGGCAGCTGCCGCACGAAACTCGGTATGGATTAGCCTATAAAAGTGCAAGCGATACCAGTTATCGCCTAAAGCCGGCTTTTGATTCGTTCAGAAGCCTGATACAGACCTTTAAATCGAAGTAACTTCGTAAAGAGAAATACAAAATGACGATTTATATCAACGGTAAATTTTTAGTACAACGCTTAACGGGGGTTCAACGTTACGCCAAAGAAATCACCAAGGCACTCATGCAGACAGGCATATCATTTAAGGTGCTGGTGCCTGGTTCTACTGATCTGGCAACTATCGATTTACCTGAAGAATTGCTGGTGCCGGTCGGCAATATGAAGAATACGATTATATGGGAACAATTTTATTTGCCTCAATACCTGAAAAATAAAAAAGACGATGTTTTATTGAGTTTGTGCAATATCGGGCCGCTCCTTGCCGAAAACCAAGTGATTTGTGTACACGATGTGGCCTTTATGGTCAACCCCTCCTGGTTTAGTAAGTCTTTTGCTCAATTTTATCGCTTGATGATCCCTCGTTTGGTGAAAAAAGCGAGACATGTATTAACGGTCAGCATGTTTTCAAAAAAAGAAATTAGTCGATATTTTGAAATCAACGAATCCCGCATTAGCGTGCTCTACAATGCACCTTCATCGACTTTCGTTTTGCCGAGTGCGCAGGATCTCGTCTTGAAAAAAGAAGGTTTCTTTCTATGCGTCGGCTCATTAGATCCAAGAAAAAACTTAAAGCTTTTGCTTCAACTTTTTTCCTTGGATGAATTTAAGCAACAACGATTAATTGTTGTCGGCGCGAAATCCAAGTCGTTTAACGACCTGAAAGAGACGTTGCCTCCTAATGTAGAACTGCGTGAAAATTGCGGCGACGAAGAGCTGGCTTGGCTATATCAGCATGCCAGGGCATTAATCAATGCATCCTTTTATGAGGGTTTTGGTTTGCCTGTTGTAGAGGCTATGGCGAGCGGGTGTCCGCTTATCCTTTCTAACATTGATGCTTTTGTGGAGGTTGCCGGAAATAGGGCTACTTATTTTGATCCGCGTTCGCTGGCATCTTTACAGGATGCGATGTCTTCTTTCTTTAAAAAGGAGAAAAAGGAATTGGAGGAAGAACTGTTTCAAAATTACGGACGTAGTTTATCCTTCAGCTGGAAACACTCGGCACAACAGCTTATCAACAAATTGAGCGATCTGCGATACAGCGAAACCAAATCAAAAATCGGGTCAGCAGGCTAGGTGTTAAAAAAAAGGAATATAAACGAATAGTCAAATACTGATGAAATTAGCTATTATTCACGATGAAATTGTTAGGCGCGGTGGTGCTGAACAGGTGGTGCTTGATTTTCAAAAAGCTTTTCCTGATGCGCCAATCTATACGCTAAGCTATAATCCAAAAACGAGCTACGAAGAATTTCGTCATTCGGTTATCAAAACCAGTTGGTTTGGTCACTTTATCAAAAATGAAGATAATTTAAAACGCTTCTTTTTCCCCTTTGGTATATGGGCGATGCAGCAGTTGGATTTGAGCGGCTATGATGTCGTATTGCAATCGACCACCCATTGTTCTAAATATATAAAAACAGGACCCAATACCCTGGTAATTACCTATTGCCATACACCTTTTCGATTAGTATTCAGACCTGAGTCGTATGAAAGCGTAGCACAGGCGGGGTTTGTCAAACGAAAATTGTATAATTTGGTGATTAACCAGTTAAGGCAGATTGATTTAAAGGCGGCACAGAAAACCCATTGGTTTTTGACCAATTCCAAGGAGGTGGTGCCGCGTATTGTATCGGCATATAACCCAAAGCGAGAGGTTACGGTGATTAACCCTTCTGTAAAATGCCGGAATTTTTACGTGTCAGATGAGGTGGAAGATTATTTTTTGGTAGTATCCCGTTTTGAACCCTATAAAAAGGTCGATCTTGTGATTGAGGCGTTTAAGGAGATGCCTGATAAAAAGTTAATTATCGTAGGAAAGGGCTCTAGAAAGAAGGAATTACAGGCCATGGCAACACCCAACGTTACCTTCATGAGCGGGTTAAGTGCCGCAGAGCTTGCTGAAATATTTTCCAGGTGCAAAGCGCTTATTTTTCCACAATTGGAAGATTATGGCATAACGCCTTTGGAGGCCAATGCTTCGGGTAGGCCTGTAATTGCTTATGGTAAAGGCGGGGTATTAGATACGATGATTCCTGTTAAGGACGATGCTTCGCGAGCTACGGCACTTTTTTTTGAAGAACAAACAAAGGAATCGTTGATCCAAGCAGTTAAAGCGTTTGATTTTTATGAATTTGATCCTCACTTTATCCGACAGCATGCCGAAACATTTGACGAACAAGAATTTATAAAGAAGATCCATTCATATGTCCAAACTAAATATACCTATTTTTTTATGAACAGGGAAAATCAGCTGAAAAAGGAAGAGGGCGCAGCATAGTTACGGATAATGGTAAATAAATTGCGATAAGATGAGAATCCTTTTGTTTAATACACTTTATTATCCCCGGTTTGTTGGCGGTGCAGAAATATCGGTACAACTGTTGGCAGAGGCTTTGGTGGAAGAAGGGGAGCAAGTGTATGTCATTACACTTGGCGATGCCGATGAAACGGAGATGGTTAATGGCGTACAAGTAAACCGAATAAAACAACGAAGCATTTTCCCATTATATGATGGCAAGAAGCGGAACAGTTTCCTCAAAAGTATCTGGCATATTCTCGATAGTGAAAATCCTTTTTATCATAAAAAGATAACAGAACTTATTGCATATATCAAACCGGATATTGTACATACCCACAATATTCAGGGATTTTCCCCAGTGATATGGAGAAGTATCAAGAAAAAAAATATTCCTTTAATTCATACAATGCGTGATTATTATTTGCTTTGTCATCGAAACAATATGTACAACAATGGTTGCAACTGTTGTCAATTATGCAAAGCCTGTCAGGTGACCCATCGGATAAAACGGAAATTTCTTAAATTTCCGGACGTGTGGGTAGGAATCAGTTCTTTTATTCTGAAAAAGCATGATTTGTTTGTTCAATATGCTCCTAGGCAAAAACAACAGGTTATCTATAATGCCGTAAATACGGAGGAATATACTATACCTTTAAAAGTATGTCCGCAAAAGGTCAGGCTAGGATTTATGGGCAGGATTACCGAAGATAAAGGATTAAATTACCTCGCCCAGGAACTAAAGAAAGTGCAACAAGTGATGCCCAATAGTTTTTCCATTTACTTAGCGGGAAGGGGGGAGGAGACTTATATAAGTCAATTGACAGAGGCGCTTGAAGGACTTGATTTTGAATTTTTTGGCGTTGTGAAACCGAAAGATTTTTATCAAAAAGTTGATGTATCCATCGTACCATCTAAATGGGACGAACCTTTTGGAAGAGTAGTTGTCGAATCGTTGGCCCATCACGTGCCTGTTTGCCTGGCCGCAATTGGTGGATTAAAGGAGCTTCATAACGACGATTGTACTTGGTTATTCGAGCCTGGGAAGAGCGAGTTATCGGAACTATTGATGGAGATACTTGCTAATAGGTCGCTTATTGAAGACAAAGCAAGAAATAGTAAAGCGCATGCAAACACATTTTCTGTAAGGAAAAATGTTGACGAACATCTCAACCTGTATAGGGAAATAAAAAAGGCTAGAAGAACACTTCTAGCCTTTTCATAACATCCACACATAATTTCATTCACTTAATTAAAGAAGCGTGCTTGTTGCTTCAGCAAATATTTTTGGAACTAAATTATTGGTAACATTCGTTACATAAGTGATCAAACCGTAATTGTTTTCGGTTGACGAGCGTTCTGGCTGATCTAACAACTCCCAAACTAAAGCCGCCTGTACGCGGGAATTGTTTTGACATTTAACCAAAAAGTTTTTAATAAACGTTTGTTGGGTCTTTTCATCTATGGAGGAGCCGGAATCTTTTACATTGAACTCGGTGAACCAAATCGGTTTATTGCTATAACGGTTAGCTAAAAATTGTGTAATATCATTTATACCATAATTTGATTTGGCGGCACTTTCCATGTCGCTATACCAATGCCAACCAATGATATCGATTTTTGCTTTATTTTTAAGCAAGAAATCCATAAATCCGTAATGCATCCAACTGCAGTTAACAACTATTTTAGCAGAAGGATCGCTGTATTTGATACCGTCAATCATGCCTTTTATGGCTGCGTTGATAGCAATCAACTTAGGGTAATCGTAGTGGGTAACTTTTTCCCCTGAATAGTTTTTATTCCGAATGATGCAAAGATTATCGAGTTCGTTACCAACCTCATAGTAAGTGAAGTTGTCTTTGTTCTTTAAACCGATTTTAACACCGAAACTACGTGCGTCATTGTAATTATCAGCCTCCTTTTTGTTGTAATCTAGGGTGCGGATACTGAAGTAGGGTAATAAAGTGATTTTAGCGGCATCGGCTGCTTCTTTTAATGGGCTAAATCGATAAGGCACTGTAGTTATACCCTTTTTTACTTGAAATTCTGCATTGAACCGATAAATATTCATACCCATGCTTTTAATAATTTCAATTTGCTTTTTCGGGGTCAGCAAATTGTAGGGGTAAGGAATACTTAAAGGCTGACCGCTAACGCCATAGAAAAAATTACTGGTACGTGTGAGCACCTGCTCGGTAGAGGTTGCACTAATGGCGTTGTTTGTTGTTGTTGTTTCTTCGGTTAGCGGGTCTTTACTACAGGAAAATAGACCAGCCATAGTAAGGCTAAGAGCTACTAAAAAATGTTTTTGTTTCATTAGATAAATGGTTTTTTGTAACGCAAGACATGACAAAAGCCAGATGTAAGGAGGGGTGTTGATTATGCCAGCTTAGATAATGTGCCATTGTTACGATTGACTATAAAAATGTTGACTATAAAAATGGATGTTATGCAATACAAAAACGACTTTAGATCAATTATATTGTACTGTATTTAGAAGCTGACACCGCAAAGGTATATAAATTTTTTTATATGCAAGTTTTTTTTAAAATAGATATTATTTTTTCAAGAAAAAACAACGATAATTGCTATTATGGAAACTACTGCTAGATGCCAATTATTTGCTCCAGCCGATAAAGATCAATGGAACGCATATATTCATGGATCACTTCACTATGATTTTTACCATACCGCCGATTATCATTTACTTGAAGGAGGAAATAATGCATTTCTCTTTGTGTATCAAGATGGTGATCGGTATATTGCTATACCTTTAATCAAAAGAGTTATTCCCGATTCGGACTATTTTGATTGTACTTCGGTATATGGATATACCGGGCCGGTTTGCAATAAGGACTTTGCTGAATTGGATAAGACATTCATAACCGATTTTTTAAAGGAATTTGTTGCATTCTTAAAAGAGGAAAGGATTATTTCCATTTTTACCCGTCTACATCCCTTGTCCAATCAATCTCTTTTGCTTCCTCCAACGGTGAAGTTGGTGGGACGGACGGTTGCCGTCGACTTGCAACAGTCGCTAGATGAGCAAAGGGCACAATACAGGCGGCCTATACGTATGAAAATTAACCAGTTGCGAAAAAAAGGATTTGAAGTAAAGGTTGATCATTCTTTGGAGCAAGTAGCCGTTTTTGGTGAAATCTACAGAGAGAATATGAAGAAGGTGAATGCTGCCGAGCATTACTTGTATAGCGATGCCTATTTTAAGCAATTTTTACAAGCCGAAGACTATCATGCCAAATTACTTCTTGTTGAATATGAAGGAGAAATAGCTGCCGGCGCAATTGCAACTTTTACCAATAAGGTAGTGCAATTGCATTTGGCTGGAACGGCCAGCCGGTTCTTCAAGGATTCGCCGATGAAATTAATTTATGACGAAGCTTGCTTACTGGGTAGGGCCGAAGGTATGCATTACATGCATTTGGGTAGCGGCGTAGGAGGTAAGGAGGATTCCTTATTTCATTTTAAGACGGGATTTTCTGATTGCTTTTTTGATTTCAACACCTGGAATTACATTGCAGACCCATCTATTTATGAAGAGTTGGTTAATCAGCGGCTCAAAGAAAAGGTGGCGACAGAAGATAATACCGATCTATTTCCGTTGTACCGGTTTATTTAGAGCGAGAGAATTACTGGTTTGCTGTTGAGCAGGAAATGCAGTTCAAAAGCGGGTTATTCAAATAAGTAAAGCCAGTGCCGTATAAAACAAAATGTCGAAAGACCAACCGTTGGGGACAAGTTACCTCTTGTTTTACTGGCCACTGGCTTATACGTCTTTTAATCCCGGCAAGGGCAATGCAATTCCAGGTAACCGTGGCGGATAGGTGCTGTTTTTTCTTCACCGTTAGCGTCCGTATAAGGCATGTTTTCGCGAACACCATACCAGCTCATGGTTTTATCGGTATAAGCAGTTACTTCATATTTAAGAGTGTCGGCCGGCCAACCATTTCGCGGTTCCAAAAATAAGTTTAAGTAATCCTTTTTATCTTCACGCGTAATGCTGTAGGTGCCGTTTCTCCACGTTCCGTCGCTTGCTGTCCTTTTAAAGGTATGGTCGGATGTAAACTCATACTTTTTATCGTAGTCTCGCTGATACTGTTGAATGATCTGGCCTTGCTCGTCGAGCAAGTCATATTTCTCTGAAATAATATTCCAATAGGTGCTGATTAACGCCTCATCAATGGGTTTTGGAACTTCAATTCCCGGATCTTTCACTTTATCACAAGCGGTAAAGATGATCAAGGTTAGGCTTAAAAAAAGAACATGTTTTTTCATGGTTTTTGTTTTTTTAATAATTCAATCACTGTTCGGTTCAATAAAAAACCAATATTTATCAGGCAATATTCATACAAAAAATGTAAAAAACGTAAAGGATTGGCCGACTTGTATAAAGAATTATGATATATGCATAAACTCATATGAAAAAATGGGTATATTGGCATGAAGTGGCATGAAATTTGGACGGTCGTGTGGGTTTAAAGGCTTAAAGTCGGGCAAATACGTCCACAAATTTAGTATAACCTGATGTGTAGTTACTCTTCTTTAATGCAACGTAGGTATTGCAAAACGGTAAATAGTATGTGTTATGAAAGGAACAATTGGAATTGTTGATGATCAACAGCTTTTCTTGAAATCAGTAGGAATGTATGTTGACAGTTTCGCAGACTTCAGTGTAACCTTGCGCGCCACCAATGGAGCAGATTTATTTAAACAACTTACAGACCAGCCATCTCCGGATATTTTGTTGATTGACGTGAATATGCCGGGAGAAAACGGAGATAAAATAGCCGCTAAGATAAAAACGATGTACCCATCAATAAAAATGGCTGCATTTTCTATGATGGAAGACTCGCGTAACGTAATGAAAATGATTAAGGCCGGTTGCTGTGCTTATTTATCGAAAAGTATGGATCCAACGGATTTAGAAATTGCTTTAAAAGAGATTATGAATCGTGGATATTATAATACAATGATGACGAATCTTTGGTACCATAACCAAAATCATGATCAGCATATCGAGTTAAAAGAGCGGGAATTACAGTTTCTCGAGTTGGCCTGTAGTGATTTAACCTATCAGGAGATCGCAGCTAAAATGTTCGTTTCCATCAAAACAGTGGATGGGTACCGTGCCTTACTTTTCGAAAAGTTTCATGTGAAGAGTAGAGTGGGATTAGTTTTGGAGGCAATTCGACGCAATGTTATTTCTGTATAGCTTTACTATTTGTGGCGAATGCGGTGTGTAAATGCGTACGGAGTATGTGTCGGTGTGTTAATTTTAGAAATATCTTCTCAAAAAAACAGGAAATTTCCTAAGTATTCTTGCGGATTTTTCTCTCGTCAAGAGAAAAAGTATGTGTTAATTTAGCATCATTGTTTACAACTGTTCGGGCGATGCATTGACAGGACTTGCAATGTCAAAACAACAGTACTCAAGTAAGTATTTGTTATGGCCTGTTGCCAAAATAGATGTATAAAACTAAATTGCATATGAAAAACATAGACAAACATTATGGTGAAATAATTGAGAAAGTGGTTCGCCGAAATGGCTACAGCATCAGTGAGCTGGCCCGCCTAGCCGAAGTAAATCGTCGTTCGATTTACAATTGGTTTAATCAACAAAAACTAAAACCAGAGGTTATTTATAAAATTGGTTGTGCGCTTAGGCATGACTTTTCCAATGAATTTCCCGAATTATTTACATCAGCCGATTTTCAACAGGCATTTGAAATTCATAAATCTGTCCGTGCAGCAGCTGTGGTTGAAGAGAAAGAAAGAATCAATTATTGGAAAGATAAATATATCAATCTACTAGAAGAATACAATCAGCTCTTAACCAGCAAAACAACTACAGGCTTTTCATCGTTTTTCCATACCATATAAATCAGGTGAACAATCTTACTGTTTTTGTTATTTACTCAATGGTGTTGATCAGTTTAGCGTTATCCGTTGTATGGCTTTTTCTTCAATGCCCTAAATAGAGACGTTTAATGAAGGGAGAGGCCAATGAGATAGGTAAATGCCATTCTGTTGCAGTGTTTACATAAATAAAATATGGAAACACCGCGAATAATATGTACATTTAACTAAAAATTTGGTCTTGTATGATTAAAAATTGATATCGAAAAATTTAATGAAGGGGTTAAGAATAAGGCAGTCATCTGGAAAATCTTATCTTGATGTAGAATCAAATGAAGAAGATCGTCAGAAGACTAATTACCTAAAAGTAACAATTAAGGAATGGTCCGGTGAAAGCGAGATAGTTGCTTCCGTACATCTAGATTTGGAACAAAGTAGCGAACTTTTGGAGTACCTAAAATCGTATCTGGACGAACGGAAAGAATTATTGGAATTGCAGCAGTCGAAAGCCCGGCAAACCCGTGCATTATTGCTCAATATATATCATGATGCGAATCGAAAGGGCTTGGTTACTTTCGAGCATATAAAAAACCTAAGTCAATTAAAAACACCTATTGTCGCTTTATTAGCCAAAGACCTGCATGTTCCGGCCAGTGAGATTCCCTTAATTATAGAGCATACCCCTTTACCATTTGCACTGTTAAAAAAACATTTCAAAATGTGTTGGGAAGCGGTACTTACCGAACCTTGTCCGGTAAATTTGACCGTCTAATAAGTAAGCTTTGTTGTTAATGACGTAACCGTATTGTTTTCATCCTTTACGTTGTAGCGTTGAACAATAAAAAGATGTTTTAACAATAAATAAGGTGTATTGGATTATTGTACGAAAAAAATAGATAAATTGCGCAATAATAGCATTGGTGCAAGTTTAGTGTTTGTTTTGTCCGTTGATAAAAAGGAGTGCATGGTTTGCGTACCGGAAAATGAAAGTAAAATAGAAACCAATAAGGAATAAAGAAGTATGTTGAAAAAGACAATTTGATAGTAAATACATTACCTATAGACGAGTAAACACATTACCTATGGACAAAGATGATCGGATAAAAGTTTTATATATTGACGATGAGGATGGAAATTTAATTGGTTTCAGGGCTCAATTTCGATTTGATTATCAGGTGTTTTTGGCTAGCAATGTTAACGAAGCGCTTAAGGTGTTGGAAGAAGAGCCGGATTTGCGCGTTATCATCTCTGATCAACGCATGCCAGACCAGACGGGTACCGCTTTTTTTGAGGAAATACGTGTTATATACCCGATGCCTGTTCGCATTTTATTGACCGCGTTTACAGATGACAGAAAAGCCATGTTAGACGCGATAAATAAAGGGAATGTTTACCGGTATATTAACAAACCTTGGTCTATAGAATCCATTCAGATGGTTCTTCAAGACGCTAATAAATATTACCTAACGAATTCGCTTTTGAAAATAAAGCATAAGGAATTGGAACATGCTTATAAAGAACTCGATAAATTTGCACATAATGTAAGCCATGATCTTAGAGGGCCTTTAACCGGTATTATGTCTGCTGCTCAATTAGCAATGGAATTGCGTAATCCGGACGAAATGAGGGAAGTTTTGCAAATAATTACGAAATCTGTTGAACAGTTGGATAAATACATTATACAGATTCAAGATTATTACAGCATCAAAACCGGAGAATTTTCAATTGGAGAAGTGGATCTCGAGAGTGTGGCGCATGATATGAGAGCCATATACGAGACAACAGCAAATGCAAAGGGAATTGACTTTGATATTGTTATCCGATCAAACAAACCTTTTCAATCAGACGAAGTGGCTATTCGGTTGATTTTGAGCAATCTATTGTCTAATGCTTTTAAATATCAAAAAACGGATGATGGTGAAAAGTATGTCTTGCTTGAAATGGAAGTGATGGACCGTGCGGTAAAATTTGTGGTGAAAGATTCGGGAGTGGGAATAAAAAAAGAATTTCTAAACAAGATTTATAATCTGTTTTTCAGGGGCTCCTCCCTGGGAGAGGTAGGCAGTGGTTTAGGGCTTTATAACGTAAAAAATATCTTAAATAAAATGGGAGGAGAAATTGCTGTTAACTCTAAGGAGAATGAAGGTTCTGAATTTATTGTATTGCTGCCTATTTCGTAAAAAGAAAAACGTAATATAGCTTATTATTTCTATATTTTTGTCACTAGCATCATAATTTACTATGGAAAATTCGGACTTCATCTACCAAGCCAAACTTTTCAACCGTACCTTACCTGAAGAAAAAGCCGAGATGGATGATCTCGTAACACAAAAGCACATCGAAATTGTGGATACTATCCATCTTCAACTTCGGGAATTGGCGAGGATTAATAATCCCTCAAAAAAAATGGATGAACAGGCTGTTACGGAGTTCATCAGCTCAACGGTGGGGCCTCAGCACCTATATGACTATGGTGTTTGGGCCTACTATCCTTGGTTGAAGAAAATTGTGCATTTGTTAGCCGAAGCCGAATTTATACAGGTCAGGACAAGTAGGAATAAATATAAGATAACACCGGAGGAAATTGCCGTATTAAGCACGAAAAAGGTAGGAATTATAGGCCTCTCGGTTGGACAAAGTATTGCCATGACGATGGCGATGGAGCGAATTTGTGGAGAATTGCGACTTGCGGATTTCGATGAAGTAGAATTGAGTAACATGAATCGGATACGGTGTAGCGTACAGGATTTGGGGCTTAATAAAACGATTATTGCCGCTAGGCAAATTGCTGAACAAGATCCTTATCTTCGCGTTCGCTGTTTTATAAAAGGTGTGACGGCAGACGGTATTGATGACTTTTTATCCGGGTATGGGAAATTGGATCTGTTGGTGGAAGAGTCGGACGGGATCGATATGAAAATAATTAGCCGGATAAAGGCCAAAGAATATGGTATTCCTGTTATTATGGACACCAATGATAAGGGAATGCTTGATGTGGAACGCTTTGATCTAGAACCTGAACGCCCCATTTTTCATGGTCGGTTAACACGTATTGAAGGTCTTTCTTTGCACGAGCTGGCCGATAAGTTAAGTAATCTGAGTATTTCAGAAAAAGTAGAATACTTGGTGGATATTATCGGTTTTGAAAATGTTTCGAATGCCATGAAAGCATCTTTGCCGGAAATGAACAAGACGATTGTCGGATGGCCTCAATTGGCCTCAGCGGTGATATTAGGGGGAGCGATGGTTACCGATGTTGGGCGAAGGATTTTATTAAATAAAATGAGCACCTCAGGTCGGTATTTTGTAGATTTTGACGAAATTATACGCGATTTTAAAGCCTAAAGAATGATCCGAATCAGAACATTCCGAGCACCGGATGATCAGGAAGCGTGCGAAAAATTTATCGTTGGACATCGAAAATTGCTTGAGATCTTTGGAATCAGTCAAATTACGTCAAACAGGCAGGATTGGGTGGACGACCCGAGCACTATTGTTATTCTGGTAGAGCATACGGAAACCAAGGTTGTTTACGGGGGAGCACGTGTTCAGATGGTGAGTGAAAATTATCCACTGCCCATCCAAACGGCCATCGGAAGATATGACGACCGCATTTATACGTTGATTGCAGAAGATCAGGCAAAAGGGGGGACCTGCGAAATCTGTGGTTTGTGGAATTCCCGTGAGGTGGCCGGGATGGGAATAGGAAGCTATATTTTATCGAGAGTTGGCGTAGCTATCGCAAAACAACTGCCTGTTGTTAGTTTATTCGTGCTTTGTGCGCCGATTACTGTAAAAATGGGTATTCGCCTGGGCTGTACAATTGAAACCTCCTTAGGCAATAATGGCTTGTTTTACTATCCTAAAGATGATCTGGTAGCGACAGTAATGCGGATGAAAGATATCAATGATCTTTCTTTGGCTTCTTCGTCCGAAAGAGAGAAAATTTTGTCTTTGCGGGCACAACCTTACCAAGAAGTTATAGAAAGGGGGCCTAAAGGGGAATATCCCGTTCAATATGATTTGAAAATTCCAAATTTTCCCTGATATCATTTATATTCACCTATGAATTTTCTGCTGTACACGAAGGCTGTCAAATAGAAAATAATCTACATGAAAGGAAAGGGTTTAAATCTGCTGTTGTTTGTGCTGTTTTTTTGGGGTCTATCCGCTTACGCCCAAAATGATCCTGATGTTGTTGAGCTAAATGGAAATATCATGCTTTTGCAATCAAATGTTGCCTATTTTTTAGACGAAAAGGGACAATACGATTTTCAGGATATACAAAGGCAAAACTTTATCAATACGGACAACAAGGGTGTGCTAAACTTTGGGTTCACACGTGCACAGGTGTGGCTAAAGTTTAAATTGCTAAACCATTCGAAACAAGAACGTTTGCTGTTGATGGTGAGGCAGCCAGCTATAGATAGTTTAACGCTATTTACTAAAGACGGGGCAACCGGAAAGATAAGCAAAGCCAGCTTAGGAAAGGGAATGCTGTTTAAAAATAGACTGATCTATAGTTCGGATTATATTTTTCCCATTGATGTAAAACATGACGAAGTAAAAGAGATCTATTTAAAGATCTTCTCAAAAGACCAGTTGCAGGTACCCATTTTTATAGGAAATGGGGAGGGAATATTCCAGAAAAACGCCTCCAAAAATTTATTGTTTGGATTATATGCCGGAGCCGTATTGATTATGATGCTGTATAATTTCTTTATCAGCATTTCCACGCGTGACCATAATTTTATAATTTACATTCTTTATATTTTGTCGGTCGGCCTTACGCAAGCGACGTTCCAAGGATACGGGTACATGTACCTATGGCCTTCCAGCCCCTTGTTGGCAAGCTATAGTTCGATTATCGTTCCTTTTTTTTCGGGGCTAATGACTATTGCGTTTTTAAAAGGCTTTCTTCATACCAAACAATATGCTCCAAGACTTCATGTTGGCATCAATTTCATTGTGGGGTGCTATATCGTCGCTTTAATTGTCGGTTTATTTGATGTGCAGTATGGGGCAAAATCACTTCAGATTACTGCATCTCTGGGATCCGTTTACGTATTGATTTTAGCAAACTATATCCGCCGGTTGGGATATCGACCGGCTTTATTTTTCCTGATCGCGTTCTCTTTGTTTCTGTGTAGTGTGATCTTGTTTGTGTTGCGTAATTTTGGTTTGATTCCTTATAATACGGTTACTTCTTACATTTTAGAAATTGGTTCCATTCTGGAAATATCCTTCCTCTCTTTTGCCTTGGCCGATCGCATCAATTTTTATAGAAAGGAAAAAGAAGTCTCCCAACTCCAGGCCTTGGAAATCAGTCGCGAAAATGAACGGATTATTAGTGAACAGAACGTGTTCTTAGAACGCGAAGTAGCCAAAAGAACAGCCGAACTCGAAAGGGCAAATGTAGAACTTAATGAGGCTATGGCGAACCTGAAACAGGCCCAGGCACAGTTAGTGGAATCTGAGAAATTGGCCTCCCTGGGGATGCTCACTGCGGGCATAGCTCATGAAATCAACAATCCGATAAACTTTGTTACTTCCAATGTAAGGCCATTACGACGTGATATCCAATTATTGATTGATGCGATCGAAAGTATTCAAGAGATAGGTTTGGCGGATATCGATAAAGAAAAAAAGTTGGAGCAATATGAGGAACTGAAACAGGAGCTGGAATTTGACTACCTACAGGATGAGATCAATGCTTTATTTGGTGGAATTCAAGAAGGCGCATTGCGAACAGCAGAAATCGTAAAAAGCTTGCGTGTTTTTTCCCGGGTAGATGAAGACGACTTAAAATTGGCCGATTTAAACTTAGGATTGGAATCAACCTTGGTTATTTTAAATACGGTGATCAAAGAAAAGATCGTTGTCGAAAAAGATTATGGCTCACTTCCTCTTGTGGAATGTTTTCCGGGTAAGCTTAACCAAGTATTTTTGAATTTGATTACCAATGCTATCCATGCCATTGAGAAAAAATTCGGCCATCGTCGTGGTGGGGTTATCAGCATTAAAACCTACGAAAATGGGAAGGAAGTATTTATTTCTATTAAGGATAACGGGATGGGCATACCAGAAGAAATCAAGAATAAAATCTTCGAACCCTTTTTTACAACCAAAGAGATCGGGGAGGGAACCGGCTTGGGCTTGGCCATTGTTTTGCAAACCGTCAACAAACATCAGGGAAAGATTTCGTTAATCACTGAAGTAAATGAAGGTTGTGAATTTATTGTCCAACTGCCGATTACGCAAGTTAATCCTATTCCTTTTGTGAAGTAGTTGGGTTTAGGAGAGTAATTTTTGTCTTACTAAAAATTCGAGCTGCTCGTTGGTAAGCATCAATTGCTCGTTCATTTCTTTTAGTTTTTGTTTTTCCAAATAAGCTTGAAATGCTTTTTCTATTGTGCTTTCCAATTCTTCTTCATTCCATGGTTTATTGAGGTAATGAAAAATTTTTCCTTTGTTGATCGCGTCAACTACGGCCGACATATCGGTATAACCCGTTAATAGAATACGGGTAGCTTCGGGATGGGTTGGGATAATTTGCTCTAAAAATTCCACCCCTGTTATTTTAGGCATTCGTTGGTCGGTAATGATTACCTCAAATGGATACTGATTTAATAAAGCGATGGCTTCTTCTGCATTAATTGCTGTTTTAATGTCGTATTTTCTCCGGAAAGTAGCCTTAAAAGCAATGAGGTTATTTTCTTCATCGTCAACGTACAATATACTGATTTTTTTTACTTTCATGCCCCATGAAGTTTATCAACAATAACGCAAAAGTACAGATTAAGTTCGTCAATTATGCGTTTATTGGGTAAAAGATAATCAACTGGATGTCGTATTTGCTTGTTTGGCTAAATTTTCGTCGTAATGAAGTCCGGGAGTTAGCCAAAAGAGGAGAACTACACGCGAATAGCGGTAGTTTAGAGGGGATAACAAAAGTGCAACTCCTAATGCTATGGTAAGATAAAACCAAGGTGATTCCAGATTTCCGCTGATTATATAGGTGGCGATACATGCTGCGACCAACTCGGCCACGTTGAACGCATAGCTGACAAACATAGCTACATAAAAGTAACCAGGTTCTCTTTCGAACCTTAGACCGCAATGCGAACAGGTGTCCTGCATCTTTTGTGCTTTTAAACCGTAGGTTGGACCGGTAAACATTTTCCCTTGATGGCATCTTGGACATCTGGCATATAAGGCTGCTGTAAACGTAGCATTTGCCGTAGTTTCTTTTCTACTCATTGTTCTTCCTTTCTTCGTCACAAATTTACTGTGGTAGAAACAGCACTTATGGTAATTTATCAGGGAGTTATAGTACTTTTTACCAACAACCTGTCTAAATAAACCCGAAAATTTTGGAAAAACCTGTTCATTTCCTCACCTAATCAAAAGACTATGGTTGGCAATATTTTCTAATTCCTTAGGGTTATGGGTAACGATTAAACAAGTGCATTTAAATTCATTAAGCAATTGCTGTAGGTTAAGGATTAAACTTTTACGCATATCCTGGTCGAGTGCCGAAAAGGGTTCGTCCATCAGGAGCACTTTGGGTTGAACGGCGATTGCCCTTAAAATAGCCAGCCGCTGCTGTTGCCCCCCTGAAAGTTGATGGGGTTTATGACCTGTTAAACCTTCTAGCTGTCCTAGATTAAGTAGCCGTTGGATAAGGCCTCGGTTTTTTGTGGCAAATTTCAAATGTTGTAACACCGTCATATTTGGAAACAGTGCATAATCCTGAAAAACAAAGCCCGTTTTCCGCTGCTGTGGAGACCAGTTGATGCGAAGCAAATGATCAAACCAAATTTCTCCATGTACGTTAATATTGCCTTCTTCCGGTTTTATTAGGCCCGCTAATGTTTTTAAAAAAGTAGTTTTTCCTATTCCAGAAGCTCCATGTATTATAGTAATGCTATCTGTGGGAAAACTAGCTTTTACTTCTAGATTACCATAACCTTGATAAGTTTTGATCTGCTTTTTAATTGTCACACTGATCATCCTAAGATAATTTATCGCTTTTATTGTTCAACAAAAAAAGGCATACCATCATCAGAAAACTGATCAAAAATAAGATCAGCGAGTAATTGCCGGCTAACTCATAATTTAAATTCTCTGCTGCATCATATATGGCGATGGACGCTACTTTTGTTACGTCAGGAATATTTCCTCCAATCATGAGTACTACACCAAATTCACCAAGTGTGTGGGCAAAGGTTAATACAATAGCGGTATATATAGATGATTTGATATTCGGCAGGAGCACAAAATACAGCGTTTGAAATGGTGTTTTTCCCATGGTAAACGCAGCCTCTTTCAGCGAGGGGTGTAAATGCGAAAGTGCCGATTTCAGTGGGCTTATCATGAATGGTATACTGTAGCATATGGATCCCAAGATCAGGCCTTCAAAGGAGAAAACCAACCGAAGGTTGAAATAGGTTTGCAACCAATTTCCCAAAGCGTTTTGTGGACTAAATAAAAGCAGTAAATAAAATCCCAGTACGGAGGGTGGAAGAACCAAAGGCATAGTAATCAACGTTTCGACAATTAGTTTTAGGAAAGAAGACCGTTTGGATAGCCAATAAGCGAGTGGCAGGCCAATTATCAACAATATGATCGTAGTGAGCAAAGCCAGTTTTAAACTTAACCATATTGGAGTGAGTTCCATTTGCTGATTAGTTGTTTGTGCTTATCCGATAGCCATATTTTTCAAAAATATGTTGTGCTTCTTCGCTAAGCAAATAATGATAAAATCTTTGTGCTTCTATCTGATGTCTTTCGGCGTATTTTAAGAGTACCATTCCTTGTTTTATTGGCGCATAAAGTTGCGGATCAATCCTGGTCCAGTAAAATTTAGCCTTATTGCGGAACGCAATGACTAGGGCTTCTGTAGTAAAACCGAATTGCACCGCACCAGTCATAATATAACTGTTAACCTGTGCAATGCTCTCTCCGTATACCAACTTGCTTTCCACTTTTTTTAGCAAATTTAAACGACTCAACGTTTCTTTAGCAGCTCGTCCGTATGGGGCTAGGGAGGCATTGGCAACGGCTATTTTATGTACTGAAGATTCGAGTAAGCGTTGGGGCCAGTTGCTGTTGTCTACGGCCAATGAATGGGAACAAATAATTAAACTACCTAAAGCATACACTTTTGGCTTCGAGAGAGCGAAACCTAATTGATATAATTTTTCTGGAAATTGCATATCTGCTGAAAGCAATAAATCATAAGGGGCACCATGCATAATCTGTGCTGTCAGTTTCCCTGAAGATCCAATGATTACTTCCAATCTTTTTCCCGTACTTTTGAAATAATCTTCCTGAATGGCTTTCATGACAAATTGTGCATTCGCAGCCACCGCTATTTTGAGGTCTTGTGCAAAAAGAAAAGGTCTAACTGAAACAAAGAAAAGAAAAGCTAAAAATAAACGTTTCAAAACTCGCTATTGTTTAATCAAACATAGCCATAATTGTATAGAAATGCAATATGCATCAGGTGCTGTAATGCTTTTGTTGGATAAGGTGCATATTGGCAAAAGATAAATATAAATCGGGAAGGAAAATTTCTTGGTCTGCCGATTCGCGGACAAACAAAGAAATCCAATTTAAAAGGATGTTTTTAGCCATTTCTGGTAGATGCCGTTGCTGTAAATGACCGAATAAGTTTTGGTTGGTTTTTCGATGAGGTTCGTCTATCATCGCTTGAGCCAGAAAATATAAGGCAGCATATGCTGATTGAAACCGGATTTGATAAGTAAGCCGATGCGTTTGGTAACACTGGTATTCATAAATAATGCCTGTATGTAACAAATCATTATAAAGCGCGCGGTTTTCTTTGATCAAGTGAATAACTGTTTTTTTATTGATATAAACCATTGTGCCTTCGATTGTAGCGTTAAGGATCAACTGTGTAAGGAAAAATAGTTTTTCATCCGATCGGATTCCTTTTAGTACCTGATTTTTGATATAAAGCGATAGTGTAGAGAAGATGTCATTAGCCTCTATCTTGTGTGGTCCTGCAGTATCTTTTTTTAATTGATAATAATGCTGAAATAGGAGAGGGTTGCTGAGGATTGCACGCTGCACCTCTGCAGAATGCAGTTGATCAGTATAATAGAAGCCCACCTGATTAAAGAGCCGTTTGATTTCGGAAGAAGTAAATGGCGGTAAATTGGTTGCATTGGAATGGTTAAGGGAAGAAAAGTCGGTAAACCAGAAACGGTTGATCATAGGATAACCCTCGATGAGCGACCCATATTTTTGCCAGGTACATGGCCTTGTAAGGATGACCATCTTTATCCAGCTATAGTGCGATAGGTGAGTGCTGAGGTCGATAAGTTGCTTAAAAATGGCTTCAAAAAGACGTTTATTCATTAAGTTAGTATTGAAATCGTCTATAATTAAAAAGAAATTCCCGGGAGCGTTGTTTTTATATTGAACGAGAAAATCTTCGAATATTTGGTAATTTGATAAATTAAGTAAGTTGGCAAACCAATGACTCATTTGAAAGCCATAACGTGCGGCAAAAGTAAGGGAGAAACTGCTTACATAGAGAAAGATTGATCCTGTTTCTTTTGTTTGTTGATCGGCGAATTGCTGATCGAGCCATTGTGTTATTCCTATTGTTTTACCCATGCCATAGGGAGCGCTGATCACGCATCCGGTGGCCTCTGTATTTAGAAAATCAGCCATATGTTGATGGATAGATTGTCTTGGTATTGTTTGCGAATAAGGAATACCCGAAGTTAGTTTATTGGTTTGTAGTGTAAAGCTTGTGATTAAATGAGCGCTGTGTGCAATGCTATGCCAAGCAAGGTTTTTGCCTTGCTTTTGGGTGTTGATATCTATTTCGTGCGTAAAGCTGTGCCAACTTTCATAACCACAATATTGTGCCAATACATTCAGTGTAAAATTAGAAACGGCATATCGACTCTGCGCAAAACCATATATGCGCTTTAGGGTTGTTTGACTGATTGTTTTATGGGTCTTGGCCGTAATTTTCTGAGCGAGCAGGTAACAGTCGGCCGCCATGATATGGTCAATTTGAGCAATTTTAAGGACTTGTTTTTTTAGTTCTGGTAATAGTGGATGAAGATTGATTTTCATGAATAGTTACTTTATACATGATAACATAAGCCTGTTAATTCATACGATTAACTATGGAGATGCTATCGGTAAATAAGAAATCTAATTTTGGCCTGATTGATTTTCGTCTGAACCAATTTCTGTATACTTTTTCGGATTAGTTTATATTATTTGTTCCTAGATCGATAGGGCCAAAGATAGAAAATCATTTCATTTTTTAGTAACTTTATGACTAGTAGTTAAATATGTGTTTTTTTATATAAATATCATTTTTCGACCTAAAACAGAAAACAAAAACGGGAAAGCATTATACTTTCCCATTGTCCTTACGAACCGTTAAACTTTAAAAGAATAGCTTATTGCCAAGCAAGCCAAGTTGCCCCACTCCAATTGTCTGCTCCTACGGCACCGCGGAAATTTACGGTCTGAAAACCAGTTGAAAATTCAGTATCAGCGAAGACCGCGCCGCTGGATGCCGGCGAGTTTTCTGCAAGGCTGAGATTGGGGGGGGCTTGTTCAGTATAGGCTTCGGTTAATTGCAGAGCATCTATACTGGTCAATACTTGATTTTTGTTCGTGCTATTGGTTGCGAAAGTAGTTAGCTCGGGATCAGCTATTACCTTGGCTAGATCAACCTCTTGTCCGTTTTGGTCCCAAGTGAAGGCTCTTGCCGGGTCATCGCTTTGAATCAAATTATACTTAAATAAAGACTCTCCCTTTTCTAATAATAGAGGCCTTGTTCTATTACAAACCATTAATCCCCCTTGAGGGTATTCGGATATGATCGAATTAATAATAGAAAATCGTGTATTTTTTCGGATATAGACGCCTTGATTTAGGTTCGTTTGTGTATTTTCTACTCCTTTCGGACCGATGATGGTTGCATTGGAAATAATGGGATGCGTATACGGTCCGTTCGTACTGGCGTCGGCATCGTTTAAACTTTCAATACCATTTGCCCGATCTGCCATTTGCATCGCGGTAGTTCGATAAGAAATAATGAATTGCAGTTTCCCGGTGTAGCCGTGGTCAAAATCGTAATCGTCATCACCATTATTATAAGCAACGAGGTATGAACCATTTACCGTTCCTCCTAAAAATTGGAAGGCATCATCATTAGAATGACTAACCATAATATGATCCAATTGGGTGCCTGTGCCAACAGCAGCTAAGCATAATCCACTGGCTTTATCTACCGCCCATTCATCTTCTTTTTCAGCATTGATGCCGCCGCAATATTCGATTCTTAAATAATGAATTTCTCCGGAGCGATCTGTGGCATTATCTCCTCCGCAATTCGTTTCCGGTGTTTTTTCGAAACCGAGAACATGATAGGTTTTTGTGTTAATGGGCGCGTCGCCAACTAATACTATAGCCCCCCAATCGCCGGGAGCTTTTTCTGTCGCATCGGATGTAAACAATACAGGTGCCTCAGCGGTTCCGTCGACCACCAGTTTGGCCCCTTTGGAAACAATAAGGCTCCCTTTCTTCTGAGGATCCGCTTCTTTTTTTACATAGATTGTAACGCCGGCGGGAATGGTTAATGTAGCATTGTTCGTCACAAAAACCTGGCCATCCATAATATAGCCGGCTCCTTCTTTAAGGGTGAGGTCTTCGGTTATATTTCCTTTTAACGTATCAAGTAATGCCGCGTTGTCGGGCGTGATGGAAGCATCCTTATGGCAGGCGGCAAAAAAAACAATACATGACAAGCTGACGTAAAATAATTTTTTCATTTTCATGCTATTTTATATTGACTTTGAGGGTAAAACTAAAAAGGATGAGTTGAATTGTATTTCCGTAGTTTAGAAACGTTACGATATAGTGTAAATATGTGAAATTTTAAAAGTAACAATGGTTAAATTGCTAAAAGAATCTTAAATTGTGAGCGAACCTATAGATATGATAATATGAATAAAGAATTGAATCCCAGACGACGTTTTTTAAAGCAATTAAGCGGAACCTTGGCCAGTACAGCATTAATGCCCGTCGTTGCCAATGCATTGGAGCCTCGTGTCAAGAAAATCTATATATTAAAAAAAAGGCAAAAACGATCGGCCAATGATCGGATCAATGTGGCTTGCATCGGCCTTGGCATTATGGGCTTTGGTGACGTGGATACTGCGTTAACATGTAACGGAGTAGAATTTATAGCAGCGGCCGACGTGTACCAAGGACATTTGCAAAAGGTAAAAGAAGTGTATGGTGAAGGCGTGAAAACTACCATGGACTATCAGGAAATCCTCGACAACCCGTCTGTAGATGCGGTTATTATCGCCACACCCGATCATTGGCATGTCCCAATCGCGATAGCTGCAATGAAAAAAGGAAAGGCGGTATATTGTGAAAAGCCTTTGGTACATCGTATTGATGAAGGAGAAAACCTTATTGCTGTTTATCGGCAAAATAGAGTGCCTTTCCAAGTGGGCAGCCAATGGGCCAGTGCCTTAACCATGCAGGAAGCAAGGAAACTTTATCAAGAAGGAGCTATCGGTGAATTGAATTATGCGGAAGCCTATTATGACCGTTTCAATGCTTTGGGAGCTTGGCAGTATTCCATACCGCCCGATGCTTCAATTGAGACCTGTGATTGGAACCGTTTCTTAGGAAGTGCCCCAAAAGTTCCCTTCGATCCTATCCGATTTTTTAGATGGCGTAATTACAAAGCGTATGGTACAGGTATGGCCGGGGATCTGTTTGTACATTTATTTACGCGATTGCATACAATAACCGGTTCACTCGGTCCCGAAAAGATTTATACCACAGGAGGTTTACGTTATTGGAAAGATGGACGGGATGTGCCTGATGTTATGTTAGGACTATTTGATTATCCCGAAACGGAAGCTCATCCTGCCTTTAATCTGTCTTTACGGGTAAATTTTGTAGATGGTTCGGGTGGCGGTAGCCAGGTACGGTTGGTCGGTTCGGAAGGAGAAATGATATTGGGTGATCAGGATATCACCATCCGGAAGAAAAAACTGCCAAAGGCCCCCGGATATGGTGGTTGGGATACATTCAACACGTTCCCAAAAGCAACTCAGGAAGCCTTTGTAAAAGCGTACGACAAGCGGTACGGTGATATAAAACCAGAAATTATCCCACCCCCAGAGGTCGTTTACCAGTCGCCTAAGGACTATGATATGCGAAAAGATCATTTTAACAACTGGTTTGATGCAATTAGAAGTGGGGGGACAACAATAGAAGACCCTGTATTTGGCTTGCGCACAGCTGGACCTGCCCTGGCTGCTAATTTAAGTCAGCAGGAAAATCGCATTATCCAATGGGACCCCATAAATATGCAATTGGTTTGATCGTTAAAGATGAAATTTGCGTTATTGACGGTTACTCCTTACGGCAAACCCTAACGTTGATCAATTTAAAGCCGGAACATACGGATTTTCCATCCCCCAACCAGGAACGGGCGCAGCGGAAGCTTTTAATTGCAATACGCCCCCTTGCATAATCTCTTGATGCGTTAGCCAATTACGATTTAGCTTTTTGCCATTTAGGTAAGCTTCAGCGATATAAGCATCATTTTCCTGATAGTCGGAAACCGTAATCCGAAAAGATTTACCATGGGATAATGTTAAGTTTACTTCGTTAAACAGGGGTAAGTGGAGATAATAAACCGGCTCGCCGATTAAAGCGGGTTGTACGCCTATAGCTGCCCAGACAAACCAAGCCGACATAGCTCCGGCGTCGTCATCCATGGTACGGATATAGGCTTGGGGCTGATTCTTATATAGTATGTCTATGGTGGAACCGATTCCTCGGCTATTGTCATTAAAATAATGGTGAATGGTGGTATCTACTGCAAATTTATGAATCCATTCCTGCGCCTTCCAAGGTGTTGTTGATACGTTGTACAATAGCGGGCTCATCAGATCCGGCTCATTCGCCCGGTTGTAATAGTTCCAATCGAAAAATTCATCCAGCTGCGTTGTGAAGGATTGCTTGCCACCGGTTAATTGAATAAGCCCCTGCACGTCGAAAGGAATTGACCATCGATATTGCCGAATAGTGCCTTGATACATGCGACGGGCCGACATCCTATCGATATCTGGTTTGCTGAGATCTTCAAAATCTTTTTTCCAGTAATCTTTATAGGTTGCTGCCTTGTTTAGATATTGACTGGCTAGTTCTTTTTCGCCATTTTTACGCAGCAATTGCGCAAACGCCCAGGTGTCATAAGCCGATTCCAAAGCTTTGTCGGGTTTATTGAAATCCAATCGGTCGACTTCCGCCTTAACCGAATCGCGAATGGAAGAAAAAGGGACGGAATAACCCTTATTTAGTGCGTCTAGAAGAACAACGATGGCATGTTCTGTGCGCACCGAATTAGCCGGTTCCTTTTTGGTTGCGAAGTCTTTTTTACCATAAGGGTAAAGGTTGGCTATGGATGTAGCGACATTGGCGAAGATTGTTGGATAGGCTAAAGCCAATAGAGGAAGCTGCGTTTTGTAATTATCCCAGATGGCCCAACCATGGTAACGCGTATCTTTCGCCCTTTGTATATGGCCATCGATCGTACGGTAAGTTCCGTCGGGTTCTGAAATGACATAAGGGGATTGCAAAGTTCGGTAAAGTAAGGAATAAAAGAGCTGTTTTCTGGCAAGCGATCCGTTTACCTTAATGCGACTGAATAACTCATCCCATTTGTCGGTACTGGCCTGTTGTAATTCCGTGAAAGATAAAGTACTGATATGTTGGGCAGCATGATCCTCATCTACTGATGAGAAGCCAACGGCTAATTCGACACGGGTGTCCTCATCTTGCGGAAGGACAATCAATTGATGCTCATTTAGTTTTTTCCATTTAACAGGGTTTCGGAAATGCAATTGATAATATAACCGATAAACACCCACTTGACAGGTAGTTCTGGAATCAATCCAGCCTACAATACTTTGCCCATCAATCCGATGCTCTTCTGCAACGAAAGCACGGTTAAAAGCATGACTTAAATCGATGAATATCCCTTTTTTTCCTTTGGGAAAAGTATAATGGTGTAAACCGCTGTGCTGCTTGACCGTAAAGGCAGCACTTATACCGTTCTGAAAGGTAACCTCATAAAAGCCAGGACTGGCTTTTTCGCTTTTTTTATATAAGCTGCTGCTGTTTGGATTACTTCCCAGGAAGGGTTTAACCAGCAAATTTCCTCCACTGCCCTGGCAGCCTACCCCTTCAAATCGATTATGGGTGAACCCAAGAAATAATTTAGCCAAGTGTTCGTATCCTGTATGTGTTGAAGGGTAGGTTTGCGGACCAATACTTAACTGGCTGAACGGGTAGGATGCCGCGGGGGATAATTGGCCGTAATCTCCGGAAGAACCTAAAAAGACATTTACCAAAACAGAGTTTGGTTGTTCCGTTTGCTGTGCAAAAAGAAAAATAGGAAACAGAAATAATAAAAAGGAGATATGAAACGGAAACCTTGACATCATGAATGTTGCGTAAAATTTTTAATTTTAATAATGCGGCAATAATACTATATTTTCAGCTTATACCATGTTAATAAACTATTAATTCGCGATGAAAGAAAAAGGCGTACAAGAGAGTACGCCTTGGGGTATTTATTTAATAAAACAAAAAACTATAGATTCTCTTTACTGGTGGTATCCGGAGTTCCCGTAGGTTTGGGCAGCAGATCATCTACTGCCTTTTTTACTTTCGGACTTTGTTGATAGGCTAGAATAATTTGTTGATAAGTTTGTACATCAAGCCCTTCATTTTTAATGCTTTCCTGCATCTGTCCTTCAACTGCCTTGCTCATACTGACAATCTTTTGGGCAGCGGTATTGAATGAACCCATTTCTTTAGCATCTGCTTCTACCTTCTTTTGCGGGTTCTGTTGCGCTTCGGCAAGTTTGTTGAACCGTTCGACGGTAAATCCTTCATCTTTGATCACCTTGATCATTTCCTGTTCACTTGCCTGTTGTATGGCAACTACTTTTTCGTTCGCTTTAATAAAAGATTGAAGCTCTTCCTTTTTAAAATCTTCTTTAATTTGCTGCTGTTGCTGCTGTTGCTGCTGTGGAACTTGCTGTGCAGCAATTCTGTTGCTTATCGCACCGCATAAAAACAGTGTTAAAGCGATTATATACCTGTTTTTTAGTCTTTTCATGATTTTTATTTTTAGCATTTAACATCATATATATTAAACTTTAACGTTTTTATTTGAATTTATTGCCCTCATTTTAATAAAATGCAAGCAAGGTGCCCGATAAAATCGATGATGGGTAATCACTTTACAACCTTTTAACTGGATTTTAAAAGTATTTTGCTAAAACGATTTAACATGCTATATTTGTTCATGGCCATTTAAGCCGACCAAATGAACCGTTTAATTAATGACCTTTTACCTTTAACACCAATGACGACAAAACGAAGCATTTTATTGTTATTATTAGCCAATTGCTGCTGTTTACTTTTTGCACAAAAAAAGGAAAACCTGGCCGATTATGTCAATACCTTACAGGGTACCAATTCTAAATTCGAATTGACGCGAGGCAACACCTATCCCACTACGGCTTTGCCTTTTGGCATGCATACATGGACACCCCAAACGGGCAAAAATGGAGATGGTTGGAAATACCAATATTTCCAAAATACAATAAGAGGCTTTCAACAGGCACATCAATGCAGTTCATGGACAAATGACTATGCCGTTTTTTCCTTTTTTCCGACATTGGATAGCTTACAGGTTGATGAAGATAAGCGGGCTACAGCATTTCGACATGAGGATGAAGTTGCCAAACCTTATTATTATGCGGTTAAGTTGGCAAATGCTATCCGAACGGAGATAGCACCTACAGAACGGGGAGCCCATTTACGTTTTACGTTCCCTAAAGGTCGTAAGGCTTTTTTAGTGTTAGATGGATACACCGGCTTAAGCGAAGTGAAAATCTTTCCCAAAGAACGGAAGATTATAGGTTACGTGCATAATGGGCGAGGGTTTAAGGAAGGATACAAAAGCTTTTTTGTAGCGGTTTTTGATCAACCTTTTATTGCCTATGGCACTTGGGAAAATCGAAAAAATACGGTTGAAGCCAATGCATTGGAAGCGCGTGGTGAAGGCGAAGGCGTCTATTTGTCGTTTAAGCCGGGAAGCAAAGTACAAGTGAAAGTTGCGTCGTCTTATATCAGTCAGGAACAAGCTGTATTGAATTTAAAGCGAGAATTGGGAAACGACAAAACATTGGAACTAACTAAAAATAAGGCCGCAGCTATCTGGAATAAGCATTTGGGGCGAATTAAGGTGGAAGGTGGAACCGAAGAGGATAAAGCGACTTTTTACAGTTGCTTTTTTAGGGCCAGTTTGTTTTCTCGTCAGTTTTATGAATATGATCAAAACGGTAAACCCTATTATTTTAGTCCTTATGACGGTAAGGTGCACGCCGGTTACCTATTTACTGATACGGGCTTTTGGGATACTTTTCGGGCGCAGTTTCCTTTAAATGCGTTATTATATCCTACAATGCATGGGCGTTATATGCAAGCTTTATTGGATGCTTATGATCAATGCGGATGGCTGCCGTCTTGGTCTTTCCCTAGCGAAGGGGGTAGTATGGTTGGTAATCATGCCATCTCTTTACTGGCCGATGCTTGGGTGAAAGGTATCCGGACATTTGACCCGAAGAAGGCGTTGGAAGCATATCTGCATGAGGCCACGAATAAAGGACCGTGGGGGCCCGCCAACGGACGTGATGGCTGGAAGGCGTATTATCAATTGGGTTATATACCTTATCCTGCTGTTCGGGAAGCAACGGCGAAAACCTTAGAATATGCCTATGACGATTTTTGTGGTTATCAGCTGGCTACGATGACAGGAAATACGTTCTATGCGGATATCTTTAAGCGACAAATGTATAATTATAAAAATGTGTTCGACAAGCAAACCGGATTTATGCGGGGAAGAGACGAAAAGGGTAATTGGTCGTCCAATTTTGATCCGATGGAATGGGGAGGCCCTTTCACCGAAGGAAATGCGTGGCATTGGGTATGGTCGGTTTTTCACGATCCGGAGGGATTAATTCAGTTATTAGGAGGTGAAGACCAATTTGTTGCGAAATTGGATTCGGTATTTACCGAACCAAACCGGGTAAATGTGGGTACCTATGGAAACCTGATTCATGAAATGACGGAAATGGTGATGGCCAACATGGGACAGTATGCACATGGCAATCAACCCATCCAGCATATGGTGTACCTATATAATTATGCAAGACAGCCGTGGAAGGCGCAATACCATGCCAGGGAAGTGATGAGTAAGTTGTATAACAGCTCAGAAAATGGTTATCCCGGAGATGAAGACCAAGGTCAAACCTCCTCTTGGTATGTGTTGAGTGCTATGGGGTTTTACAGCGTTTGTCCGGGCACCAATCAGTATGTATTAGGGAGTCCTTTGTTTAATAAAATAACCATTCAACTCGAAAATGGAAAAGAATTTGTGATCTCGGCAGAAGGGAATAGCAAGCAACATATCTATATTCAGGAAGCCAAATTGAATGGGAAAAAATGGGAGCATAATTACCTGACTTATCAGGATTTGACCAAAGGAGGGGAGTTGCATCTTAAGATGGGGGCAGTTCCGAATAAAGAACGGGGAGTGAAAGACGAGGATAAACCGTTTTCTGTTTCTTTGAACAATTAAATAGTTAACGAAAAAAGGCACAAAATGTTTGAATCGATGTGCCTTTTTAATTGTTGCAAATCGTTATAGGTTTCTGAATGCCTCTGCCGCCTCCTTTTCTTCGTAAACAGAATAAGGAGTCGTCCATTTCAATAATCCATAATTGCGTTCGTTCGGATCCGTATGCTCGTTTAAATCGAATAGCTCGTACGCAAATAGAGCTCCAACATGTGAATTACCATTCATTTTGGCCCCAAATTCGGTGAAAAATAAGGCCTGTCCGGCTTCGCCAGATACACCTTTATAAGTGCCTGCACTACCGTTCTTTTGATTGATTTCCGTGAACCAAATGGGTTTACCATAGCGAGCATAAAGTGTTTCGGCAATGTTGGTCGTTCCCGAGCCGGAAGTATTGGTTTCCATATCCGAATACCAATGCCAAGCTACAATCTCTATAGGTGTCTGAGATACCACATAATCCATATATCCCCAATGTACCCATCCTGCATTTACCATTGTTTTCGCCGTTGGATCCTCAACTAATAACCCGTCATGCATACCTTTAACATAGGAAACAGCAATTTTCATTTTAACGGTGTCATAATCGGTAAAATTTTTTCCAGATCCACTTATGATATATTTATTGTCCAGTTCATTACCGATTTCGTAGTAATCAAAATATAGATTGTATTGTCGTGCAACGGCGGTGCCAAGATCTTTTCCCGCTTGATAAGCCGTCGCTTCCGTTTGTGTTGTTACGTTAAGCGTAGTCAATGGAACGTTGGCCAGCAATTTTATGTGTCCTCTATTTGCTGCAGCTACTAAGGAATGTATTCTAGTCGCGTCATAGCATTGGCCATTATTTTTTGAGCCTAGCCCAATGCGATAAAAAGTTGCACCAATTTGATTTACGGCGCTGATTTGTTCATCAAATGATAATTCCATATAGGCCAGATTTGGTGCTCCAGATGATGTCCGTAGAGGATGCCCCGTTACGCCTTTTGCATAAGTTGCGGTTACTGAAGTAAGGGTGTTTTCTGCCGTACTATTTGCTTTGGAGAATAACCCCTGTTCATTAAGCTCTTCTTTGGAACAACCAGCAATCAGAATTAATGAAAAACAGGTTAATACGCAAATGGGTAAATATTTGGTTTTCATACTGCTGTGTTTTAAAATTAATTTGCCTTTACGCTAAAAAAATTGTTTTTAATTGGTGTTTTTTGCTAATTTACTATTTCATTGTATATTCTATATTATATTTCTGTTAACTAGATGGCCATGTTTTGGCAGTTTAATTTACTTTTTTCAATCAATAGCGATTGAGGATCGTTCGTTCTTAGGTCTAAATATAATATTTCCCGAAATAGGGGCGTTTCTACTCAATAGTTTGCCTGTTTTGAGGAACGGTTATTGCTTCTGTTTAGGCAGCACAAGTTGCAAGTTGCCTTTCTTGTCTGTGAAATAGTGTTTAGATTAAGGAAAAATCTGTGTTGCTAAGCTGATAAGTAACATTATATCAAAACATGCGGTACTAAATATGGTTAATCAGACGTTCTATTGTTGCATGGATTACACAATTTGAGTAATTGTTTTTGAAAATATAGGAAAAAATGAAACAAAGCAGTGAATAACGTCGTATAACATCTACTTATAACATCTATCTATGTCTATCTATGAAATGATTAAGCGAAACACCTATTTCCTTAACATAAAATTTATTGTATTAGCTGCAATGGCATTAGTTTCCTGTAGGAGCAATGACCTGTACCGACCACCAAGAGTAACGTCTTTTCGAGGAGAAGCGCTGCCGGCGCCCCCCGGAATGGTATACGTACCCTCCGGAACGATTTTATATAAAAGTACGCAGGACAGCGCTAGTGTTGGTAAATATATCAGCCTAAGCGCTTTTTTTATCGATGAAACCGAAGTTACCAATAGGCAGTACAGGGAATTTGTGAATTGGGTAGCCGACTCGATAGCAGTAACGGATTATCTGAATGACGATCAGTATTTTTTGGAGCAAGAGGCTACGACCGACTCGTCCGGCCATTCCGGTAGAGCAATAAACTGGGGAAAAGTAAAAAAACGGTCTCCCTTATGGCAAAGTGACGACCCAAATATTCAGGAGCGATTAAGACCAATGATCAGTTATGAAGGGGGGAATAAGACACTAAAAAAAGAACTCATTAAATACCGATTCTCCTACCTTAAAATGGGTGGGGCTAATCACGATCGGTATGTGACGGATACCGTTTCGGCAATGCCTGATGAAAAAGTTTGGTCTGAAGATTTTCCGAATGCTCAACTAACATCCATGGATGACAATTATTTTAACCATGAGGCTTTTGATGCCTATCCGGTAGTTGGCGTAACCTGGAAGCAAGCAAGGGCCTATGCCGACTGGCGCGGAAAGGAGCTAATGGCACAAGTTTTTAAGCACTCGTATTTAAAGGGAACTAAATTAACATTCAGCCTTCCTACTGAAGCGCAATGGCAATATGCTGCTGAGGCGAGATTAAATCCTGAAGATACCAGCAGCGGGACGAGATGGACTATTGACGACCGAAAAACAAAAAAGAAAAAGCTCGCTATTAATTTTAAACAAGAAGAAGGGAATTATTCTCGGGATGGAGCAACATTTACCGTACCGGTAAAATCTTATGCAGCAAACGCTTTTGGCGTCTATAATATGGCCGGAAATGTTTCGGAATGGACTTTAGACGCGTTTAGCCCTTCAGCAATTGCTTTTGTAAATGATTTAAATCCGGCATTGCTTTATGACGCGGATGAGAATAGTAGTAGCCTGTTAAAACGAAAGGTGGTGAGAGGAGGATCGTGGAAAGATAATGGGCCTATGCTCAACAGCGAGACACGTAACTATGAACAAGATGATGTAGCACATTCTTATATCGGTTTTCGATGTGTAATGTCTGCTTTTGAAATAATAACCGATCAAGTGAAAACGCGTAAGTATAAATCAGAATAGTATGAAGGCCAGAATTTTGTATGGAGGTTGCTTCATGTTCTTAGTGAACATAAGCATAGCGATTGGACAAGAAGTTCAAACTGATTTTCAGGATACCACCAAAAGTGCATTGTTGAGCGACACGGTGCAGAGCGATGTTTTAATGGACACCATTCCAACTACGGATGGGTTTTATCAGGCAAATAATTTAAAAGATGCGGTACCTTTTGCTTACCCTAAGGTAGACCCCAAAAATGTTCGTTTTTATAAACGTATTTGGCGTGATATCGATTTAAATGAAGAACAAAATTATGTTTTCGCCATTCCGGGGGCCTCTCTGATCGAAGCCATTATGGCTGCTATAAAGGAAGGGAGGTTAACACCATACAGTCCGGAAGATGATAGTTTTAAGACAAAACTGACCGCTAAAGACGGCGAGGCGCGGTTTGCCGATAGTGTACTGGTGCCGATCTTTGATGGAGAAGGGAACCAGGTTGATGCAAAAATGGTGCTCAACGATTTTAACCCTGCCCGGGTCACTAAGTTCCGGATTAAGGAAGACCTGTTTTTTGATAAACAGCGCAGTAAGTTGGAAACCCGTATTATTGGCGTTGCACCGCTAATGCAGGTGAATACTTCTTCAGACTTAGCCGAATCGGTAGGAGAAACACCTGCTTTCTGGTTGTATTTCCCTCAATTGCGTTATGTGCTGGCGCAGTTAGATGTGTCGGATCCCGACAAGGGTATCTATGATATGACCATGGATGATCTTTTTGTGCAAAGACGATTCTCTAGCAAAATTATCCGAGAATCTTCACCGGGGAGCCAATATTTGGCAACACAAGACAGTGCGCAAGCAATTAATGGCGAGGCTATTGAAGATAAAATAGAATTATATAAGGCCAATCTTTGGAAAAATCCGAAGGGAATAAAAAATGAGGACTTGGTTTTTCCGAATAATGGTAGCAGTAAGAAAGCGCGAGAAGAAAAAACAGAAGATAAGGAGGAGTCGGTACCTGAAAATAAACCAGAACCAGCAGAAAAAAATACGATTGAACAAGAAAACCCATGAAAAAAAACGGCCTTCTATTAACGCTATGCTTTTTGTTTATTTACGAATTAACCCATGCACAAATTTGGACCGAATATTCGAGTTTTTATCCGGCTGTTGGTTTGCAAATAGGGTCGTCGGGGTTGGGACTGCAAGGAGCTTATCCATTATCGCCCGAATTTAATTTCCGGGCTGGTGGTAATTTTGTCCCCTCAGTAAAATTAAAGCATAATAATCAGTTTTTTGAGTTGAAACGTTCTAATGCCGAACTGTTTTTTGATTGGCAGCCTCTTTATGGGGGCGAGAGCTGGATATCCAGAAAATGGATCCTTAGCGTAGGGGCTAGTTATTTCTTTTATAATAAAGCGGTAGTTTATGTTGGTTCAGAGAACAGCGATGAACAACCCATTGATTATACGGTAGAATGGAGTCAGTTCAGACCTTATGTCGGGACCGGATTAAATGGGATCCGGATTGCCTATCACTTTAATTTGGCAGTTAATGCCGGGTATTTTATCCCTACTTCTGAAACCAAAATTGTACCCTATGCAAAAGACCCTTCAGGCATATCGCATATACGAGATCGGTTAAATTCTTTTCCCAATAATATCCTTCCAGGAATGCAATTACAGGTGGGTTTAAATTATATTTTCTTTTAAAATATAAAAAAGCTAATTTTCCAAAAAAATTAATTATGAAGAAGAAAGACAATTCAAAATTTTTGCATGTAGCGGTCTCCTGGGGTGCCAGTGTGGTTATTTTAGGAGCACTTTTTAAGATTTTACACTTAGGTGGAAGCATGGCCAATTATATGATTGGTCTTGGTTTAGGTGTTGAAGCCTTCCTGTTTTTCCTGATGGGCTTTAATCCGCCACCACAGGACCCTGAATGGGAAAGGGTATATCCCGAGTTGGCAGATGATTATACGGGCGAATTGCCTAAAACTTCGAGCCGTTTAGTCAGTCAGGGTCCTTCGGCAACGACAGCATTAGATAAGATGTTGGCTGATGCTGACGTAAATCCTCAAGCCATTGAAAATTTAGGTAAAAGCTTGCAGGCGTTTAACGAAAAGGTTACAGCCATTAATCGAATTTCTGATGCATCATTGGCAACCAATGAATTTACGGAAAAACTAAAAATAGCTTCAAGCAAATTTGATGGATTAAGTGCTGCGTTTGAAAAAGCTTCAGCTAACCTAGTTGCGATGTCGAATACCGATTCTGATACAAGGGGATATCACGAGCAAGTGCAACAGCTGACCAAAAATTTGGGTTCTTTGAATGCCATGTATGAACGTGAATTGCAAGATTCTGCACAACACTTGCAATCGATGAACAAATTTTACGAGCAGTTGCGTTTTACGATGCAGAATTTCAATGAATCTATAGATGATTCGAAGACATTTAAGGATGAAGTGAATAAATTAGCTAAAAATCTAGCGGCTCTTAATTCCGTTTATGGTAATATGCTGAGCGCGATGAACCAACCTCGTGTATAGTTACTTTTAATGACCGTGTAGTTTAAAAATCAACCGTAACCCTAAATTATTCTATACAATGAACGGGTTGCATTATAAATTAACATAAGAAATTAATGGCTGTAGGAAAAGAAACTACTAGGCAGAAGATGATCAATATCATGTATCTGGTATTGTTAGCCATGTTGGCTCTGAACGTGTCGGATACTATATTGAATGCCTTTAAGAACATAAATGATAGTTTGGAAACCTCACGCTCCAATGTCAATACTTCTGTTGATCAATTATTTGAAGCATTCGAGAATACGAAGTTGAAGGAGGAACCAGAACGTGCAAAACCAATCTATGAAAAAGCAAAACAAGCTCGAAATATTGTTGCAGAACTGAACGATTATATCAATAGCTTAAAAGGGGAATTTGAAAAGCAAGGTGGCGGATACGATGAAGAAACTGGCGATTTATCGCAACGTGATAATATGGATATCGCTCCGGCAATCATGATTAATCAAAAGAAGGGCGCTGAGCTAAAAAATAAAGTGAATCAGACAAGGGAAAAATTATTGGCTTTGCTGGACGAACGGGACAGACAAGCCGTAACGTTTTCGCTTGAAGCGAAGGATGCCGAGAAAAGAACAGACGGAAAGAAAAAATGGGAAGATATTAATTTTGGTGATGGAACGCCGCTCACGGCAGCGATGACTATTTTGACCAAAATCCAGACTGATGCACAGAATGCAGAGTCGGACATCGTAAAACGGATTTTGGGTAAAATGGACCAGGCCATTGTCAATCTTGATCAGTTTGCAGCCGTGGCCGTTGCGCCCACTTCCTATTTGGTGCAGGGGCAGCCTTATACCGCCGAAGTGTTTTTAACGGCTTACGATTCGAAATCGAATCCCTCTATTTCTGTTAATGGCAGTCCGCTTCAAGTAAGTAACGGCAAAGGTGTGTATACCGTGCCCACTACTAAAGAAGGCGTATTTACATGGACCGGTACGATACAAGTCAAACAAACGGATGGTACAGTTAAAGAATACCGTACTCCAGAACAACATTATCAGGTAGCACGACCTTCTGCGGTGGTTTCACCAGACAAAATGAATGTGCTCTATATCGGCGTCGACAACCCGTTATCGGTCTCTGCCCCTGGTATGCCGGCCGACAAAATCAAAGTAAGTATTAGCGGTGGATCGCTATCGGGAAGTGGTGGCAAATATACAGCAAGAGTAAGTTCTCCGGGCACAGCTAAAGTGTCGGTAGCTGCGGAAGTTTCGCCGGGCAAACTGCAAACCTTAAGTACTACAGAATTCCGCGTAAAACGAATTCCAGATCCTGTGGCCAAATTTGCAGGGAAAACAGGCGGAAATATGGCTACCGTTGCATTAAAAGCACAAAACGCACTTTTTGCGTCGCTTGAAAACTTTGAATTCGATGCTAAGTTTACTATTACCAAGTTTACTATGATCATCGCCAAACCGAGGGCAGATGCCATTGTACTTTCTACTTCAGGGAATTCGTTGAGTGCTGCGATGAAGTCGGCACTTAATAGTATTACCCCAGGAACAAGGGTAATATTCGACAATATTATTGCCATTGGGCCCGATGGATCGCCACGGCAGTTGAATGCAGTTGCCTTGTCGGCAAATTGATGAATAGCTTATTAGGTGTTGGGTTTTAGCTTATGGTGCTAATTGGCTAAAACCTAATACCTAGATAGCTAGGGCTATTGCTGCTGGTTGCCTAGTTGACTTTGATGAAGATCAATATCAACGGGAAAATATTCTTTACGTTTAACTGTATTGGTATGGGCAATTGATTTTCCGTCTTCATACTGAATGGATACCTGTACAAAAAGTTCCTGACGGCTATCTCCTCTGAATGTTCCCTTAACTGGAGAACAGTCGTTAAAATTCCGGCCTATGGCTAATTTAACATGGTAGTTAGTTACCCATACATTATTTGTAGGATCTATGCCTGCCCATCCAAAATCAGGGATATAGGCCTCTACCCAAGCATGGGTTGCCCCTTCGCCCCGCATGCCGACTTTATTCGGACAAATATAGCCGCTTACATAACGGGACGGTATGTTTAAGCTTCTTAAAATTTGCAACATTACATGGGCAAAGTCTTGACATACGCCCGATTTATGATTAAGGATTTCATCAACTGTCGTTTCAATGTCGGTGATTCCTTTTACATATTTGAAATGTTTGAAAATGAAATTGCTACATTTTTCAATCACTTCAGCTACACTTTGGCCGTCTGTATAGATTTGATCGATAATCGTCTGAATTGCTGTTTGCTTCTTTATCTTTTCCGCCTTAGCCAATTCGATGAGCGAGAGATTTCCGTTCATTTCCTGTTGGAGTTGTAGAAAAGTACTATGAAAGTTGACGAGGAGCAGATTCGGAGAGGTTGTCCGTATCAGTAGGTTGTTTTCGATAATCAATTCTTTGTGCGGATGTAAAATGGAAAAGGTGCCGACTTTATTTTTCCAATAATCAATATAGGTATGGAGTAAAGGGTTGAAACTAATGTGCAATTCATGGTTCAATACTTCTTGCTCAGCACATAAATAGGGATAAACCCGAATCTCGTTCATGCTCTCCGTTACGGGCTTTTCATAAATATAACGGGTTATATGTTTAATTGCATAAATGGCCATAATACATTGCCTGATACTTAATAAGAAAAAAATAATAGCTTGAGCTTACTGTTAAAAACATGTAACTCATTTTTCAATTCCGAAAAAAAAATTTTCAAGTCAATATTCAATAAAGAAGCAGGATCGGTGAAGCGGATTTTACTATGTATTTTTCCAAAGGTACGAAGAAGATCCGGGACTTCCGGACTATTGTTTTCTTTGATCAGTTTCGTGAGCGAGCGATCGATTTGTGTAAGGCAATAGAGGATAGAATGCGGAAAGTCGATATTGAAAATGGCTTGATGTAAAATCGAAGAATTATGCTTGGCCGTTCTGTAGGTTTTTAAATAAGCTTCGTACCCGGCGAGTGACAGCAATAGAAAGCGCCAGTTGATGATATCGTGATCCATACGAAGATCATAGTTAAATAAAGCACATTGCTTGTCGGTAAGTACCAAAGTTTCCATGCATCTTTCCATAAATTTCCCCAGTTTAATTACGTTCCAGCCTGTTCCTCGTTGCATTGTGACGTCTGCAACACCGGCGTAAATCATGCTGTGCTTCATGAAAAGATCCATCATTTCGAGGGTTTCAGAACTGGCTAATTTCAATTTCACAAAAGGACGATTCGTGAGGTGATAGATCGAATTGACTTCTTCCCATACCTCTCTGGTGATATGGTCCTGAACACCACGGGCATTTTCTCTTGCCCGGGTTATTAAGTTTTTAGCAGAATTGGTGTTCTCTGGTTCCAATAATAGGCAATGGAGCGCGGCATAAGTGTCGTGTTCTACTTTTTGAATTTCGCTTTCAGGAAGATCGGAGAACACCTGTAATATGGGTTTCCATGAACCATCAACGGTGTTTTTATCCAAAGAGTAAATGTAATGGGTTCGGGAAGCACGAAGTATACCTTCTACTCGTTCCATATAGCGGCTAAGCCAAAATAAAGAATCGGCAATTCTACTTAACATAGTTTAAGAAGCAATAGGGTTGTCGATAATCCAAGTATCTTTGCTGCCCCCTCCTTGCGAAGAATTGACAATCAGGGAGCCTTCTGTCAAAGCTACGCGGGTTAATCCGCCTGGAACCAATTTAACTCCTTGAGGGCCATAAAGGGCATAAGGGCGAAGGTCAACATGCCTTGGCTGAATTTTTCCATTGATAAAGCAGGGAACGGTACTCAATTGGATAATCGGTTGGGCTACATAATTTCGGGGGTTTTTTTCGATTTCTGCTTTAGCCTTCATCCATTCTCTTTCCTTAATCGTATTGCCCATGACCATGCCGTATCCGCCCGACTGATTAGTACTTTTAATAACCAAGTTTGAAATATTCGTTAATGCATATTTTAACGCTTCTGGGTCTGCCAATTGATATGTTGGAATGTTATTTAATATGGGTTCTTCATTTAAATAATATTTAATCATGTCGGGGACATGGGCATATACGGCTTTGTCGTCAGCCACACCGTTTCCTACCGCGTTTACAATTGCAACGTTTCCGCGGCGATAGGCACTTAAAAGACCGGGCACCCCGAGCAGGCTGTCTTGCCGGAACATGAGCGGATCTAAAAATTCGTCATCCACTCTTCTGTAAATCACATTAACCTGTTTTAAGCCATTTGTTGTTTTGGTAAATACTTTGTGATTGTCTACAACCAAATCCCTTCCTTCCACTAAGTCAACACCCATCTGTTTGGCCAAAAAGGTATGTTCGTAATAAGCAGAATTGAACATGCCCGGCGTTAAAATAACAATGTAGGGGTCTGATACTTGGGAGGAAGCCAGTTCCAAGAGAATTTTATGCAGGAGCATCGGATAATGGGAAACGCTTCTAACGTTGGAAGTGGCAAGCATATCCGGAAAAATGCGCTTGGTCACTTCCCGATTTTCGAGCATGTAACTTACACCCGAGGGTGTTCGGAGGTTGTCTTCTAACACGTAAAATTTACCATCACTGCCACGAATGAGGTCGATACCGGAAATATGGATATAAATATTGTAAGGAACCGTAATTCCGTAGGCCTCACGGGTGTAATGTGGGCAAGAGGCAATCAAATCGGCAGAAATAATGCCATCCTTTACAATTTGCTGCTCATGATAAATATCATGAAGGAATAAATTCAGGGCTTTTAAGCGTTGGGTAATCCCTTTCTCAATTTCATCCCACTCGGCCCCGGTAATAATTCGGGGAATAATGTCAAAAGGAAAGATGCGCTCAATACCTTCATTGTTATTATATACCGTGAAGGTGATCCCTTGATTAAGGAATAACTCGCCAGCAAGACGATGCCTGTTACTCATGCTATCGACATCAAGATCTTTAAGCATGGAAAATACGTGGCTATATTGCTGCCTGATGTTTTTGGAATCATACATTTCATCCCAAGTATTTTCTTGGTATACATACTCGTTCAAAAAATGTTCTTTATTCATAAATTTTAGCTGATTCCATAAATTTTTGTTAATAATAGTGCTTTTTTGTTTTAAATACAATAGTTATTGGTGTTAAAATTTACGGGATGTCTAATAAAATATGATATTTTTTAAATATATAATGAGTTAGGTGGTTGTGTATGATGGTTTTGATTAATAAATTGCGGTGAATAGGTGGTCAAAAAGAGTTGTTAGGGTTGTTTTGTAAAAAAAATGAAATTGTTTGAGGTTGTGCTTTTGGTTTGAGCTGATTTTTTATGAGATTATGGTGTAAAAAAAAGGGGCGTCTTAAAAAGTTTGTCATTCTGATTCGCCAGTTGGCGGATGAAGAATAATTGCTCCTTTTTAGAAGACATCCCCTTTCGTTTTGAAAGATATGATTTATATAATATCATTCATCATTTGCTCAATCTTTGCTTCCAATGCATCGTCTGTCCCTTGGAAATCCGATACCGAAGCAAGAGGCAATTTGGCGCTGCAATAAAATTTGATCTTCGGTTCTGTACCGGATGGTCGTGCGGAAATAACGCTTCCGTCTTCCGTGACGAATTGCAGTACATCCGATTGCGGCAAATCTAATGCTTCTTTTTTTCCTGTGCGTTGATCGATGGTATAGCCGTTTTCATAATCTTTTAACAGAATTACCGGTACGCCGCCAAGTGTTTTAGGTGTATTGTTACGTAGGCGCTCCATCATTGCCTTGATTTCAGCTGCACCAGATTGTCCTTTTTTGGTCAGGGAAATCAGCTTTTCCTTGAAAAAGCCAAATTGTAAATAAAGATCAATTAATGCTTCGAATAGCGTTTTCCCTTTGCTCTTATAATAAGCCGTCATTTCCGCGATAAATGCGCAGGATACTACTGCGTCTTTATCCCGCACCAAATCGCCGATCAAAAAGCCGTAACTTTCCTCTCCTCCTACCAGAAAACGTTCTTGGCCTTCAAGCTTGGTCATCAGCTCACCAATATATTTAAAACCGGTAAGCACTTCGTAACACGGAACCTCAAAAGCTTTGGAAATTTCGCTGATCAGATTGGTTGTTACAATAGTTTTACAGGTAAAATCACGCTTTTCCAAGCTGTTTTTTTGTTTCTTATTGCTCAAGACATAATGAACCAAAAGTGATCCAATTTGATTGCCATTTAGCAATTGAAATTCACCCTTCAGATTTTTAACGGCCACGCCAACGCGATCAGCATCTGGATCGGTAGCGAGCAGCAGATCGGCATCCCGCGCTTTAGCTTCCTGTAAGCCGATAGACATGGCTTCCTGTTCTTCCGGATTTGGATAAATTACCGTTGGGAAATTGCCATCGGGGGTTGATTGGCTTTCCACTACATGTACCTGATCAAATCCCCAATTTTTCAATACGGCGGGGACTACGGTAATACCTGTACCATGAATGGGTGAATAGACGATTTTTAAGTCGTGCTGATTATGCACTAACTCAGGATTAATAGACAATTGTTTCAATTTTTCCAGATAGATTTCATCGATTTGCTGGTCAATCCGTTCAATGAGCTCGGGTTTCGCTTCAAATTGAATGTCGTCTATTTCTAATGCGTTGACCTCTTTAATTACATTTGCATCATGTGGGGGAATAAGCTGTCCGCCGTCATTCCAGTAGGCTTTATATCCATTGTATTCTTTGGGGTTATGAGAAGCGGTTAACATTACTCCGCTTTGGCATTGCAGTTCCCTAATGGTAAAGGACAATTCTGGGGTTGGGCGCAGGGAACTGAAAAGATAAACCTTAATATCGTTCGCCGAAAATACGTCGGCAACCGTTTGGGCAAAAAATGCCGAGTTATTACGACTGTCAAAGCTAACGGCAACCTTGATTTGTTGATCAGGATAGGTTTTTTTCAGGTAATTGGCTAAACCTTGTGTTGCTTTTCCTACGGTATAACGATTCATTCTATTGGTGCCGATGCCCATTATCCCTCGTAAACCGCCGGTACCGAAGGCAAGATCTTTATAAAATGCATCGTTCAGTTCTTCTATTTCATTATTGTCGATGAGGCTTTGCAGTTTTTGCTTGGTCTCTTCGTCGTAATTGCCGGTTAGCCATTGGGTAACCTTTTGATCAATTTCTAGTGCTAAGCTATTGATGGCCATAAAGATGATATTTGATTTTATTACAATATACTAAGTAAATGGTTTAAAAATACTGTTTTTTGAACGTTCTTTAACTATATTAACGAGCAAAAGGTTATGATCTGTGTAATTTTGTGTCTAAATGTTTAGTTAGCTGTCGGCTATCGGCCATCGGCGCTCGGCTTTGATTTCGTATGTTATATTCTATTAAAAAGGTATAAAGTGAGAGCTAATGAGAGTAACAGATTTTAGTTCAAACGAGTTTACCTCTATTAGGAAACCAAAAATAAAGCCTGATAGCTGACTGCTGAAAACCGATAGCTTAAAATATTTTAGGAAATTAATGTTTTATGCGATAATTTGCAGGGCAAGTGAACAATAGGACTATGAGGAGTGCAAAAAGATTCTGGAAATTCGGTTTATTATTATTGGTGCTTGTCAATATTAGCTGCGATCAGGTTGCAAAACATTTAGTAAGGGAGAAGGTGGCTTATCAGGAAGAAATAGAACTAGTTAAAGATCATTTTATATTAACCCGTGTAGAAAATTCGGGTGCTTTTTTAAGCATTGGTTCATCCCTGCCACGATTTATCAGGCTGCTGATTTTATCCGTGCTGCCTGTGTTGGTTCTCACCGCCGGCTTATATTATCTGTTAACCAGTCGAAACCTTTCCATATGTACCTCGGTTGGAATTGCCATGGTACTTGGAGGTGGAATTGGAAATTTATATGACCGGATACGTTATGGATCGGTTACCGATTTTTTCCATATTGATTTTTATTTTATAAAAACCGGTATTTTCAATATGGCTGATGTTTCGATCATGTGCGGTATGGGGTTTATCATTTTAGGTGCGTATGTGTTTAAACGGAATATGATCATATAAAGTAGATTTTATTAATGGATATTACGCTGTAAAAGTTGTGTCTCAATGGTAGAGGAGAGATCGATGACGTTGCTTTTTTATTTTATGCAATTATAGTTGCAACTTTATCTAAGTTTAAAAAATGGCTTATGGAAAATATTAAAGTTTTAGTAGTTGGCTGTGGTAATATGGGGTCTTCCCATGCGAAAGCATATGAAACTTTGCCTGGTTTTGAAATTTGCGGATTGGTATCCGCTGGCGATAGTAAACGGCGTTTGAATGAGGAATTGGCCGGAGATTACCCCTTATTTTCTGATTATGGGGAAGCGTTGACAGTTACTCATCCTACTGCAGTTTGTATTTCCACCTATCCCGATACGCACGAAGCATTCGCTGTTCAAGCTTTTGAGGCGGGATGCCATGTCTTTATCGAAAAACCTTTGGCAGCCAGCATTGCCGGAGCGGAAAGGGTGATTGAAGCGGCGATGAGAGCAGGTAAGAAATTGGTTGTAGGTTATATCCTACGCTATCATCCATCTTGGAAGCATTTTATTGATTTAAGCAAGACGCTGGGGAATCCCTTAGTGATGCGCATGAATCTCAATCAGCAAAGTCATGGATATATGTGGAATGTGCACCGAAATTTGATGAAAAGCTTAAGTCCGATTGTCGATTGCGGTGTTCACTATATCGACGTGATGTGCCAGATGACCGAATCAAAGCCTGTTCAGGTACAGGCCATTGGGGCCCGGTTGACGAAGGAAATACCTGATACTAACTATAACTATGGGCAGCTTCAGATCCGGTTTGAAAATGGTTCGGTGGGTTGGTATGAAGCGGCTTGGGGGCCGATGGTTAGTGAAACGGCTTTTTTTGTAAAGGACGTGATCGGACCCAAGGGATCGGTATCCATTGTAGCTAAAGAAGCCGGGAAATCAGGGAAGTCCGATTCGGTAGAAGCGCATACTAAAACAGAATCTTTACGCGTGCATTATGCCGATTTAAATGCAGACGGACAATTTGTCAAACAGGATCTTTGGATCAATTTGGAAGATGAGCCCGATCATCAGGAGCTGTGCAACAGGGAACAGGCATTTTTCCAAAAGGCTATTTTGGAAGACTTGGATTTGACGCAATCCAGCAACGATGCCTTAAACAGTTTAAAGATCGCCTTTGCTTGTGATGAATCGGTGCGTACAGGGGAGATTGTTCGATTGTAGAAGGATTGCAATATCTTGTATAAATAGGAAATGATTATTTCTTATTTGTGTAATTTTATTTAGCATATTTCGCTTAGATTACTGTTCTTATTTCATGGCACTGAAAGCACATTGGGACAACTATAGGATAAGACTTCTTTAATACTAGGAGGCTTTTAACCGTTTTATACCTTTGTTCTTTAATAATATAAAATTAGTTTCGTTATTTGAAAACGTATTTAAATTGCCTCAGGTTCCTTGTTCGTATTAAAAATAAAACCTACGCCATAGACGTTATCGATACTGACTTGCTTGGAATGTCCCATAAGCTTGCGGAGTCGCGAAATGAATACATCCAGGCTCCGTCCCATGAAATAATCGTTTTCTCCCCATAGCTGAAGCAGGATGTCTTCCCTTTTCAAAATCTTATTTCGATGGCAATATAAATATTCCAGCAATTGAGCTTCGCGGGGGGTTAAGGAGATTTCTTGGTTGTTGGGAAAGATCAATTTTAGCATTTCTTTTCGAAATATAATATCGCCAATAAAAGTTTCCGATATCCTGTTATCACCAGATTGGTCGGTTATAGCGGAATAATGTCGTTTTATAATGTTTTTAATCCGAAGAATCAGCTCGTCGATATCAAAAGGTTTAACGATATAATCGTCAGCGCCTATTTTTAGGCCTTGTAATCGGTCTTTTTTTTCATTCCTCGCTGTCAGAAATAAAAACGCTTGATTTTGATTTCTCGTTACAATTTTTTTTGCCAATGAAAACCCATCGTAATCGGGTAATTGTACGTCGATAATTAGTAAGTCGAAATGACTATGGTTTGCATAAAGCTCAGAAGCTTCGTCAGCGGTCTTACACCATTGGACTTCAAATCCCATTAATTCTAAGTATTGCTTCACTACATTACCTAAGTCTGGTTCATCTTCCACAAAAAGTAATTGGTGTTTCATTTTTTTATATCAGTTGGTTCTGGTATGGTATAAAGATACAAAATTTACTTCCAACACCTTTTTCACTTGTTAATTTCAACTGCCAGCCATGGGCTTCCAGCGTCTGTTTAACATAAAACAAACCCAGTCCCAATCCAGGAGCCCTTAATACGTTTTTCCCTCGATAAAACTTGTCGAAAATCTGCTTGGTCTGTGTCTCGTCCATGCCAATCCCATTATCTTGTATATGGATAATCAGAAACTGACCTTCAGTTTCGGTAAATATTCTTATTTCTTTGTTTTCGGCGGTATTGTATTTAATCGCATTATCAAACATATTGTACAACATGGTTGTAAATAAGAAGTGATTTAGTGAAATATAAATCCTGCTTGTTGATTGTAATAAGGTGACGGTAACGTTATCCGTAATTTTGAGCTTATAATCTTCCACAATTTCCTTTAATAATTGATGGAGCTCGTATTTTTCTTTTTCAATTGTAGCCTTATTCATGGAAGTGATGTCTAAAGCCTGATTAATTAAGGTTTGTAGCCGTTGTGCCTGTCTTTTAATAATCTCCGTTAAAGGAAATATATTGGCTGGGTTTACGATGACGTTTTCGTTCTGCAAGCTTTTATTAGCTACCATGATAGTAGAAATAGGTGTATTGAATTCATGTGTAATGCTATTTAAAAAATCAGATTTCATATCGGCTAATTTTTTTTGCTTTAGCCAATTTCGGTAAGTGAAATAATAGATCCCCACGACAAATCCAATAGAAAAAAGTGATAATAAAAAGGTAGGAAACATGGCTTTTAGAATGCTCAAAATGCGGTTATCTTTATCGGCGTATAAAGAAAACGAAACCAAGTAGGAATGGGCGCTAGGTGCGGTGACACTTAAGAAAGTCACTTGATTTTGTTTATCTGCACGTGCTAGTGAGCCACCAATCACCACGCCCTTTTCTGTATTTGGAAAAGAAGCCAGTTGTTCTCCTTTTTTGAAGAGGGTGATATAATTTTTTCCGTCAAAGGTGACACTCATGTTTTCGATTGTTAGTAGGTATTTTATATTTTTTTCTAATCGGTTATTTTTAATAATTCTATTAAAAACGCTATCCATGTTGCTCAAGCGTTGTAAGGTTCTAAAAATCCGATCAGTGATTTCTTTTTTTCTAGATTCGAAAGCTGTGACATTATGAAAATAGAGGTCCTCTAAAGATGCCATATATGGATAGAGTAAACTATCTATTATTTTTTGTCCCCCAGGGAATACTTTGTCGTTTCGAATACTTTGGCTGTAAGCCTCGTTGATTAATTTTTTTTCCTCAAGGTTGTATTGGTTGTCTTTTAGCTCGTATGTATTGTAAATGAGGCGATACTGCACGTATAACAGTATGCCTAAGCTAATGATTGCAACAACTTTATAGGTTTGGGTTGACCATTTCATAGAAAAAGAAAATAAATATGCCTTAAAAATATTCAAAATACCGGAGAAAGAAGTTCGTTGAATTTTTATTAACATTTTATTAGGATTCTGTTGACAACATACTATAACGGAGAGTAATACCTTTACTTTAATAATCGGATAGGCCTCTAGAGTTATTAAACCGTTTTAGCTAATGAACAAGTGAGATGCGAATTTTCAAACTAACCGGAACTATACAATAACAAACCAATTTTTTTACTATGCGTAAATTTAGACAAAAAGGTAATGAGAGATGTCAAAGTATGAATCTCAAAGGGATTTTCTTTGGCATAAAAACAAGCGTCATTTTGATCAGCTTCGTTTTCCTGAATTATTTTTCTGCTCAAGCCTACACGGAGACAAGACAGCAAACCGTGCGCGGAAAAGTGACTAGTGCGGAAGACGGCGCACCTTTGCCAGGTGTAACGGTACGGATTAAGGGGGCGCAACAGGGGACAAATACCAACAGCGAGGGAGTTTATGAAATTGAAGCTGACCCAAAATCTATTTTGGAGTTTTATTTCATTGGATATGTTCGCAGAGAAGAACCCGTTGGAAATCGATTGACTGTTGATGTTTCATTGTCTCCAGATATACAAAGTTTAGAAGCGGTAACGGTTGAGGTAGGGTATGGATCGTTAAAACAAAAAGAGGTTACGTCAGCTGTAGCACACGTAGATACTGCTCAATTTCGACAAAGCGGAGCTAGGAATCCGTTAGACCTTATACAAGGAAAGGTGGCCGGATTACAGGTAACCAGAACAAGTGGGTCCAACCCCAATTCAAGTCCTAATGTACAATTGAGAGGAGTGGTAACCGTTACCGGTTCAGCAAGTCCATTGTATGTTATTGACGGTATTCCGGGAGGAAATATGGATTTGTTACAGCAAGACGATATTCTTTCCATTGATGTGTTAAAAGATGGATCAGGTGCAGCTATCTACGGTTCTAGCGCAAACGCCGGGGTCATTCTGGTGACGACCAAGAAAGGAAAAGCTGGGGCACCAAGTTTTACGTATAATAGTTACGTTAGAAAAGAGTATTTAGCGCAGAGGCCGAATACACTCTCGGCGCAGGAATTTCGCGATCGGGTTGCCTCGGGAGATATTGATCAGGAAGACTTTGGTAATAATACGGATTTTTATGATATGTTGATCAATCACGACAATATATCAAATAACCATAATTTTGCGATGAGTGGAGGTACAAGTAATACCAACTACCGAGCAAGTGTATTCTATCGAAACCTAGAAGGAATCAGTTTGGAAAATGGTAGGCAAGAATATGGTGCTCGCCTAAATATCAATCAAAAGGGATTGGATAATCGTTTAAATGTACAGCTCAATCTGGCAACCAACTTTAATAATGCAAATTTGTTGGGAGGAGGTGCTTGGGAAAGCGAAGCTTTTAAAAATCCAACACTTTCTAACTATAATCCTGACGGATCCTACCGCTTTGATTTAACCAGTACCAATGAATATGCTCGGCTAATGCAAGAAACGAGTTTTCGGAAGCAACAAACTACTTCAGCTGATTTTAAAGCCGACTTGGATCTTTTTTATGGACTGAAGGCTTCTGTTTTTGGTTCAGTGCAACGAAATGCCTATAATGATAGTCAGTATGCCCCTCAAGATAGTGAAAATTCACTGGAAAATACAGATTATCCAGGTGGTGCCTGGGCTGCGAAAAGTGATTTTCTTTCCCAATCATATGCCTTTGAACCCACTTTGCAATACAATAAGGTGTTTAACGAAAAGCATGATTTAACAGCAATTGCCGGATATAGTTATCGTTACTATAAAGAAGAAGGGTTAAGTGCCCAAAATCGAGGCTTTATTAACGACTTATTTCATGAAGACAATTTAAGCGACGGTACAGCCTTAATAGATGGGAAAGCTTCAATGGATAGTTACAAAAACGATAATACCTTAATCGCATTTTTTGGTAGAGTTAATTATACTTTCAATAATAAGTATATGGCACAATTTATTCTTCGACATGAAGGCTCTTCGCGTTTCGGAGATAACAACAAATGGGGGAATTTCCCGGCGGTTTCTGCTGGGTGGAACGTCTCTGAAGAGGAATTTATGAAGGGTGTTCGTTTTGTAGATTATCTGAAACTTCGGATAGGTTATGGAGAAACAGGGAATTCCGGTTTCGCTAATAATGCTTCCCGCGTAACTTTGGGTGGAGGGGGAAGATACCTCTATCCGGATGGGTTTTACCGAGAAACCTACGGGCCTACCCGGAATCCTAATCCAGACCTACGATGGGAAACCAAACAAGAGCTGAATTTAGGTATCGACTACACCTTGTTTAATAATAAATTAAGTGGAAGTATCGATTTATTTGATAGAAAAACAATAGACTTGCTTGATACATATACGTCACCGCAACCTCCTTATATTCAATCTAGCATTTATACCAATGTTGGTTCGATATCGTCTAAAGGAATTGAATTGGCATTTAGTTATAATGCGATCAATCGCGATGACTTTAAGTGGTCTATTGATTTGGCGGCCAGTACAACAAGAAATGTGCTTGATTCCTATTCCAACGATATTTATACCGTGGAGTATAAAACTTTTGGCGGCATCGGCGGGGCAGGTGCTTTGGGGGATGCCTTTACGACTTATGAAGGAGAGAAAGTTGGGGAATTCTGGGGCAAACGCTTTGCAGGTTTTACCGAAGATGGTAAATGGTTGTTTTACAATCGAAATGGAGAAGCAGTCCCTAATGATCAGATCAATTATTCAAAGGACAGGGATTTGACTGATTTGGCACCTATTGGAAATGCCGTGCCTAAATACTATTTATCGCTAACCAATAGTTTTAAATATAAGCAATTTGATTTCCGGATATTCATGCGGGGTAGGTTTGACTATGATATTTTGAACACTATGGCCCTAAGTTATGCAAATAAAACCTGGAGCGGGAACTTATTGAAGGAAACTTTTGGAAAATATAGCCAGATCAATGACACCTATATGTATTCTGATTATTATCTGGAAAATGGAAGTTATTGGAAAATTGACGAGGTTACTTTAGGATATACTTTTAAGCTTCCAACAAAATTGGTGAAGAATTTACGCATTTATGCGACAGGGCAAAATTTAGCAACTATTACCAGCTATACCGGAAATGATCCAGACTTTGTTTCGGATACTGGCCTAGGCAATGCAGATGGCAGTGGTAAATCATTGGGTATCGATAGTAGAGGGGCCTATCCAAGTACGCGTTCATTTTTGTTCGGAGTTAACCTAAACTTCTAATCTGTATAGTTACTAGTATAATAACTAAGGATTTCATAATTGAAAAATTAAAGTAAATGAAAACGCAATCAATTTTTAAAAATATTATAGTAAGCATGTTGTTCTTGACCGGATGTACCAAGCTGGACGAGAATGCATACGATCAAATGCTTACAGATGATTTTTATAACAATAAAACGGAAGTATTATCCGCCGTATTGAGGCCTTATACCCATGCGAATGCATGGGCAACTCCGTCTGGACAGGATGGCTGGTGGCGTCCGGCTGAGCTTTCGGGAGATCAGCTAGCCTGGCCTACCAAAGGTAGGCATGGTGAAGACGGTGGAAAGTGGAAACGCTTGCATTATCATACGTGGACGGTTGATGAAGGGGGGTTGAATAACGCTTGGTCATTAATGTATTGGGGAATGGGCTTATGTAATGACCCTATTGAAAACTTAGAGTCTAGGGAAATCGAGGCAATGGGCATTTCACAGGAAGAAAAAGATGCTTTTATTGCCGAATTGAAACTTTTAAGGGCCTTCCATTATTTAAAATTAATGGACTTATTCGGCAATATTCCGATCGTAACCCAGGTTGGCGAACCTGCTCAGCCGGAAACCCGGCCAAGAGCAGAGGTGTTCAATTTCATTGAGAGCGAAATTTTGCAAAATATTGATAAAGCACCAAAACTATCTCGCGAGATGTTGGGCAGAATGACACAAGCAGGTGCTTATGCCATGTTAGTGGAACTTTATTTGAATGCTGAGGTGTGGACGGGAACACCTAGATGGGATGATTGTATCGCTGCGGCTGATCATTTAATTAACGGGGATGGAGGTGCACAGAATGGCACAATGGACTTGGATCCAAATATTGAAGATCAGTTTAACACTACAAATGATCTCTCCAAAGAGGTTATTTTTTCCATTGCTTATGATTATACTACAGCTCAGTTCGAGCCCTCTTGGCCCGGTGAATTTTATCATTTTAAACAGCGCGAAATCTATGGAGGAGGACGCAATGGTAATGACGGTATTGTGTTGATTCCAGGTGTCTATACTACTTTTTCTGATCAGGATTTGAGAAAGCAGGAATGGTTACTCGAAGGGCCAATGTATAATTTTGCTACCGGTGAGGCGGTGACCGGTTCGGAAGAATATAATGGCTTACCTCTTGTTTTTGTCGATAATATCCAGCGCAATAAAAGTAATTCAACAGTGTCTAATATGAGTGAAGGCGAAGAAAACAGCGGAGTTCGATTTAATAAATATAAGTTGGGTAATCAGGTAGTTGGGCACGATGGAACTCCAATTGATGAAAATTACAATAATACAGACTGGAATATTTATCGCCTTACCTGGATCTATTTTGCAAAAGCTGAAGCGATTATGCGTAAAAACGGAGGAACAGCGAATCAAGAGGCGGTCGACCTAATTAACGCTTGCAAGAAACGCGCATTTTCTGAGGAGGATTGGGCAGCTAACGCCTATACAACAGCTACCCTTACCATGGATGAGTTATTGGCAGAAAGAGGTAGGGAGTTTATTTTTGAAGGATTCCGGAGAGATGATCTGATTCGGTTTGGCAAGTTCAGTACAGAATCCTGGTGGGACCATCAACCAAGTGATCCTACGAAAGAGCTATTTCCCGTTCCACAACAACAGCGGGATCTAAATCCTAACCTACAGCAAAATCCGGGTTACAACTAGACAATCTAATGAAGAAGGTATGGACAATGAGTTTAATCATTGTCCATATTTGTGTTTATATTTAACAAAAAAACAAACATGGGAAATAAATTTATTACGATGCGGTTTTCCATATTAGGATTTTCTTTAAATTCTTGGCATATTTGAAGCAATATTAAACCGTTTTAGCTAACCATTAGGAAAGAATTCAGATATCATGCATATTCAAATGAACCAAAAAACGCCGAAAGCAAAGACAAAAATCTGGTTTATCGGGGTGCTACTTGCCCTCGGATTTCAAGGCCAAGCACAGGTAACCAACCAAGCAAAAGATCCTGTTGATTATGTAAATCCGTTGATGGGGACGGACTCTAAACCCTCATTATCCAATGGAAATACCTACCCCGCAGTGGGCTTGCCTTGGGGGATGAACCTCTGGACACCACAAACGGGCAAGAACGGTGATGGGTGGCAATATACTTATGCTTCGGATAAAATCAGGGGCTTAAAACAAACACATCAGCCCTCACCGTGGATGAATGACTATGGGCAGTTCTCCATCATGCCGGTAAGCGGCCACGGTGTCTTTGACCAAGAAAAGCGGGCGAGTTGGTTTTCTCATAAAGCGGAAGTGTCTAAACCTTATTATTATAGCGTTTACTTGGCCGACCATGACGTGACAGCCGAAATAACGCCAACAGAGCGTGCTGCCATGTTCCGGTTTTCTTTTGCCAAAACGGATAGTGCTTTTGTGGTGATCGATGCCTTCGATAAAGGAACGGAAGTGAAAATTATTCCCGAAAAGAATATGGTGGTGGGCTATTCTACCCGTTACAGTAGAGGAAAACTAAAAAATTTCAAAAATTATTTCGTTATCGTATTCGATAAACCTTTTAGCAATTATGCAACATGGGCCGACAGTGTAAAGCATCCTAACCAAATGCAAATACAAGCGGACCATTCGGGAGCTATCGTCGGGTTTTCCGTAAAGGGCAAAGCAGATAAAGTGCATGCCAAAGTGGCTTCATCTTTTATCAGTGCCGAACAGGCGGAAACGAACCTGAAGGAACTGGGAAATGATAGCTTTGATCAATTAACGCAAAAAGGACGTCAGATCTGGAACGAAAAATTGGGGCGCTTGCAGGTGGAGGGTGGCAGCATCGATCAACTGCGCACCTTTTATTCTTGCTTATACCGTACTTTGTTCTTTCCCAATAAACTGTATGAAATTGATGCTTCTGGAAAAATTGTTCATTACAGTCCTTATACCGGCGAAATCCTGCCCGGCTATATGTTCGCCGGAACGGGTTTTTGGGATACCTTCCGTGCACTTTACCCATTCCTAAACTTAATGTATCCAAGCATTAACAAGGAAATGCAAGAAGGTTTGATCAACGACTATAAAGAAGGTGGTTTCTTACCCGAATGGAGCAGTCCGGGTTTTGCCGATATCATGGTGGGTAATAATTCGGCTTCTGTAGTGGCTGATGCCTATATCAAGGGCTTAAGGGGCTATGATATCGAAAAGCTTTACGAAGCTTTGGTACATGGCGCCAATAATGAAGGGCCAATGACTGCCGTAGGCCGTAAGGGTGTTGCTTATTATAATAAACTTGGCTACGTTCCTTATAATGTGGGAATCAACGAGAACGCAGCCCGTACTTTGGAATATGCTTATGATGATTTTGCCATTTATCAATTGGCCAAAGCGCTTAAGCGACCAAAAAAAGAAATCGACTTATATGCTAAGCGAAGCCAAAACTTTAAAAACCTCTTTGATCCGGAAACGAAACTAATGCGGGGCAAAAATGAAGATGGAACCTTTCAAAGTCCTTTTAATCCTTTGAAATGGGGAGACGCTTTTACCGAAGGGAATAGCTGGCATTATTCCTGGAGTGTGTTTCATGATGTGCAGGGCCTGATCAACTTAATGGGCGGTAAGAACACATTTGTTACGATGCTGGATTCGGTGTTTAAGCAAGCACCTACATTTGATGACAGTTACTATGGCGGTGTAATCCATGAAATCCGTGAAATGCAAATTGCCAATATGGGGCAATATGCACATGGCAATCAACCCATCCAACATATGATTTACCTCTATAACTATGCTGGAGAGCCTTGGAAAACGCAATACTGGGTGAGAGAGGCCATGAATCGTTTATATTTTGCGACACCAGATGGTTATTGCGGCGATGAGGACAACGGCCAGACTTCCGCTTGGTACGTATTCTCTGCATTGGGCTTTTATCCGGTTTGCCCGGCTACGGATCAATACGTGTTGGGTGCTCCCTTATTTAAGAAGGTTACGTTAAAGCTGGAAAATGGCAAAAACTTTGAAATTGAAGCTCCTGCCAATTCTGTGGATAACCGCTATGTGAAAGGGATGAAAGTGAACGGTAAAGCATATGGAAACAACTGGATTAGCCATACACTGATTCAAGAAGGTGGTAAGATGCAAGTGGAAATGGATAAAGTACCAAATAAACAAAAAGGTACGGATGCTTCTGCATATCCTTATTCTTTTTCGGCTCAATAAATAAAGGAAAGGTCAGATAAAATAATATATGTCATTTAATCAATTAAAAACAGTAACGGTTGTGCTCTTTGCTTTGGCGAGTAGTACAACCTTTGCCCAGAAACGTTGGAATCAGATCGACACACACGACGCTACTTCAGTCGATACACTGAAAAAAAGAAATTATACACTCGTGTTTATTGATAAATCTCCTGATTTAAACCCTACGCTAAAACAACGGTTAATCGATGCTTTTTTTTCCGTTTACCCAAAAGAAGCAAAAAAGTACAATAAAAATACCATTAAAAAAGTCATTTTTGTGGTTGATCCGGAATATAAAGGTGTGGCCGCTACCGGAAATGGGATAGTGCGTTATAATCCCGAGTGGTTTAAGAAAAACCCGGGAGATATTGATGTGGTTACCCATGAGGTGATGCATTTAGTACAGGCCTACCCGAATGATGCCGGACCGGGCTGGATTACAGAAGGGATCGCCGATTATGTACGATTTACGATGGGCATCGATAATGCCGGAGCCAATTGGACCTTGCCTGATTATGCTGCTACCCAATCTTATGAAAATGCCTACCGGGTTACGGCGCGCTTTTTATATTGGATTGAGCAAAAAGTAAAAAAAGGTACGGTAAAAAAATTAGATAGGGCAATGCGGACAAAAACGTATACCGCTGATTTTTGGAAACAGACCACGGGGAAAAGCGTAGACGAACTTTGGCAGAATTATGCCCAAGATCCGGAGATCAGTTAATTTAAAGATGAATAGCATAAAATAGCCGGATTGTTCGCTGTTCTACAGGGAATAACGGCTATTTTTATTTGCTTCAGTAAATTGGTTACTAAAGATAGATAATGAAGATGAATTGGAAGAATATTTTGCTCCTGTGTTGTATCCCTGCAAGTGTGGCAGCACAGGAAAACAAATTAATAACCTATGTTAAACCATTAATCGGAACAGCGAAGATGGGCCATACTTTTCCTGGAGCCACCGTTCCTTTTGGGGCGGTACAGTTAAGCCCGGAAACCGATACCGTCGCCTACGCAGTGGACGGAAGATATAATGGGGAGGTATATAAATATTGTGCAGGTTATCAATATAGTGATCCTACAATTGTGGGATTTAGCCATACACATTTTAGCGGTACCGGGCATTCTGATCTTGGCGATTTTTTGATTATGCCCACAGTTGGCACCTTACAAATGAATCCTGGCACTGCCGATCATCCTGAGCAAGGATATCGTTCGGCTTTTAGCCACGATAATGAAGTAGCAGAAGCCAATTATTATCGCGTAAAATTGGATGAACAAGATATCCTGGCCGAACTGACAAGCAGTACCCGTGTGGGGTTCCACCGTTATACTTTCCCCCAGTCTGATCAGGTACATATTATTTTGGACCTGATGTCGGGGATTTATAACTATGAAGACAAGAATGTGTGGACTGTAGTGCGGGTAGTGAACGATACGTTGGTGACGGGTTACCGGCAAACCAATGGCTGGGCGCGTACGCGTACTGTTTATTTTGCCATGACCTTCTCTAAACCTTTTAAGTCTTACGGCACGCAAAACCAAGATAAAAAGCAGGTTTATCGTGGGTTTTGGGGGAAGTTTAACCAAGAGCATAACTTCCCTGATTTAGCCGGTAGGAAATTGCGGATGCATTTTGATTTTGATACAGAAGCGAAAGAACAGATCGAAATTAAGTTTGCCCTTAGCCCGGTCAGTATGCATAATGCATTAGAAAATATGCATACTGAAACACCCGATTGGAACTTTGAAGAGGTGAAACAGCAAGGACAGCAAGCTTGGGAAAACGAACTGGAAAAAATTAAGGTCGACATGCCGACGGATGAGGAAAAGATCAATTTTTATACCGCAATGTACCACGCGGCATTGATGCCGACGGTGTATATGGATAGCAATGGGGAATATAAAGGTTTAGATCAGGAGGTACATGTAGCAAAAGGGTTTACCAACTACACTTCCTTTTCTTTGTGGGATACCTTCCGTGCTTTTCATCCGTATTTAAACTTGATCAATCCAGACCGAAATGCAGATATGGTGGCGTCGATGTTGGCGCATTACGACCAAAGTGTATTGCATATGTTGCCGATCTGGTCGCATTATGCAAACGATAACTGGTGTATGAGCGGCTATCATAGCGTGTCGGTTGTAGCAGATGCCATCCTTAAAGGGGTATATAGAGGAGACGCGCAGGCCGCTCTCGAAGCCTGCATACAAACCGCTAACGCGCGGAATTACGAAGGGATTGGGGTTTATATCGATAAAGGATATATCCCGGCCGAGGCTTCGGGTACATCGGTATCCAATACGTTAGAATATGCTTTTGATGATTGGTGTATTGCCCAATTAGCCAAAAAATTGGGCCGAATGGATGTTTACGAAACCTTCATGAAAAGATCGGGTAATTGGAAAAATGTATATGATCCTCAAATTGGCTTTATGAGACCCCGTTTAAATGATGGTTCTTTCAAACGTGATTTCGATGTATTAAAGACGGATGGACAGGGATTCATCGAAGGAAATGCCTGGAATTTCAGCTTATATGTCCCACATGATCCCGAAGGAATGATGGAAAACATGGGAGGAAAGAAAAGGCTTTCACGCTATTTGGACTCCCTGTTTACGATGCATTTACCCGATGAGTTTTTTGCCCATACCGAAGATATTACCCGCGACGGGATTATCGGCAACTATGTACATGGTAATGAACCTTCGCACCATGTCGCTTATTTATACAATATCACTGGAGAACCTTGGAAAGCACAGGAGAAAATCCGTATGATTCTTAAAAACCAATATCACAATGGCGCTGATGGATTAGGAGGAAATGACGATTGCGGGCAAATGAGTGCTTGGTATATTTTTAGTTCTTTGGGCTTTTACCCGGTAGCACCTTCGGCCGATGAATATTGGATCGGAAGTCCTGCAGTGCATGCAGCCACCATTCGTCTTGGAAACGGTAAAACACTTCGGATTAACGCAATCAATCAGTCTGATCGAAACGTCTACGTTAAAAAAGTTTCCTTTAATGGGAAAGAAATAAAGAATTGGCGTCTTCGTTATGACGATATAATAAATGGCGGTGAGCTGGTATTTGAGATGACATCAAAACATTAGGTAACCAAAAATAAAAGACGCGCAACCAATAAAATCCGGGAATCTTTAGTCCCATTGGATTATTGGTTGCGCGGTTAAATCCCTTCATCTACCTCGATTTCCAAGCCCTTGTTGTTGTATTCCTCGAAATCGTCAATTATATCGCTAATCATAATCACCTCTTGGTTACTTAGTGCTGTTATTTCGGCATTATCGGCCAGCTCCGTTTCTTGTTTTGCTGGAATATAAACAAGATGTTGATTGCCTGCTTGGGCACGGGCTATCAATGCGTTAAAACCAGATGCCTCTAATTTTCTTAACAAAGCTATGTTTATCGGTACAGCCTTCATATGGCGGTTTTAATAAAAGTAACAACCTAATCAAGCAACATGTTTTTTACCTTTATTTGCGTATAATATAAAAATCGGATTGCTTTGCCTTTTTTTATGCGAGCACAAAAAAAAAAGTTTATTTTTTTTGTAAAAATTTTACAGAATATAAAAATAAGTTGTAATTTTAACAATTCAAAATGAGTAATTGAAACGTTTTTTCATGTGTGAATAGTCTAAGCACAAAAAGTACCCGTTGGTGGTTCTACGGGTACTTGTGCTGGACGTCTTTTGTTATTCTACCGTTACCGATTTAGCTAAATTCCTCGGTTGATCCACATTACATCCTCTCATTACCGCAATATGATAGGCTAGAAGCTGTAGCGGAATGGTTGCCAGTAAGGGGGTAAACATTTCTTCGTACCGAGGAATTTCGATAATGTAATCGGCTAATTGAGGTATAGTGGTGTCACCTGCTGTAATTACTGCAATAACAATACCTTTTCTCGCCTTAACTTCTTGAATATTACTAATAATTTTTTCATAAGAAGAATCTTGGGTAGCAATAAATACCACTGGCATCTGCTCGTCAATCAATGCTATCGGTCCATGTTTCATTTCTGCAGCAGGATATCCTTCTGCATGAATATACGAGATTTCCTTTAATTTAAGAGCGCCTTCCAAGGCAACCGGGAAGTTGACCCCCCTTCCCAAAAACAGACAATTGGAACTGTCTTTGATTTGCGTGGCGATTTGCTGTACGAGAAGGTCTGCCTCCAGACAATAATTGATCAGTTGTGGAGCTTCATCAAGTTTGGTCAGTAAATTAACTACTTTGACCTCAGGTAGCGTTCCTTTCAACCGGGCCAAATAAAGCGCTAATAGTGTCATAGCCGTCACTTGTGCTGTAAAGGCTTTTGTAGAGGCGACACCAATTTCAGGACCAGCATGGGTATATATTCCGGCATCGGATAATCGGGGAATGGAAGCGCCTACTACATTACAAATACCCAATACCGTCGCACCGGCTTCTTTTGCTAATTCAATGGCGGCAATGGTGTCTGCCGTTTCCCCGGATTGCGAGATGGCCATAACAATGTCCCCTTTTATAAGCACAGGGTTTCTATAGCGGAACTCCGAAGCATATTCTACTTCAACCGGTATTCGGCTATATTCTTCGATCAGGTATTCCCCCACTAGCCCGGCATGCCAAGATGTGCCACACGAAACGATGATGATACGTTTAGCATCGGCAAGCTGGTTGCGATATTCATGAAGCCCGCCCAGATTAACCAGTCCCTCCTGCAAGTTGATCCGACCTCGGAGGCAATTGGCAATCGACTTCGGCTGTTCATAAATTTCTTTTAACATAAAATGCGCATAACCGCCTTTTTCTAGCGCCTCCAGTTCCAGTTCGAGTTCCTGAATGTAAGGGGTTAACGCTATATTCGCCAAATCTCTAATTTCCATATGCTCGCGCTCCAGATATACCAGTACGTTATCTTCAGGATAATAAACCTGTTTGGTGTATTCAATGATTGGAGATGCGTCTGATGCGACAAAATATTCGCCATTACCCACACCGATTACCATCGGACTCCCTTTTCGTGCGGCAATCAATAAATTGGGTTCGTCTTGGCTGAGAACAGCTATGGCAAAAGCCCCGGTAACCTGTGTTAAGGCCAGCCTCACAGCTTCACGTAAATTTGGTTCGCCTTCGCATTGTATCTGTTCAATTAATCGGATTAACACTTCGGTATCGGTATCACTGACAAATTGATGGCCTTTATTGCTTAACATTTCTTTAAGTGCGGCGTAATTTTCAATAATTCCGTTGTGCACAATAGCCAGTTTCTGATTGCTTGATAAGTGGGGATGGGCGTTGCGGTCGCTTGGAGCTCCGTGTGTGGCCCAACGGGTATGTCCTACTCCCAAACTGGCAGATTGATCAATTGTTGGAAATGATGCCTCTTCGAGAGCTTTTACTTTTCCTGTTTTCTTATATATCCGAAGGGAATGGTTCAATAAGGCAACGCCTGCGCTATCGTAACCGCGGTATTCTAACCGTTTTAGTCCTTTAATAATGATTTCCCAGGCATTTCGATACCCGATATAACCTACAATTCCACACATATTGTAAAATGGTTTAAATTAAGTTCGTTCTTATTATGCGGCTAAAATAGATTATATATTGTACTTACGCAACCGATTGCGTAAGGCTTTTTTAAAGAATTCATTGCCTAGCGGGGTTTGAAAAATTGAGGTGATTGCGTAGGTATCATTAAGAAAAGTGAGAGAGGGGGGTATCAAAAACGAAAAAAGGAAGCTCCTGCCTCCTTTCTTCGTTTTTATTTATGTTAGATGGTTTGGTGGCTAATGTTATTTTCCCTTACCTTGAATCATCACTTTAACCGTTTTGAAAATGATGTTAAGGTCAGAAAAAAGACTGACATCTTGTAAATATTGCAAGTCTAATAACATGCGCTCGCACATTTCATCTACGTTTTGGGCATATCCAAAGTTTACCTGACCAATAGAGGTAATACCGGGTTTAACAGCTAATAATTTTTTATAGTTAGGCGCTTTAGCCGTAATCTGCTTAATAAAATGTGCACGCTCCGGACGCGGACCTACGATCGACATATCTCCCCGCAATACATTCCAGAACTGGGGTAGCTCATCTAAACGGGTTTTCCGCATCAATCTTCCCCATTTTGTTATTCTCGGATCTTCTTCCTGGGCCAACTGCGGTCCGTTTTTTTCCGCGTCTACACGCATACTGCGGAATTTGTAAATGGTAAAAGGTTTTTCGTTTTGGCCAACGCGTTCTTGCCTATAAAATACCGGACCTTTAGAAGTGAGTTTAGTTATTAAGGCAAGCATTAAAAAAATTGGCAAACCTATAATCATCACCGTCAAAGAAAAAAGAATGTCGAAACACCGTTTAAAAAGTCGGGTACTTACCTTAAGCGCTTCTCCTTTATTAATCAAGATTAAAGGAAAGTTGGTGTACGACATAAAGTTTCCTTCTACCAAACTGGAAAAAGTAGTGTTCAGCATCACACTTGGCACAATCATATGCTGTTCTCCTCCATTGGAGGAAGCTATCTTCTGTATTTGCGAATCTCTTAACATATCCTTTATTTAAATACATAAATGTATAGCCAAAGAATATGCCAAGCGTAAAAAAGGCCGTTAGGAGCGTAATTTTAAGGTTTTTTGCTTCTCGCTTATCGAAAAGCTGGGGAGATTATTCCACAAATAGGGTAATCACCCGTTGATAAGGTAAGTCTTTGACCAATAGGCCTTATGCATAGAGAAATTAACCTTCCAATTCTTTGGAAGCCTTTTATAATGAAGTCCTAATTTGTAGCCTAACCATTTGGCTAAATTCGTCGAAAAAGCTTTGGGCAGTGCCAGCCAATTATGTTTTAGCGCATATTTAAATTCCGATTTTACGTATTTGAGGCCTTCACTCTCTGCATGCCCAAAATGCGCAAAAATCCATGCGTTTTGCGCATGAAAAACGCCGATATCAAAATAGCGCTTGAATTCTTCGATTGGTGAGTAGTTATGTGAATGATACACCGCGGCTTCGGCAACATAGGCCAGTTTCCATCCGTTCAGCACAATATTTCCGGCAGCAATCACATCCTCTCCCAAAATCGTACCTGAAGGGAACCCCCCGCCTTCTTCAAAAGCAGTTCGGCGATAGGCAGCAAACGAATTGGAGCAGGAAACGGTTTTGATCCCATATTGTTTGCTGTTTGCTAAACTGCGCATTTGCGACTGGGCCGGATAGTTAAATAAGCGGGCATGTGCTTCTAAGGTTTTTGCATGTTGATGGGGGAGTTGACGGCCATACGCCACACCGACATCAGGATGATCAGTAAAAACCTGAACCAGCCGCTCAAGTGTTTTATTATCCGAAAGTATGGCGTCTTGCGTCAGGAAAATGTATAAATCGGCCCCTGGAAAGGTTTCAACGGCCATTTGCCGTGTACCGCCATGATCGAAATCTTTTTTATCAATCGTCAAAATCTGATAGTCTTGTAAGCCGGGGCATTGCAGCGTGCCATCTGTCGAACCAGAATCAATGATCACTTTTTGGTCTGGAACTAACGATTGCTGGTTTATAGCCGTTACTACTTTAGGCCAGAGTGTACCGGCGTTTAATGTGGGTATGTATAAAATCGTTTTCATAGGTATTAAAGCGGTTTAACAATAATCTTACCATAATCGGGATAACCGCTGATAATATCTTCGTCACCAATGAAAGCGGTGCCTTCTCCTTCAAATTTGATGGAATTATCGGATTTTCCTCCCTGATGCTCATTTTTTGATAGTTTCAATGCATTTGGATTTTTACTGACCACGGTACGCTGTACAGATCCACCGGGTAGTGCGATAAGTGTATTCTCCGTGATGCTCAGATTTTCAGAGCCCTCATCGTATATGCAGGCATTCAGCGCTTTAATTTCATTGGCAACAATCTGCACCTGTTGGGCATTTTTGCGGATAATCATGCCGTAAGATGCGGTGTTGAGGATGTGATTTTTTTTGATTTCTGCTTTTTTGAGATGAATCAATAATAGTGCCCCATTCTGGTCTTTGCTCTGTATTGTATTGTTAGAGAACGCGAAATAACCGCCGAAATTTAAATTTAAATTAGCATTTCGAAGCAGATTTCGATATAAAATCAGGCTATCAATCGCAATTTGGTTTGGCAAAAGAACAGTCCGCATTTCGTTATCATCAAGCCTCAACTTCCGGCCTTTGGTATGCGTCAATAGGGTAAGTGCATCAAATTTATTGTGAGCGAACTCCAATTGCTCAAATCCTCCGACAATTTCTATTTTCGCATCCGTTTCATTGTGTTCACTAGAAATGAGTCCGCACCTTTCTAAGTAAATTGCTGGACGATTGGAATGAAAAGAGCTGTTATGGTATAACCTAACCTTACTCACATTTACTAAGGTGGCTATACCCGAACCATCTACTGTAGACGTGTCGCGTACAAACCCATTTTGGGCGCTTCGATTATGTTCAATCAGGCAATTGATGGCTAAAGGTTGCGGCGTAATCTTATTATTGATATCAATCGCATCTGCAGCATTATTGCGAATTAGATTATAACGGATTACGTAGTTTTGTTCTGCCTTTGATTTTCCAAACCCAATTTGTATTCCGCTCATTCCATTATGTTCAATGCGGTTACGTTCGATATGAACATAGCCTGAAGCATGCATGAATATGCCGTTTTCGCCGTTATGATGGAGATGGTTCCGCTGTATATTGATCTTTTGGCAGGTAAGGAAGCGTATGGCCGTCCCCGATTGATAAGTTCTTGCAGATAATCTCGGGCTGCCATAACTATGGATAACCGATTGACTGATGGAAATATCCTGGCAATTGTAAAAGATCAAGCCAGGGAAAGCATGCAACTTTTTGGGGTTTCCGGCTAACGTTGAATTGGTGATCGTTATTCCTTTGCTATTATAGATATAAACGGCTTCATTTCGGGTTTCGGCATGAAAACTCAACCAAATATTTTCCAAATTTCTCCCAAAAAATAGGGGAGAAGAAGAATTTTGTCGGTACCGGCCGTAAAATTGGGTGTCTGCCGGAAGATGTTGTCGGATTAATCCGACACTTTTCAGTTTGGTATTCGATCGGAGAACAAGCGTCTTGATTTTGTAAATCCCGCTCGGGATAAGCAAGGTATCGTTGGTACTGCTTGTGGCATTTATTGCCTCCTGTATACTTTTAGTATCGTCAGCGATGCCGTCGCCAATAGCCCCATAGTCTTTAACGCTGACGGTATGCGCTGTTTTTGGTTTGTCTTTTTGCGCTTTGTTTTTCTTTTGAGTTGGCTGGCAACGCGTAAGCAATAAGCCTAAAATTAGAAAAATGATTAACGTTTGGATGTGGCTCATCTTTATTATTCTCGGATATCGCATGATCTGTTGGTCTTAAGTAAGTATCGTTTTCCATGTTTGTTTCGCAGTTTCCTCCCAGGAAAAATGTTTTATCCGGAGGTATCCAGCATCGATGTATTGCTGCCGTAGGCGTGGATAATGAAATAGCTGGGCAATGGCTTCTGCTATCTCATGCGTGCGATGTGGATTTACGCATAAGGCGGCCTGACCGGCAATTTCGGGTAAAGCACTCACATTAGACGTGATAACGGGCGTTCCCGATGCCATCGATTCCAAAAGGGGTAAGCCAAAGCCTTCCATTAAGGAAACATAAAGTGTCGCAATAGCACCTTTGTATAGTTTAGGTAATTCTTCTTCGGCAATATGTCCTAAAAATTTTACGCGATCTTTTAATTGGTAATTCGCAATTAAATCCGTTAGCAACTTGTCTTCGCGGCCACTTAAGGCTAATACCACCTCTCTTGGGATATCGGCTTTTGCAAAAGCCTCAATCATGACGGGGATATTTTTGTTTTTTCTCCTGTTGCCTATATATAGAAAGTAAGGCCTTTCCATAAAGTAGCGTTCTTCGTTCCGCCCAAACACAGGATCTATTCCATTATAGATTACCGTAATTTGTTGCTCTTTTAACCCTAGGTGTGTAATGAGCTCAGATTTGGTGTATTCTGAAACGGTGATAACCTGTTTTGCCTTTCGGGCTAAACGACCAATTATATGTTTGAAATAGAGGCGATGTGCCGTTGAATAATAATACAAATGCATTAAGTCATGGATAGTAATTACGAAAGGTGTTTTGGAATATAGGGGAGGCATAAAAGAAGGACTGTAAAAGCAATCGGCAGATGTCTGTTTGATTGCTTTTGCCAGCATTAGCGGCGATAAAGGGTTGCCGAGGTTCATCGGATGATCAATATAGGTAGCGTTAACCGACGGGGGCATCCTTAAGATGACTTCTTTGAATAATCTACCAATTCCCGTATCTCCAGCCCAGCGTTGATCAATTACTATTTCACTCATGCTATCGTGATTTTGGTATGTTTTAAATCGACATTGGCTATACTTCCCATTAAGAAGATCAAGCTCAGGTAGAGCACAATATCGTTGTCGTATCCAGAATAAAGGATCATCATGATCGCTATTAATGGCAAAAATGCTGCCAACCAAAATAAAGGGAGAGGCAATTTGGTTAAACAGAAGCGATAATAATAGATCAGAAACAGGGTATAGCTGAAAAAACCAATTAGGCCAAGCTCCAGGTAGCAAGATAAAAACGTGTTGTGTATATGGGGTTCGCCATGATAAAACGGTGCGTTTTCTTTCAAAAATTCGCCACCTCTCAAAAAGCCATTGCCCAAAGGCGATATTTCTTCGAAATGCCGGAAAAATGTTTTCCAATATGCCAGGCGCACACCCATGCCGTCGTTAGAGGCGGCGATGTGCTCTACCCGGATCAATTTCTTTGCAATATAAGGGAGTGTAGCCCCTAAAAACACCAATAACCCTATCCGTATCGGCGTCTTGGCAATGATCCATATCAAAAAGAAGACGCCTAAAATTAAAGCAACAACCGGTGTGCGCGACAAGGAAAGGTAACCCAAAGCAAATACAAAAATAATTCGCCATGAAGCCAGTTTTTGCGCGTAGCTCACCGGTAGAAGTATAAACAGGAAGCCTAGTAAGGCTAACCTTGCCCCAAACATATTCTTATCATCGAGTCCCCAAAAAAATAAACGGGCATTATAGAGTGTGCTGGCCTCATTGGAAGAGGCGACGCCCAACAGCAATTTAAAATGGAAGGCTTGGTGATAAACCAGCAACTGTAATAGGCAAAGAATAAGGATAATGAGCAGTGTTTTGTCTACCCAATGCATTAAAAGCGCGTTGTTTCGCCGATTTAGCCAGATAACCGCTGTATAAAGAAAGCATACATTAATACCTAATTTTAGCAAATTGGAGGCAATAAATGGACTTCCATTGTAGGTGCCAACAAAACTGATGCATGCGTATAGCGTAAAAACAAATAAAAAAACTGCCCATAGAGGGATAAGGCTGCTTTTTTCAGAAAAGATTGGTTGCCGATCGCTTAATTTGGACGATAGCAGGTCGAGTACACATAAAAAAGAAGTGCCCAAAAAAAAGAATGGATAAATTTTAAAGGGAAAAAAAATAGCAATCAAGCTCACGCAAAAGCTTAGCTCGGTGAGCGTTAAGCCAATCCAGGGAAGCGGCCGACTTAAATAAGTTGTTTTAAGAGATGCTGCGTTCATGCTTGTTGTTTTGTAATGCCTTATATACCGATACGTATGCTTTTATCATCCGTTCTTTGCTTAATATCTGTTCTACTGATTTTCTTGCCTGTTTTACAAGATCGTTGTATAATGTAAAGTCTAAGGCCATGGTACTGATTGCTTTGGCCAGTGAATCCGGATCCTGATCATCGCACCATAGACCATTATACCCGTCCTGAACTGTCTCTTTTAATCCACCTACTTTATTAGCAATTACCGGGACATGGTTGGCTAGGGCTTCGATGGCTACCATACCGAGGGGTTCCTGCCAAAGGGAGGGCACAACCAATACATCAATCATTGAATAAAACGTTGTCGGATCAGTATAGCCAATAAATGAAATCGCAGGATTCGTCACACTGGCCCGAAGCTTTTCTTCATACTGTTTTTCTCCGTTTCCTGCAATAATTAAATAGGCAGGTGTTGTGAGGGTATTAAATTGCTTAATTAGCCATTCAATCCCCTTTTTAGTAGCTAACGTGCCCAAATAGCCAACGCGTAATGCTTGTCCTGGTGTTCTCGGTTGAGGATGGGGAGTGTTTGGAATATTCCTGGAATTGTAAATTACATAGTGTTGTGCGTTGGAGAAATAGTGAAAATGGTTGAAGCGGTCCAAAATAAAATGACTTATTCCAACGACAGCATTAACCATGTTTGATTTTTTTTTATGCAGGCCTCTTAGTACCGAACAGCGAAAACATTGCTGTTCGCAGGAATTTCCGTTTTTAAACATATCGCTATTGGCGCATAATAAATAGAGGTCATGTAGAACCTGTACAAAAGGAATACCGCTGTGGTGAACAGCCTCCCATACCGCTACGCTCCATCCAACTAAGTTATGGCAGGATACGAGATCCGGCTTTTCTAAAAGCAATACCTGATCGACAACTTTACGCATCGCGGCATTGTACCGATCTTTTACATGCCATAAAAGTCGTAAAGGTTTTGCTGGCTTAACTTTAGCAAAAGGCCAGTAAACATTTTGTAGGGCTGTTCGATATACCTTAACTCCGTTAATTTCTTCCACCGATAATCGGCCTTCTGGCTTTAAACTTAATACCGCTACTTCATGGCCTGCATTGCGCATACCTTCTACCAATACCTGTAATGATATTTCAGCGCCACCTCGAATATAAGGATCGTATAATGCGTTAATATAAAGTATTTTCATGGTTTTGCTGGTGTCAAAAGTGTGGTGTATAGCCTGGCCAATTCCTGTCCAACTGCCTGTTTATTGTGTTTGTCGCCCACATAGGTATAAAGGTATTGTCCTTTTCTGTCGAATACATTGCTGTCTTTTTGTTTAAGTTGCAACGCTTCTTGCATTTTCTGCCGCAGTTTTACTTTATGGTCTTCCGTCGTTTGATAGTTGTAGCTCAATACATGATCGCGCATATCCTGCAGGTCGGTAATGGTGCCTATAGCCGGACATATCACCGTTTTTCCATAAGAAAACGCCAAGATAACGGTGCCCGAATTCAAACTACTTGCCAAATCATAAGGTAAAGCCAGCAAATCAGCTTGTTCAAAAAGAATAGGTAGCTCCTCGTTAGGTATAAACGTTAGCTTTAAGGTTATATTTTCTGCCGATTGTGCCAAGGCCTCCAAGGTTTGTTTATAGTGGGGAGGATAGGGTTTTCCCGCAATCGTCAAGTGGATCGATGAATGGAATTCCTTCACCAATTCGATTAGCAGTTCGATATTCTTATAAGGTTTTACGGTGCCTATAAATAGTAGTCTTAAATAACCTGGGTCTGCTTTTTTTATCGGAAGTTTGGGGCCGTATATGCCAATAAAATCGGGATGCGGTAGATAATGCACCTTCGCGCTTATGTGTTGATCTTGTTTCTCAAGGATTGCTTTGGATTCCCAGCTATGGATAATGATTAGGTCTGCCCAACGTATGAGTAATCGGGTCAGTATTCTACTGAAAATGCTCAGGCCTTTTTCATGCGACGCCCGGTTGTGCATGGTCCATATTAATTTTTTACGACCTAATTTAATGGCTGTCAATACGACTAATTTGCGGAAAAAGCTTGTACATGCTTTTATGAGGCTGCTGTCGTCTACATTTTCGAACCAGTTTAAATGAATGAGCTTAACGGACTTGAAATGACGATAAGAAGATAACAGGTTATCCAACGGATAAACCGTAAATTGTGCTTCTTTAAGGGCATTTACCAGAATGCCGATATAGCTGTTCTCCTCATTTTCCGGTGGATTAAAGACAATGTTCATAAGTATGTATGTTACTCAGCTTTTAGATTTATACTCTTTACCGCGGCAATTACGATATCTTTAATGGAAAGACCATACCTTTTTCTGTGTTTAAACCAGGTGATCCATTTTTTGACCAAGCTGGTGCGCATGGATAACATCATGGTATATCTTTTGCGTTTCTGCATGAGAATGTGCTGACGTTTTACGAGATATTGATACATCCATTGGTCTTCCTCATGCTTCGGCGGTGCTTTCAGGAACGTATTTAACCACTGTGCATAGCCTAAATTAGCTTCCATTTTTTGGAGGTCATTCCCGGTTGAGGTAATCGACAGACTATTGCTTCGGTATTCGAATACGGGGTTGTTCGTATGGGCAATCCCTTTTTCGCTGGAGGCAATAAATGCCGTGATATCGTCGGCCCCCCAAGCGAGGGGAAGGTTGTAGAACCCCCCTTGCTGCTTGAGTGATTCGGTATGATAAACATAGTCAGAAATGTAATTGGAGCGATATTGTTCCAGCCGATGCCAAATGCTATCGTAAACATGTTCAAAATTAGCCTGTGAAGGAGTCAGCATCACCACCTCTCCTTGCGCATTGATTATCTTACTCCGGCAATGGTAAACGGTAAGGTTGGGGTATGCCTGGATAAGCTCGATAAACGTTTGCAGGTAATCAAGAGCCAAACGATCATCATCGCCCATAATCAGGATGTATTCTCCCTTTGCTAAATGTAGGCATTTATTCCAGTTTTTGACCAGATCAACGGCGCCCACATTTTTTTCGTTGCGGTAATAATGTATGCGATTATCCGCATATTGTAGCACGATATCTTCTACAGGTTCCGGAGAGCAGTCGTTCAGCACAATTAGCTCGAAATCCGCAACACTTTGTTGGAGGATGCTTTGGATACATTCGGGTAAAAAGCGACTTTTATAGGCCGGTATACAGATGGAGAATTTAACCATATCTATTTATTCTGGAATCATACTAACAATTTTTAGTCCAATACATCTATTACGACGAAATTACGGCATGATTTTTAATAAAGGTAGAGGTAATCAACTTTAAAAGGCAAGCGCTGAAGCGGTATGCTAGATGACATCGAACAGTATAAAAGCAATCATCATGCGCAACTGTTTATAGGTAAAGCGCTATAAATTAAGATTATATATGAATAAAATAGTGGTGCTAGGCGCTTTTGATCGATACAATTACGGAGATCTCTTATTTCCGGTCATCATTGAACAGCAATTAAAAACATACCGTCCGGATCTGGATATTGCTTATTTCGGTATAGTGGAAAGCAATTTAAGTGAATGGGGCGGGAAACCTACGCAAGATATCACCGCTTTTTATGCCCAATGCGAATCGGGTGAAAAGCGGGTAAACGTCATCATTGCCGGCGGAGAAGCCGTAGCGGTAACCTGGCATAGTTTGCTGGTTGCTTTGAATAAAAAATACCACTTGATAAGAAGGTATCAGCATCATTTGGAGAAATTTGTCGATCTAAATCAACTGGGAAGAAAATTATTAAAAGGTAAAACAACTTTACCTTTTGTTATGAACAATAGTGATTTTAAAAATGTTGATCACGTTATTTTTAACTCCTTAGGGGGGTCGGAAATTCCCGAATCGACCTTTAAAAAGGTTAAAGACTTAAAAGCAAAACTTCAGCAGGTGGATTATTTTTCTGTGCGGGATCGGGCGACGCAGCAAAATTTGGCCAATCAACAGGTAACAACTCAATTATTTCCCGATTCGGCAGTCCTGATGTCTAAATTTTATCCCGTAGAGGTTCTGCGCGACCGATACGTATCGGAAGAAGTAAAAGCGTACGTGGCGCAGCAACAAGGAAATTACCTGTTTTTTCAGGTCAATAAAAATCACGCTAAACAAAATGAGGAGATCATCGCTGAACAATTAAACAAGATTTATCAGTACGACCAAACAGCCATATGTCTTTGCCCAATTGGTACGGCGTCTAACCATCACGATGATGAAGCGCTAAGACGGATACAGCCCCATCTGAAAGTAGATGGCCATCTTTTCGGGCAGGTTAGCATCTGGGACGTGATGTATCTTATCGCCTCTTCAAAATGCTATGTCGGAACCAGTTTACATGGCGCTATTACCGCAATGAGCTTTGCCGTACCCTATATTGGGCTACGGGTAAAGAAGCTGGATAGCTATTTGGCAACTTGGGGTGTGAAAGAATTGAATGGTGTTGTGCAATTGCCACAAATCTTTGAACGCTATAAACAAACTTTGGATATGAACGCTGCGGCTTTAGAAGATTCCAAACGGTTACAGATCCAAGAAATTGAAAAATCTTTCGAAAATATGCGGAAGCTGCTGATGCCAGAATAGTTCAACATTCAAAGCGCTGGGCAACTGGGTTTGTACCGTTTTAAAGAGAGAGAAGAAGAGAAACACTTCTTATAGATTCAACAATTTTCTCTAAGTTTGCAAATTCCTAGGAAAGCATGCTATGTAGGATTTCCTCATGTTCGCAAAGCATGGGTGTTTTTGAAATAGCGCTTTGCGGCATTAAAGTACTTTTCCATTTTAAGGAAAAGCAGTATTGGAAGTAAAATTATAGGGATGGAACAAGACAAAGAAAAAGTAAGGACTTCCGGCATTCTGCAAAGGCTACTGGTCATTTTTTTGACTTTTATATTTCTCCTTACCTCAGGGTCTCTTTTGCTGCGGTATTCCATTGCAAAAAAGCTCGCTATTTTAAGTGCCAAACTAAAGGCGCCACCGGAGACCGGCCAAATCAGTAATGTTTTGTTGGAATTGAACAGTGCGGAAAACGATTTTCAACAAGCAATCCTTTATGGTTATTCAGATAAGCTTGTTGAATATGAAGATAAACTTTTAGCTGTTTTTAATGATGTTGAAAAGATGCTTCAAGAATATGAAGCATCAGGAAATGCAATCCCTTTAAAAAAGGACCCCAACTTAAAAGAGTCGTTCGATGGCAAACTAGGGCTTTCCCTACAGGTTTTTAAATTAAAAAAAGGATTCGACTCGCTCTTAATGTATACCACAACAGATAAGCCGTATAGCACTACGCCGCGATCGCATGTTTTGCGGGGTAAGCCAAGGTCGATATCTGCTAATAGCCCCGATACCATTGTGAAGCAAATTGCTTTGGTCACCAAGAAGAAGGGTTTTTTTAAGCGATTGCAAGACTTGTTTAATCCGGAAGAAGATACCGTAAGAAATAAGCTGCTCGAAATGACAAGGGAAAATGCAAAGTTGGATTCCATCGCTAAGGTTTTGCAGCAAAAGAATGAAGAAGGACAGCGGAAATTACTAAAAAAGCTAAGTCAGGAACATAATCTATTAGCACAATCGCAACAACAGTTAATTTCTTCTAACCTGGCCCTAATAACACAAATTAGGGGAATAATCGATCAGATCAAGGAAAATTATTTAAAAATATGGGAACAAAGGCAAAGGGAAAATTTAGCTCAATACGAAGAAAGCGTTGACGATCTGGATCAGTTTACGTTAACGGCAATTATCATGGTGCTGGTATTCGTTGTTTTATTGATCATATATATACGTAAAGCAACGCGGGCAGAAGAACAATATCAGATAGAAAACGAAAGAGCAATTAGTTTGGCCGAGCAAAAGTCGGAATTGTTAGCTACAATGAGCCATGAAATTAGAAATCCTTTAACTACCATAGCCGGGTCTGTTTATTTGATGCAAAAAACGACACTTAATGAAGACCAGAAGAGCATGATCGACGCGATCAAAACGTCGTCCGACTTATTAAGAGAAACGGTAAATGACATCCTCGATATGACAAAAGTAGAAAACCAACAGATCGAGGTGTTAAATATTGTGGCTTTCACACCTTATCATGAGCTCCGTGAGACAGTGGAAGCGATGCAATTTATTGCCATCAGAAAAGGAATTTCTTTGTCCTTTTCTTTTTACGGACCCGAAGATGCAATGATTTACGGTGATCCGTTTCGGTTAAAACAAGTGGTGCTTAATCTGGTAGGGAATGCCGTAAAATTTACCGATCAGGGTAAGGTAGTAGTAGAGGCTATTTTATCTGAAGATCTGTTGGATGATACGAAAGAACTCCAAGTATCGGTTAAAGATACCGGTATCGGAATTGATCTGGAAAAGCAAGGTAAGCTATTTACCAAATATTACCAAGCAGATAAAAATCATGCGCGTGGTGGCTCAGGGCTGGGACTATACATCTGTCATCAACTGATTAAACTACAAAAAGGAAATATCAGCGTTCAAAGCGAAAAAGGAAAGGGTTCAGAATTTCGGTTTACTATTCCGTATAAATCATCAAACGTTTAATCATTTCCCTTGCTAACTAAACATCGAAAATTTCAGCGCTTTGTAATTTATGTATTTCCATTGCGGGAAATAAAATGAAAAAAAGTAGGTTTGCAATCTTTTAAAATTGGTTAATAGTAAACCTTAGTATGGGGGCTAGAATACGTGCAATTGCCTGTCATTTTCCGGAGAAAAAAATAACGAATGATGATCTCGGTCTTGAATTTCCCGATTATGACTTCTCTAAATTTGAATATAAAATCGGGATCAGTAGCCGCTATATTGCAGGTGAAAACGAAACAGCATTGGATCTTGCAGAAAAAGCCTGTAAGAAACTATTCGAGCGAACAAATAAAGAGGAAATCGACTATGTGCTCTATTGCTCTCAAAGTCCGGAATATCTCCTGCCTTCATCTGCCTGTATTTTACAAGACCGCTTGGGTTTGAATAAAACAGTTGGTGCTTTTGATTTCAATTTAGGCTGTTCTGGTTATACCTATGGACTAAGCATGGCCAAGGCATTCATCGATAGCGGACAGGCTGAGCATGTTTTACTGGTTACAGCCGATACGTATTCCAAATACATCAATGCAAAAGATCGTTCTAACAGAGCGATATTCGGTGATGCCGCAACGGCAACTGTTATTTCATCTGCCGAAGAAAATGCCATATACAAATTTAAGTTCGGTACGGATGGTAAGGGGTTCAATAAGCTAATTGTCAAGAACGGTGGAAGCCGGTTTCCGGTTAATCCCGTGGCCGAAGAACAGGTGTATGGAAGAGGAAATGTCTATACGGAAAATGATTTATATATGAATGGCCCGGAAATCTTTCGGTTTACCAGCACCGTTATTCCGCCATTTATTGAAGAAGTTATGCATGTTAATGGTATAGAAAAGGAAAATATCGGACAATTTATATTTCATCAAGCTAATGCGCATATGTTAAAAGTAATGCGCGAACGTTTGGGGATAGACGAAGCAAACTTTTATATTAATTTAAGAGATAGCGGCAATACCGTTTCTTCTACCATCCCGATAGCACTTAAACAGTTCAGCAATCAACAAATGTCCGCTGACGAACTATTTGTATTGGTTGCTGGTTTTGGCGTAGGCCTTTCTTGGTCTGCAGGTCTAATCAGGATCAATAAAGATTTATAAAAAGTTATAACCAGCCTTTCTTTTTAAACCAGAAATAGACGATAAGGGTGATCGCTACCATAAGCAACATCACCAATGGATAGCCCAAATGCCAACCTAATTCAGGCATATATTGAAAGTTCATGCCATAGATGCCTACGATGAACGTTAAGGGCATAAAAAAAACGGAAAATATAGTTAACACCCGCATAATTTCATTGGTACGGTGCGAAGCAATGGAAAAATATACAGATAAAAGTTGGGCAGTATTTTCCGACAAATTTTCGTAAATGCTTTGTATGCGGATATATAAATCGCGTAAATCACGGGTATAAACACTGCGGTTTTCTGGTGCGTCTATCTTGTCAATAATATCATGCGACAAAATTAAAAGTCGCTTGATTACATCAACTTTACGCTTTACATAATAAAGGCCCCTCAATACCGGCGCTTTCCGTTGTTTGAGAAATACTAATTCTTCGAAATAATCCAGAGATTTGCTCAACTTGATACTCGGTTCTTCGAAAGTTGCCAGGGAGGCACTAATCAGCCGGATTACTACACATAACGTATTTTCGCATCCTTTATTAGCTATCGCTTTCGCCTGTACGGTTTCGATCAGTGGCTGTGGTGTTCGATGTACGGTAATAATGAAGTCATTACAAAAAAATATAGCAATCTTGTTAGTTAATTCCTGTATCGTATCCGCTTCGGACATCGTTTCTTTAGTCAATACGCGAAAGATCAAGAAGGAATAATTCTTTATCATTTCATATTTTGGAAGATGATCCGACTGCATGCAATCTTTTATCGAGTTTTCGTGAAGATGAAAGCGCTTGGCGATCTCGTGGATTTCTTCCGTGCTAGGATCGGTTAAATCAATCCAATCAAAACCATGCTTTTCCTTCGAAGCGAATGTCTTTTTCATTTTATAGCTGTTAGCTTTCAGGTATCGGCTTTCGGATATCGGCCTTATTCCCGCTTTCATAGCCGATGGCTGACCGCTGACCTCCGATAGCTAAAATAGATAATGTCTATCTAGCAAACAAGTTTGGTGCCTAAATAAACTGTGGTGCGATATTTGCTCGAATGGAAAAATAACTAAAATTAATATAGCGTATGAATTTTAAAAAACTATTTTTCTGTTCATGTTTCAGCCTGATATGTGCTGTTTTTTCTACAACTGTATACGCGCAAAGCGCCAAGGTAACCTTGTCGCCAGAGTTACTTGTCCCTTTTGATAAACCATTTAATGTTGGTGTTGGCGGAATATTAGAGGCAGAATGGCCAGTGGAGCGTAAATTAGGATTAACCTTGGCAACAGGGGTCGAAACCTTGTTCCCAGAGCAGGACTGGATTGACAATTATACTTTTCTGCCTTTAAAAGGGGGAATTAAGTATTATGTTGATAGCCGGTTCTTCTTGTTGTTTAATTTGGGCGCAGCGATAGGATTTAATGATTACGGAAACGACTTTTTGGTGGGTGGCGGTGCCGGTTACCGTTTTACTGACCGTATCGACGGTGCTTTTCGCATTGAAGATGCAGGCTTTTCTTATCTGGCTTTAAAGGTTGGGTTTAGGCTTTAATTCGTTAAACGAAACAGGAAATAAAAGAGGGCGACCAGGGTTGTAGTACACTACAACTACAGGATTACCCTCTTTTATTTTTGCCAGATGATCGTAATCTTCTCGAATAGCTATTTCATGTTGGAGATTAGGCCGACCCTGACTCACCCCCCATTCACCCCCCATCCACTCCCTATTCACCCTATATCCACTGGTAGTTCACTAAAACAGCCCTTTTAGTGGCCTTTTAGTGAACTCTTAGTGAACTACTAGTGGGTAAATGCTGAGTGACTAGCACCTGAATATAGGGTGACTATACCGTGAAGGAAGCAGCAAGACGAGGGGATGAACCTTTATTTTTGGGAATGTAAGGAACTTTTATTAGGTTAGCTTCCTTTAATAACGACTATGCAATCTGTTCAACGTTTTTCCCGATTTATTGGTGTTTTGTTTATTTCCGTTAGTTATTCCTTAACTGCATTCGCGCAAAAAAATCCGGTAATTCCCGGCTGGTATGCTGATCCCGAAGGTATTAAATATGATAAAGCGTATTGGATTTTCCCCACGTTCTCTGCTCCTTACGAAGATCAGGTATTCATGGACGCCTTTTCGTCGAAAGACCTCAAGACTTGGGAAAAGCACGCTCGAATTATCGATACAGCGGCTGTAAAATGGGCAAAAAAGGCCATGTGGGCACCGGCGGTTTTGCAAAAGGGAAATAAATATTACCTGTTTTTTGGCGCTAACGATGTGCATGAAGGAGAAGTTGGGGGGATAGGTGTTGCCGTCGCAGATATGCCGGAAGGACCCTATCGGGATTTGATTGGAAAGCCTTTGATTAATGAAATAAAAAATGGAGCCCAACCCATCGACCAGTTTGTATTTAAAGATAAAGACGGAAGCTATTATATGTATTACGGAGGCTGGGGGCACTGTAATGTGGTGAAACTCAAAGCTGATTTTACCGGAATTGAGCCTCTGCCTGATGGAACGTTGTTTAAAGAAATAACGCCGGAAGGTTATGTGGAAGGGCCTTTTCTATTTATCAGAAATGGGAAATATTATTTTATGTGGTCGGAAGGCGGCTGGACAGGGCCAGATTACCGCGTGGCTTATGCCATTGCCGATTCGCCATTCGGTCCTTTTAAGCGCATAGGAACCGTATTACAACAAGATCCCCAAGTAGCAACCGGCGCCGGTCATCATTCGGTTATCCAAGGTAAAGGGAAAAATGATTGGTATATCGTGTACCATAGGCGGCCGCTGGGCGAAACAAATCCTCATCACCGCGTGGTTTGCATCGACCAATTACGCTTCGATAGCAACGGAATGATTTTGCCTGTTGTAATGACCAAGTAACGTACTTGGTAAGTAGAAGAAAACAGATTCCCGCAGTTAAAAACATATAAATAGCGTAATAGTTAATATGAGTAAGATATTGGTGTTAGGAGGTCAAGGACAGTTAGGACAGGCATTGGCCAGCGAATCCGCAGGTGACGGGCGGTTTGTTTTTTTAACCTCAGAAGAAGCGGATATTACTGATGAAGAACAGCTAAAACAAGTATTTGAAAAACACGAACCTACCTGCATCGTGAATTGCGCGGCTTATACCGCTGTTGATAAGGCTGAAGACGAGCCTTTGCTTGCCGCTAGGTTAAATGCAGATGCCTTATTAACAATAGCCGGTTTATGTAAAAGATATGGAGCGGACCTTGTTCATATTTCGACCGATTTTGTTTTTGAGGGTACACAAGCATATCCACTTGGAGAAGGAGATTTGACAAAACCCATTGGGGTTTATGGTAAGACAAAGCTGGCAGGAGAGGAAAATATTCAGAAGTTAGTCGAAAATTTTATCATCATTCGGACAAGCTGGCTATATTCTGAGTTTGGGCATAACTTTGCAAAAACGATGTTGCGTTTAGCAAAAGAAAGGGATTCTATAAAGGTTGTCGCCGATCAAGTAGGCACCCCAACATATGCCAGAGATTTGGCGAAAGGTATACTGCAAATTATCAATCAACCGGATAAAGTATATGGTGTTTTTCACTACAGTAATGAAGGCGTTGCTAGCTGGTACGATTTTGCCCATGAAATAGTTGATCTTTCGGGAAATGCTGTTCAGGTAGCACCCATTAAAAGTGAAGAATTTCCAACGAAAGCGCAGCGACCATCTTACTCTGTTTTGGATAAGTCAAAAATAAAAGCTGCTTATCGGCTTTCTATTCCGCATTGGCGCGACAGTTTAAAAGTCTGTTTGGAATACTTGAAACACCAGACATAATCAGTTTAGCGGGGCGTGAGGGATAATCTAAAGCATTAAAATACAGCACATGAAGTGGAAAGTGTTACAATCTGAATATCTAGTAAATGCCCCCTGGGCGGTATTACGAAAAGATAGGTGTGAGATGCCCAATGGGCATATCGTGCCCGAGTACTATGTGCTCGAATATCCGAATTGGGTTAATATTGTTGCCCTAACTAAAGAAAAAGAAGTGATTTTGGTTAAACAGTACCGTCATGGTGCGGATATCATCTCGTTAGAGATCCCCGGGGGTGTAATCGACGAAGGTGAAGATGCGCTAATGGCGGCAAAGCGGGAAATGTTAGAAGAAACTGGATATGTTTTTGAAGAGATGATTAAGCTGGCAGACCTATATCCAAATCCGGCGACAAGTACGAATATAACCACTACCTTTTTGGCCACCGGTGGCATAAAGATAAAGGAGCAGGAGCTGGATGATCAAGAAGAGATCGATGTAATCTTAGCGTCTGTTGATGAGGTGAAGCAATTGCTTAAAGAAAATAAAATCGCTCAGGCATTACATGTGGCCGCGCTTTTTTATGCGCTGGAAAAGTTGGGGTAGGTGCAAAATTTAAAGATGTGATAACTTATAACTATCACGAAATAATTATCTTTGCGCCATGGCTAGAGAGATATTGGAAAATAGACGCAAAGCGTTAAGAATTAACTTAAACGAACAAGCTTACGGTACTTTTGCAGAAATAGGAGCGGGCCAGGAAGTGGCCCGTAATTTTTTTACCGCGGGGGCCGCTTCAGGTACGATTGCCAAGGCGATGAGTGCTTACGACATGGCCTTCAGCGATGCTATTTATGGGGCAGAAGAAAACGGTCGGTATGTGAGCCGTTCGCGGGTCGAAAAAATGCTGGATCACGAATATGAATTATTAACGGATCGCTTGACCAGCAGCAAATACCTTAATCGTAAGTTTTTTGCCTTCGCCAATACGGTTACCACACTTAATTTTAGTAAAACAAACGATCCCCATGGTTGGATCGGCTTACGTTTTCAGTCGGAAGTAGGAGGTGATCCAAATAACATTATTTTTCATGTTCGCTTATTGGATAGCGATGCATCGCTGCAACAAAGTGTGCTTGGTATTCTGGGGGTGAATTTGGTTTTTGCGGCTTACTTCTATATTGGCGATGTACAGACGATGATTGAAAGTTTGGTTGACAATTTATCAACAGGATCTGTAGAGATTGACATGATTAAATTAAGTGGGCCCGCATTTAAGCATGTAAATGAACGTTTAGTCAATCTTTATTTGGTGGCTAAGGGCTTTTCCAGTGCTGCCATTTTTGATAAGGATGGCCAAGTGCAGCAAGCAAAAGATTTCCTATACAAGAAAGATGTGATTATCCTTCGGACGAAATACCGGCAGAAATCGAATCCAAATTTTGATCTTTTTAATTTGGCTGTTGAGCAATTTACGCACAATGTTGGCGTTAACAACTGTCATTTAGTGGTGATGATTGAGGTATTGATGTCGAATATGCTTGATGACCGACCGGAATTAAGTAATGAAGATTTGGAATATTTCGCCGCCCGTGCAGAAGAGCTCTGTGCTACGGGAAATCATATTATCGTATCTAACTTTAGTCGAAGCCATAAATTGGCGGAATTTCTTGCACAATTGAAACCCAGAAACGTTGGGATTTCAACCAATATCTCGAATCTTCGCAATATTTTTAACTCCAAAAATTATGGGGATTCTTACAGTGATGAACTGTTGATGTACGTAAGTGGTATGTTCAGCAAAAATGTGAAAGTTTATGCCTATCCCTATTTAGACAAAAAGAATAATACCATTATTACTACAGCTAACATGCCCGTCTCTCCAGAAGCCGAACCCTTATTTCGATTCCTAACCCAAAATCACTATATTATTGACGTCGAACATTACGACGAGCGTTTCGTGAAAACGGTTTAGTAGTGGCTGTTAGGCGTTAGCCTTAGGTGTTAGTCATTAGTGTTGATGCTTAAAACTAACACCTAAAGTTAACAGCTAATGGCTAGAAGCTTGCTGCCGCTTCTGCATATTCACTTATAGGAGGGCAAGAACAAACCAACGATCGATCGCCATAAGAGTCGTTCACCCGGCCTACTGCAGGCCAAAATTTATGATCTTTCACAAATGGAAGTGGGAATGCCGCATGTTGGCGGGTGTATGGCCTGTTCCAGTTGTCTTCGCTAATAACCGCTAAGGTATGAGGAGCATGCTTCAGGACATTGTCGTTCTGGCCGGCCTCGCCCGATTCCACCGCCCGAATTTCTTCACGGATGGCTAAGAGGGCATCGCAGAAACGATCTAACTCTGCTTTAGGCTCTGATTCGGTAGGTTCAACCATTAATGTTCCGGCCACCGGAAAAGAGACGGTCGGGGCATGGAAGCCATAGTCCATCAGCCGTTTTGCAATATCGCCTACTTCTACACCATAATTTTTGAATGCGCGGCAATCCAGGATCATTTCATGCGCACAACGTCCGTTTGTTCCGGCATATAAGATTTTATAAGTACTTTCTAAACGTGCCTTGATATAGTTGGCATTTAGAATAGCAAATTTCGTGGCATTGGTAAGTCCTTCACCACCCATCATCGCAATATAGGCATGCGAGATCAATAAGATGGAAGCAGAACCATAAGGCGCAGCGGCGACGGCAGAGATGGATTTCTGCTCATGGATGTCGACCACCGCATGGTCGGGAAGAAACGGCTTTAAGTGCTCGGCCACGCCGATTGGCCCCATGCCCGGGCCTCCACCTCCGTGAGGGATGCAGAAGGTTTTATGTAAGTTCAGGTGACAAACGTCAGCTCCAATAGTCGCCGGGCTGGTCAGGCCAACCTGGGCATTCATATTGGCGCCATCCATGTAAACCTGTCCTCCGTTGGCATGAATGATATCGCAAATGTCGATAATGGATTCTTCGAATACACCGTGAGTGGAAGGATAAGTAACCATCAAGCAGGCCAGTTTCTCGCGGTGCAATTGCGCCTTTTCTTTTAAATCGTCAACATCAATGTTTCCATACTCATCACAATTCACCACGACAATCTGCATACCGGCCATCGCAGCTGATGCCGGATTCGTGCCATGAGCCGATGAAGGAATTAATACCACATTGCGGTGACTGTCACCTCGGTCTTCATGATAGGCACGGATAACCATTAAGCCTGCATATTCTCCCTGGGCACCCGAATTGGGCTGGAAACTCATTTTGGCAAAGCCGGTAATGGCACATAGCCATTCGTTTAATTCATTAAGGATTTGCATATAACCACTTACCTGATCATTAGGTGCAAAAGGATGCAGCTTGCTAAATGCCTCCCAAGAAACGGGGACCATCTCTGTAGTGGCATTCAGTTTCATCGTACAAGATCCTAAAGGAATCATGGAATGACATAGCGAAAGATCCTTCGCTTCCAATGATTTGATATAGCGCAGCATCTCGTGTTCTGCATGATGCGAATTGAAAACCGGGTGAGTGAGGTATGCACTGGTTCTTTGCAGATCTTCGGGAATAATGCTGCTTATTTCATGGGTTAATGCGGCAAAATCAACATTTGCTAATGTTTTTGCTTTAACTTTGGCAAATACGCGTACAATTTCCTTAATGTCGTCGATTGTTGTTGTCTCATCGATAGAAATACCTACTTGTTGGCCTACATAGTGAAAATTAAGCTCATGATTCAAGGCTTCGGCATGCAAAGGGTTACAAAGATCGCCCAAATCAAAAGATAAGGTGTCAAAATAGGATGTGTTTTGCTGCTGATAGCCAAGTGAAGTAAGGGCTTTGGATAATAAAATGCTTAAGCCATGGATACGTTCAGCTATACGGCGGATTCCTTTAGGTCCATGGTAGACGGCATAAAAGCCCGCCATAATAGCCAATAATGCTTGGGCAGTACAAATATTTGAAGAAGCCTTATCTCTGCGGATATGTTGCTCGCGTGTCTGTAAGGCCATGCGTAAGGCATAGTTGCCTGCTGCATCGACAGTAACACCGATGATACGGCCCGGAATATTCCGTTTATATATTTCTTTGGTGGCAAAATAAGCAGCATGCGGTCCGCCAAATCCCATCGGAACACCAAATCGTTGCGATGAACCTACTACAATGTCGGCATCCCATTCACCTGGAGGGGTTAATATAGCTAAACTCATGAGGTCTGCAATGACGCAAATGGTAGCTTGTTCGGCATGTAACGTTTTAACGAAATTCCGGTAGTCGTACACTTTTCCGTCTCCGGCGGGATATTGTACTAAGGCGCCGAACACGGCATCATTCAACGCTAGCTGTTCGTGATTGCCAATTAAGAGCTCAATGCCATATGAGTTGGCACGGGTTTTCAGTACATCGAGGGTTTGGGGAAAAATATTTTCGGATACAAAGTATTGATTGGCATTTTTGTTTTTACGTATGCTATATTGCATAAACATGGCTTCTGCCGCTGCGGTGGCTTCGTCTAATAAAGATGCATTGGCAATTTCCATGCCCGTTAGGTCAATTATTGCCGTTTGAAAATTGAGTAAGGCTTGTAATCTCCCTTGTGCAATTTCTGCCTGATAAGGGGTGTATTGCGTGTACCATCCTGGATTTTCAAAGACATTCCTTAAAATTACTGTTGGTGTAATCACGTCATAGTAACCTTGTCCTATATACGATTTAAATAGTTTATTCCTCGAGGCAGCTTGTTTTACTTTACTCAGGTAAGCCGCTTCACTTAAGGCTGGTGGTAAGTTTAGCGGGCTGGCAAGGCGAATTTTAGCGGGAACGGTTTCCGCTATTAATTGATCGATGCTGGATACACCAATGGTTTTTAACATTTCAGGTAGGTCATCGGTATTGGGAGCAATATGACGTTCCTCAAATTTTTCTTGAAAATTTATGTCTAAGTTCATTCACGTATGAGTTATAAGATTGTAGTAATTTTAAGAGGGTTAACGAAATTAACCAAATTTGCTATGAGGGATGCAGCCTGTTTATGAGTTCATGTAAATCACCTTTATTGGGTGACAAAGATACAAAAATTGGAAGTAAATTTCTAGACCGATTTTTAAGCTGGCTGGAGATATGAGTTGTTTATGACGATCTGCTGCTTCTCCGATTACCGTGTTAGACGTCATTATGAGGCCACTTGTTTGCCAAACAAGTGGCCCGTATTTTGATTGGTTGGCTCTTTTATTGCTGGACCTGATAACGATACACTGCCCTTCCTATATTTCCGTTAACATCAATACCTTCTACCACTGCTTTATAGGTCCCCTGTCCATCTGCATTATTGAATTGGAAAGTAGCCTGTCCGTTTTGGTCGGTAATAACATCGGGATTCCAATAAATGGTTGTTCTTAAATCGATTCCGGGATTAGTAGCTGTATACTTAGGCAAATAAAAAGAGCGCTCTACCTGAAAACCCAAAGGGGTTATGGTCACTATATTTGATTTGGGTAATAGGTTCTCAAGTTCGGCCTTACTGATCCTCGTGCCCTCCGGTTTCTTTTTGGTATTGATGACCAGCACACCGTTACTTTGATAGGTTCTGTTAACAGTCCCCAAATCATCTTTGAGGAAAATTTCCACAGATTCTACTTCCGCCGGACTAACTGTGTTGATACCGTTTACATCGATAGCCATACCATTGAGGAAAACCTGTACAGGAGTGCGGTTCCCTTGATTATAATCCCGGGTGATATAAAAATTATTATCCATAAAAGTCAGTCCCATTGCTGCGGTTTGCAGGCAGTTAATCAAGAGGTTACATCCGGTAAATCGGGCGCCATCAATCAAATGATCTGGAATCGGACTTAACCCGGATAGGGCAGCATATTGAGTATGTCGTGGTTTGGGCGGCGCCTTCGCAGTAATTACCACTTCTTCCAGTAATCGTTCAGTACGATATTGTCTTGCACTATTGTTCAGATAAGGGGTTAAAGTGCTGTCAATATTCAATATCTCATCCGCGGTGGTAAAGCCGGGTGTAATGGCCGGATAAACATCGCCGTTTAAGGTAATTTTTAGATTTTTATAGTTCTGGTTATTGCGCGCACTGATCGTAACCTGAGCGGAATCTGTAAACTGTACATTGCTAAACTTAAAATTACCCTGATCGTCGGTTAGCGTTTCCATTTTTGTTTTGCTATTATCGACGGTAAGCTCCAATCGGCCATTAGGAACAGCGATGCCGTTGAGCAATCGCAGGGTACCCGAAATCTCGGCTCCCTGTTCAGGTAGTATGGAAATGCCAGGCACCTTATCGCGTATAATATCTTTGTAGTCAAAGCGTCGGTAACCTTGCGTAAGCATTAAAATATCCAGATGCGCTCGAGTCGTGTCGGAAGGATGGTTAAAATAATAATTAGGCTGCTCTATATACCCCTTAAGATCGGAGGTTAGTAATAAGCTGCTCAATATCGTTGTTGCAGCATCATCGTTAAAAGGCACTTTGGTTTCATCAATTACCGAAACGGAGAACGTGCCAAGTGCATTGGCACTGTCGGTCTTCGCGTGGAGCCGTAGATCTACTGCTTCTTTGGGTTTATATGTTTTTTTACTAGAGTTGAGCGTTAAGGATAATTCATTTGGTCGTTGAATAAAAACCAAACGTTCGCTTAATGGGATACCTGCCGGTGAAATTAGGGTGAATTGCACAATCCCTGAAGGAAATTTATCCTTGGGAACCATGGCGCTGATGCTACCATTATTTAAGGGTGTTTGGGCCGCATAATAAATTACGCCATCACTTTGTGCGACGAGGGAAAATACCTTGTTTCGATTTTGTTCCAAATACGATTCCTCGGTTTGAATTTTGACCGCAATATTGAGGCTATCTGAAGGATCGATAGCTAAGCTGGTACCGAATGGCCTTACAGGCGGCAAGGCATAGGTTTGTTGTGAGCCATTTGGCAGTGTAATACGAGCTTTGTATTGCATATCGGCCTTTGGGGTGAGGGCGAACTTTCCCATACCCAAATGTTCGCTTTTAACCGTTGCCACTTCCTGGCCATTTTGGTCGATGATAGTTCCTTTTATCGCTACCCCGTGGCCATCACCTGCCACCGCTTTAAAGGCAACGATACTCGGCAAATTCGCAATCAGGTAGCCTCCCTCAGGAAAAAACTGCACATCGGGAATCTGAAATGCCGATCTTAGTGCATAAGTGGTAGTTACTGTACGGTTATTGTCGAGGGTAATGGTCGTGCTCAGCACACCTTCTTTTAAAGCCTGCTGTTGTTCGTTAGTTAAGTTTAGCTGGATATTTCCGTTTTTGTCGGTGGAGGCCCTTCCTTGACTTAAGCTACTGGTATGGCGCTTAAGTTCCCAAGCAATGCGCTTGTCGGCCAAAGGCTTTCCTTCTTCATCCGTATAACGGATAGTTCCGGATACTGTTGGTGTCTTCGCATTGATATTCGATTTGAAATTGGCGTGGCTTTTAACCCGCTTGTTGAAAACATCTCCAAGTGTGATGTTTTTGTTGAAAAAATAATCCGGATCAAAATTCATCATATATTTAGTATATGCACGGACGCGGTAATTCCCCTGCTTATAAAGTAGAGGGTCCAATACGATTGTGCCTTTTCCCGTACCTTGTTTAATGGGAAGCATAATCGTTTTCATTAAGGAGTCCTGGCTATTCAATACTTCCACATAAGCTATTTTACTTAATTGAGAAAGCTGATGATGACTGGTTAAATAGGTTTTAAACCAAATGGTATCGCCCACCGCATAATAGGGCTTGTCGAAATGCAGATAAATCTTTTCATGAGGTTGTTGTGTAGCGAGGGTGTTGGTCTTCTGAACAATATCATTTAAGGTAATTGCTTTTTGGCGGGATTGACCAAAGGCCTGTATTATCGTAAAAAATAGGCAAAGGAAGATGAGAAGTGGTTTGTGTCTGTCTAACATAAACTGAAATCAAGCATTTAAAAAGGCTAAGTTATTGAATTATTCCTTTAAAAATAAGGGTTCAAAGCAAAAAGTGAATAGGGATGGTTAAAAAGTAAGAAGGCATATATTGGCTGTTTTCAGGTAAAACTTTATACCTTTGGTGCATCCAAACCTTTGCTCCATATGGCAATATGGAACAAAAAAGTGTAAAGATAACCATCAGTTTGAACGTATAACCACATAAAAAATGAGTAAGATCAATCGTAAGCAAGATGCGTTAGATTATCATGCTAAAGGACGACCTGGTAAAATAGCCGTAGTTCCGACTAAACCTACAAATTCACAAAGAGATTTATCATTAGCCTATTCACCGGGGGTTGCCGAGCCCTGTTTACAAATTGCGGCGAATAAGGAAGACGTTTATAAATATACGGCCAAGGGAAATCTAGTGGCTGTAATCAGTAACGGGACGGCGGTATTGGGATTAGGCGATATTGGCCCTGAGGGTGGGAAACCGGTGATGGAAGGAAAAGGGCTTTTATTTAAAATTTTTGCAGATATCGACGTATTTGATCTTGAACTCAATACTAAAAATGTGGATGAGTTTGTGAATACGGTAAAATTGTTGGAACCTACTTTTGGCGGAATCAATTTAGAAGATATTAAAGCTCCGGAGTGTTTTGAGATCGAGCGCCGATTGAAGGAAGAAATGGCTATACCTGTTATGCACGACGATCAGCATGGGACGGCAATTATTTCGGGTGCCGCACTCATTAATGCCTGTGAGCTGCAAAAGAAAAAAATTGATAAGGTAAAGATTGTTGTTAATGGCGCTGGAGCCGCTGCCATTTCCTGCTCAAGGATCTATATCTCGCTGGGGGCTAAACCCGAAAATATCGTTATGGTTGATCGTGCGGGAGTAATCAGAAAAGACCGTAAAAATCTAGACGCGCTAAAGGGTGAATTTGCTACAAGTCGTGATATCAATACATTAGAAGAAGCAATTAAGGATGCCGATGTATTTATCGGTCTTTCTGCTGCGGATGTGCTAAGCGCCGAAATGTTAAAGACCATGAGCAAAAATCCCATTGTCTTTGCTATGGCAAATCCCAATCCGGAGATTGCTTATGATGTGGCAGTAAATACGCGGAAAGATATCATCATGGCTACGGGAAGATCTGATTATCCTAACCAAGTTAACAATGTACTCGGTTTTCCCTATATTTTTAGGGGCGCATTGGATGTGCGTGCAACGACTATTAATGAAGAAATGAAGCTGGCGGCTGTTTATGCCATTGCTAAATTGGCTAAAGAACCTGTACCCGAAACCGTAAACCTTGCATATAATATTAACAATTTAAAGTTTGGTAAAGATTATATTATTCCAAAACCCACTGATCCACGTTTAATTACGGAGGTAGCTCCAGCGGTGGCAAAGGCTGCAATAGCGTCGGGCGTTTCCCGCTCGCAGATTGACGATTGGGAGGCTTATAAGGAGGAATTAAGAAAACGTTTAGGTTTGGACGACGCCTTAATGCGTAACCTGAGTGGAGCTGCGCGTCGATCTCCGAAACGAGTGGTGTTTGTGGAGGCCGATAATTATAAAATTCTGAAGGCTGCACAAATTGTAAAAGATGAGGGCATCGCTTATCCAATCTTGTTGGGCAAAAAGGCAAAAATCCAGGAAATCATTACCGGGCATGCTTTGGAACTACATGATGTTCAAATTATTGATCCGGCAGAAGAAGTGGATACCGATTTATTTAACCAATTTGTGGGATCGTTGTATAAAAAAAGGCAGCGTAGGGGAATGACCTTATTGGAGGCCAACAAATATATGTTGGATCGAAACTATTTCGGAGCCAGTATGGTTGAATTTGGTCTAGCGGATACGATGATTTCGGGAATGACGAAGAATTATGCAACAGCAATCCGCCCCGCTTTACAAGTCATCGGAACCAAACCCGGAAGTCGAATAGCCGGGATGTATATGATGTTAACAAAAAAAGGGCCTGTGTTTTTTGGCGATACCACGGTGAATAAGAACCCTACGGTAGAGGAGTTAGTTGATATTACGGTATTGTTACATGATGCAGTCAAGAAAATGAACATCCAGCCCCGTATCGCCTTGCTATCTTATTCTAATTTTGGTTCTAATGAAGGGGAAGTGCCAACAAAAATGAGAAACGCAGTTAAAATACTCCATGAACGCTATCCAAATCTTGTAGTTGATGGAGAGATGCAAGCCAATTTTGCCACCAATAGCCGTATGTTACGAGAAAATTTTCCGTTCAGTACCTTAGGAGAGGAAGAAGCGAATGTACTGGTTTTCCCTAATCTGGAATCGGGTAACATTGCCTATAAACTACTTCAGGAATTGGGCGAAGCAGAAGCTGTTGGCCCAATATTACTGGGATTGAATAAGCCCTTGCATGTGCTACAACTAGGTAGTTCGGTTAGGGAAATCGTCAATATGGTGACCATTGCCGTAGTTGATGTGCAATCGAAAGAAAAAGACGAAGTAAAAAAGGGCAGAAAGCGGTAAAGCGAGAAGTTTTCAGTAATAAGAAGTTATACGTTCTAAGTTTCAAGGCTAAGGGATCAGAAATCGGCGTAATGCGAAAAATACTCGGGTAGGTTCTGAATCGCAGCGCTAGCTAAGTTTTTGGTCGCTCGTGGGTATCATATTGAGGTATGAAGCATCTCGTCGATTCAGTTCAAAGAGGACAGAACGAATATAAAACGCAAACAAAGCTAATGCTTGATTGCTGACAGCTTAATAGATTCTTCACTGTGTTCTGAATGACAAGAATAGTACACTTAGGTGGACAATGGTTGTCATCCCGAGTACACGAGGGATCTAAGTTTGGAGTAATAAGCTCTAAAAGGCGGAAAGCGCTAAAGCATAAAGCTAACACAGCATCTAACAGCTAATAGCTAAATAACATGTACGAATATTTCAACGGTAAATTAGTCTACAAATGCCCCACTTACGTCGTGTTGGATGTGAATGGTATTGGTTATCATATTCATATTTCCCTGCATACCTATGGGCAGATAAAAGATAAGGAACAATGTAAATTGTTTATCAGTTTTCAGGTCAAGGAAGATGCACATACCTTATATGGTTTTGCAGAAGAAGGAGAAAGAAAGCTGTTTAATCAGCTCTTGTCGGTATCCGGTATCGGTGCCAGCACAGGACGAATGATGCTTTCTTCGCTTAGTCCGCCCGAAATACAGGCGGCAATTGTTCAGGGTAATGTGAAACAAATTCAACAAATTAAAGGTATCGGGCCTAAATCTGCCCAACGTATTATTCTGGAATTGCAGGATAAACTCAAAAAAGACGGAACAAATAGTCTTATTTCGGCTCCCCAACAACAAAATGATTACGAAGAGGCATTAACCGCTTTGGTCATGTTGGGCTTCAATAGGGCACAAGTCGAAAAGGTGTTAAAGGAAAGCATCGGAAGTAATGATCAGTTAACGGTTGAGGAATTAATAAAAGGTGCTTTAAAGAGATTATAAAAACTATCCACGTCATAATTGGAAAATCGAAATAATAAGTGCATTGCCGCTTCATTTTCGGCCACTATGGACGGATTTTCAGTTCTGTCTATTTTTTTAATGAGAAAAGCGCGAATAGTCGCTTCATAATATTTAAGGTCGAATTGTTTGGCTATTAAAATAAGTTGCCTACTTATATTCAAAAACTCCTGGCGCGAGTGGCCATGCAATCCTAAGTCTAAGAGACCTAATTGCATCCGTGTGAGCATGTTCAAATGATTTAAAGCTACGGCTTTTTCTTTTTGCTGTATAGCCTGGGTCAAATTCCCGAGAAAGAGTTGCCTTTCTGCTAATGCGAGATGTAAGTAGGCTTTGAAAGCAACGGGAGTACGTGGATTACTACCTATAACATATTGATTGAGAACATGGAGATAACGGTTAATTAAATACTTGTCATTTTTTATTTTTAGTAACATGTACCCTAATATATAAATCAATGGTTTATGAGTAAGGTTCATATTCCTTTCCGGATAAGTGTAGAACAGGGTAATTTCCTGCAGGGCGTCTTCTCTCAATGTATGGAAACGATGGTAATGATGGAGGTTTTCTACTAAAGAAAGTGGGTTAATGGAGAATTCGGCAAAGTGTTCATATGGAATTGACTGGAGCTCTTCTATATGTTTATGCATCGCTTCGTCCTGAAGGTCGATTAACTCGAAAAATCCCAAGATGGTGTGGAGCAGCACTTTCTGCCGGTTGGAGAGCCGGTATTTCAATAATGTTTTTAAGGCAGCCTGAAACTCTTTATCCAATGTAAAATGGTCGAATGCGATATCAATTAATGCCGTGTTCCGTATGGAATGATTAAGCTGCTGTGCTACAGTTGGATGAAGAACTGTAGCTTGCTCCAATTGGCTGCAAGAGAAAAGAACAAGATCAGCCTGATGTTCTTCTACGAAATCCAAGGCTTGCAGATCATTGAAAAAACTTAAATCCCCGTTTTCCAGGGCAAAAACGATAAGCCATTTGAGTACGGCTAGCTTAACCTGTTCAGGATAGCTGCTGTGATTGAGCCAATGGATTAGGGCCTGGTCGATATGGTGATGTTCGTATTTTTCCAGTCTTTCCTGGGCAATAAAATAAGCGGCATATATAATTGATTGAAATCGTATCTGATAAGACGCGCGCGTACCCAGATCTTTCTGAAATTCACGGATAATCCCGGTATGCAAGAGCTCGTAGTAAATATTATTATGCTCCTTGATAATAGCATACGCTTCCTTTTTGTTTAAATACGCGATATTTCCATCGAAGCGTAGGAGTGAGATCATTTCGTTCAACATCATTTGCTTCTCGGCAGCTAATGCTCCCTTTAAAATGCTCTTGTTTATGTGTAAGGAAATGATGGCATATTCGTGGGTTGGATTAAGTCCTTGAATGGGGCCGTTGCCTGTCAGTTGATGGTAATATTGAAAATGCAATGGTAAGCTGATCAAGTGAAAATATTTTTCAGGTAGATGATGTTTTTGCAGTGAATGGTTATTGTTTATTTTATTGATTAAGGTTTGTATTTCGTAGGTGTTGAATGGAGGCAGGTTCGTGGAATCCTGTGCTGCGTCGATAAAGTTTGTAAACCAAAGTTTTTTTGTTTTTTGCTGGTTCTCCGTTAAGTATCCATACTTCTGCCAAGTGGAAGGGCGCATGGTTATAATTATTTTCATCCAAGGGTACATGGACAGGTACGACACCATGTCGATCAATTGCCGAAATAAGATATCAAATAAGCGGTTGTTAATGAGATTATTGTTGAAGTCGTCTATAATCAGATAAAAATTCCCGGGTGCGTGCTGTTGATGCTGCTTGATAAAATCTTCAAAGTACTGATGTTTTGGGAAGTTAAGCAGATGAGCCAGCCATTTATTGCTGTGAAAGCCAAAGCCGGCAGCAAAAAATAGAGACGAGCTGTTTACATGCAGGAAAATATGGTTGGTTTCTTGTGCATGCGTTTCTGTGAGATATTTATCTACCCAATGCGTTATGCCAATTGTTTTTCCGCTGCCCGACGGAGCGCTGATAACACAGGCCGTGCTTTCGCTATTCAGAAAGTTTTCAATATGATCATTGATTGCTTTTCTTTCGATGGTAAAGGGATAAGAAAGGCCGCATTTTCGTTTGTTGGTATGTATGGTAAAACGGGTAATATGATGTGCCGCTAGCGCAATTTCGTTCCAGCTGATGTATTGCTTTTCTTTTCTCTTCTGGGATTCCGTATGTTGGATAAAATTTGCCCAGCTCTTGTACCCGCAATAATCCGATAATGCATTTAAGGTAAAAGTCGAAGGTGCATAACGCGCTTGAGCAAAGCCATAAATTCTTTTGATGGTAGTCTGACTAATGGTTTTATGCGTTTTGTTTGAAATATCAAGTGCTAGCCTATAGCAATCGGCTGCAATTATATGATCAATTCGAGCGACTTCCAGTACTTTGCTTTTTAATTCTTGTATATAAGGTTGTAAAAATATCTTCATGCTTAAGCCTTTGGTTAATTTTAAATAATATTATAAATATTATTAATGTGCTTGGTTTAACATTATGATGTGTATAAAGATATGAGTTAAATGTGTTAAGCCAAAAATTAAATAATAACCAGTTTAAGCCGGAAGTCGATCTCCTCGTATGTTTCGACTGATTAAAAAAAATAACTCGGTATTTAAGGTTTTTAGTGTTTTTTGTTGTTTAAAATGTTGATTTATAACATTTTAAATTCGTGTTAACCGAGTGTAAGGACTACTTTCCCTATCAGAAAAAAGTAACGCATCGGACGAAAACGTTAAAAAATTGTGAACAAACAGGTTGGTGGTTGTTAAAAACTGAACAAACTGAACAGTTTTTTTTGATTCTGAACATGCTGAACGAATCAGTTTTGAATGAACATTATGAACAGCTAATTCTCCCTTATTATAAAATACATTTGTGATGGAGAGTCATTTGATAAAGGGAGCCTATGTGCCAACGCCAAGTCTTGTTGATGCTCCTAAGTGAAACTGATCATAAAATATAAACGAATAGTACTCTAATTTATTGTCGTTGCAATTGCCAATTTTTAAGGTAAACTTTTTAAGCATGGGTTGCCTTAGTTCTCCAAATAAATTGGTGAAAGCTCCCAAGCGAAATTTAGGACCGTAGGATCCATATATCGCTGGGAAAAAGCGCCGCTAAAGCTAGGATACTGATCTGAAATCATACATCATACTTAATAGCTGTTCTATGAAAACAACTTTTACTGTAGAAAATCTTTTATCCCGCTTTCTATTTACCGTTTTGACCTTGTTTGCGGTTGTCTCTGGTACAATACAGAAAGGATATGCGCAAGAAAGGGTGTACGCCAATGAGGTGACCTATTCGAGTCCGAATGTACCAGGCAGCCTATCGGAAAATTTAGGCCCTGAATCAGGTTATACCAAACGGACGGTGGAAGACCCCGGCAATGCTTTGTTGGACGATGATTCGTATGCTAGGTTGCAGGCAAGTCCCGGTCTAATTCTTGGGTTAGGAGCGTATCAAGGCGTACTGGAACTCAAGTTTGCGACACCATTGGCAGCGAATCAATGGTCGTATGTCCGTATCGGGGCAGACGGTAATTTGTTTGATGCACTGTTAGGAGGTAGTTTAGGCGAAGCTTTAGGCCAAGCCTTGGGTGCTGTGCTGATTGGAAATCAAGAGATTACTATTGATGCGTTGAATGGTTCGACAAGTGTTCTGGCCCGAAGCAGTACGGAGGGGTTTGACACTGATCGCGTTCGCTTGGTTGTCGATGGGGCAGGAAACTATTACATCGCGATTAAACCTGATGCCGTTTATGATCGCCTCAGAATAACGAACAGTACCGGATCCTTGGTCGGACTAGGTACAGAATACAGTCTGGATGTATATAACGCCTTTTATTATGAGGATAATACCGATTGCCTGCAGGCGCGGTTCACTTCATTCGATGGTGAAGGATTGTCGCTTTCTTTGCTAGAAGGTGGTGCCGGTGCAGCGGATTTAGGCAATGCGGTGGATGATGAAGATACTACCTATTCACAGATCAGTGCGGGGACCCTTAGCCTTGGGGTCGGGAATTCCATTTACCAAACTATTTATTACGACAATTTATCTGAACCGCAGGATTACCTGAAACTCAAATTGGGTATAGGAAATGGAGCCGTTCTCAATGCTGAATTAATTGGTAATATCGAAATTAAAGCTTTTGCAGGTGATGAGGAAGTTTACGTCAAGCGGCTTAGTGGAGGGCTGATTAATGGTATTGACGTTTTGGGATTACTACAAGATGGTCAACCAGCTACGGTGTACTTAGGCCCAGGCGTTGCATTTGATCGGGTAACGATCGGCTATAATGCGTTAGTCGACCTGAATTTAGGTGACGCACCCATTTATCTATATGATATTAAGCGGTATGGACCGAATTGCCCCGATCCGAATCCACCAACGGTTACGGCAACTCCTCCAATGCTCCTCCAAAAGGACTGTGCAAGCAGCATTATCTCTTTTGATCATGCAGATTTTCCTTTTAACGCAGTAGACGGTAATAATGATACTTATACCACATTGGAAGCGAGTTCAGGAGTAGCTGCTGGTCTCGGCGACTCTTATGATGGACATATTGAATTGGGTTTCGCAACACCTATTCCGGCAGATACCACGGTCTATGTGCGCATCGATTTCGATGAAGAGCAGCTCGGCAGCCTAATGGCGGGCAGCGTGGGTGAACTCCTGGGAGATGTTGTAGATAATGTCCTGTTTGGAAGTCATTATTTTACTGTGGAAGCCAAAAACGGGGAAGATGTGGTTTTCCGTCGGTCAAGTAATAATGGCTTTAATGAAATAAATGGAATAGGTGATGGCCTGGTTCGGGTTGTACAAGATAAAAATGGACATTATTATATTGCTTTAACATCGGAAGCGGGTTTTAGCAGCATCCGGGTAACCGAGCATCTTTCGTCTTTAGTTGGACTGGGCACCATTGAACATATGAATGTATACCACGCTTGTTATTCAACGGGTGCCGATCCTTGTGAACAGACTTTCGCTACGTTCGCCGAGTCGGCAGGATTAAGTCTCGATGTATTGGACGTTGGTGGCGGAGCTGGTGTACGCGATGCATATTTAGCTATTGATGGTGAAGGAACGACGGCAGTTGAGGACGATAATACCTATTCTACTGTTTCCATTGGTGCGGCAGGTATTGGCGCAAATGCGTTCCAGTTTGTTGATTTCCATACCTTATCGTCTCCTGCTGATTATTTTAAGGTCAAAATAGGTATCGATAACGGCAGTGCTTTAAATGCAAAATTGCTAAGTAATATCGAAATACGGGCTTATAATGGGGACAGTGTCGTCTATCGGCAACAACTGCAAAACGGTCTGGTGGCTGGTTTAGATATCTTAGGCCTATTGAGTACGGATAATGTCGTGACGATTCCGATTGGTCCGGGAGTTCCTTTTGATCGGGTTGCCATAGGTGTAAGTGCGCTGGTTGACGGAAACTTGTTTAGCTCACCACTTCGGGTGTACAGTATCAAGCGTTTCGGCGCATCCTGTCCTGATCCGAATCCACTTCCAGAGAATCCGGAAACGGAATCACCTTTCACTACGCCTAGTTGTGGTGTCACACTCGGTGCCTTCGAACATGTCAACTTCGCCTATAATGCCATAGACGGTGATCATGATTCTTATGCTACCTTGGCAGCTGGTTCCGGTCTAGCACTGGGCATCGGTGGATACGACGGATACATCGAAATGGCTTATGATGCACCTGTTCCAGCATTGGAAACGTCTTATATCCGGATCGACATGGCGGATGAGGGAATGCTCGATGCATTAGTGGGCGGTAGCTTGGGCGAATTCATTGCGGATGTGGGCGATCTCTTGCTATTTGGCAATCACTATTTTGATATCTCTGTTCGTGATGCTAACGGTGATGAGATTTTTGAGGACTCCAGTCTTGCTGGCTTTGAAAATAATAATGTTCGCATCGTTAAAGATAAATTCGGCCGTTTCTATATCGCCTTTACGGCAGCAGAACCGTATCAGTCAGTACGAATTACCTTGCATAATACAGCTGCGGCGGGATTGGAAGCGGTGACGACAATGAATGTATATGGCATGTGTCGTGAAACGGAATTTAATCCTTGCGAACAGGCTACCTTTACCTCCTTCGACGGTACGGGCTTAAGTGCTAGTCTCTTTGAAGGAACAAATCCCACTGGTGTAATCAACCCACAATATGTTATCGATGATAATAATTCCAATTATGCGGAATTTTCCTTGGGAACAGCTGCAGTGGGGGCGACTATATACCAGGATATTTACTTCAAAGCAAAATCTTCAGAGACAGATAAGGTAAAATTGCGTTTGCAAACACCGGGTACACTGGCTAATGTTGATGTATTGGGTGCGTATAAAGTGTACCTCTTTAATGGTGATGAACAGGTATACGAAGCAACTTTACAAGATGGTTTGGTCAATGATCTGGATTTGCTGGGCTTGTTCAATTCTGGTGGTGTGGTAGGAATTGAGTTTGAACCAGGTGTAGTCTATGATCGGGTTCGGTTTGAAGTGGGCTCCGTGGTCGCCGCCAATATACTTGGCCCACCAGTCCGTTTGTATAATGTATATCGGATTTCTGAAGCATGTCCCGATCCTGAATTTGAACAATCGCCATTTGAAGTTTGTGCCGATACTATCGTGGGTACTGCCGAATATGTGGATGATATCCAAAACCTAGTGGATGGCAATCATAATAGCTATGCAACTATTCGGTCTGATGCAGGGTTAATCGCCGGTATTTCGGCCTACTCAGGTCATGTTGAACTTGGCTTCGACGCCGTTGTGCCGGCGGGAACAACATCTTACGTCCGCATTGGTTATGATAATCAGGTACTTGATGCTTTAGTGGGAGGATCGCTAGGCACACTACTGGGTGATATCGTTGAAACAGGTCTCTTGGGCCGACATTATTTCAACGTCATCGTTCGGAATGGAGAAAATACCGTTGTGGAAGGCCGTAGCGAAGATGGCTTTGATGATGCTAATGGCCAAATCCGGATCATACAGGATACGGAAGGACGGTATTACTTGGCCATCACTCCGGATGCTGACTATCAGTCTATCCGTTTGGAAGATCATACAACGGCCTTACTGGGCTTGACTTCCTCCGAAGGACATTTGGATGTGTACAGCGTATGTCATACGCCAATAGCAGAAGATTGCCCAACGGCATTTTCCACTTCTTTTGATGGTTCGGGTTTGACCGCCGAGGTTTTAGGTACGGCTGACGTAGGCGTACAGAACGCATTCTGGGCAATTGATCAAAATACATCAAATTACTCTACTCTTAGTTTGGGAAATGCAGCAATAGGTGCAACCATTCAACAGAATATCCAGTTTGATAAGACGGTCGAAGCGAATACACCTATCCGTATCAGGCTGGCCGTAGGCGATGGAACAGCGCTAAGTGCAAATTTGCTGAGCACTTTGCAAGTCATCGGCTATGTAGATGGAGAAGAAGTATTTGTAGAAGATTTTGATCAGGCTTTCTTGGAAGCAAACCTGTTTGATCTCCTCAATAACGGCGATCCGGCTGATCTTACCCTTGGTCACGACCAAGCGATTGATGAAATTGCAATACGTTTAAGCGCTTTGGCTGGTTTAGGAATTGCTCCCAATGTGCGTTTATATAGTGCTATTCCAGATTGTAATGCTACACCGCAATTCGTGGCTTGGAAGAGCTTCTTAGTGAATGATGATGCAGCGGTTACTTCGGTAAGTGGTGGAGAAGAAGTTACCTATACGATCCACGTACGGAATACCGGGGGGATCCCGATGACAGATTTCCAAGTGGTGGATACGATTCCTGCACATACCACTTATGTGGAAAATTCAGGGGGTACATTGGCTGGGCAGGTACTAACTTTCGATGAAATTAATATACCGGCAGCAGCGGATACGACTGTAAGCTTTAAAGTAAAGGTCGATAGTAACTTGACTAACGTAGACAGCATCTTTAATGTGGCTGTTGTTCGTCAGGAAGATGGAACTATCGAACAACCAACATTGCCACCTTTACCGGATGATCCAAATAATCCAGATGAAGACAGTGATGGTCCAGGCACAATAATTCCGGTGGATCAAGTGGCGGATTTGGTGTCATGGAAAGCTTACGAAGTAGATGGGGATGCTACGATCGATTCGGTGAGTGGAGGTGAAACAATTGACTATAGTATTTATGTACGGAATATAGGCAATCAGGATCTGACTAACGTGATTATTTCAGATGCTTTGCCAAATGGTACAACGTATGTATCCGGTGGAACTGAAGCAGATGGTGTGGTTTCATTTACTATTCCATCTCTGGCTGTTGGACAAACTTCGGACGCTCAGGTATTCACGGTCAAGGTGAATGATAGCCTGGAAGGTATCACGGTTATTCGCAACGTGGCACTCGCCCAAAGTGACGAAATTACAAACCCGGAAGAAAGTTATCCACCTATAGATAATCAAAATCCAAGCGATCCGGATACAACGGGTAATACCGGTACGGATATAGGTGTAATACCTTCTCAAGAAGTTGACCATGAAGCTAGCACTTTGGAAGTGACCAAGGATAATGCAGTGGCCAACGGCGTGGACTACAACGAAGTAACAGCGACAGTGGTCGACACAACCGGTACACCGGTTGCCAACAGGGA
>Ga0164243_10000270_pt1 | contig 109512 bp, 105 predicted proteins | sample OricompcompostOP_FD_108781 | JGI IMG/M metagenome (GOLD analysis project Ga0164243, IMG submission 108781) | Organic Plus compost microbial communities from Emeryville, California, USA - Original compost - Organic plus compost (OP) | ecosystem: Engineered > Solid waste > Mixed feedstock >...
CTATACCATGGTGGGCCTGCCCGAAGGGCCGATCACCAATCCGGGGCGCGAATCGATCGCGGCGGTGCTCAATCCCGCGCAGACCAGCGCGCTCTATATGGTGGCGGACGGCAGGGGCGGACATGTCTTTGCCGACACGTTGGAAGAGCATAACGCCAATGTCGCCAAATGGTTCGCCATCCGTCGCGAGCGGGGCGAGATGTAGGCCTTGGCCGAGGGGAACGACAAGGCAGCGCCGCTGCTCGTCACTGCCGAGCTTCCGCCCGATGTGCTGGCCTGGGCCGATGGCCTGCGCCGCCGCCACTACCCGCCCGAACGCAACCGGCTGCGCGCGCACGTCACCCTGTTCCATGCGCTGCCGCCGTCTGCCGAAGCGGAAGTGCGCCGCTTGCTCGCGGACCTTGCCGCTCGGCCGCCGGTTCCGGCGCGGATCAGCGGGATCATGAATTTGGGGCGGGGCACAGCCTTCGACGTTGCCAGCCCGGAGATGGTGGCACTCCACGGCCAGATGACGGAGCGGCTTCACGGACTGCTCGGCGTCCAGGAGGATCGTAAGCTGCGGCTCCACATCACGGTGCAGAACAAGGTCCAGCCCGCTGCCGCCCGCGCGCTGCAGAACGAGCTCAGAACGACGCTTGAGAAGCAGGAGTTCCGCTTCCGCGGCTTCGGCCTCTATGCGTGGGAAGGCGGGTTGTGGCGGCCGATCGCGGAGTATCCCTTTCGCGGTTGAGCGGGTCCTTTCGCGGTTGACCAAGGGCGGGAGCGGCCCTAAGAGCGCCGCCTGCCCGGCAGGCCGACGCGATGCACGGCCCGCAACGAACATGGGCGCCAGTGTGGCGGAGTAGCTCAGCCGGTTAGAGCAGCGGAATCATAATCCGCGTGTCGGGGGTTCGAGTCCCTCCTCCGCTACCAACCCATCCAGAGCCGGTGCTTCTAGCCTGCCTGCTTTCCGGCAGGGCAAAAGGATAATTCGTCTCGGCGGAACTCCGGCTCGCATCGCGTCATCGCTTGGCGTTTCGCCTCCGCTTTTCCGGATAGTATTGCCTGCTCGCACGTTGGGTTCACGAGAGCAGCGGCCGCGCGGCCGCTTCCGTTCAAGCCAACACGAGTGCAGACAAATGCCGGAAAGACAATCACGCCACGGCGATAACAAGCTGATCGACGAACCGGTGGAGTCCAATGCCCAACAGGGCAGCTCCGGCGGCGAACTCGGCCGCGACGTCGGTAAACGTGCGGAAGAGAAGGCCGCGCTCAAAGGCGATGCAGGGGTCGAGCGCGTCCATGGCCAAGACGACCCGGAGGCCGATCGCAAGAAAGGCCCCAAGGCGATTTCGCGCATGAGAGGCGGAGGCTGACCGGCGATGGCCGGGCAAAACTCGCTGAAAAAATCCGCTTGCTGCCGCGCCGCGCGTTGACCGACGAGACATAGCCTCTAAGTCTGGCGACATGGTCCAAGCGACTACAACCGGTACCCCACCTTCCCTGAGCGATTTGAGTGCGGACGGCCCCCTCGCTCTTTTTCTCGATTTCGACGGGACGCTGATCGATCTGGCGCCGACGCCGGAATCGATCGTGGTTCCGCATGCGCTCGCGTCCCGGCTCGAGCGGCTGGCCGACCGTTTCGATGGACGTGTCGCACTCGTCAGCGGGCGATCGGTCCAGAACATCACCGCGCATCTCGGCAGGCTTGCCGTTCCTGTCGCGGGCTCACACGGGCTTGAGCGGGTGCTGGCCGATGGCAGCGCGATCGGCCCCGCGGTTGCGCCCATTCCCGAGGAAATCGGGCGCGCCGTCAGCGAATTTGCTGCGCACGCCCATGGGCTGCAATATGAGGCGAAGACCTATGGCGCAGCCCTGCATTACCGCGCGGCGCCGGATCTCGAAGAAGAGGCGAAGGCGTTTGCCGGCAGGCTTGCGGCGCAAAGCGGCCTCGACGTGAAGCAAGGCAAATGCGTGGTCGAGCTCGTCGCTCGCGGAGCCAACAAGGGCAACGCGGTGCGCGTCTTCATGCAGCAGGGCGCCTTTGCCGGCGCATCGCCGATCTTCGTCGGCGACGATTTGACCGATGAAGACGGTATGCGCGCCGCCATCGATCTGCGGGGCTTTGGTGTGATCGTTGGCGAAAGGTGTGAAACATTGGCGAGATACCGGCTGCCGTCTCCCGAAAGAGTTCATGAATGGCTGGAGCTGTGATGGAGTATAGGAGCAGCCTGGAATTGTGGCCGATCGGCAATTGCCAGGTCAGCGCCCTGGTGGACGAGCAGGGCAGCTTCGTCTGGGGCTGCATCCCCCGGGTGGACGGTGATCCCGTGTTCTGCTCGCTGCTGAACGGCGACGATCAGGATCGCGGCGTCTGGCGGTTCGAACTTGAAGGGCAGGTAAAGGCGGAGCAGCATTACATCCGCAATACGCCGGTTCTGGTGACGAGGCTGGAAGCGGAGGATGGCAGCGCCGTCGAAGTGACGGATTTCTGCCCGCGCTTCGAGCGGACCGGGCGGATGTATCGCCCCGTCGCGGTGATACGGATCGTGCGGCCGATCGCCGGCGTGCCGCGATTGCGCATCACCCTCACGCCGATGCGCGATTATGGCGCGCGGGTGGCGGAAAAGACCAACGGCACCAATCACATCCGCTTCCTGGTCGGCAACCAGCCCATCCGCCTCACCACGGATGCGCCGGTGGGTTACATCCTGGAACGCAAGACCTTCCGCCTCGAGAGCGACTTGCATTTCTTCCTCGGGCCGGACGAGCCGTTCAGCGGCAATCTGCGCTCCGAAGTGCTGCGAATGGAGGAATTCACGCGCCGCTATTGGCAGCGCTGGGCGCGCGGCCTCGCCACTCCGCTCGAATGGCAGGAAGCGGTGATCCGCTGCGCCATCACGCTCAAGCTTTGCCAGCACGAGGAGACCGGGGCGATCGTGGCGGCGCTGACCACTTCGATTCCGGAGGCGCCCGATTCCGCGCGCAATTGGGACTATCGCTACTGCTGGATCCGCGATTCCTATTACACCGTCCAGGCGCTCAACCGGCTCGGCGCGCTGGACGTGATGGAGAAGTATCTCGCCTATCTGCGCAATATCGTGGACGAGGCGAAGGGCGGGATGATCCAGCCGCTCTATTCGGTGATGGGGGAAGGCGAGCTGGAGGAAAGCATCGCCACCGATCTCGCCGGCTATCGAGGGATGGGCCCGGTGCGGCGCGGGAATGCCGCCTACCGGCAGATCCAGCACGATTGCTATGGCCAGATCGTTCTCCCCAACGTCCAGGGCTATTTCGATCAGCGCCTGCTGCGCATGGCCGACGAGCGCGACTTCGCCAGTCTGGAGGAAGTCGGGGAAATGGCGTGGCGCACGCATGACAAGCCCGATTCGGGCTTATGGGAATTCCGCACCCGGCAGCAGGTCCATACCTATTCCGCGATGATGAGCTGGGCCGCCTGCGACCGGCTCGCCAATGTTGCCGAGCGGCTCGGCAAGGAAGACCGGCGCCGTTTCTGGCGCGAGCGCGCAGATACGATCCGCCGGCGGATCGAAAAGGATGCGTGGGTGGATGACGGGAAGGGCGGCGGCCACTACCGCGCCTCCTTCGAGAGCGACTATCTCGATGCCAGCCTGCTGCAGATGGTGGAGCTGCGCTTTCTCAACCCGCAGGATGAGCGCTTCCTTTCCACATTCGCAGCGGTGGAAAAGGCGCTCCGCCGAGGCGAATTCATGCTCCGCTACGCGGCGGAGGACGATTTCGGCCTGCCCGAAACCGCCTTCAACATCTGCACATTCTGGCTGATCGAGACGCTGCATCTGGTGGGGCGGGACGAGGAGGCACGGTCGCTGTTCAATGCGATGCTGTCCCGTGTCACCAAGTCCGGGCTGCTGTCGGAAGATATCGATTTTCGAACCGGCGAGCTGTGGGGGAACTTCCCGCAAACCTATTCGCTGGTGGGGGTAATCAACTGCGCGGGCCTCCTCTCTCGGTCTTGGAATACGATACGGTGAACAGCCAGCAACGCCTTGTTGTCATCTCCAACCGCGTCGCGGTGCCGAAGGCGCGCGGTGCCGCCGGCGCACAGGGCGGGCTCGCCGGTGCGCTGAATTCGGCGCTGCAGAGGCAGCGGGGCATCTGGTTCGGCTGGTCGGGCGAAGAGGTGGACAGCTTCACCGGCGAGATCAACGTGCAGACGAATGACGGGGTGACGACGGCCACGATCGACCTCGAGGCGCATGACGTGGAGGAATATTACAACGGCTACGCCAATTCGACGCTATGGCCGCTGTTCCACTACCGGATCGACCTGACGGAGTATGAGCGCGATTACGGGCGGGGCTATGAGCGTGTGAACGAGCAGTTCGCGCAGAGCGTGGCGCCGATGATCGAACCAGACGATCTCATCTGGGTCCACGATTACCACCTGATACCACTGGGCGAGCGGCTGCGTGCCCGCGGCATCAAGAACCGCATCGGCTTCTTCCTCCACATCCCCTGGCCGCCCACGCGCCTGTTCGTCTCGCTGCCGTTCCATGAGCGGCTGGTGAAGACGATGCTGCAATACGATCTGATCGGCTTCCAGTGCGACGAATGGCTGGAGAGCTTCCTCCATTACTGCCGCAAGGAACTGGACGCCGCGGTCGACGAGGCGACAGGGCGGGTCGAGCTCGATGGACAAATCACGCTCGCCAAGTCCTTCCCGATCGGGATCGATTACGCGCATTTCATGGCGCAGGGCGAAACCGGCGAGGCGCGCCAGGCGGAACAGCGGGTGCTCTCCAGCACGCGCCACCGTACGGCGATGATCGGCGTCGACAGGCTCGACTATTCGAAGGGCCTGCCCGAGCGGGTGGATGGGATCGGGCGCTTCTTCGACAGCTACCCCGACCGCGTGCGCGAACTCGTCTATATCCAGATCGCGCCGCCCAGCCGGGAAGACATCGAATCCTACCAGCACATCCGCACCATGCTCGAACAGAAGACCGGGCAGATCAACGGCGCGCGTTCCGAAGTGGACCTCGTCCCGATCCGCTACGTCAACAAGGGGCACACCACTGCGGAGCTTTACGGCTTCTATCGCGCATCCAAGATCGGCCTCGTCACCCCCTTGCGGGACGGGATGAACCTGGTCGCAAAGGAATATGTCGCGGCGCAGGACCCTTCGGACCCGGGCGTGCTGATCCTCTCGCGCTTTGCGGGCGCTGCCCAGCAGCTGACCGAAGCCCTGCTGGTCAATCCGCACAGCCCCGATGACTTGGCCCATGCCATCCGCCTCGCGCTCGATATGGAGCTGGAAGAGCGGCAGGAGCGCTGGCAATCCCTGATCCGCAGCGTGCGCGAGGAGAATGTCACCGTCTGGACGGAAGACTTCCTCCGCTGCCTTCAGGAAGTGCGGCGCTGAACTGTCCTCCGGTCAGAAGACAGCGATCGCCGCGAGCACGATCAGCGCCATCAGCACGAAACTGGACAGCACGAAGATGAGGAAGCGAGCCATCACCTTGTTGGCGATCGCCTGCACCAGCGAATGGACCACGCGCAACGCTACATAGGCCCAGCCGAGTTGCGCCGCCAGCCCGTCACCCGCACCGACGATCGCCAGCAGGACCGCGATCGCATAAAAGACGGTCGGTGCTTCGTGCAAGTGGTTGTAATTATAGGCTTTCCATTGAACCTCGGGAGGCAGCACGGCGTCCAATTTCGCCTGGTTGAGGCGTGACAGTTCCTCGCTGGAAAGCTGCGCCGCGTTCATCGCCGGGATGCGGGTGGCATACATCCACACCCACATCACCATGGTCCAGATCGCCAGCGCGACCACGGGTTGAAGAATGCCCATTCCGATCATGTCGAAGCCCTCCCTTTTCCGGGCAAGAGACTGCGCGCGCTATGGTCTGATGTCAAAGCGGAAGGCGTCCGTAGCTATCGCGCGCCGCCGATCACCTCCGCGAAGGCCGCGGGGTCGACATTGCCGCCGCTGAGCATGATGACGGTGCCGGGATCGAGCGCCACCTTGCCCGCGAGCGCTGCAGCAAGCGCGGCGGCTCCCCCCGGCTCCAGCACCAGCCGCAGCCTGGCGAAGGCGAAGCGCTGCGCCTCGCGCACTTCCCGCTCGCTAACCGCCACTCCCGGCGACGCGCGGGCTTTCAGCACCTCGAAATTGATCGGCCAGGTGGCGGGCGTCTGCAGCGCGTCGCAGGCCGTGGCAGGCGGGTTGTGGCCCACCGGGACGATTTCGCCCCTGGCGAGGCTCAGCCGAACATCGTCCCAGCCTTCCGGCTCCACCGGGACGATCTCCGCCTCCGGGCAGGCGAGGGCGAGGCCGGCCGACAATCCGCCGCCGCCGCAAGGGGTGACGATCCGCACCGGGCCAGCCGCACCGCGCGCCGCGAGCTGCTGCGCGATCTCGATCCCCGCGCTTCCCTGGCCCTCGATCACCCAGGGATCGCCATAGGCATGCACGAAGGTGGCGCCGCGCTCCTCGCATAGTGCGCGAGCGATCGCATCCCGGTCCTCTCCGCCTGCCCGGTCGTAGAGCACGATTTCAGCCCCGAGCGTCCGCACATTGTCCAGCTTCACCTTGGGCGCATCGCGGGGCATCACGATAGCCGCCGCGATGCCGAGCCGCCGGGCCGCCCAGGCGACTCCCTGCGCATGGTTGCCGCTGGAAACGCCGACCACGCCGCGCGCCCGCTCCGCCGCATCGAGCTGGCTCAGCCGGTTCCATCCGCCCCGGATCTTGAACGCTCCGATCGGCTGGAGGCTCTCGGCCTTGACCCAGACCGGCACCGAACCGATCTCCACAGGCAACAGAGGAGTGGGCGGCAGGATCGCAGCGATCCGCTCTGCTGCCTCGATCACTCCCTGCCTTGTCGGTGCGCGCATCTGTTGTGCTGTCATGCGGGCGATTTATATGCGCAACTTCGCTGCGGCAAAGGAGAATGGGTTTTGAGCAGGGTTCTGGTAATCGGCGCGGGCGGTGTCAGCTCGGTCGCGGTGCACAAGATGGCCATGAATGCGGACATCTTCACCGACATCCATCTCGCCAGCCGCACCAAGGCGAAATGCGATGCCATTGCCGCCAGCGTGAAGGAACGCACCGGACTGGGCATCGCCACCTATCAGATCGATGCCGAGGACGTTCCGGCGCTGACCGAGCTGATCCGGAAGATCGGGCCTTCTCTGGTGGTCAATCTGGCGCTGCCTTACCAGGACCTGACGATCATGGATGCCTGTCTCGCCGCCGGCGTGCATTACCTCGACACGGCCAATTACGAGCCGAAGGAAGAGGCGAAGTTCGAATATAGCTGGCAATGGGCATATCACGACCGCTTCCGCGAGGCCGGGCTGATGGCGCTGCTGGGCAGCGGCTTCGATCCGGGCGTGACCAGCGTGTTCACGATGTGGCTCAAGAAGCACCGGCTGAAGACCATTCGCACGCTCGACATCCTCGATTGCAATGGCGGCGATCACGGGCAGGCCTTCGCCACCAATTTCAACCCCGAGATCAATATCCGCGAAGTGACCGCGCCGGCGCGCCATTGGGAGAATGGCGAATTCGTCGAAAGCCCCGCAATGTCGAAGAAGGTCGAATTCGACTTCGAAGGCGTCGGGCCGAAGAATATGTACATGATGTATCACGAGGAGCTGGAAAGCCTCGCGAAATTCGTGCCCGAGCTGGAGCGTGCGCGCTTCTGGATGACCTTCGGCGATGAATACATCAAGCACCTGACCGTGCTGCAGAATGTCGGCATGACCAGGATTGACCCCGTGATCTATGAAGGGAAGGAGATCATCCCGCTGCAATTCCTGAAGGCGGTGCTTCCGGAACCGGCGAGCCTTGGCCCGACCACCAGGGGCAAGACCAATATCGGTGTGATCGCGACCGGAGAATCGCTGGACGGTTCGGGTGAGAAGACCTTCTACATCAAGAATATTTGTGACCATGAGGACGCTTACCGCGAAACCGGCAACCAGGCGGTGAGCTACACCACCGGCGTTCCCGCGATGATCGGCAGCGCGATGATGGTGCAGGGCATCTGGAAGGGAGAGGGCGTGTTCAACATGGAGCAGTTCGATCCCGACCCGTTCATGGAAATGCTGAACGGACACGGCCTCCCCTGGACCGTCGAGGAACTGGACGAGCCGGTCGATTTCTGAGCGGGCGGCGACGGCCTTCTCGCCATGTGCAATTCGTCGTTCCCGCGCAGGCGGCAATCTGGAATCTAGTCGCAACCCTCGAACTGGATTCCACGTTAGCCTGCGGCCGCCCTACGCTTTGCAGGAATGACGAAGGAGGGGTGGGGCAGCTGATCCAGCGTCCCCGCGGAAAAAGCGCTTTCCTACAACCGTGCTTGCGGGGCACTAGGCGAATCATGTGTGGCTACCCCTCTGTTCCTGCACCTCCCGCGGCGGCGGCCCGAAAATCGCGTGCGCAACAATATGTCCCGGCTGCGCAAGAACATTTTTTCCAGGGGCCCAGTCAGGCTCAAGCGCCGGATGCGCCTAAACTGCTGAAACTTCCCGCAGTTCCCGGCATTACACCAAGTGGACAGCAAGTCAGCCTTGTCACCTACAACAGCTGCGACAGCATGACACGCAAGGGAGCGCCCGGTGCATGAACTGGAACCTGCTCGCGCCCATCGGCCTGCTCGCCGGATCGAACGTGCTGATGAACCTCGCCTGGTACGGGCATCTCAAATTCCCATCCAAGGCGATCTGGGCCGCGATCCTGGTGAGCTGGGGCATCGCCCTGTTCGAATATTCGCTGGCGGTTCCGGCCAACCGGATCGGCGCGCGTGCCTATTCGCTGGCGGAACTCAAGACGATCCAGGAAGTGATGTCGCTCGCCACCTTCGTCCTCGTCGCCTGGATGCTGTTCGATCAGCGCCCCGGCCTCAGCCAGGCGCTGGGTTTTGCGTTGATCGCCGCAGGGGCGTTCCTGGTGTTCAAGGCACCGTTCGGCTGATGGAAGGCGGCAATGGAAACTAGGGCAGGGGATCCCGGGGCATTCGCGCATTTCGACCTCTCGCGGGTCGACAGCCCGGCCTTCGTGGTCGATCTCGCCAGGCTGCGTGCCAATCTGCAGGTCCTGGCGGATGTCCGCGACGCATCCGGCGTGAAGGTGCTGGCGGCGCTCAAGGCGTTCTCGATGTGGTCGACCGCGCCGGTGATCGGCGAATATCTCGACGGCGTCTGCACCTCCGGCCTGTGGGAAGCGCTGCTGGCGGCGGAGCATTATGACGGCGAGATCGCGACCTATTGCGCGGCCTACAAGCCCGACGATCTGGAGGAGATCTGCCGCCTCTCCGACCATGTGATCTTCAACTCGCCGATGCAGATCGAGCGCGCCTCGCAGGTGCTGGAGCTCGCGCGCTCCCGCGGCGAGGATTTCGACATCGGGCTCAGGATCAATCCGCTCCATGCCGAAGGCGAAGTCCCCCGCTACGATCCATGCGCGCCCCATTCGCGCCTCGGCTTTCCGATCGATCAGCTCGAGGACGAGCATGTCGCGATGGTCGATGGCATCCATTTCCACACGCTTTGCGAGCAGGATCTGGAGCCGCTCAAGCGCACCTGGGACAAGGTCTTCGATTATATCGAACCCTATTTCGGGCAGATCAAATGGCTCAATTTCGGGGGCGGACATCACATTACCCGCGCCGATTACCAGCGTGAGGAACTGGTGGAGTTCCTGCGCGACGTGCAGGACGATACGGGCGCGGAGCTGTATCTGGAGCCGGGCGAGGCGGTCGCGCTCGATGCCGGGATACTGGTCGGGACGATCCTCGATTCGCACTGGAACGGGATGCCGCTGGCGATCACCGATATCTCCGCCACCTGCCATATGCCCGACGTGATCGAGGCGCCTTATCGCCCGGCGATGCTGTTCGAGGAGGAGCAGGGGGAGGGCGAGCCCGTCCGCCTGGGCGGCCCTTCCTGCCTCGCCGGGGACGTGATCGGCGATTACCGCCTGCCGGTGCCGTGCCGGCCGGGGGAACGCATCGCATTCCTCGACCAGGCGCATTATTCCATGGTCAAGACGAGCACGTTCAACGGCGTGCCGCTGCCCTCGCTCTGGCTATGGGATTCGGAGACCGATTCGCTCGAAATGGTGCGGAAATTCGGTTACGAAGACTTCCGGGACCGGTTGTCGTGAGTGGATTCCGGCCTGATTGGGCCGGGCTGTGGGGCGCGTCGCGGCCATGTGTCGGCGCGCTTGTGTTTTTCACTTGCGGTTCAGCCCGGTGGCCCTATATCCGCCCTCCGCTGCCCCAAGGGGACTTCCTAACCGCAAGGCAGCCTTGTCTGAAACGAACCGTTTTGGGGGTCCCTTGAGTTGCACATCTATCCTGACGCCCGGTCTGTAGTCCGCGACCTTTCGCCGGACGAGCCCGTAATCCTTAATCGGCCGCACGCCGCTGCGCGCGCTGCCCGGTTCTTCGCCACGAAGTTCCCGGGCAAGTCGCTCTATGCGGTGAAGGCAAATCCTTCGCCGGAATTGCTGCAGGTCCTGTGGGATTCGGGGATAACCCATTTCGACGTCGCGTCGATTGCCGAAGTGCGCCTGGTGCGCGCGTCGCTGCCTGCGGCGGCGGTGCTGTGCTTCATGCATCCGGTGAAAACGAAGAGCGCGATTCGCGAAGCCTATCGCGTGCATGGCGTGAAGACCTTCAGCCTCGATTCGCTCGAGGAACTGGAGAAGATCGTCGAAGCGACCGCCGATGACGCGGGCAATCCGGCGGCCGATTTGCGGCTGCTGGTCCGCCTGCGCGTTTCGTCCGAATTTTCGGAACTCAGCCTCGCGTCCAAGTTCGGCATCGATCTCGCCGATGCGCCGCCGCTGCTTCAGGCGACGCGGCAGGTGGCCGACTGGCTCGGCATCTGCTTCCATGTCGGCAGCCAGGCAATGACGCCCTTCGCCTATGTCCAGGCGCTGGAGCGGGTTCGCGCTGCAGTGGCGGAAGCGAGCGTGGTTATCGACGTTGTCGATGTGGGTGGCGGCTTCCCGAGCGTCTATCCCGGAATGGAGCCTCCGCCGCTGGAGGATTATTTCGAGGTGATCGATCGTCACTTCGAAGCGCTGCCGATCGCCTATAACGCGGAGTTGTGGTGCGAGCCGGGCCGCGCGCTCTGCGCCGAATATTCCTCGATGGTGGTGAAGGTGGAGAAGCGCCGCGGCGAGGAACTCTACATCAATGACGGGGCCTATGGCGCCTTGTTCGACGCCGCGCATCTGGAATGGCGTTTCCCGGTGACCGCGCTCGATCGCGATTCGGCGGAGCAGGGGGATTTCGCCTTTTACGGCCCAACCTGCGACGATGCCGATTACATGAAGGGGCCATTCCTCCTGCCGGCGGACATCGGGGCGGGCGATTATATCGAGATCGGCATGCTCGGCGCCTACGGCTCGGCCATGAAGACGGCCTTCAACGGCTTCGGCAAGGCGGTGGCGGTCAATGTCGCGGATGAGCCGATGGCGAGCCTCTATCGCGGCGACCGGGTGGACCCGCGTCAGAGCGACAATGTGGTGAGCCTGCGCTAGGCTATTTCGGGTCGGGCGGGAGGCGTCTGGCCCGGAAAAAATCCAAGATTAACAGGGGTTTATCTAGGAAAGCTCAACTCGCCATGCGGGCCGCAAGGCGCTGCACGCGCTTGCCGAGATAGAGCGGGACGATCACCGAGAGGGCCAGGCCGGCCAGCGAGCAGATCGCCATCCAGATCGCCATCAGCGTACCGCCTGCCTGATAGAGCCCGTAGAACACCGGTGCGGTGAGTACGAGCCCGCGTATCTCGTTCGCGACCATCAGGAAGGCGAAGGCCTTGGCCAGTAGACCGGCAAGGGTGGAAACGATTGCGCTCATGGTGCGGTAGTGCAGGCAAAACCTTGAAAATGGGTTGATGAGCTGCCCCGACGCGCCGCGAGCCTTCGCCGCGTACCGATGGTGCGGGAATGGCCGCGCGGCGTCGGCGCTCGGGGACAGCGATCAGACGATCGTCCAGCTGTTGCAGCGATTGCGCCGGATGGTGCAGACGCGGCCGTCCTCGCGCCACAGCTGCGCCTCGTGGTGCTGCCGCGCGCCCTTGGCCGGCGTCAGCGCCTGCGCCGTATCGTGAGCGTCGAACTCGACGCCCCTCTGATCGTCGGTGAATACAAGCCGGTAAGTCAAAGCCAACTCCATTGCAGGGGCTCTCTGATAGAGGCCCTGCCAATGGGACGGCCCGGTGTGCCGGAAGTTCCGGGGATGGCCTGGGGTTCAGCCGAAGAGCATCGCCGGAACGCCGGGCGGTTGCGGGAGAGGCTCGGCGGCCTTGCCTGACGCGTTCGCGGGTGGCGGGTGAGCGGCGAGCAGGCGGGGATCTGCCCCGCCTGTCGTTTATACCGCGCCTATGCCTGCGCGCCGTGCCGCGCCAGGAAGTTGAGCAGCAAGGTGTTGAAGGTGCGCGGGTCTTCCCAATAGGCCGAATGGCCCACATTGGGAACGGTGTGCGATTCGGCCATGCGGAAGCGCCGCGCCGCGTAATCCATCGCCGTGGGCGTCACAAACAGGTCGGCGCCGCCAGCGAGGATCATTACCGGCGCGGTTATCTGCGCCACTTCGTCCCAGGTCACACCGTGCATCAGGGGCTGCATGATCGACTTGTCGTAGCGGGCGATGTGTTCGAGCGCTTCCCAGCGCGCCAGGCCTTCGGGATCGGCCGCGCGATAGTTCGCGCTGACTTCGAGGAAGCTGGACGGCAGATTGGAAAGGGAAACCCCCTTGGGACGAGGCCGTCTCAGCACCTCCTGGAAGTCAGGCTCGTTGATCGCCAGGACGCTGCATGCAAGGGTCATGGATTGCAGCATGCTGTGCCACTTCACGGCGAAGTCCATCAGGTAGTAGCCGCCGCCCGCGGTTCCCATGGCATGGAACTTCTTGATGCCGAGGCCATCGACGAGAGCCTTCAGGTCCTCCACACCGGTGCCAGGATTGTCGGGATCGATCTTGCTCGAACCCCAGTGGCCGCGCCGGGAATAGGCAACGACGCGATAGCCGGCCTCCGTGAGAGGAGGGAGCTGGTGTTCCCACACGCGGGCGCTGCCGGTCATCGAATGCAGCAGGATCACGACTTCGCCGTCCCCGCCCGTGTCGGTGTAGTAGAGCTTGTTGCCGCCCCCGATATCCATCTCCTTGCCGTTCTCCGGCGGAGGCGGCAGGGCCGGGTCGTGATCGTTCTGCGCGGCTGCTCGTGAGGCCACCATCATGACCCCGGCCGCGCCCGCTGCTTGCACAAGAAACTTACGGCGATCGCTCGTACCCATAGCTCGCATCCTCCATCGTCGATATGTTGTTATTTCGCGGCAGGATGCCGGAAGCTGGCGGCATGTCAACCGGCAACGCGGAAGCGCGGAAGCGGCGCGATCACGCGCATCCCCCTAGCGATAGGGGAAGCGGTCCTTGAGCCGATTGATCGGCGTTTCGAGGAAGTGGTGACTTGCCGCCGCCACCGCGATGGTCGTTGCTCCGACGAGGATGAAACGCAGCGGACCGCCCTCGGATACCAGATCGGACAGCGCTGGGACCTGGAGGAAGCTCCACAGCACGATGAAGTGGAACAGGTAGATCCCGTAGCTGATGCGCCCCAGATACAGCAGCGGGGCAAACCTGCCGATCCATGTGATGCTTCGATCCTGCAGGACAGCAAGAATGATCGCTAGCGCCGCGAGCGGCAGCAGCGAGACCTCATACCAGAACCAGGCCAGCCACTCATGGTCTCCCAGCAGCCACGGCATGTTGTTGGTTGCCAGGACCACGAACGCGCTTGCCACAAACAGGCCCCGCAGCACCGGGCGCGCCACGCGCCGTATCCCGTCGATATAGGCCGCGATCATGGCGCCGCCCGCCAGTGCATCGAAGGATGCGGGCGGAAGGAGATCGCGCATCAGCCCGGGCTCGGCCGTGATGGGCCACCAGAAACGGAAGAGCAGCGACACGATCACCCCGGCCCAGCAGAATGCCCGTAGAACGCGGCTCCGGAATGCCAGCACGATCAGTGGCCAGAAGAGATAGAACTGCTCCTCCATGCTGAGCGTCCAGCTATGGCCCAGGACCCAGGGATTCCATTCATTGCGTGTTGCGTAGAGGAAGTTGGAAAGATGCAGCAGGAACCAGAGGGGGGATGCGGCGTCTTCGTCGGCGCCGAGGAGGAACGTCACCAGGACGAGCGTATAATAGGCCGGAAGCAGGCGCAGGATGCGCCGCGCATAGAAAGTGCCGCATTGGCCGATCAGGCCATGGCGGGAACTCTGCTTGAGCTGCAGGAGGTTGCGCGTGATCAGATAGCCGCTGATCACGAAGAAGACGCGGACGCCGTAATGCCCTACATGGGTGGGAAGCGTCGTGGCGAAATGCGCGTAGAGGACCGCGAGCACCGCAAAAGCACGCATCGCGTCGATCGCGGGATGGTATGCGACGTCCAGCCTTGCCGGGATCGGGCCAGAGGCCGCTTCCGGCCGCTCGCCACGAGCCACGGCACCCTCGCTTGCCGTGATCTTGCTTGCACCCCCCGGAAAACCCCCGGGCGAATGAATGTGGCCGTCGCCTGCGGCAGGAATGCCGCGCTCCATTGTCTTCATGCCCGCGCGTCTGCTCACAAGCCCGTCTGACGCCCAACCCGGATCGTGGCGCGGGGTTCCCGAGCATAGGCGCAGGAGAATCGAAGGATGAGCTTTCAGGGTGGGTGCAGAACGGTACTAGCGCCGCTTCTTGAGCAGTTTACCGAACTTCCAGGTCGTTGAAATCCGGCTTCAGCAGGTGCTCCCTGACCTCGTAGCCCGTGAAAGGCGTGTTGGTGACGGACCGTCCGAAAGCGCTCCACCAGTAGGAGTGGCCGCGCGGGTCGCTCCACACCTTCTTCGCGTTCCCCTCATCGACCGCCCTATTATAACGCCAATAGGCGTCCTCCTTCACGTCTACCGACTTCCTCCCTTCCAGGATGAGCTTTTCCAGGCACTGGGATAGATAGAGCGTGGTCATCTCGTGATATTGCGGCACGCCGAGCCCGCCATTGGTGTTCGGACCGTACAGCATGAACAGGTTGGGAAAGCCCGGGACCATCGTGCCGAGATAGGCGCGGGGGCCATCTTTTGCCCACATCTCGTCGATCGTGCGGCCATCGCGCCCCGTTACCCTCATTGGCCAGAGCACTTCATGCGCCTTGAAGCCGGTGGCGAAGACAATCACGTCCACGTCGTGCTCGCTGCCATCAGCCGCAACGATACCGGTCTCGGTGATCCGCTGGATCCCCTGCGGCACGAGCGTGACATTGTCCCGTTGGATCGCGTCGAGCACGCAGTCCTCCGGGTCCACCACCACGGGCCGTGCTGACCAGACGGGATGGCTTGGGGTCATGATCTCCACGAGCTTGGGATCACGCAGCTTGCTCTTGAGAAATTCGATCGCCCTTTCGCTGGCCTCGGCTCCCGCTTGGTTCACTGAATGCGGATCGTCGAAATCGGGATCGATGTCGAACATCTTGGTGAAGTCCGGCCCTGAGCCGTAGATCGTCTTGAAGCGCAGGAAGTTCGCATGGAACGGGAAGTTCCGATCCAGCCACAACAACTCCGGCTTCGAATCTGCAAGATAGCCCGGGATCGGGAATATCCATTGGGGCGTCCGCTGGAACAAAGTCAGCTTGATGCCGTCGATCTTGGCCAGCACTGGAGTCATCTGATAGCCGGTGCAGCCCGTCCCCACCACTGCCACGCGCTTTCCGGCGAGGTTCGCATCGTCGGGCCAGCGAGCCGTATGCCACCAGCGGCCCTTGAATTCGTCCAAACCTGCGATTGCCGGGACGGCTGGTCGAGCAAGCAAACCGACTGCGCTGATCACCGCATTGGACCGCTGAACCTTCCTCCCAAACGGCCCCGCGCTGACGATTTCCCATTCACCCGCATCTTCGTGCCAGGTCAGCGATTGGACCTCGGTGTTGAAGGCGATGTGTTCGCGCAGACGGAAATGATGCGAGGTCCACTCGAAGATCGCCTGGCATTCCCGGTTGGTGCCGAACGCCCGGGGATAGGGACGGTCGACCGCAAACAGGTTCGTGTAGCCGCGGCTGGGCGTGTCGACGCGCGCGCCGGGATAGTGGTTCTCGTACCAGGTCCCGCCGACTTCGTCGTTCTTCTCCAGAACATCGAAGGGGATTCCCGCGCGCTTGAGTTGCACGGCGGCGTTGAGCCCGCCCATGCCCGAGCCGATGATGGTCACATGGAAGTTCTTCAGCCGATCGGGATCAGGCGTCTCTTTCCATTTGAGCGAACGGCACCACGGGTCGAGCGCGGTCTCTTCCAACATCAGGTCGCGCGCCCGTTCCATGATCGGCTCACCGACGACGAGGTCGAGCGCCTTGGCGACATTGTCCCACGATCCATGGCCGATCGGGCCGGCGCCCGAATCCCGGTATGCCTTGAGGAAGTCCGCACCCTTGCGCCGTAACATCGCAATGTCCGCTTGGCTCGCCGGCGCCATGGCTTCCACGCGTCCGAAGCGGATATTCTGCAGCTCCATCGCCTCGAGAGCCGGATCATTGGTCAGCAGATAGAGCAGGCCGCGCAGAGCCATCGGATCCGCGTGGGTGATCACCTCGTCGATGAATTCGTCGCTTGCTGTAAGGAGTTCGGGCCGCTCCGGCCGTACTTCTACTTCGATAGTTGCCATTTCGCTTTCCAATCCGCTCCGGCTTCGTCACTCAACTGGTTAACCTGTTAAGCAACCTGGATGCCGCACGGTTGGACTGGCGGGAGGTCCCCTGTCGTTGATCCGCGTCAATTTCCCTTTTTAGGCTCGACCCTGAAAATTGGGCGTTGAAGGCTACTCAGGGCCGGGGAGGAAGCGGGTCGGATGTCGACCAGTAGCGCGGTGTTGCAATCGGCAAAGTACGGAAGAACGCCAGGATCGAGTGGATCTCGCCGCCCCACACCTTGAACGCCTCGTAAGTGACGAGCGACTTTCCGGGGCCATATGAATCCGTGAAGCCGAAATTCATCCATAGGAGAACGATACCGGCCTCTTCGTCGACCGCGGCTACACTGGCGAGGATGCTGGGGTGGACCATGATCCGCTGGGCATACATGTCGCAATTCTCGCGCCCGCATCCCTCGCCCGCGGTGATCACGCCGTTCTCGACGCGGTAGGTCCCCTCGGCAAAAGGCGTGCCGCCATCGGCGAAGTTCCCGATCCGCAGCCCTTCCGTGTAAGTGAGTGCGGTCGCGATCATCGATTCGCGGGATTGCTTCTGATCCGGCGGAACGGGATCGTTCATCCCTCGGATCGGCCCGCCAAGTTCGGTCGGTTGAAAGGTCGAATCTGCCATGATGCGCTGAACCAGCGTCTCAATTCCGGCGATCTTCCGATCATCCACATGCAGCAGCACCGAATAGAGGACGGGGATGTTCCCTTCCTTCAGTTCGACATGGGCAGCGGCGATCTGGCGGGTGGTATCCAGATAGTCCTGCCGGAAAGTGCCCTTTCCGGTCACTGTCGCCCAGAGCCCTTCGCCCAGCTCCAGCTCGTTCGAATCCTCGGTGAATCGGACTTCGTCGGCCAACGGCAGGCGCGAGGGATCCCTTGCCACGAGAGCATCGACATATTGCGTTATCAAGCCGCGCAGACAGTCGCGGTCGCAATCCTGTGCCGACGCCGTCACCGGCGTAAGAACAAGCAGGGCAATGACAGCGGCGATCGCGGCAATGCGAGCCTTCCAGGCGTTCCTTGAAAACATGGGTCCCTCTCCCTCCGTGAGGCGTTGCACCTCCAAGGCCGGCAACAGGATAAACCGCACTGCCGGTATGGAAAGTCATTGTTTGTTCAATTGAGATGAAGGATCTGGAGGTAACGCGTATGGAGGACCGCGGCCGTCAGGCGATGCTGACGTCGGTCGAATATCGGGTCGACGGGACGGACTCGTTCACGCGCGCCTTGGTGAAGGACGTTGCGGGAGGCGGACTCAAGATCAAGGTCGACGTCGAACTGTCCGCCGGATCGCCCATTGAATTGCAGTTGCCCAATGTCGGGCTGGTGAAGGGCAGGGTGGCATGGTCGCAGGGAGGCTTTGCGGGGATCGAATTCGACCAGGCCATAGATCCGGCGCTGCTGAAACAGAAAATCACCGGAAGCTATCGCAGCCCTCCCTTGCCGGAGGAATCCACCAAGAAGCGCATCCTCTGAGCGTTCCGATCCCCGGTGACGGGCGGATCGAGTTGGGCTAGACCCGCGCGACCGATGCTGACCGCGCTTGCCATTCGCAACATCGTGCTGATCGAAGGGCTGGAGCTTGCCTTCGGCTCCGGTCTCGGCGTGCTGACCGGGGAGACCGGCGCTGGCAAGTCGATCCTGCTTGATGCCTTGGGCCTCGTGCTGGGCAACAGGGCCGATTCGGGGCTGGTGCGCGCTGGAGAAGACCAGGCTAGCGTGACCGCAACTTTCGAGTTCGCCGAGTTGCCAGGCGCGGTGCGGGAGGCGCTTTCCGAAGCAGAGGTCGAAGTGGACCCCGGCGAGCCGCTGATCCTGCGCCGGACGCTGCGGGCGGATGGCGGATCGAAAGCCTATATAAACGACCAGGCGGTTGGCGTTGCGCTGCTGCGGGAAATGTCGGGTGAACTGGTCGAAATCCATGGCCAACATGACGATCGCGGCCTGGTGAACCCGCGAGGGCACCGCGCCCTGCTTGACCGCTATGCAAAGGCCGATGCGGCAGGCATCGCCGATGCCTGGGCTGCGTGGCGCACGGCCGAGGACAGGCTCAAAGAAGCAAAGGCGGAGATCGAGCAGGCACGAGCAGAGCAGGATCTGCTGCTGGCGCATCTCGCGGAGCTTGATGCACTCGAACCGCGGGAGGGCGAGGAGGAAGCGTTAGCCGAGGCTCGAAGCGTAATGCAGAAGGGGGAGCGGCTGTCGGGCGATCTGGAAGAGCTGCGCCATCTGTGGGACGGGTCGGACAGCGCGTTGGCGGCCTTACGTTCGGCTGCGCGGCGTCTGGACCGGATTTCCGGAGAGCATCCACTGCTCGCCGAGGCGCTTGCCGCGCTTGACCGCGCCGTGATCGAAGCCGGAGAAGCCGAGGCGAAGCTGGAAGCGGCCGCCGAAGCACTGACTTTCGATCCCGCCGAGCTCGACCGGATCGAGACGCGGCTGTTCGACCTGAGGGGCCTGGCGCGCAAGCATCGCTGCGAGGTAGATGATCTGCCCGTGAAGATGCGCGAATTTCGTGCGGCTCTCGATACGATCGAAGCGGGTGATGCCGCGATCGCGACGCTTGAGCGCGTTGCAGCGCAGGCGGCACAGGCCTATCGCGAGCGCGCCGAGGCGCTACACGCCGATCGTGTGGCTGCGGCACTGCAATTGGATGAAGCGGTGGCGAAGGAACTCGTGCCTTTGAAGCTGGATGCCGCGCGCTTCCGTACCTCTGTGACCGAGCTTCCTCAGGACCGCTGGGGCCCGAGCGGCATGGACAGCGTCGAATTCCTGATCTCGACCAACCCCGGGGCCGACTTTGCGCCGCTGGCAAAGATTGCCTCAGGTGGCGAGCTTTCGCGGTTTATCCTGGCGCTCAAGGTGGCGCTTGCGGAGCAGGGCGGTGCCACGACCGTAATCTTCGACGAGATCGACCGCGGCGTTGGTGGGGCGGTCGCCTCCGCTATTGGAGAGCGCCTCGCGCGTCTCGCAGGGGAGGGGCAGCTTCTCGCCGTCACGCATTCACCCCAGGTCGCCGCGCGCGGAAAAACGCACTACGTGATCGCCAAGAGCAGCGAAGGCGTGGTGACCCGCACGTCGGTCACGCTGCTCGACCCCGCGGGGCGGCAGGAGGAAATCGCGCGCATGCTTTCCGGTGCGAAGATCACCAGCGAAGCGCGTGCTCAGGCCGATCGGCTGCTGGAGGGCGTGTGAGCGACATTACCGAAGCCGAGGCCGCCAACGAACTGATGCGGCTGGCGAAGGAGATCGCCAGGCACAACCGGCTCTACCACGCCGAAGATGAGCCGGAGATCACCGACGCCGCTTATGACGCGCTGGTGCGCCGCAATGCGGAGCTGGAGGAGCGCTTCCCGCATCTGATCCGGCCCGACAGCCCCTCGCAACAGGTGGGGCACGAGGTCGCTGCCTCGCCGCTTTCCAAGGTCCGCCACGAGGTTCGCATGATGAGCCTCGACAACGCCTTCGCGGACGAGGAGGTGGCGGACTTCGTGGGACGCGTGCGGCGTTTCCTGGCTTTGCCGGAGAGTGCCGACGTGGCGATGACCGCGGAAGACAAGATCGACGGGCTCTCCTGCTCCTTGCGATACGAGGACGGCGAGCTTGTGCGCGCGGCGACACGCGGCGACGGCGAGGTGGGGGAGGACGTCACCGCCAATGTCCGCCATATCGCTGACATCCCGCAGGTGCTACGTTTCGGGAAGGGCCGGACGCCCCCTGCCGTGTTCGAGATACGCGGCGAAGTCTACATGGAACGGCAAGCCTTCGTCGCACTCAACGCGGCGCAGGAAGAGGCCGGCGGCAAGGTCTTCGCCAATCCTCGCAATGCCGCGGCGGGTTCGCTGCGGCAGAAGGACGCCAGCGTCACCGCCAAGCGGCCGCTGCGTTTCTGGGCGCATGGCTGGGGCGCCGCCAGCGAGCTTCCGGGCGAGACACAGCATGAGGTGATGCGGCAGATCGCGGACTGGGGCTTGCCGATCTCGCCCGAATTGAAGCTGTGCAGCTCCCTCGAGGAGATGCTCGCCGCCTATCGCCGCATTGCGGAAGGACGGACGGCGCTGCCCTATGACATCGACGGCGTGGTCTACAAGGTGGACCGGCTGGATTGGCAGCAACGGCTCGGCTTCGTGGCCAAGGCGCCGCGCTGGGCGCTGGCGCACAAGTTCCCCGCCGAGCGCGCCGAGACCGTGCTGGAGAAGATCGAGATCCAGGTCGGGCGCACCGGCAAGCTCACCCCCGTGGGGCGTCTGCAGCCGGTCCTGGTGGGCGGCGTGACCGTGACTAACGTGACGCTGCACAATCGCGACGAGATCGAGCGGCTTGGAGTTCGCCCGGGTGACCGTCTGGTGGTGCAGCGCGCTGGGGACGTCATTCCGCAGGTTGTCGAGAACCTCACCCGCGACGAGAAGCGCGAGGCTTATACGTTTCCGGATCGCTGCCCCGAATGCGACAGCGAGGCTGTGGCGGAGGAAGGCGAAGTCGATGTCCGCTGCACCGGCGGGCTGATCTGCCCGGCGCAACGTACAGAACGGCTGAAGCATTTTGTCAGCCGCGGCGCGCTCGACATTGAAGGTCTGGGCGAAAAGACCATCAGCCAGTTCTTCGCGCTCGGTTGGCTGGAAAGCCCGGCCGATATCTTCCGCCTGAAGGAGCGCCGTGAGGAGATCCTCGCGCTCGAGGGATGGCAGGAAAAGTCTGTGGATAATCTGTTGGCATCCGTGGAAAAGCGGCGCTCGCCCGATGCCGCGCGGCTGCTGTTCGGCCTCGGCATCCGCCATGTCGGAGCAGTCACCGCGCGGGATCTGATGAAGGGACTGGTCGACATCGAAAGGCTCCCGGAGAAATCCGCGGAGATATATCGCTATCGCGAGGAGAACCCGCGCGGGGACGGCGAATCCGAAGGCAAGTTCAACGCCCGGATGGTCGACGCGATCAAGTCGATCCTGGAGGTGCGCGGCGACGGCATCGGGGTCGCGGTGGGCTTCGCGCTGGCGGACTTCTTCCACGAGCAGCACAACCGCGACGTTTGGAACGATCTGCTCTCACAGGTCTCCCCGCCGGATTACCTTGTGGAAACCAGCGACAGTGCGGTCGCCGGCAAGACCGTGGTGTTCACCGGCAAGCTCGAAACGATGAGCCGCGACGAGGCCAAGGCCCAGGCAGAACGCCTCGGCGCGCGCGCGGCGGGATCGGTTTCGGCCAAGACGGACCTGATCGTCGCCGGCCCGGGTGCAGGCTCCAAGCTCAAGAAGGCGGCCGAACTCGGGATCGAGGTGATCGACGAAGCGGCGTGGGCAGAAATCGTGGCGTCAGCGGGTTGAGCCGCGCCGGGAATGCTTTCTCGCGCGTGCGCAGCCGGTTGCCGAGGAGAAATCCGCCCATTATCATCACCGCAACTTGAGGAGTGGAATGCGGCGGAAGTCCGGCCCGCCATGCCTGTCGCTGCATTCGCCGCGATCGGCCCCACCTGTCGGATTCGATCAATTGGGGAGTATGTCGATGAAGCTCAAAGTCGTGCTCGCAGCGCTTGCGCCTGCGATCCTTGCAGCCTGCAGTCAGTCACCCGAATCGGCCGCCGCCGAAGGAACGGAGGCCGAAGCGGTCGAAGTGGTCGTGCCCTCGGGCGAATACAAGCTGGACAAGAATCACGCTTCGCTGATGTGGTCGATCCCACATATGGGCGTGGCGAATTATGTGGTGCGGATGTCGGACATCGACGCAACGCTGACGCTGAACACCGAGGACGTCTCCCAAAGCTCGGTCGTTCTCACGGTCAACCCGCTATCGGTCAGCACGCTCTATCCTTCCGACTACCGGCCTCGCGGGGGCGCGACCTATGCGAGCTTTGACGAGGAGATCGGCAAGAGCCCCGATTTCCTGAACGCGGCCGACGGTGCCCCGATCACCTTTACCTCCACCAGCGTCGAGCAGACCGGCCCGACCACGGCCAGGATCACCGGCGACCTGCAGATGCGGGGCCAGGCCCATCCGATGACGTTGGAGGCAAAGCTTTCCGGTCAGCTCGAAAAGCATCCCTTTGGCGGTATGCCGGTGGTCGGCTTCTCGGCCACGGGGAGCTTCAAGCCTTCGCAGTTCGGGGTCAACCTGATGAATGGTGCACTGGGCGATGAGGTTACGGTGACCTTCAACGGCGAATTCCAGGGCGCGGCCCCTGCCGAGGCTGGAGCGGCAGAAGCTCCCGCCGAATAACGGCGGCGGGGCGCGGGTGGTCCTGCGCCCCTCCATCCTTCCTCAAGAGGCGCATCGATGGCGGGATCCCGGTATTCACGGGTCGCGATGATATTGCACTGGCTCATTGCCGCCTGCGTGGTGGCGATGGTGCCGATGGGCTTGTGGATGTCCGATGCGGTTCGGGATCCACAGACGCAGCAAACTGCCTATCGGCTGTTCCAGCTTCACAAGGCGATCGGCTTCACGATCCTGGGCCTGACCGTCCTGCGCCTGGTATGGCGGCTGACCCACCCGGTACCGCCGTTGCCGGCAGGGATGAAGCGCTGGGAAGCATTCTCCGCGCGGGCCGTCCACGCGGCCTTCTACACGCTGCTGATCGCCATGCCGCTTACCGGTTGGATCTATGTCTCGACCGGTTGGGCCGCTTCGATGGACGAGCCCTTGCAGGTCGCAACCTCCTTCTTCGGCCTGTTCACGATACCGCATCTGCCCTGGATCGCCGACGCCGCGGTGGAAGCGCGGCGTGAACTGGCATTCCACGCGCTCGGCGCGCATGAGCTTGTCGCTTGGGGGGCGGTCGTTCTGTTCGTTCTGCATGTGGCGGCGGCGCTGAAGCACCAGCTTGTCGATCGTGACGGCGTGCTGGCAAGCATGGTGCCTTGGCTGCCTATGCGCGAGGAGGCGGCGGGGCCGCGGCATATGACCGCGGCGGCTGCGCTCTTCGGCATTCTCCTGATCGCCGGGCTCGCCGCCGCCGGCTGGCTGAGTAGCCGGCCGGAGCCGGGAACTGCGGCCGCGGAGGTGCAGCGCACATCCACACCGGCCCCGGCCATAGATACGAGCATCACGCCTGGGACGGCGACGGAATGGTCCATCGATCAGTCCGATTCATCGATCGAGTTTTCCGGCAATCATGCAGGCAGTGATTTCCGCGGCCGGTTCCAGGATTGGGAGGGGCATGTCTGGTTCGACCCGGAGAATCTGGCCGGTTCGCGCGCGATCGTGTTCGTTCGCACCGGCTCCGCGCGCACCGGCGACGCGACGCAGGAAGGCTCGCTTGCACAGGCCGAGTGGTTCGACGTGGAGAGCTTTCCCGTCGCCCGCTTCGAAGCGGAAGTGTTCCGTTCGCTCGGTGGCAACAGGTTCGAGGCGGACGGCACGTTGGCGATCAAGCAGGCGACGGTGCCGGTCACGTTGCCTTTCACCTTCACGCCCAGCGGGGATACAGCCCGGGTGGAAGGGCACCTGGAACTGGACCGGATGGCTCTTGATCTCGGCATGCAATCCGATCCGGATGGCGGATGGGTCTCGCAGATGATCGATGTGAACATCACGGTTTCGGCCAGCAGGAAATAGCGGAAGGCGCGGGGGACGCCGCCCAGCGTGGAAGCCTTGGGGCAGACCGCGAAACCTTTTGCCTGCCACGCGTTTGAGGAGAACAGGGGCCGCTGTCGCGCCCCGCCGTGAAAAGAGCGCGGCAACGGTCCTCCAGCTAGCTACAGCAAAGGAGACTCGTCATGAGCGCCAACGGATTGCCTGTATTCGACAGGACGCTTCAGACGACGCACATCTGGCTTGACCAGATCACCGATCGCATCGGGCACGACCGGCAAGCCTCGTGGAAAGTGCTCAGCGTCGTTCTTCATAAATTGCGCGACCTCTTGCGGGTGGAGGATGCAGCCCATCTGGGGGCGCAGCTCCCTCTGCTCATCCGCGGAGTCTATTACGATCAATACAAGCCCGCCATTCAGCCGAGCCGATGCCGCACGCGTGAGGAGTTCGTCGGCGAGGTGGAGGACTGGCTTGCCGACGCGCGGCCTTCAAATGCGGAGAACGCGATCGCGGCGGTGTTTGATGTGCTGTCGAGAAACATCGACCCGGGCGAGATCGAGAAAATCAAGCGACTGATTCCCGAGCCGATCCGTGAGTTGTGGCAGGAGGCCGAAGAGCCCGTTTGAATTGCGCGTCAGCTAGCGGCTCAGTCGCGCTGCGGAACCCATTTCATGACGCCGCCGGCGAAAGGCGTCCACCAGCCTGTGCGTACGCCTGCGGCGGCCAGCATATCGCTGGTCCATTGATTGCAGGTATTGGTAGCGGTGTAGCGCCCCGGCGCGTCATAGAACAGGTCGTCGTGGCCGTAGCCGGGATAACGTTCGGTGCCGGGGGTCGGCGCAAGCTTCTCGATGGAGTTGACGAGGCGGGCATATTCTTCCCGCCGCAGCGTCAGTGGTCGCAGGTTCTCCGCGGGGGCGGGGCGGACATAGTGCATGACATGGAGCAAGCCGTCTCCGCCCACGCCAATGACACGCAGGACGGTAACGGGTGAAAGATCGCCCCAGGTCGGCGTGTTGAGGAACACCTCGCGTTCCCCCCAGCTGAGCGCAACATGCGTGTAATCTTCGGCGGGCCGGGTGGTGCCCCTCGGCGGAAAGATCGGCCGCCAATCCTTTTCCACGGTCACCAGGGGTAGGACGAGCGCCGTGTGGATCCCGTTGCTCTCGACCATGATCTCGATGCCATGCGCTGGCTCCGTCCAGTCAGGATTTCGGGGAATGGCGGAGCCGATCCAGCCGCTGAGCAGGAACAGTATCAGAAGCAAAGCGAGGCCGCCCGTCAGCCACACAACTGCGCGGATCGTCCCGCGCAGCGCTTTGTTCACCAGCTTTTCGCCCACGATGCCATTCTGCCGGCGCGCGATTGATGGATCGCGGCACCCGGACGCTTCCTCAGCCAGAGGATCGACCAATCGCCATTGACGAGCCGCGCCGCCAGGCGGAGCCCGGCTCTGCGGCAGGCGCGGCGGACGGCCTCCTCCTGCGTTTCGAGCAGCCCTGCAAGCAGCAGATGGCCACCCGGCACCAGGGACCGCGAGAAGTCCGATGCAAGCTCGATCAGCGGCCCGGCCAGGATGTTGGCGATGACCAGGTCGTAAGGGCCGCGCGCGCGCAGCAGCGGATGCTCCATTCCGCTCGCCTCCATCATCAGCACCTCGCCCGGGCCGGCGCCAATGCCCACACCGTTGAGCGCGGCGTTATCTTCGACCACCTGCACGCAGACCGGATCGATGTCGCTCGCAGTCGCAAGGGCGCGAGGCCACAGGTCGAGCGCGGCAAAGGCCAGCAACCCGGTGCCGGTGCCGATATCCGCAAGATTGCGCAGCACGATCCCGCGCGCCTTCATTGCCGTCAGCATCGCAAGGCAGCCGGCGGTGGTTTCGTGCTGCCCGGTCCCGAAGGCCTGGCTGGCAGGAATCGCGAATTCCGTGACACCGCTTTCCTCGGCAGGGGGAAACTCCGGTGTGCGGACGCGGAAGCGGCCGGCGCGGATCGGCTCCACGCCCTCCTGGCTCAGCGTTACCCAATCGGCATCGGGGAGCTTCTCCACCTGGAGATCGGGCACTGTCCCGGCAAACAAGCTGGCGACAGCTTCCTTTTCCGCCTTGCCGGGACGGCGCGGGAGCCATGCTTCGAGCACCCAGTCCTCGGGCCGGTCCTCCGCGACTTCGGACCCCGAAAGGACGATCTCGTGATCCCAATCAAGCGCGTCCTCATGGGCGACCAGCGCCGCGTGAATGACGTGTTTGGGAGCATAGGCGGTGATCTTCCAGCTCACTTTGCCTGCTTCGCCTCCGCCGCAAGCCGCTCGTCGAGCTTTTCGCCCACGCCCTTGGCATAAGTGCGGCAGCTTTCCGGATCTGCCAGCGGGACGGCGCCCAGCAGCTTGCTGCGCATTCCAGCCGCCGAAGGATGCGGGGCGAGCAGGATGTCGCAGTCCAGTGCCGCGAGCCGCGCGATGCTCGCGCGATATTTCTCAAGCGCTTCGGGATGATCCGAAAAGCGGTATGTCTCGGTGCTGACCGGCGAGAGGCTGTCAGCATAGACCAGCGTGCGGCAGGTCTCTCCTTCGCAGGACTGCCACTGCCAGCTCAGTGCGCCGGCCGTGTGGCCGGGGGTCGGGATCGCTTGCAACCTCAACTCGCCGAGTTGCACCAGCCCCTCGTCACCGAGGATGGCGTCCACGCGCGCGGCCGGGAAGGGCTCGTGCGATCCTGCCTGAGGGTCAACGTCCGCGGTGACGCCGCTTGCGAGTACCGGCGCGGCGGCGGGTGAGGCGATCAGGCGCGCACCGGTCAGCCGCTGGAGTTCGGCCGTGCCGCCGACATGATCGAAATGCTCGTGGGTGTGGAGCAGCAGCTTCACATCAGAAAGCTGGAAGCCGAGCTCACGCATGTTCTGCGCGATATCTGCCGCCCCGCCTTCGGTGCCGCCATCGATCAGGACGTGGCCTTCCTCGCCCGTGATCAGGATCGAGGAGATTCCGCAAGTGCCAACATAATATGCATTGCCGAAGATCTGGAACGGCGGGCCGGCTTTGTCCCACTCATCCCAGTCGGAACATTGCTCCGCCCACGCGGTCTGGTCCGCAGGCGGGGCAGGTTCGGCGGATGCCGGCTGGGCGGCTGCAAGCGTGAGGGAAGCGAGCAAAGCGGAGAATCGGGTCGGGCTAATGGACATAGCTCGCCCCATTGGCATCGATCACCGCGCCCGTCATGCTCGGCGGGGCGTCGAGTGCGCAGAAAGCGGCGATCGCGGCGATTTCCTCCGGCTCCGCCACGCGACCCAGGGGGATGTCTGCCAGAATGCCTTCGCCGCCCCTGCTGGCCAGGTAGTCTCCCGCCATTGCGGTATCGGTGAAGCCAGGCGCCACGGCAAAGCTCAGCACGTCCTTGCCGGCATAGGCACGGGCGATCGTCTTGTGCATCGCCAGCATTCCGGCCTTCGAGGCCGCGTAGTGCCAATGATCTGGCGAATCTCCGCGGTGGCCGGCGCGGCTGGCGATATGGACGAGGCGTCCGCCGCGCTCGTTTGCCAGCCAGTGCCGCACGGCGAAGCGCGAAAGCTGCGCCGCGGCGGTCAGGTTGATGCGTAGCGTATCCTCCCACCGGTCGAGCCATTCGAAATCCGACGTGCTCAGCGGATTCGCTTCGAAGATCCCGGCATTGTTGACCAACGCGTCGATCCGGCCGCCCGCGAGCGCCAGCGCCTCTTCCCACAGCACCTGCGGCCCGAGCGGGTCGGACAAATCGACGGCAAGCGTTTCACTTTCGCCGCGCCTGCTGGAATGGCGGATCACCCGCGCGCCGCGCTCGCACAGCATTGCGGCAATTGCCGCGCCGATTCCGCGGCTCGATCCGGTGACGAGGACCACTGGTTCGCTCATGCCATCTCGATACGTCCGCATCGCCCTCGCGCCAAGTCAATCGCTTGCCACACGTCGCACAATCGTTAAGGGGATGCGCAAAGTGCCGCGCCCCGGAGGGCGCAAGATCCGATAGGACGTGCCATGGCCAACCGACCGCTCTCGCCGCACCTGCAGATATGGAGATGGGGACCGCACATGCTGGTCTCGATACTTCACCGCATCACCGGGGATGGAATGGCTCTGGTCGGGCTTGCGGTGCTGCTTTGGTGGCTGGGCGCCCTGGCCAGCGGGCCGGAAGCCTATGCGACCTTCGCCTGGGCGGCGACCACTCCGATCGGATATATCGTGCTGGTCGGGATCAGCTGGGCGTTCTTCAATCACATGTGTTCGGGCCTGCGCCATTTCGTGATGGATGCCGGCGCGGGGATGGAAATCACGACCAACCGCAAATGGTCGGTCGCAACCCCGCTGATCGGTATCCTTCTGACCGCCGCCTTCTGGGCGCTGCTGCTGATTTTCTGAGGAGGGAAGAGAGTTGGGCAACGGAACCTCTATCGGCCGCGCTCGGGGGCTCGGCTCTGCACATGAAGGCGTGCATCCCTGGCTGATGCAGCGCTTCACCGCGGCCGGAAACCTCCTGCTGGTGGGCTTTCTGGTCGTGTCGATCCTGATGCTGCCCTCGCTCGATTATCAAACGGTCCGCAACTGGATCGCCGAACCGCTGCCGGCCGTCGCCATGGCCTTGCTGATCGTGTCGGTCTTCTGGCACACCAGGCTGGGCCTCAACGAGATGATCGGCGACTACGTTCATGAAGCGGGGAACAAGATGGCCTGCGTCCTCGCGCTCAACCTTGCGGCATTCGGCGGAGCGGCCTTCGGGCTGTTCTGCATTGCCCGCATGGCACTGGGGGGAGCCGCCTGATGGCCACGAGCTCTACTCAGCCCGCTTACAAGATCGTCGACCATACCTATGACGTGGTGGTCGTCGGAGCCGGCGGATCGGGCCTGCGCGCCACGATGGGCGCGGCCGAAGGGGGGCTGCGCACCGCCTGCATCACCAAGGTCTTCCCCACCCGCTCGCACACCGTTGCGGCGCAGGGCGGCATCGCCGCCAGCCTGGGCAACAACTCGCCGGATCACTGGACCTGGCACATGTACGACACGGTCAAGGGCTCCGACTGGCTCGGGGACCAGGACGCGATCGAGTACATGGTGCGAGAGGCTCCGCAGGCCGTGTATGAGCTGGAGCATGCCGGTGTTCCCTTCAGCCGCAACAAGGACGGCACGATCTACCAGCGGCCCTTCGGCGGGCACATGCAGAACATGGGCGAGGGCCCGCCCGTGCAGCGCACCGCCGCCGCGGCAGACCGTACGGGCCATGCAATGCTGCACGCGCTGTATCAGCAGAGTCTGAAATACGACGCGGACTTCTTCATCGAGTATTTCGCCATCGATCTCATCATGGAGAACGGGCAGTGCCGCGGCGTAATCGCGCTGTGCCTGGATGACGGATCGATCCACCGCTTCCGCAGCCATGCGGTGGTCCTGGCGACCGGCGGTTATGGCCGCTGCTACTTTACCGCTACCTCCGCGCATACATGCACTGGCGATGGCGGCGGCATGGTGCTGCGTGCCGGCCTTGCCCTGCAGGACATGGAGTTCGTGCAGTTCCACCCCACCGGCATCTACGGCGCGGGCGTGCTCATCACCGAAGGCGCGCGGGGCGAGGGTGGATATCTGACCAACTCCGAAGGCGAGCGCTTCATGGAGCGTTATGCCCCTTCGGCCAAGGATCTCGCGAGCCGTGACGTCGTCTCGCGCTCCATGGCGCTGGAGATGCGCGAAGGGCGCGGCGTCGGCCCGAACAAGGATTACATCTACCTCCATCTCGACCATATCGATCCGAAGGTGCTGGCCGAGCGGCTGCCCGGCATCACCGAAAGCGGGAAGATCTTCGCGGGGGTGGACCTGACGCGCCAACCGCTGCCGGTGGTCCCCACGGTGCACTACAATATGGGCGGCATCCCCACCAATTATCACGGCGAGGTCGTGACGATCGGGCCGGATGGCGATCCGGAAACGGTGGTGCCCGGGCTCTTCGCCGTGGGCGAGGCGGCGTGCGTTTCGGTGCACGGGGCGAACAGGCTTGGCTCCAATTCGCTGATCGACCTGGTGGTGTTCGGCCGGGCGACCGGCCACCGCGTGAGGGAACTGATCCAGCCCAATAGCAGGCACGAAGCATTGCCCGCGGATTCGGCCGATTTCACGCTCGAGCGACTCGATCACTTCCGCAACGCGAAAGGCGGCTCACCCACTGCGGAGATCCGGCTGGAGATGCAGCGCGCAATGTCGGAACATGCGGCAGTGTTCCGCACCGATGAGCTGATGGCGCAAGGCAAGGCGAAGCTCGCCGAAACCTATGCGAAGATGCAGGACATCCACGTTTCCGACCGTTCGCTGATCTGGAACTCCGATCTCGTCGAGACGCTGGAGCTCGACAATCTGATCGCGCAGGCGACGGTGACGATCCACGGCGCCCACGCCCGCAAGGAAAGCCGCGGTGCGCACGCGCACGAGGACTTCCCCGAGCGCGACGATGTGAACTGGATGAAGCACACGGCGGCCTGGTTCGATGGCTGGGGCGGCAAGGGCGGAAGCGTCCGTCTCGATTACCGCCCAGTGCACGAATACACGCTCACCGACGACGTGGAATACATCAAGCCGAAGAAGCGGGTGTATTGAGCGGGCGCCTGCCCTCGGGCGGGCGACCGGTTTCCTGGAGCGCTTAGCTGCCGGTTGCGGGGGCGAGCTGCGGCGGCGCGGCATGGGCCCGCTGGGGCACGTGCGGTGCGTCCGGCAATTGCGCGCTCAGCTGCGAGAATATGTGGGAAAATCGCGCGGCCGCCATGTCCCAGCCGCGATCGGCACAAGCCGACCGCTTCCCCGCGGCACCCAGTCGCAGCGCGAGGGCATCGTCGCCAAGGATGCGCAGCACTGCGCCGGCGATCTCGCCGCAATCGTGCGGATCGGCCAGCAGCCCGGTCTCCTCGTGCACCACCGCGTCCGGTACGCCGCCTGCCCAAGACCCGACCACCGGCTTTCCGCAAGCTCCGGCTTCCAGGAACACAAGGCCGAAGCCTTCCACATCCGGAAGTTCGTCCCGCGCGGTCATGATGAAAAGATCGCAGGTCTGATAGGCATCGATCACATCCTGGTCGGACACGCTGCCCAGGAACAGCACACTGTCGGCAACGCCGCATTCCTGCGCAACGCGCTCCAGCCGCGCGCGGTCAGGTCCGTCACCCACAAGAACGTAGGCAAGCTCCGGTCGGGAACGGAGCATTTCGGGCAGGGCGCGGATGACGTTGTCCATTCCCTTGCGCCGTACCTGCCGCGCGACCGTGAGGAGAACCTTGCGGCCGAGCAGACCATGCCGCTCGAAAAGGCCGGTTCCGGCGGCCGAAAGAAAGGGGCGGACATCGACACCGTTCCACACCACATATAGCCGCTCATCCTCCACGCCGGCCTCCTGCATGAGACGGCGAGTATTGCCGCTGACGCAGGCGAAGGCGTCCGCATGGTCGAAGGCGAAGCGGCGCGCGCGGTCGTAAATGCGCTGAGCGGATGGGAAGCGCCGCAATGGCTGGTAGCCGATTTCGCGGCCGTGAGCGGCGCAAATCACCGGCACGCGCCCCTTCGCGGCGCGAAGGGCTGCATGGGCTCCGGACCAGTGCCCGGCAAGGATCATCGTGGGCTGGAACTCGCGCAATAGCGCATCTATCGGGTAGATCGCGCTCCACACCATCGCATCGCCTGGCACGATGCAGCGGCGGACCGGGAAGGGCAGGGCGGCGTCGTGCTCGGCTGCGCCTTTCTGGCGCGGTGCCAATACCATGACGCTGTCGCCCTGTTCGTGCAATGCGCGCGCAACCTCCTCTGCCCAGCGCTGGGCACCACCGATGACCGGAGGAAAGGCCGGTGCGACCACCAGGACACGCTGACGAAGACCGGTGCGCAATGCGGGGCTCGGAGACGCCATGTTCGTCGTCGGCTGCTCGGTCATCGGCGTCGCAATCGTTTGGTGTGTATGTTCGATAGCGACCTCGTCCGCGAGACGAAGCAGCCGGTCCAAGGGCATCGGAAAATCCCGCGGCGGGCTATAATGCATCGGCGGAGCTGTCAAACGCACCGCGGGCAATGGAATCCGGTTCCAGTGGTGCTGGCGGATCGTTGAAGGGGCCGAGTCCGCGCGGTTTTTGCGGGTTGAAGTTGCTATTCCCCGGCCATTCGCCGCACGCTTAAAATCGTAATCGGATCGGCGATCATCTGGCCTTTCAGGAAGCCTTCTCCCTCTTCGGGGTCGATTGGCGCATCAAAGATCGCACGGGCGACTTCCATGCCGGAGACGACATGGCCGAAAGCGGCGTAGCCTGCCTTGAGATCGGGATCTTCCGAGGTGGGATCCGCATCGAGCCCTTCCAGGTCCGAGAGCAGGATGGAAAAATCGGCATTGGCCGTGCCGGGTTCGCCGCGCGCCATGGAGATGGTGCCGGCGGTGTGGTGCACGCCCGTTTCGCTGGTCGGCTCATGGGCAATGGACGGCAGGATACGTTCCGGATCCCACCGCGCGCCGCCCTGAATGAGACCATTGGGCTGTTCGCCCCAATCGAGCCGCATCACGCGGTAGAACACGGTGCCGTCCAGCCGATGCTCGTCAGCGTAGCGAAGAAAGTTGTTGGCGGTGATCGGCGCGCGCTCCGTCTCCAACGCCACCGTGATCGTGCCCATCGTGGTATCTATTGCGACCAGCGTGGTCTGCGGTTCGTCCACCGGAGCGGTGGCCGGCGCCGGTTCCTGCGCCTGGGCGGCACCCATGGCGATGGCGAGGAAAGGCGCGAGAAGGGCGAATCGGCGTTTCATCCGCCCTTCATGGCAGCGGCAGGGGCAAGGGCGCCAGTCTGCTGCGAGCGCCCGCCGCATCGGCCAGGTGCGCGTGCTGGTTTAGCCGAGCGAGGAAGACCTCACGCTGCGGCATCAGCTCGGAGAGGCGGTAGCCGTCGAGATGGACGAGGAACGCGTCCAACGCGCCTGTCAGAGCGCCCTTGAGGCCGCAAAGCCCATTGACGGCGCAGTCGCCGCCCGCGGCGAAGCAGCCGACAAAGCCGTCCAGCCGCTCAAACCGCCGGATCACATCCCCGACGACGATCTCATCCGGGTCCCACGCCAGTTCCATTCCGCCATTCCGGCCGCGAATTGTGGTGACGAAGCCCTGCGCCTGAAGCTCCTGCGCCACCTTGGCGAGATGATTGCGCGAGATGCCGTATTGCCGCGCCACCTCGTCCACCGAGAGGCGCGAGCGTGACGCCGCAAGCGCCATCAGGATGCGCAGGGCATAGTCGCTATGAAGGCTCAGCTGCATAAAATAGGTATTTCATATATTGATTTTAGACGCAAGACGGCTAAACACATATCCACATACCATTTCAGGAGTCGCCCGTGCAGGAACGGACCGAAACGCGCCCCGAAACCCGCAGACCCGGTGAAGACCATGTCCGCGCCGCGAGGGAAGAAAAGCGCCAGCGCGCGGAAGCAATCGGCATCGATACGGAGTACATCTCGGGCTTCGTTGACCGTTTTTATGCCCGCATCCGCGCCGACGACCTGCTCGGCCCGATCTTCGCGGAGCGGGTTTCGGATTGGGATGTTCATCTCGACCGGATGAAGCGCTTTTGGCGCTCTGTCCTGCACAATAGCGGTGAGTTCTCCGGCAATCCGATGGTCAAGCATATCGTCATTCCCGGCCTCGACGCGTCACATTTCGCCCATTGGCTCGAACTCTTCTACGCCACGCTGCGCGAGGACGAGCCGGACCCGCAGGCGACGGGCCTGGTGGGGGCAAGGGCGCGCATGATCGCCGACAGCCTCCTCACGGGCTACGAGATGCAGCGCAAGGGGCTCTCCGGCGCGCGTGCCGGGCAGGACCTGCCACGCGCCTGAGCGACAGCCTTCGGGCGAGCTGAGCCCCGCCGGGGGCTTCCACGAGACGGCTTGACACCGCCTCCTGACCGACGCAGCCTGCGGTGTAGGGGAGAGGTGCATGAGGCTCTTTCTGCTGGGTGGTCTGCTTCTGTCGGCGGCGCTGGGCTCGCCTGCCTTTGCGCAGGCAGCGCCCGAGCCGGTGCACCCCGCACCTCACATCTCCGATTGGCCGACGCTGGGCACGGGTGCCACGCCGGGCATGCGCCAGGCGAGCCTCGCGCTGGGCCCGGAACTGCAGCGCGGGCGCTCCGCGCGCGACATGCTTGCGGAGCGCCGAAGGCTTGATCAGGCGCTCGCCTCGCTGCAGCCCCAGCGCAAAGGAACGGTCGATGCTTATGTCGTTTCCGTGGCTCTCGACAGCGACCCGGTGTTCGCCCGGGAGGCACGCGAAGCAGGCGAGGTGCTCACCCGGCGTTACGACGCAGAGGGCCGCACGATCACGCTGGCGGGGCCGGACGGGCGATCGGCGGGACTGCCTAGGGGCTCGATCACGTCGCTTACCCTGGCTCTGGCGCGCATTGCCGAACTGATGGACCCGGCCGAGGACGTGCTGGTGTTCTATTCCACCAGCCACGGCCTGCCTGACGGGCTCGCCTATCATGACAGCGATTACGGCTATGGGATATTCTCCCCCTACCGCTTCGGCAGCCTGCTTGCCGAGCTAGGGTTCAAGCGGCGCATCCTGCTGCTCAGCGCCTGCTATTCGGGCGTTTTCGTGCCGGCCCTGGCGAGCAGCGACACGGCCGTCATCACCGCGGCCTCCGCAGATCGGACCTCTTTCGGCTGCCACGCCGAGAACGATTGGACGTTCTTCGGCGATGCGCTGGTCAATCACGCGCTGCGCAAGCGGATCTCGTTACCCGTGGCTGCGCAGGAGGCGCAGCGCGCCATCGCGGGTTGGGAGGCCGATAATGGCCTTCCCTCCTCCAATCCGCAGGTCGCGATCGGCGGCGGAGTGAAGGCCTGGCTGCCCGCGCTGGAGGCAAGGGCGCCGAGAGAAGAGACCGCGCCGGTCGGCGTGCCTGCGGCAAACTCCATGCAGCGCGTCACGGCCGCGGCAGCGGCGGCCGGCGTCACCCGCGCATCAGGCCGGTAAGCCATGGGAATCGAGAGCTAGCGCCAGCGCAGGTTCTCTCGCGTCAGGTCGGCCACGCTCTTCGCGCCCATCAATTGCATGTCGCGCCGGATTTCCGACTGCAACAGCGAGATTGCCCGATCGACGCCGGCTTGCCCCGCGGCGGCCAGCGCATAAAGGTAGAGCCGCCCGCCTGCGACCGCTTTCGCTCCCACGCTCAGCGCTTTCAGCACATGGGTGCCGCGCCGCACGCCTCCATCCAGGATCACGTCGACCCGGTCGCCCACCGCATCGACGATCTCGGCGAGCTGGTCGAACGGCGCACGGCTGCCGTCGAGCTGGCGGCCGCCATGGTTAGACACCCAGATGGCGTCGCAGCCCATGTCCGCCGCGCGGCGCGCATCGGCGACCGACATGATGCCCTTGAGCGCGAAGGTGCCGCCCCAGTCCGCGCGCAGCTTCTCCGCGTCCTTCCAGTCCATCGAATGATCGAGCGCGGAGTTGAAGTAATCGGCGATGGAGGTGGAGACATTGCTGCCGCTGGCGATATGCGCCTCCAGATTGGGCAGCGAAAACTTCTCGCGAAAGAGATAATCCAGCGCCCAGCGCGGCTTCCCGGCATAGGAGAGGAAGCTCGCCGGCGTGATCCGCGGCGGGCTGGTGAAGCCGGTGCGCAGGCAGCGTTCGCGGTTACCGGCGACGATGGTGTCCACCGTCAGCGCGATCGCATCGAACTTCGCATCCCGCGCCATCTCCAGCAGGGCGGCGTTCAGCCCCTTGTCCTTGTGGTAGTAATATTGGAGCATCTTGGGCCCGCTATGCGTCGCGCCGATCTCCGCCATCCCCACGCTGGCAAGGCTGGAGATGCCGAACCACAGGCCGAACTTCTCCGCCACGGCAGCCACCGCCCGCTCGCCCTGCCAGTGGAACAGGCGCTGCAGCGCGGTGGGGGAGAGCATCAGCGGCAGGCTGGTCGTCTTGCCCATCACGGTGACCGACGTATCGATCTCGTCCACCCCGGCGAGCACGTTGGGCACGAGGTCGCAATCCTCGAACGCGGCGGTGTTACGCGTCTTGGTGCTTTCGTCGTCGCCGCCGCCATCGATATAGTGGAACACGGGGAAAGGCAGCTTGCGATGGGCAAGCAGGCGAAAATCCTCGATATTGTGGCAGTCGTTCAGGCTCGCGATCCTGCGCGGAGGCGCGATGGTCCGGCTCATTGGTGGTATCCCCTTCTCTGTGCGGATGCCTTAGCGCGGCGGAGGAATTTCGCAAAGACTGCGCTATCCTGCCTCCCGCGCGGTTCACTTGCGGTTCAATCGTCGCAGCGAAAACACGTGTTGCCGCTCTAGGTCAGGAGGCGTCGATGGTGCGCGAACGAAGCCCGGGAATGAAGCTGCTGTTCGTATCGCTGGTGGCGCTGGCACTCGCGCTGCCGCTGTTGCTGGTCTACGCGCTGGTGAGCGACCGGGAGCATCAGTCCTTCACCGCGCAGCAGGCGATCACTGCGGGCTGGGGCGGCAACCAGATCATCTCGGGCCCGGTGATCGCGATCCCCTATCTGCGCCAGCAGACGCAGACCGAGAGCGTCGGCGGAGCTCAGGTCACCCGCACCGTCCAGGTGCGCGACGAGTTGTACCTCTCCCCCGCGCGGCAATCGGTCACGACCACGCTGGAGCCGGAAACCCGCAGCAAGTCCATCTACCGATCGGTCATCTACCGCGCGCAGCTGGCGGGTGAGGCCCGCTTCGTGCTGCCGCAGGAACTGGGCGTGCAGGGCGTCACGCGCGAGGATCTGCTGCTGCAGGATGCGGAGCTGCGTTTCGGCGTATCCGATCCGCGCGGGCTGCAGCCCGATGCCCGCCTTTCGACCGGCGGCGCCGCGCTCCCGCTCCAGCCCGGCAAGGGCGTGGGCAGCAGCGGCAATGCTGGGTTCTTCGCCTCGCTCGATTGGGACGGCACCGCGCCGCTCGATACCCAATGGAGCTACAGCCTGCGCGGCAGCCGCGCGATCGCACTGGTCCCGCGCGGCGGCACCACCGAATGGACCGTCACCTCGCGCTGGCCGCATCCGGGCTTCGGCGGCAGCTTCCTGCCCGAAAGGAGCGAGGTTACGGGCGAGGGCTTCACCGCGCATTATTCGGTCGCCAATCTCGCGCTCGGTCAGGCGATGGTGATGGAGGACGATCCGGGAATGCCGATCACGGGCGTTGACGGGACGATCGATGCCGGTGCCGCCATCGCAGCGCAGGGCGCGACCATGGCCGCCTCGATCGGACTGATTGAGCCTGTCGACCTCTACAGCCGCGTCGACCGCAGCGTGAAATACGGCTTCCTCTTCATCGGCTTCACCTTTCTCGCCTTCTTCATGTTCGACATCGTCGGCGGCGCGCGCGTGGCGGCGGCGGAATACCTCATGACGGGGGCAGGGCTGGTGCTGTTCTTCGTGCTGCTGCTCGCCTTTGCCGAAGTGATCGGCTTCACCTGGGCCTATCTCGTGGCCAGCGCCGCGATCATCGGCCTGCTCACCGCCTATAGCGCGGCGGTGCTCAAGAGCCGGCGGCGAGCGGGCTTCATCGGCGCCTTGCTGGTGGGGCTCTACGCGCTGATCTACGTGCTGCTGAGCCTGGAGGCGTTCTCGCTGCTGATCGGTTCGGTGCTGCTGTTCCTGGCGCTCGCCGGAGTGATGTACGCCACGCGCAACGTCGAGTGGACGCGGATCGGCCAGACGAAGGAAGTGGAGGAGGGCGCTTGAGTGGGATGGGGTTCGCACCGGCCCCTCCGACTCAGTCACCTTCCTCCGTTTCGGTCGGAGCCGACGCCACCGCCTTGATTGCCTCTTCGGTGGGGCGCGCGGGAAGGGCGCAGCCGAGCTTCAGGCCCATGCCTTTCAGAAAAGCCCGACGCATCATCCCCGCGATCACTGCATCCTGAAAAGCCTGTTCGGCCTTGTTCGCGCCTGAAACCTCGCGGATCACCCCGCGAAACGGGATCAGCGCGCCGACCACGGACTTGGCGACGCTCCCCACCGTCATTTCGCGCTCGCGCGCTTCGGCGCTGTCCAGATCGGGGCCGAGCACCGCGTCGAACTCCTGCACCGCGGAGGATATCTGGCTGCACCGGCTAAGCCCATCGGTGCTGTAGGGCGCGGCGCGCGCGGCGATCAGCAGCGGCGGAATCTTGTCCTGCGCGAGGTTCAGATCCTGGATCGGAGTCGCCGCGACATCAGTTGCGGTCACCTCCTCCTGTGTAACAGGCTGCGGTTGCTGGACTTTCTTCTCCCCGAATTGGCTGCATCCGGCAGCGAGGCAGGCGGTCAGAAGAAGCGAGCTACCCTTGAAGGTCCGCAAAAGTGTCGCACTGGTCTTCATCCGCCGTCTCGAGCCCTTTCCGCAGCCATTCCATACGCTGCGCGCTGGAACCGTGCGTGAACGAAGCTTCCACCGGAGTGCGGCCGGCACTGGCCATCAGCGTGTCGTCGCCTACCGAATGCGCCGCCGTCAGGCCTTCCTCGATATCACCCGGTTCGATCCGGTCGCGATTGAGAGCTGCCCACACGCCGGCATAGCAATCGGCCTGCAGTTCCATCCTGACCTGCAATGCGTTGGCCGCCTGCGGGTTCCGCGATTGCAGCTGGCGCACCTGGGCGGCGGTGCCGGTGAGATTCTGCACGTGGTGGCCATATTCATGCGCCATCACATAGGCGCGGGCGAAATCGCCTTCTGCACCCATGCGCTGGGCCATTTCGTCGTAGAACTGCGTGTCGATGTAGATCCCCTGGTCGCTCGGGCAATAGAACGGCCCCATGGCACTTTGCGCGGCGCCGCAGCCAGAGCGGCCCTGGCGGGAATAGAAATTCAGCACCGGCTGCTCAAAGGGGATTCCGGCCTGCTGGAACTTGGGCGCCCAGGTTTCGTCCAGCGAGGCGAGATGCGCGCAGGCTTCGGTGCTGTAGGTGTTCACCGCGCAGCTTTCCGCCGCATTCTGGCCGCCCTGCACCTGCTGCGAACTCGTCTGCTGCATCTGGTCGAGACCGCCGAGAAGCTGCGCCGGATCGGCCCCGGTGAAATAGGCGAGGGCGAGGACGATCACCAGCGTGCCGCAACCGATCTTGCCGCCTCCGCCGCCGGGAAAACCTCCGCCGCTGCGCTGGTCGCGTATACGGATGTTGGCCGGATTGAACCTGTTGAGCCGCATCGGGATCTCCCCCTGAGTGTGGAGCCCGCATCGTGCGGGCGCGATGGCAGTCCTGTTATGTATGGCGGGCAATCTCAAACAAGCCAATTGCTTGATGCGCGGGCAGTCCGGCGTCCTGAACGAAGTGGGTGACCGGGGCGCCACGCTCGAGATCGAGCTACTGCCGAAGCACACCAAAGCGCAGGACGCTATTGCGATGGGTGCCTGCTGGGCCTAGATGGGCCGCCACGATTCTCCAGACGAGCAAGCGGTGGCACCCATGGATATCCCGACCGGCCTGACATTCGACGACGTTCTATTGCGTCCGGCCGAAAGCGATATCGTCCCCTCCCAGGCAAACACTGCCACTCGCCTGACCCGCGAGATCCGGCTCAACATCCCGGTCATCTCCTCCGCGATGGACACCGTCACCGAAGCCGACATGGCGATCGTGATGGCGCAGATGGGCGGGATCGGCGTCCTCCACCGCAATCTATCGATCAAGCAGCAATGCGCCGCAGTCCGCTCGGTCAAGCGCTATGAAAGCGGCATGGTGGTCAATCCCATCACCATCGCACCAGATGCGACGCTGGGGGAAGCGCAGGCGCTGATGCGCGACAACCGGATCAGCGGCATTCCGGTGGTGGAAGGCAGCGGTACGCTGGTGGGTATCCTCACCAATCGCGACGTGCGCTTCGCCGACAATCCGCAGCAGCCTGTGCGCGAATTGATGACGCATGAGAACCTGGCAACGGTGCGCGCGGGCGTTTCTCAGGAAGAGGCGCGGCGGCTGCTGCATCAGCGGCGGATCGAAAAGCTGCTGGTGGTGGATGATGCCTATCGCTGTGTCGGCCTGATCACGGTGAAAGACATCGAAAAGGCGGTGACTTACCCGGATGCGACCAAGGATGCCGCCGGCCGCCTGCGCGTGGCGGCGGCGACGACGGTCGGGGACAAGGGTTTCGAACGCACCGAGGCGCTGATCGACGCCGAATGCGACGTGGTGATCATCGACACCGCGCATGGCCACAACAAGGATGTCGCCCGCGCGGTGGAGCGGGTGAAGAAGCTTTCCAACTCGGTGCAGGTGGTGGCGGGCAATGTCGCCACCGCGGAAGCGACCAAGGCGCTGATCGACGCGGGGGCGGACGGCGTGAAAGTCGGCATCGGCCCCGGTTCGATCTGCACCACCCGGATCGTGGCGGGAGTCGGCGTACCGCAGCTCACCGCGATCATGGAAGCAGCCTCCGCAGCGGCGGAAAAGGGCGTTCCGGTGATCGGCGATGGCGGCCTCAGGACCAGCGGCGATGCGGCCAAGGCGCTTGCCGCGGGCGCCTCCAGCGTGATGATCGGCTCGATACTGGCCGGCACGGAGGAAGCGCCGGGCGAGACGTTCCTTTATCAGGGGCGGGCCTACAAGGCCTATCGCGGCATGGGATCGGTCGGCGCGATGGCGCGTGGCAGCGCGGACCGTTACTTCCAGCAGGACATCAAGGACCAGATGAAGCTGGTGCCCGAAGGGATCGAAGGCCAGGTGCCTTACAAGGGGCCGGCAAAGGACGTGATCCACCAGCTCGTCGGCGGGATCAAGGCCGCGATGGGCTATACCGGCGCTGCCTCGATCGAGGATCTGCAGAAGCGCGGCCGCTTCATTCGCATTACCAATGCGGGCCTGAGCGAGAGCCACGTGCACGACGTTTCGATCACCCGCGAGGCGCCGAACTATCCGACGCGGTAGGGGCGGGATATTCAACTCGTCATTCCTGCCCCTCGGCTGCCGCAGGATCTCCCAGGCACCCGAGAATGGCTCCAAAAAGAAGCGCTTTCCAACACCGGGACGTTCCGCTATTGTTCCTGCCGATCTCCTACGAGTTCCGCGTGAGGAGGGGCGCAAACGGTAATATGATACCGCCGTGGAAAGTCACAGATGGGTCTTCGGAAATATAGTATAAGCCGTTGGTAAAGCTCCATAATATGGCAAATAGGCCCGTGAATCCATGGGCTGTTCTGTGTCAACCCCCTCTCCCCGGATGGGCGCGGTGACTCCGGCCGCGCGAATCCAGACCGCGATCGAGCTGCTGGACGGGATCATCCGTGCCGCGCGGGAAAACGGCCCGCCGGCCGACCGCCTGCTGGCGGAAGGATTTCGTCAGCGCCGCTATGCCGGCTCGAAGGACCGGCGCGCGATCCGCGACCTTGTTTACGGCGCGATCCGCGCTTGCGGCCCCGTTCCCGAGAGCGGGCGCGCGGCGATGCTGCGCCTGGCCGAAAGCGATCCGGCGATCGTGCCGCTGTTCGACGGCTCGCCCTATGGCGCGGCGCCGGTCGCTCCCGGGGAAAAGCCGGCCGATGGCGGGCTCGCTCCGGAATGGCTTGAGGCGGCGCTTGCGGCTTCGGGCACGCAGGGCGCCGATGCCGCGGCGCTGCTCGGCCGGGCGCCGCTCGACCTTCGGGTGAATGCGCTCAAGGCGTCTCCCGACACGCTCGATCTGCCGGTGCGCGGCGAAAGCTTGCCGGTGCCCGGCGGGCTGCGCTTCCCGGAAGGAACGCAGGTCGAGCAGTGGGAAGCCTTTCGTACCGGGCAGGTTGAGGTGCAGGATTGCGGCAGCCAGGTCGCCTGTCTCGCGGTCGGCGCGCAGCCGGGCGAGACCGTGGTGGATCTTTGTGCCGGGGCGGGCGGCAAGACGCTGGCGCTGGCCGCGGCGATGGACAATCGCGGCACCCTGATCGCCAGCGATACCGACCGAACCCGGCTCTCACGCCTCGCTCCGCGCGCCGGGCGGGCGGGGGCGGCGATCGCGGAAACGTTCCTGCTCGATCCGGGGCGGGAACTGGATACGCTCGCCCCCTGGGCGGGCAGGGCGGATGCGGTGCTGATCGATGCGCCCTGTTCGGGCACCGGCACATGGCGCCGCAATCCCGAGGCGCGCTGGCGCCTGAGCGAGGAGCAACTTGCCCGCTATGTGCAGACGCAGGCGCATCTGCTCGAGCTCGGCGCCTCGCTGGTGCGACCCGGTCGTCGGATGGTCTACGTCACCTGTTCGCTGCTCAATGCCGAGGGGCCGGAGCAGATCGCTGCCTTCGCCGCCGCCCATGCGGATTGGCGGGCCGAGCCGCTCCATCTGCCGCTCCATTCGCCTTTAGGGGCGCCCTGCGGGGCGGGATTGCGCTTGACTCCCTCCCGCGATGGAACCGATGGGTTTTTCATCGCGCGTTTATCTCGGTCATGTTAGGTCTATCTCGTCATGGCAAATCATGGCCCCATCGATGGATCTGCGCTCAAGGAGTTGATGATGCGCTATTTTCCCGCCGCTCTTGCTTTGTCGCTCTTCGTTGGAGTGACCGCGAGCGTGGGCGTGGCGGAAAGTGAGGTCACAAACCCGCGTGTTGCCGCGCTGCTCGCCGAAGGGCGCGCGAAGATGGATGCGGGCCAGCTGCAGGATGCGATCGGCGCCTTCGAAGCGGCGCTGGCGATCGCACCGGGACAGTCGGCGATCTATCTCGCGCTCGCGGAGGCCGAGCGGCAGGTAGGGATGCAGGGCAAGGCAATCCATTATTACCGCGAGGCGCTGGAGCGTGAGCCAGGCAGCTTTACCGCCATTGCCGGGGAGGGCGAGGCGCTGGTGGAAAAGGGCGCGGTCGAAAAGGCCAGGCTCAATCTCGCCAAGCTCAAATCGATGTGCGGTGAAGGTTGCGCCGAAACGCAGGCGCTTGCCGCTGCCATCGCCGCGGGCCCTCCGCCTCAGGTGGCGGCCGCCGAAGCGGTCCCGGCCGAGCCGGCGGTCACGCAGAACTGACGGGGGCAGCGCGCCCCTCTAGATGAGGGCGCGAAACTCTTCCAGAACAGCGCGGTAGACGCGCTTCTTGAAGGGCACGATCAACTCCGGCAGCTGTTCCGGATCCGCCCATCGCCATTCACAGAATTCCGGCGGATCGTGCGCCTGCAGGTCGATATCGGCGTCGGAGCCGGTAAAGCGCATCAGCAGCCAGTGCTGGCGCTGCCCGCGGAACCGTCCGCCCCATAGCGTGCCGACGAGCTCCGGCGGCAGATCGTAAAGCAGCTCCTCCCCGGCTCGGGCGATCAGTGCCGCGTGCTCGGGCCGCACCCCCGTCTCTTCCCGCAGCTCGCGAAGGCCGGCAGTCAGCACATCCTCGCCTTCGTCCATCCCGCCCTGGGGCATCTGCCACCAATCGCCTTCGCGGTTGTCGATCCGCTTGCCTACGAATGCCTTGCCCTTGTCGTTGACGAGCATCACCCCCACACAGGGGCGATATGGCAGTTCGGCGGCTTTGTTCATGGGCAGGCTCCACGGCGACGTCTCGGGCGTTGAAATAAAGCGCGGATAGGTTCATTTCCATCCGGCATTTTGGGCCAGGCACAGAAAAACTTGATTGCGGCACGGTTGAGAGCCGCATAGGCGCTGCCATATTGGAACGAACCGCGAATCCCACCATTTCGGATGGGCGCGATAAGGATACGATGATGGCAACTCTCGCAGCCGAAAAGCCTGCCGCAGCCGCACTTCCGCCGGAAGCGGTGGTCGTTCGCTTCGCGGGCGACAGCGGCGACGGCATGCAATTGACCGGCGGCCAGTTCACCCTGTCGACCGCTTTGGCAGGCAACGACCTGGCAACCTTCCCTGATTTCCCCGCCGAAATTCGTGCGCCGCAAGGCACGCTGTTCGGCGTTTCGGCGTTCCAGATCAATTTCGGGTCGACCGAGATCGACACGGCGGGTGACGCGCCGGACGTGCTGGTCGCGATGAACCCGGCCGCGCTCAAGGTGAACCTTGCCGCGCTCAAGCCCGGCGGGCTGATCATTGCCGACACCGGCGAATTCTCGAAGCGCAATCTCGAGAAGGCGAAATACGAGACGAACCCGATCGAGGACGGCTCGCTCGCCCAATGGGCCGTGCTGGCCTTCGACATCTCGGCCCTGACGATGGAAGCGGTGAAGCCCTTCGGCCTCGGCAACAAGGAAGCGCTGCGCTGCAAGAACATGTGGACGCTGGGCCTGGCGCTGTGGATGTTCGACCGCGACCGCGAGCCGATCGTCGAGTGGCTGAGGTCGAAATTCGCCAAGACGCCTGAACTTGCCGACGCCAATATCGCCGCGCTGAATGCCGGGCACGCCTATGGCGAGACGGCGGAGCTTTCCGGGCCGCTGAAGAAGGTGCATCTCGATCCGGTGCCGAGCGCAGCCGGCGTGTATCGCACGATCACCGGCGCGGAATCGGTATCGCTCGGCCTCGTCGCAGGCGCGCAGCTCGCGGGCCTGCCGATGTTCTTCGGCGGCTATCCGATCACGCCGGCCAGCGCGATCCTGCACCATCTCGCGCGGCTCAAGGAATTCGGCGTCACGACCTTCCAGGCGGAAGACGAGATTGCCGCGATTTGCGCCGCGATCGGCGCGTCCTATGCCGGCAGCCTTGGCGTCACCAGCTCATCCGGCCCGGGCATCGCGCTCAAGGGTGAGGCGATGGGCCTCGCGATCATGACCGAGCTTCCGCTCGTGATCGTCAACTCGCAGCGCGGCGGCCCCTCCACCGGCCTGCCGACCAAGACCGAGCAGAGCGACCTCTACCAGGCGATCTATGGCCGCAATGGCGATGCGTCGCTGCCGGTGATTGCCGCCCGCAGCCCGGGCGATGCCTTCGAATGCGCGATCGAGGCATGCCGCATCGCGACGCAATATATGACCCCGGTGATCCTCCTCACCGATGGCTACATCACCAATGCTGCCGAGCCCTGGAAAGTGCCCGATCCGGCAAGCTATGATCGCTTCCCGGTCCAGTTCCTCGAGGAGAAGAACGACGGGGATCGCGTGCTGCCCTACAAGCGAAACGAAAAGGGCGCCCGCCCGTGGATCAAGCCGGGCACGCCCGAGCTGATGCACCGCATCGGCGGGATCGAAAAGCACGAGAACACCGGCAATATCGATTATTCGCCGTCCAACCACCAGGCGATGACCGACGCGCGGAAAGCGAAGATCGACGGTGTCGCGCGGGACGTTCCGCCACAGGAGGTGGCCCTGGGCGAAACCACCGGAAAGCTCGCCGTGGTCGGCTGGGGCTCGACCTTCGGGGCGATCCACCAGGCCGTGCGCCGAGCGCGCAAGAAGGGCCTTTCCGTCAGCCATGTCCATGTCCGCCATGTCTGGCCGCTGCCCGCCAATCTGGGCGAGCTCCTGCGTGGGTTCGACCAGATCCTGGTGCCGGAGATGAACACCGGCCAGTTCAAGACGGTGCTGCGTGACCAGCTGCTGGTCGACGCGAAGCCCTACAACAAGACTAGCGGACAGCCTTTCACCATCGCCGAGCTGGAAAAGGCGATCGACGCCTTCTTCGACGATATTCCGGACAATGAAGGCGGCGAAGCGCCGGCCGATGAAGGGCAGCTTCCCACGCCCGAATCCGGCCATGATGACGGCACCTTGCCCGATGCTCCCTTCCATGGTGACGATGCGGCGCTTCCGGGCGAAGGCTCCGACACCAAGGCGGTGAACCAATGATGACCTTTCCGCTCCTCCATGTGCTGAGTGCGCTGCAATGAACGACATGACTCCCATTCAAACCACGCTCAAGGATTGGGAAACCGATCAGGAAGTGCGCTGGTGCCCCGGTTGCGGCGACTACGCGATCCTCAAGGCCGTGCAGCGCACGTTGCCGCAGATCGGCGCCGATCCGAAGAACACGGTATTCGTCTCGGGCATCGGCTGCTCGAGCCGGTTTCCCTATTACGTGGAAAGCTACGGCTTCCACACGATCCACGGCCGCGCACCCGCATTTGCGACCGGCATCAAGCTCGCCAATCCGGAGCTCGACGTGTGGCTGGTCACGGGCGATGGGGACGGGCTCTCGATCGGCGGCAATCACCTGATGCACGTGCTGCGGCGCAATCTCGATGTGCAGATCATGCTGTTCAACAACGAGATCTACGGCCTGACCAAGGGACAATACTCGCCCACCAGCCGGGTCGGCACCCGCACGCCGTCCACTCCGATCGGCTCGGTCGACCGTCCGGCCAACCCTTGCGCCTTTGCCTTGGGTTCCGGCGCGCGTTTCGTTGCCCGCGGCTTCGACGTGTCGAAGAACCTGCCCGATGTGCTCAAGGCGGCCCATGCGCATAGGGGTGCGGCCTTCATCGAGATCTTCCAGAACTGCATCGTCTACAACAAGGACGTGTTCAACGATTTCGCCGCGCCCAAGGGTGCGGAGGATCGCCAGCTATGGCTGGCCAATGGCGAGCCGATGGTGTTTGCCGGCGGCACGAAAGGGATCGCACTCGACACCGAGAAGCTCACGCTCAAGGTAGTCGATGTCGTGGACGGCGATTGGCAGGCGGCCGGAGTGATCGTCCATGACGTGACCAACCGTTCGATCGCTCACATGCTGGTGGAACTGCCGTTCGGCGAGTTCCCGATGGCGCTTGGCGTGCTGTATGACGATCCGCGGCCGACCTTCGAGAGTGTGGTCGCGGCGGAGCGGCAGCAGGCGGCGAGCGGCAAGGATACGGACCTCGCCAAGCTGCTCTCGCGCGGTCAGACCTGGACGGTGGAAGAAAAGGAAGGCCATCCCGCCTGAGGGACCGCTACTCGCACCAGGGCCGCAAGACACTCTGAAGCTGGCTTCCACTCGCCATTCCCGCGAGCGCGGGAATCCAGTTCTGATGGTTGCTGCGTCCCTGCACTGAGACACGGCTCTCAAGCTCGACATCTTCGTGTCTTCGTGTGAACCCAACTAAATGGACAATCTCACTCACAGTCTTGTCGGCGCGCTGATCGGGCAGGCGGGGCTTAAGCGGAAGACCGGGCTGGCGATGCCGGCGCTGATAATCGGCGCCAACCTGCCGGACATCGACGCGACCTGCACGATCTACGGCATAGAGAGCCTCGCCATGCGGCGCGGGCTGACCCATGGGCCGATCGCCTGGGTGCTGTTGCCGCTGGTGCTGGCGGGGCTTCTTTGGGCCTATGATCGCTGGCAGGCGAAGCGTGGCAAGCGGCCGTCCGCGCGGCTGCCGGTGCATTTCGGCTGGCTTTATGCACTGGCTTTCATTGCCTGCCTGACGCATCCGGCGCTCGACTGGCTCAACAGCTACGGCATCCGCTTCCTCGCGCCGTTCTCGAACCGCTGGTTCTATGGCGACGTGCTGTTCATCATCGATATCTGGCTGTGGCTGGGGCTCGGCTTCGCGACTTGGTTCTCCCTGCGGAAAGAGAAGCAGGCTGGAGACTGGCGCCAGCCGGCCCGCATCGCGCTCATGGCGGCTCTGGGCTATATCGGGGCCAATGCAGCCATTACCTGGGTCGCGGAAGGCCGAGCCCGCGCGAGTGAACCTTACCCGGCGGAGGCGATCGCCAGCGAAGTTCCGATCGCGTTCTGGCGCCGTGAGATGATCACGGGCGACGGAGATGGATTGTGGCAGGTGGAGGGCCGTGCAGTAGGCGATGTTCCCCTTGCGCAATGCGACCTCGCGAGCGCCCGGGACAGCGATCCGCAGGTCGATGCTTTCCTCGTCTGGTCGCGTGCGCCATTCGTCGAACGTGCTCCCAATGCCGGCTGGCTGCTGCGCGATGCGCGCTTCCCGGAGGTGGGGCGATTCTCGGTGGCGCTTCCGGTCGGGACCTGTCGCTGAAGGCAAGTCGGCGTGGGCGTAAGCCGCGCAGCGCGATCCGTCTGACCTGCAAGCATTTAGAGCAACTTGCCCTTGCCGCCGGTGCGCGGCATAACGCACCGCATGTCGGCGGAGGGGCTCAGCAGAGGGGACGTGCTGCTTCGAAGCAGCAATCGTATCGGCACCGGCCCCACGCTTGTTGCGGGCCTGTTTGCCGGCGGCTTCCACAAATTGCTCGATCGGTTCGAACAGAGTTTGGCGAGCGGAACCTTGCTCGCACATCTGCCCGACGGGACGACCCGCGTTCTCGGTGGACGCCATCCGGGTTTCGAGGCGGAGATCGCCTTGCGCGACTGGCGCGCGCTGATCCGCCTTGCGACCAGCGGCTCCGCCGGGTTCTATCAGGCCTGGGAAGCGGGGGAGTGGGATAGCCCCGATCCCGTTGCGCTCTTCGCGCTGGTGGTGGCCAACAGCGACACGATGGGCGAAACGGGCCGCGCCAAGGGGCCGTGGCGGCTTGCGGCGAAGTTCCTGCATTGGCTCAACCGCAACACGCCCGCGCAAGCCAAGCGCAACATCCATGCGCATTACGATCTCGGCAACGATTTCTACGCCGCCTGGCTGGATCCGACGATGAGCTATTCCAGCGGCTTCGCCTTCGGCGATGACGGGCTCGAAGCCTCGCAGTATCGCAAGTGGGAGCGGCTGGCCCAGCGGGTCGGCAACCCCCAGACGATTCTCGAGATCGGTTGCGGCTGGGGGGCGCTCAGCAATTACTTCGCGGCGCGTGGCAGCAAGGTCACCGCGATCAGCCTGTCGGACGAGCAGCTCGAATGGGCGCGCAGGCATCAGGCGGAATCGATCGACTTCCGCCACCAGGATTACCGCGAAGTCGCCGGCCAGTTCGACGCGATCGTCAGTGTCGAGATGGTCGAGGCGGTCGGCCGGGAATACTGGCCGGAATTCTTCGATTGCCTCGCACGCAATTTGCGGCCCGGCGGGCGGGCGGCGATCCAGTTCATCGCCATGCGTGACGAATTGTTCGACGGCTATGCCCGCAACGCCGATTTCATTCAGTCCTACATCTTCCCCGGCGGGATGCTGATCCGAACCAGCGAGTTCCGGCGCCTCGCGGCGGAGCGGGGCCTTGTGTGGCAGGGTGAGGAGAATTTCGGGCTCGATTACGCCGAGACGTTGAAGGCGTGGCGCGAGAATTTCGATCGCGCAGCCCAGGCAGGCCGGCTGCCGCAAGGCTTCGACGAGCGATTCGTGCGCCTGTGGCGCTTCTACCTGATGTATTGCGAAGGTGGCTTCCGCGGCGGCGGAATCACTGTCAGTCAGGCGACGCTGACACATGCGGCTTCTCCCGATTCGGCTTGAGTAGTGCTCGGGATATAACCATTTCGGTTCATAATGTCAAGATGTTTTTCCCGCGCGTGGGCGGCCGGCGTGGCGAGCGCCGGGGAAGCTGGCATAGTGGTGAAACGGAAGGGGGAGGGGGCGAGAGCCGCCCCGCGGGTCACATCGGCCGGTAAACGCCTTCGCCCCGGAACCGGGCAAGGATGTTGTCATGCACGATCGGATTCAGCAATTGGCTGAAGGCGCAGCCGCATAGGCCATCCTGCCACCAGACGACTTCCGCCTGGAGTGATTCGAGCCCGGGGATCGTCAGCCAGCAGACGGAACCGACATGCATGCGGCTGACCGCGCTGGCCGAAAATCCGGACAGGGAAAGGTCCTGTACCACCGTCTGGAAGGCCCGCCCGCCGGATGCGCGCAACTGCGCGGGAATCGCGAGCCGCGTGCGGGGCGCGCTGCGGTCTTCCTGAGCGGCTATTTCGTAACGAGTTCTAACACTCTGAAGTGTCATGACACTGCCTCGCATTTCGCTGCGACGATCGGCCGGCATTGTCCGGCATGCTGTGCGAAAAATGGCTGAACCTGCTTTCGCAAGCCTTTGCAGGCCTGGTTAACCGGGCGTTTGGATCTTCGCCCGGTGGCCGGTTGGGTAGCTTTGCTGCAGGAGGTCGACGATGCCTTCGGCGACGACTTCGGGCGGTTTCACCGATTGCGGATCCTCGCCGGGATAGGCGCGGGCGCGCATCTCGGTACGGGTCGCACCGGGATCGACGATGGCGACGCGGATCGTGGAGATCCGCTCCACTTCCTGCGCATAGCAATCGAGCAGCGATTCGAACGCGGCCTTGGTCGAGGCATAGCCGCCCCAATAGGCGCGCGGCTTCGTCCCGACACTGCTGGTGAGGCCGACAATGCGCGCATTCTCGCTGCGCTTCAGCAGCGGATCGAACGAGGCGACAAGCGCCTGGGTCGCCAGCAGGTTGGTCGTGATCGCCTGGTTGAAGCTCTTGGGGTCGATCTGCGCGACGGGGCCGAGCTGGGGCAGATAGGCGGCCGAGATCACCAGGATGTCCAGCCTTTCCCAGCGATTCGCGATCGCGACGGCCAGCCGGCCGATCGCATCGGGCTCTCCGAGATCGAGCGGAGCGATGGTGGCGGTCCCGCCCGCTGTGTGGATCTCGTCCTCCACCTGTTCGAGCAGCTTCGCATCGCGCGCGGTCAGCACCACATGTGCGCCGGCCGCCGCGAGGGCCTGCGCGGTAGCGGCGCCGATGCCGCGGCTCGCGCCGGTGACAAGGGCGATTTGCCCGGCGAGAGGCTGTTCAGCGCCGGTCTCTGCCATCATGCGACCTTGTGGACCGGGAAGGAGAGCTGCGCAGCGTCCGCTTCGCGCTTTGCGAGATCGGTCAGGCTGGTCGGATAATCGCCGGTGAAGCAGGCATCGCAGAATTGCGGGCGGGCATTGTCGCGCTTCGCCTGCCCGACTGCGCGGTAGAGCCCGTCGATGGAGACGAATGCGAGGCTGTCGGCCTGAATGAAGTCGCACATGGCCGAAACGTCCATCCGCCCGGCGAGAAGCTTGGATCGCTCGGGCGTGTCCACTCCGTAATAGCACCCATGGCCGGTCGGCGGGCTGGCGACGCGGAAATGCACCTCGGTGGCTCCGGCATCGCGCATCAGCTGCACGATCTTGAGGCTGGTCGTCCCACGCACGATCGAATCGTCGATCAGCACGATGCGCTTGCCTTCCACCGCCATGCGGTTCGCATTGTGCTTGCGCTTCACGCCTGCAAGCCGGTCACCGTCCGATGGCTGGATGAAGGTCCGGCCCACGTAATGCGAGCGGATGATGCCGAGCTCGAAGGGAATCCCGGCCTGCTGCGAGAACCCGATCGCCGCGGGCACGCCGCTGTCGGGCACCGGCACCACCAGATCCGCCTCGACCGGGCTTTCGATCGCGAGCTGTGCGCCGATCTCCTTGCGCGTGGCGTAGACCGAGCGGCCGTCGAAGATCGAGTCCGGCCGGCTGAAATAGACATGTTCGAAGATGCAGGGCCTCGAATGCGGCCGCCCGAAGGGCCTGTGCGTTTCGATCTTGCCGGAGAAATCCACGCGGATCAGCTCGCCCGGCTCGACCTCGCGGATCAGGCTGGCGCCGACCACATCGAAAGCCACGGTTTCGCTGGCAAAGACGATCGCGTCGCCGATCTTGCCCATCACCAGCGGGCGGATGCCCAGCGGATCGCGGCAGGCAATCATCCCCTCCGGCGTCATGCAGACGAGCGAGTAGGCGCCTTCGACCATCCGCAGCGCATCGACGAAACGGTCGAGCAGCGTCGGATAGCGGCTCGTCGCGAGCAGGTGGATGATCACTTCGGTATCGGAAGTCGACTGGAAGATCGCGCCGTTGCGGACCAGCTCTTCCCGCAGCTTCATCGCATTCGAGATATTGCCGTTATGCGCGATGGCGAAGCCGCCGCCGGCCAGTTCGGCATGGAGCGGCTGGACATTGCGCATGTCGGAGCCGCCAGTGGTCGAATAGCGGACATGGCCCGCGGCCATATGCCCGGGCAGTTCGGCCAGCGCTTCCTGAGTGGAGAAATTCGCTGCGACATGCCCGAGACCGCGGCGGGAGAAGAAATTCGCGCCGTCGAAGCTGACGATGCCGACCGCCTCCTGTCCGCGATGCTGGAGGGCATGAAGGCCAAGGGCGCAGATGGCGGCGGCCTCATGGGCGCCGATCACCCCGAATACGCCGCACTCTTCGTGCAATTTGTCGTCCCCGACGTCCCACGGTGTCGCGTCGTGGAATTGATCGATCGGTGTCATGGTGTCCCGCTGGCTCGCCACGCCTCTTGCGCCAAACGCGCAATCACTGCGGGCACCCAATGGCGCTCTTGCAGCCGGATTACAAGAGGCGGCCCCGCAATATGCCGTATTGCGTGAAATCGCTTTCCTTGGGCGCCGCAAAGAATAGCTGGGTCGGACAGGCGCCGGGCGGGGACACAGGGGCCCGGCGCCTGCCCTGTCAGAACGTCTTCTTGACGCTCACGGCCCATTCGCGCGGCCGGCCGGGCTGGGCATTGGCATATCCCTGGCCCCCGGTCGTCTGGTCGTTGATCGAGAGGAAATAATACTCGTCGAACAGGTTGGTCACTTCCAGCGCCACCTCCAGATCCTCGCCCGCGTTGCGCCAGGTGAGGCGCGCATTGGCGAGGGTATAATCCTCGATCAGATTGCTTTCGCGGTTGATCGGGTTGCTGTGGATGTCGCCCTGATACGCCACATCAATGCGCGGCGTCACCGAGCCCGCGCTGCCCAGCGGGATCTCGTATTGGGCGCCTAGGCTCCACTTCCACCGCGGGGTGAAGGCCGGATAATCCCCGAACTGCGGCGCGTTGATGTTGGTCGGCCCGCCTACGCTCACCGGCCCCGTCGGCGTGGGGAAGCTGGCGAACTCCTTGTAATCGAAGTCCAGGAAAGCGGCCGAAGCATCGATCAGCAGGCCGTCGACCGGGCGGATCGTCGTTTCCACCTCGACGCCCTTCATCTCCGCGTCGCCGGCATTCACCGGCAGAGCGCAGGGCGCGCCGAAGCCGTCGCCCGCCTGCACCGTGCAATTGGTCAGAGTTAGCTGGATGTCGTTGTACTTGCTGAAGAACGCCGCGACGTTCAGCCGTACCCGCCGGTCCAGCAGGTCGCTCTTGAAGCCGAGCTCCCAGGATTGCAGCGTCTCCGGTCCGAAGGAAAGCACCTGCTGCGGATAGAATGGCCGCGGATTGACGCCGCCGCCTTTGAACCCGGTGGCGAACTGGGCATAGGTCATGAACTCATCGGTCCAGCGATACTGGGCCGCGATGCGATAATCGACGCGCTCCGCCGAGGCTTCGCCGACCTGCCCGTCCAGCGGGGCGAGAATGGGGGGCGCGGCCCCGCCCTCGGGCCCGCGGCGGACATAGGTGTAGGTCTTGGCTTCCTCGGTGTAGCGGATGCCGGCGTTGATCGTCAGCGGTTCAATCGGGGTCCAGCCGACATTGGCGAACACGGCCTTGCTCTCCAGATCGACCGGATCGCTCTGCACGAAGCGCAAGTTCGATGCCCGCAGGCTCTGGAACGAGGTGTATACCGAGGTCTGGTCGCTGTAATAGCCGCCGAGGGTATACTGGATCTCGTCATTGGCACCGAGTGAGCCGTTGAGCCGCAATTCCTGGCTGAAGAACTCGAACGTCAGCGGCCCATATCCCAGGCTGTGAGCCATAGGCGAGGTGTCGTTGTCGTTCTCGAAATTCGAGGTGTATTCACGGTAAGCGGTGATCGAGACCAGTTGTAACTGGTCGGCGATATCCCACTCGACATTGCCCGCGACGCCCCAGCCTTCGAACTTGATGCGCCCCATCGCCTGGTCGCGGATCGGCCAGGTGGTATCGGCGTCATTGGTGTAGCTCGCGAAGTTGCAATAGGGCCCGCAGACGAAGCGCGTGTCATAGGCAATGCCCGGCCCATACGGGTTGATATCGCGGCCGGGCGCGGTGGCGTTGTTGTAAGGCGGATTGGCAGGCAGCGGGAAATGAGGGCTGCCAACCACGCCGTTGGGATAGCGCGTCAGTAGCAGCACCGAACCGACCTGCCAGCGATCGTCGATCGTATAGTCGCCGGTGATGTTGATATCGATCGTGTCGGTCGGGCGGAGCCGCAACTGGCCGCGCACGCCCATGTAATCGACCTCGCCCTCATCCGCGACGACGCAGTCGCTGGTGGAGGGGAGGGTGGCGGGAATGCCGTCGGCCGGGTTGATTTCCGCGCCTGGGTTGAGCGGAGCGTCGGCCGGCAGCCGGGCGCCGCCGCCCATTGGATAGACGCAGCCGAAGTCCATCCTTTTGACGTAGCCGTCCTGGCGCTTGGCCACGCCGGCGATGCGGGCATCCACACCCTGCGCGATGTTGAAATCGAAGCTGCCCCGCAGGTCGACACGGTTGCGGCTGCCATAGGCGGCGGAGATGGTTCCGGTGTTGGTGCCTTCCGGACGCTTCGAGTAAAGCTTGACCGCGCCGCCGATCGAGTTTCGCCCGGCCAGTGTGCCTTGAGGACCGCGCAGGATCTCCACCCGTTCGAGGTCCAGCAGATCGAATATCGATCCGGTGAGCGTGGCGTAGTAGACGTCGTCTACATAGAGCCCGACGCCGGGCTCCAGCGCCGGATTGAAGTCGTACTGGCCGACGCCGCGGATATTCGCGGCCATTGAGGGGCCATAGGCCGCGCCTTGGGGCTTGAGCGTCACCGACGGGGCCTGGTTCGCCACCTGGCTGATATCGGTCTGGCTGCGCGCTTCCAGCATCTCCGAATTCACCGCAGTGATCGCCAGCGGAGTATCCTGCAGGTTTTGTTCGCGGAACTGCGCGGTCACGACGATTTCCTGGGCGCCGGAGCCTGCGGATTCGTTCTCCTGGGCAATGGCCGGCGTGGGGGCCACGGCGATCGCGCATGAGCACAGCAGATACAGCTTGGTCTTCATCACATTCAACTCCCTTTCCTCGGATGCGGTCTGTCTTTTGCGTGGCCGCTTTCACGCTTCTTGGTCGCACGCTCGCCTATGGGCGCGAGCTATGCTGCTTTGGTGTCTCCATCGGTGTCGGACTTGGCTTCCTGCGAGGCTCTGCCGCTGGCGAGCTCGGCTTCCTCGTCGAGCACCGCCTGTTCGATCTTCCCCAACAGCTTCAGGAGCAATTCCTGCTCGCCGGGATCCAAAGCCGCGCGCAGGCGGGCCTCGGCCCTCTCATGGCGGTCAATCAGGCGCGCGAGCACCGTCTCGCCCAGCGGGGTTATGTACAGCCCTTTGGTTCGGCGATTTCGGCCAGCGCCGCGCGCCAGCAGACCGCGCTCCTCGAGCCTCATGGCGATTTTCATGCCGACCGAACGGTTGGCGGCAAGTGCGCGGCCGAGAGTCGTCTGGTCGCAGCCGGGCCGTTCCTTGATCAGCAGCAGAGCGGTGGTGTCGGCGGGGCGGTAGGGAGTGTCGCCCAGCAGCCTGTATATGCTGCGGAGCGCGGCGCAGCGCGCCATGTCGAGCCGGTAGCCGATGATCTCCGAAAGCTTCAAGGCGCCCTGCCTGATCTGTTTCCATTGCTAATTGTATTATCTGCGTACAATTGGCAAGACAATTGTATCCGGGGATACGGATGGATGCGGAAGCTGCAGGCGCAACTGCGGTGCCGTTGTCGCTGAGGAAATGCGTATCTGCGTCTGCGCAGGCGGCGCCGGCGTGGCTCCCGCAAGCTATCCTGGTTGAGCGGCCGCTTCGGGCGCTTGATTGCCCGTGCTTGCGGCCTCGTGCCGCTTCCTTGCCTCTCGAACCTTCCTGTCAAGCAGATGGCGCGGCGTTGCCGCGTATTTCAGCCGGCCGGAACGATATCGCACTCCTCCCAAAAGGAGCCGAGAGCCCAGCGCTATCCAGGAGGTCACCGCGCGTTCGGCTAGCCAGGCGGGAGCCCATAGGGCGCTGGTGGGGGGAAAGACGGTTCGCCCCATTTCCTTGCGGCGGCCCATTTCGGCGGCGGCTATACCACAGGCCGCTACCGCCAGAAGGCTGCGCGGCCTTCCTCGCAGCGCAAGCGACAGCACAAGGGGAAGGAGACCCAATTGCGCGATGAAGCGTGCCGGACGCGCCCATTCGTCATACGCTTGGCGAACGCGCTGTGATCGGAAATGTCGGGAAGTGGGGGGCCGGCGCGCGACGAAAAGGTCCATGGGAACGGTTTCGTGCCCTCCACCGGCCCGGATGGTGCGGACCATTTCGAGATTTTCGAACAGCACCTCGCCAGAATATCCTCCGACTTCCAGGAGAGCGGAGCGACGCACCCCGAGCGTGCCGGGCCAATCCCCTCCACCGAGGCGATTAAGGAGGCTGCGAGCCGTGTCCCAGCGGGCGTGCCAGGGCAGCGGACGGAACACATTCTGCGGCCTCGCTACGTCGTGCTCTTCTAACAAGGACAGCATTCGCTCCAGCTCCGCGCGCCGATAACGCACGTCATCATCCGCCAATATGATGCGCTCGTGACGCGCGGCCATCACGCCGCTCATCACGCCTGCGACCTTGCCATTCGTCGTTTGCATTCCCGGCCGGACATGCCGGACATGGCCCGACCATGCGCGGGCATGCGCCTCGAACACTTCCGGTGGGGAGCCGTCGACCACGATCACGTCATCGATCGTACGGGCGAGGCGACGCAGATAGCCGGTGAGCGCGCGCACCTGCGAAGCTTGCGCGGCAATCGGCAGAACATAAGTAGCGATCAGAACATTGTTGCGGATTTGACGATTATGATGGGCATCCTGCTTCATATCATCGCCTGACCCATCCGGAGAGCTTCGCTTGCGACTAAGCGTGGAGTCGGATTTAGACCCGTTCATCTGCCACGGATTTCATAATGAATTGGCTTGAACGAGCCTGCGTTGGAGGCGAAAGCCGAACAGGCGGTCAGGCCGATGACAAGATCCATCCTTGCTTCCAGTTCCAGATAGTCACCGGGCTGGCTCGGCGGCGGCAGGACCTCCAGCTTGCCGCTCTTGCCGTCCACGGGGACATTCATGAACACATTGAAGGCCGTCGGAATGACGTCGGGAGTAATCCCATAGGGAGCGAGTGCTTCAGCCAGATTTCCGAAGCAGCCACGATGGACGGGATGTTCCGGATAGAAATGGCGGAACGTTGCTTCGCTGCACGGGGTCAGCAGAAAGTCATGGCAACCGACGGTGTCCGCGACAATGCGCAGCATGGGATTCGAGCGGTTCGACCAGAGGACATTGCCTTCACTCAGCTTGATCGTCTCTTCATAATCGAAAGTACGGCCGTTTGAGATGACTTCGCGGACATCGTTCGCATTGAAGGCCAGCAGATCACTGACTTGCTGGCCCTGCGGATCGATGACGCGAAGCACCGCTCCGCTTCTCAAGGGGAAGGCGACGCCGCTTCTCGGCGGGATTTCCATTATTGATCCGCTCTGGGGTCATGGAACGGGCAACGCCAGTTTTCCTCGACGGATCGACCGCTATACTGCCTCGCCTCGCTGCTTTCGCCGTGCCGGGCGAGCATGGGATTGGGAGAGCCTGCCAGCTTGTGATCCCGGGCGAGAATCGCATGGCGCATCTTTTCATATTTCCCTTCGGCGCGAAGCCGTTCGAACTGATCGTGCAGGTTGAAGACCAGCGTGGGGCGGAAGAACCGCCGGGCTGGGCGGGAGGCTTGAGGATGCAACCCCACCACGAAGAAAGCTTCTCCGCCGAAGCTGAGCGAGAAATGCGGGCTCTCCGTATTGGCGTTTACGCGCCGATCATAGGGCAGGCCCAGCCAGTGGTCCTTGTCCGCAAGCGATTGCAGCCGTTCCCACATCATCGTTTCGAAAGAAAGCTCGTCGAGGTTGGTGGGGCCTTCAAAAATGACGGCCAGGCTCCGGAAATTCCCCGGGCTGCGCCGGTAGTCTTCTACCCAATCGAGGAGCTCGCGATGAATAGACAGATCGTCCCACCCGCTGTCTATGCTGTGAGTCGCGAGCACTTTGAGATTACCTCTCGCGAGGGCCGACTTGGCGCCCAGGCAGGGGAAGTGCGCGCCGGCTACCTTTTTCAGAAATTCTGCTTCCAGGGTTTTCGGATCGGCAACCAGCAGATGCATTCGGATCCTCGCCGACAAATATGCGCGGCTGACGCCACCTCACTTACGTAACCTGTAAAGGAACGCTCCGTTCCAGATGCCTGGTCGTCGTCAATCCACGCTGGAGGCGCTCGGACAGCTGCGACGACATCGCTCCCAATATGGTGAAGAACTAAAGCGCAAGGCCGGCGTTTGCTCCTGTATGGTAGATTCCGATTGCAGAGAGCGCGGGGTATTAATCCTTGGTGCCACAGGATTGATCGGCTCGGCGATCGCGGCGCGGTTGAAGGCCGATGGCTGGATGGTCATCGGCGTCGCACGTCAGGACGGCCCAGAAGCACGAAAGCTCCCCGTCGATCGGCTCCTTTTCCTCGATCTGCGGAGAGTGACGGGTCCCGCAGACTGGGAGCCGTATCTGCACGACGTGGCGGCTGTCATTAACTGCGCCGGCAACCTCCAGAACAGTGCCAGAGACTCAGCGCAGGCTGTCCACCAGACCGCGCCGGCAGCGCTGTTCGAAGCCTGCGAACGGGCGAGCATCCGTCGCCTCATCCATTTCTCCGCGATGGGGATCGATAAAGGTGCTCTGAGCGAGTTCTCGCGGACCAAAGGCGCCGCTGAAGCCCTGCTCCAACGTAGCGCGCTCGACTGGGTCATTCTTCGCCCGTCGGTCGTCGTCGGGCGTGCCGCCTATGGTGGCAGCGCGCTTTTCCGGGGTCTTGCCGCCTTGCCATGGTCGCCTCGTATCGCCGGCGCGGGCCGTGTGTCGGTGGTTCAACTCGACGACGTCGTCGAAACCGTGGCGCGTTTGCTGGACGAAGGTGCGCCGGCCCGCATCGCCCTCGATCTTGCCGGACCTGAACCGCTTACCTTCGAAGACACCGTCGATCGATACCGGAGGTGGCTCGGCTGGAAGCCAGCGCGGCAAATTGCGGTGCCCGAGTTCATCATGTCATTGGCGTATCGCGCCGGCGATCTCGCGGGATTGCTGGGATGGCGCCCGCCCATCCGATCGACCGCACGCAAGGAGATGCGCCGCGGCGCGGCCGGCGATCCGGCCGGATGGACACGGGCCACCGGCCTTGTCCCGCTTTCCCTTGAGCGAGCGCTGGCCAGCGAACCGGCATCGGTTCAGGAGCGCTGGTTCGCCCGACTGTTCCTGCTCAAGCCGCTGGTGATAGGCGTATTCGCCGCCTTCTGGTTCCTGACCGGCATCGTCTCGCTGGGACCCGGCTACGATATCGGCGTCGACATGATGCTGGAAGGCGGCGCCGGGGCATTGAGCGGCCCCGTGGTCATCGCCGGGGGGCTTGCCGATTTGGCGATCGGAGTTGGCATCCTCTGGCGCCCTACAACGAAATACGCGCTGTGGGCGGCGCTGGCATTGACCATCCTCTATGTGCTGGCGGGCACGGCGATCCTGCCGCGGCTGTGGGAAGACCCGCTTGGGCCGATGATGAAGGTCTGGCCCATCCTCACGCTCAATCTTGTTGCCTTGGCGATATTGGACGAGCGATGACCAGCTATTTCATCCTCAAGTACCTGCACGTCATCGGCGCGACCGTGCTGCTTGGTACGGGGGCGGGGATCGCCTTCTTCATGCTTCTTGCGCACCGCACCGGCAATCCGGTGGTGGTCGCGGGCGTGGCGCGGATCGTCGTGATCGCAGATTTCCTGTTCACTGCCAGCGCTGTGGTCGTCCAGCCGGTCACGGGCTGGCTGCTGGCGCTGGAAGTGGGCTATCCGCTTACCGAAGGCTGGATTCTGCTTTCGATCATTCTTTATATCGTCACCGGCCTGTTCTGGCTCCCGGTGGTCTGGATGCAAGCGCGCATGCGCGATCTCGCCCGGGCGGCTGTGCAGGAAGGCACCGATCTGCCCGAGAGTTACCATCGGTTGTTCCAATGGTGGTTCGCTTTCGGTTTTCCCGCCTTCGCGGCGGTGCTCGCCATTTTCTGGCTGATGATCACCCGGCCCGCGATCTCCCTATGAAGGAACCCCCTCTTTCAAGCCGCCTTATTGTCGGCGCGCTCGCGGGCCTCACTGCCACGAGCTTCATGACGGCGGCGATGCGGCGGCTCCACACAAGGCTACCCGCAATCGACCGATATCCGCTTCCCCCGCGCGAGATAACCGAGCGCCTGGCGCCGGAAGGAATGCGCGAAGCGGGATCGCGGGATGCCTCGCTGCTCGCGCATTTCGGCTATGAGGCCGCGACCGGCGCATTGATCGCGGCAGCCGGAACTCGAAAGAGTGATGTCACCGGCGCCGCGCTGGGCTTGGGAATATGGGCGGCGAGCTATTTCGGCTGGGTGCCCGCCTTCGGGATACTGGCCCCGGCCGACGAGCATCCTCCGCAGCGAAATGCGCTCATGATTGGCGTGCACCTGGTCTGGGGCGCTTTGACGAGCTGGACGATCCGCGAACTGACGAGCGCGCGCCGTTCGATGCTGGCCGGCGGTCCGCTGCGCGATGCACCTGCACGGCGAGCTAAGGACGGCCCCGTCAAAGGAGATTACAGATGAACTTCGCGGACGAACGCAGCCGCTCCTGCTGGTTGGATAACTCGTCCGAGGTCGACGGCCCGCCTTTGGAAGGTGAGCACGAATGCGATGTCCTGCTGGTCGGCGCCGGCATCGCCGATCTTTCGACCGCCGCGAACTCGCTCGTCACGCTCATGCACGGCTATATCCGCACCGGCACGAACCCGCAGTTGTGCTCTGACGCGCTGTCGAGAGGTCCTGCCTTTGAACACCATCTGGAACATGTGAAGACATCGCGTGCGGCGCTCTGAGCCTCTGGAATCGTCGGTTCGGGGATCGGGGCAGACCCGCTGGCTCTGGGGCCTGCTGCTCGGTTTCGCGGTCGCCGGCTTTTTCGACGGCATCCTGCTGCATCAGATTCTGCAATGGCACCATCTGCTCAGTCTCGTGCCGGGGGTCACAAGCCTTCGCGCGCAGGTGGTCTGGGACGGCTACTTCCACGCGCTCATGTATGTGCTCGCGCTGCTCGCGATCGCGGGGCTCTGGCGCTCGCGGGGAGACGAGGCCCAAACGGGCCGCCCGATCCTGCCTTCTCTCCTTGCCGGCTTCGGACTCTGGCACGTTGTCGACGCCGTCCTGTCCCACTGGGTGCTGGGCATTCACCGTATCCGGATCGACAGCCCGAACCTCTTGCTGTGGGATTTGGGTTGGCTCTTTGTCTTTGGCCTGGCGCCCCTCCTGTTGGCCTGGTGGTTGCGTCGGCGCAGAAGCGGGATCGGGCGCCCGGGAACATTGCTTTTGCTGTTTGCCGCGGTCGGCCTGATGGGGCTTTGGGCGGCGTGGCCTCCGCAGAACCAGCCTTTCACGACAGTAGTGTTCGCCCCGGGCGTGACGCCGGCGCAGATATGGGATGCATTCGCCGAGACCGATGCCCGGGTTGCCTGGGCAGATCACGAGATGAGCGTGTTCGTCATCGACATTGCTCCAGACGACCGGCTTTCCTTCTACCGCCGCGGCGCAATGCTGGTGAGCCGCGCAGGGTTGCCAAGTGGCTGCTTCGGCTGGAGCAGGCGTTAAGTTTCGCCTGCGAGGCGTACGGTCGGAGTCCGACGCATGCCCGAGATCTCCGGCGATTTTCCATTGCCAACGGGCCTCATTCCTTCCGGCGGCCCGGCCTTGGGAGCTTACCAGCTCGGCGTCGCCCACGGGCGCCGAGAAGCCTGGAGGCAGTCGTGCGCGCCGCCGGGCTCAAATACACCTGTCAGTCGGCGACGCGGGTTCAAGGCCTTCAGCGCGGGCTCGAGGGCCGACTGGGGGAACGCGACGCGCCTTCCGGGACGGACCTGTTCCGGCTGGCCTTGCAGGGAAGAGGCCGGGCCTGAGAAGATGCATGACTTCTCCCCCCGCGCTCTGGCGGAGCGCCGCGAGGCCGGCACGGTCGATGCGTTGGCAGCCCTGGCGCGCCTGCCTCTGGAATGGGATTTCCGCTACGCGATGCGCCCGGTAATCACGGATTTGGGCCGGCAGGATCGTTCCAGGAAATGAGCCGCGCACCGCGCTCGTAAGTCAGATAGCGCCAGAGCCACTGGATGCCGACGAGCAGGCGTTTTTGGAAGCCGACGAGCAGATAGACGTGCACGATCGCCCAGAGAAGCCATGCCAACCTGCCCTTCAGCTGCCATTTCCCGAAATCGAAGACGGCTGCGTTCCGGCCCACGATAGCAGTGTTCCCTCGATCCTCGAATCTGAACGGCGGGATGGCTGTCCCGCTCTCGAAGTGGCGGGCAAGCGCATGGCCGAGATGCCCGCCCTGCTGCTTGGCGACCTGCGCGAGGCCCGGCAAGGCTTCGCCTGTTTGCTGATCGACAAGGTGGGCGCTGTCGCCGATGACATACACGCTGTCCATGCCCTCGACGGACATGTCGCCTTTCACTTTAATCCGTCCGATCCGATCGGCCTCGACGCCGAGCCACTGCGCGGCCGGTGACGCCTTGATCCCGGCTCCCCAGATGACGGTTCCCACCCGCACCTCCTCGCCTGCGATCCTCACCTTGCCTGCCGTGATGTCCTCCACCGCCTTGTTGCAGATCACTTCCACGCCAAGGCGCTCCAGACGATCATGGGCATATCGGCTGAGCTTCTCCGGGAATGCACCCAAGATACGGGGACCCGCCTCGACCAGAATGGTGCGCGCCGCCGCCGGATCGATATGCCGGAAGTCACGCGCCAGGGTGTAGCGCGCCAGCTCTGCGATCGCTCCTGCCATTTCCACGCCGGTCGGCCCTCCGCCGACGATCAGGCTCGTCATGAGCGCGCGTTGTTCGATGGGGTCTCGCTCGCGTTCCGCCAGCTCGAAGCCGCACAGCAGCCGACTGCGCAACTGCCGCGCGTCGGAAATCGATTTCAGACCCGGAGCATAGGCCTCCCATTCAGGATGGCCGAAATAATTGTAGCTGCTGCCTGTCGCCAGGATGAGAACATCATAGGAAAGCGGGGGGCCGCTGGCCAGTGTGACCACATGGGAGGCAGGGTCGACGCCGTTCACCTCAGCAAGAACCACCTCGATGTTGCGGTGCCTACGAAGAATTCTGCGCACCGGTTCCGCTATATCCGCGGGAGACAGCGCGGCCGTTGCGACCTGATAGAGAAGGGGCACGAACAGATGATAGTTGCGCCGGTCGACGATCGTTACTCGCGCGGCCGAGGATCCCAGCGCCTTGGCGCATTCCAGACCGGCAAAGCCGGCACCGACGATCACGACTTTCGGCGCTTTTGACTGGGACGGCAATGCAGTCAGCCGGGCAGTGCGGACTCTGCTCGTTGGCCGCTACTTTCTCGCGACAGATATTCGGTGGTCACGGAAATGAGCTGCTCGTCGAGCCATCGGGCGAACTCAAGCTCCTCATCCAGCAATCGCCGGCAAACCTCCGCCACGCGCGGTTCGCCGGCTACTTCCGCGGCTGACACGAGTATGCGATAGGAGGAGGCCTCCATATGCGCGTAGGTGGCCGTGGCCAGCGCCGCTTTCGCTGGCTCATCCCCTACGACATAGCCACTGAGCGTCTGCCCAAGCGCAGTGAGTTGACCGGTAACGTTCTTGATCAGCGAAGTCCCTTCTCCGAGGTCGTCGAGGCAGCTTTTCAGCCGGCTCGCCTGATCGGCGCTCAATTCGCCGTGCCGTTCGAGGCCAGCCCGGAACGAAGGGTAGCTCTCGTTCTGGCTGGCGGTCCGGGATAGCATCGTCTGGGCCTGTTCTTCCGCGGCATAAGCATCACGAAGCCATTCAACCAACCGTTCGCGTGGGGTTGCCATTTCTAAACTCCTTCGGGTTCAGACTCGGAACCTCTAGGAGCGCAACTCCGTTCCTTCGGCCGCCGCGCTTTCGACCCGGCCCACCTCGCACTCTGGTACTGGCAGACTCAAGCTCAGCAGGGCCAATGCGGCGCCCTCGATGCGCTCAGTTTCGCCTCCCGCTGGATTGCGCTGCCCGTGCCCCGAAAACCGTCGAGCACCTCATCGAGAAGACGAGTTCCGATGTCGCTCAATCGCTCTCGATGTGCAGCACGAGCGCCTCATCACGCTTTAGCTCTAACGGCCCGTCCAGTCGCGTCGCTTCGCGATCAGGTCGGGTGGAGATTGCGACCGTACCGCGAAGCTTCAAATCCAAAAGACGCCTACCGCCGCTCAGATTTGCTGCGACGAGATGACGCCCCGCCCTTCCGTGCCGCTCGAAGAGCATAACTCCGGCCTGGTTCCGCCACGGTCGAAAACTGTCCCTTGGGCAAAGCGCGGAATGACGAAACCTGATCAGCCGGCGGAATAGATGGAGCAGCGACATTTCGTCGGCGGCTTGCTCGGCGACCGTGGAGCCCGATTCGATGGCGCCCATCGGCAGCCAGGGCTCGCCCGTCGTGAAATCGGCATTTGGGCCCGGCGACCAGCGCATCGGCACCCTGTGAGGATCCCGGCCAAGCCCGAAGCCCGGCACGCGCAACGCGAACGGGTCCCGCACGCGATCCCGCGGAATTTCGACATCCGGCATCCCGATCTCGTCGCCCTGATACAGAATCGCCGTGCCGGGTAGTGTGAAGAGCAAGACCGCAGCAATACCTACCTTATCGTACCCAATCTTGCTGGCGATCCTGGGCTTGTCATGGCTTCCGATAACCCAGTTGGGCCATCCATGGGACATGACGGACGCGAAATAGGCGTCGATCTCCGCGCCGAGCGCATCGGGCTCCCAGGAACAGTCGAGCAAGACGTAATTGAGCGGAAGGTGGAAGCGCGGCGTGTCGAACCCGTAGAACCGACCCGGATCGCCGGAGGCGACATCCACCTCCGCCAGGAGAACCCGGTCGGGAAATTCGTCCACGACCGCACGTATCTCCTCGATATAGCCCAGCGTCTCTGGCCGATCGTCGGAATAGGCCCGCTTTAAGCGACCGGGCGGCGGCATTTCTTCAGCTTCAGGGTCGGGTGGATCGTCTCTCAGCAAGTCGTCCTCGGCCAGCACAGCCGCTGCGTCCACGCGAAATCCGTCGACACCGCGCCTCAACCAGAAGCGTAAAACATCATGCATAGCGGCTCGCACGGAGGGATTGTACCAATTGAGGTCGGGCTGTTCCTTCAAAAACGCGTGATAGTAATACTGGCCGGTGCCCTCATCCCATTCCCAGGCCGAGCCGCCGAAGCGGCTCAGCCAATTGTTCGGCGCTCCCCCGTTAGCAGCGCCATCCCGCCACACATACCAATCACGCTGCGGATCGGCCCGTGAAGAGCGGCTGGCCCGAAACCACGCATGATCGTCAGCGGTGTGATTGGGAACGAAGTCGAGCAGAAGCCTGATGTCCCGCTCGTGCAGCCTCGCGATCAGTTCGTCCAACTGCTCCATGGTGCCCATCTCGGGGGCGAGTGCACAGAAATCGCTCACATCGTAGCCGAAGTCGCGATTTGGCGTCGGGTAGATCGGGCAAAGCCATACCGCGTCTACCCCTAGCCAGGAGAAATGGTCCATGCGCTCCAAGAGGCCGCCAAGATCTCCGATTCCATCCCCATTGCTATCGTGAAACGAGCGCGGCGCGACCTGATAAACGACCGCGTGCTTCCACCATTCGGCATCGTCGGCTGGCTGTTCCAAACGGCTCTCGCTTTGTTGCGTGTTTCAGAACGAGTCCCGGTGCCCTATGTTCCGCAGAAGCTGCCGTACCGAGCTCTACGAGCAGCGCAAATCGGTCCGGCAAGGCAAGGGCTCACCCAGCCCAATCAGACTCCCGGGCCGCAGGACTCGATGGAGCAAAGTTTGCCGTCGTCCCACAGTTCGGCGTCTCCCGTGTCGTCTCGAGCTTCCATCCGATGCATCGCACCTCTGGCGTCGGAAACGACCTAGGGCCGGGCGACAGCTGCCTTGAAGAGTTTCATGGTACAGAATGGCATGACAGCTCTCCCTCTTCAGGGGCAGGGCCGTGCATTTTACCGCCGAAGGGTTCGTGTCTTGATTGCCCAAACATGGCGGAAAACTTGGTCGGGGAGAGAGGATTCGAACCTCCGGCCCCTGCCTCCCGAAGACAGTGCTCTACCAGGCTGAGCTACTCCCCGACCGGAGCCCGCTCGAGAATATCCAGCGGGTGAGGCAGAGGCGGCCCAATAGCGGCGCGGGGGCAGGGTGGCAAGCGGGCAATTGCCGGGCGACCGCGACTTATCAACCGGCGCCGCACAGGCAATTGCTTGCAGCGTGATTCGGACCCTTTGCCGAGGACGGCGAAGGGCACTAGACAAGCCCGCATGGCTCTCAGCTCCGTCATCGACACCGATCGGTCCGCACGCCGTTCCGCTCATCCGGAATGGCAGTATCTCGATCTGTTGCGACAGGTTTGGGAAGCCGGCGATGAGCGCATCGACCGGACCGGCGTGGGCACCCGCGCGATTTTCGGCGCGCAGCTGCGCTTCAACCTGGCCGGCGGGCACATGCCCCTCCTCACCACCAAGCGCGTCTCTTGGAAGACCGCGACACGCGAATTGCTGTGGTTCCTGACGGGTGAAACCAATATCCGCCCGCTCGTGCTTCAGGGCGTCAAGATCTGGAACGAGTGGCCGCATGCGCGCTATGTCCGCGACACGGGGGAGCAGATCTCGCTGGACGATTTCGTCGACCGGATCGCCGATGACGAGGCGTTTGCCGCGCAGTGGGGCGATCTCGGGCCGGTCTATGGCAAGCAATGGGTCGACTGGCCGACCTATGAGTCGGACGGCGATGGGACCTACCGCAAAGGGAAGGGGATCAACCAGGTCGCGGAACTGGTCGAGAGCCTGAAGCACAATCCGGGCAGCAGGCGGCATATCATAGAAGGATGGAACGTCGCGGAACTGGAGCGGATGGCCTTGCCACCTTGCCACAAGACCTATCAATTCCACGTCGCCGGAAACAGCCTCAACGGCATCCTCTACCAGAGGAGCTGCGATGTGGCGCTGGGGCTGCCGTTCAATCTGTGGTCCGCCGCGCTCCTGCTGCGGATGCTCGCGCAGCAAACCGATCTCGAGCCGGGCGAGCTGGTCTGGATGGGTGGCGATACGCATCTCTACCTCAATCATGGCGAGTTGGTGGAGGAGCAGTTGTCGCGCACACCGCAGGGCGAGCCGAGGCTCAGCATCCTTCGCCGGCCGGAGACGATCTTCGATTATCGGATAGAGGATTTCGAGGTGCTCGACTATGCTCCGCAGGCCGCTATCAAGGCTCGGATAGCGGTGTAAGACAACCGCCCTTCAGGGGCAGTTGACAGGGGGGCGGCGCTGCCTTAGTGGCGCGGCTCCCAAGGGACGCAGCCCCTGCGAAACGCGGGTGTAGCTCAGTTGGTTAGAGCGCCGGCCTGTCACGCCGGAGGTCGCGGGTTCGAGTCCCGTCACTCGCGCCATTGGGAACCGCCGGTGCCGATTGGCACCGGTCTTTCAGCCCCAGTGGCCGGTCTCCATCCAGATCAGGAAACGCCGCAGGGGCAGCAGCCATATCACCCCCAGCACGAGATAGATCACGGTCTGCAGTAGCACGTGAAGCTGGCCGATCCATTGCGACGCCCAGGCGACGAGCACGGCGTAGACGCCCAGCAGAAAGACGAGCGCCAAAATCCCCGCCGGAATGCGCCAGGTCGGCTTCTGGCGCATCAGAAGGGCCCGTAGAGCCGCGTGGGGGTGACGATGGCGGCCAGAGGCGCATCATGGGGCTCGGTCGGCAATTCGTCGACCAGTTGGACGTCCCATGCCATGCCGATAGCGATCGTGCCGGGATGCTTGCCCAGCCAGCCATCGTAATGCGCCGCACCCTGGCCCATTCTCTCACCGCGCTCGGTGAAAGCCACCAACGGGACGAACAGCACCTCGGGCGCTACCTCACCATTCTCCGCCTCGGGCTGAGGGCCGAACGGACCGTTGACGATGTCGCTCTCGCCGAACGGGTCCGTCCACGCGCGAAAATGCATCGGTGCGTCGCGGTCGGTAAAGGCGGGCAGGGCAACGCCATATCCGTTCTCGAACAGGAACCTTGCATAAGCGCGGGCGGGAGCTTCGCTGGCCGTCTCGTAATAAAGGCCGATGGTCGCGCCCGGGGAAATCAGTTCCATGACCGCAGCCGGTGGGCGGCGGAACAGCAAGGCACGGGTGTCCGGATCGAGCGCCGCGACATGATCGCGCCGCTTCTGGCGCATCTCGCGCCGCAATGCCCATTTCCGCTGATGGAGATTCTCGCCCAAGCCTCGCTCCTCCGGTCGGCGCGTGCCGAGCATTTCGGGTGACGGGACCACCATGGGCCGTTGCCGGGAAATCCTCTGACGCCTCAACGTCAGGTGGGAGCCATGTGCACCAGGCCAGGGCCTGAACAGGGACAGCCCCCATGGATTGCTTATAGCCTCAGGGATATTCGATCGGCTCGTACCGGGCAGTACCCGTCGCCGCCCTATCTAGTGCCCACTCGCTCCGCTCTCAAGGCTGTCGGCAAGATTTTCGAGATGGTTCGCAAGCGCTTCGAGCCCGATCACCTCGTCCGGCCCAATCGCGGGAGGGGGAGGAGGCGGTGGAGGTGCGGCAGCAGCGGGCGCGCGGTCCTGCTTGAGCTCGTGGACCTCGTCCGCCAGCAGCAAGGCGGCGAACAGTAGCGCGCGCTGCTCGTTCTGGCCCGGATTGCCGTCCAACGCCTTGAGCTTTGCATCGATCTCGCGGCCGAGCATCTTGATATGGGCTTCCTGTCCTTCGCCGCAGGCCACGGTGTAAGGGCGCCCGCCGATCTGCAGGGTGACGTTGCTCATCTCTGTGGCCGCCCGATCATTCCAATTGCCCGATCAGCGCATCGAGTTCGCGCAGGGATTCGCCCACGGTCGCCTTCAGTTCGGAATGCTTGCGCGCGAGCTCGGGATCGACGGACTGCACAGGGCGCGAAGCCACCGCCTCTATCCTCGCTGCCGCGGCCTCGATTCGGGCCAATGCTTTTGCGACCCTTTCCCGTTCCATGACTGTAAGCTAGGCAAACTTCGCGTTGCCTGCAAAAGCTTGGAGTTGAAAGCTGTGAATTACCTTCCGCTTTTCCGGCAGGGCGGTGCTGGCGAGGGACGGCTGCGCTGCGCTTGACGCCGCGCGGTGCGTCCGCAAAGGAAGCCGCGCGCCGAATCGCGACAAATCTGCCCATTTTCCGCCGCCGCTGCAGGAGCCGCCGCAATGAACCTCGATCCGTCCCGCCTCGCGCCCATGGCCAATGCCATCCGCGCGCTATCGATGGACGCGGTCCAGGCGGCGAATAGCGGGCACCCGGGCATGCCGATGGGCATGGCCGATGTCGCCACGGTGCTGTGGTCGAAATATCTCAAATTCGATCCCTCCGCGCCGGACTGGGCGGACCGTGACCGCTTTGTGCTGTCGGCCGGGCACGGATCGATGCTGATCTATTCGCTGCTCCATCTCTCGGGATATGCGCATCCGACCATGGAGGACATTCGCAATTTCCGGCAGCTCGGTAGCCCCTGTGCCGGGCACCCGGAAAACTTCCTGCTCGACGGTGTGGAATGCACCACGGGGCCGCTGGGGCAGGGCCTTGCCATGGCGGTGGGCATGGCGATCGCGGAGCGGCATCTCAATGCGCAGTTCGGCGATGAGCTGGTCGATCACCGCACCTGGGTCGTGGCGGGCGACGGCTGCCTGATGGAAGGCATCAATCACGAAGCGATCGGCCTTGCCGGACATTTGCGGCTCGGCCGAATGAATGTGCTGTGGGACGATAACGGCATCACTATCGACGGCAGCACCGACCTTTCGACCAGCGAGGACATCAAGGCGCGCTACCGCGCCACCGGCTGGCATGTGACGAGCTGCGACGGCCACGATCCCGCGGACATCGCACGCACTCTGGACGAAGCGCTGGCCGATGACCGTCCCTCGCTGATCGCCTGCAAGACTGTGATCGGCAAGGGTGCCCCGAACAAGCAGGGGACAGCGGCAACTCATGGCTCGGCGCTCGGCGCGGAGGAGGTTGCGGCGACGCGCGATCATCTGGGCTGGAGCGCGGCTCCCTTCGAAGTGCCGGACGCGATCCTGGCCGATTGGCGCGCAACGGGTAATGCCGGGAAGGAAGCGCATGCTGCCTGGCAGAAGCGGCTCGACGCGCATGCAAAAAAGGCGGAATTTGCGCGCCGCATGGCCGGGGATCTGCCCGAAGGCTTCAATCTCGATGCCTACATCGCCTCGCTCATTGCCGAGCCGAAGAAGGTCGCAACCCGCAAGGCCAGCGAAATGGCGCTCGGTGCGATCAACGAGCTACTGCCGGAAACCGTCGGGGGCTCGGCCGACCTCACCGGATCGAACAATACCAAGACCAAGCAGACCGGGCCGCTGACCGCTCAGGACTACTCCGGCCGCTATGTCTATTACGGCATCCGCGAGTTCGGCATGGCCGCGGCGATGAATGGGATGGCGCTTCATGGCGGCGTGATCCCCTATGGCGGGACCTTCATGGTCTTCACCGATTATTGCCGCGCAGCGATCCGCCTCTCGGCGCTGCAACAAGCGCGTGTCGTCTATGTGATGACCCATGATTCCATCGGCCTCGGCGAGGATGGGCCCACCCACCAGCCGGTCGAACACCTGCAGAGCCTCCGCGCCATGCCGAATTCCCTGGTCATGCGGCCGGCGGACGTCGTCGAAACCGCCGAATGCTGGGAACTTGCGCTGGCGCAAGGCGGCAGGCCGAGCATCCTCGCTCTCAGCCGCCAGAACCTGCCGCAGGTGCGGACGGAAGCGCGGACGGAGAATCTCTGCGCCAAGGGCGCCTACCGCCTGAAGGCTGCAGGTGCGGCGCGCAAGGTCGTGTTGCTCGCGACCGGTTCCGAAGTGGAACTGGCGCTGAATGTGGCGCAGGCGCTCGAAGCGGAAGGCGTCGGGGCCGACGTGGTCTCCATGCCGTGCACCGAATTGTTCGACGAGCAGGGCGCTGCCTACCGTGCGGAAATTCTTCCTGCCGATGCCCTGATCGTGTCCATCGAAGCGGGCACGACTTTCGGCTGGGAACGCTATACTGGTCTCGATGGTCTCACTATCGGTATCGACCGCTTCGGGGCATCCGCCCCGGCGGAGGATCTGTTCGAACGTTTCGGCTTCAGCGTGGAAGCGGTTGTCCCGAAAATCAAAGAAAAACTAGGATCTAGCAGGAGCATTTAGCATGGCGACGAAGGTTGCAATCAACGGGTTCGGGCGCATTGGCCGGTTGGTGGCTCGCGCGATCCTGGAGCGAGGCGACGACGAATTCGATCTCGTTTCGATCAACGACCTTTCGGATGCGAAATCCAACGCACTGCTCTTCCAATACGATTCCACCCATGGCCGTTTCCCGGGTGAAGTCAGCGCCGGCGACGGCAGCATGACCGTGAACGGCAAGAAGATCGCGGTCACTGCCGAGCGCGACCCGGGCAAGCTTCCCCACGGGGACATGGGGATCGACATCGTGCTCGAATGCACGGGCTTCTTCCAGTCGGACGAAGCAAGCCGTCCGCACCTTGCCGCCGGCGCGAAGCGCGTGCTGATCTCGGCCCCGGCCACCGGGGTTTCGAAGACTATCGTCTACGGCGTCAATCAGGACACGCTGACGGCCGAGGATGACATCGTCTCCAATGCCAGTTGCACCACCAACTGCCTCGCGCCGGTCGCCAAGGTGCTGCACCAGGCCGTTGGCATCGAGCGTGGCTTCATGACCACGATCCACAGCTACACCAATGATCAGCGCATGCTCGACCAGATCCACAAGGATCTGCGCCGTGCGCGTGGCGGTGCGCAGAACATGATCCCGACCACGACCGGCGCCGCGCGCGCTGTCGGGCTGGTGCTGCCGGAGCTCAAGGGCAAGCTCGATGGCTCGTCCGTGCGGGTGCCTACGCCGAATGTCAGCCTCATCGATCTGGTCTTCACGCCTTCGCGCGACACCACCGCAGAGGAGCTCAACGCGGCGCTCAAGGCAGCCTCCGAAGGCGAGATGAAAGGCGTGCTGGACTATACCGATCAGCCGCTCGTCAGCTCGGACTTCAACCATTATCCCGCCAGCTCGACGGTCGACAGCCTCGAAACCTCGGTGCTGGAAGGCAAGCTGGCCCGCGTCGTTTCGTGGTACGATAACGAATGGGGCTTCTCCAACCGGATGATCGACACTGCAAAGGTGATGGCGAGCTTCCTCTGATCGGCCGGCGTAACGGAGGAACGGCAATGGCAAGTTTCCGCACGCTGGACGATCTGGGAGACATCGGGGGCAAGGTCGCGCTGGTACGCGTCGACCTCAACCTTCCCATGGATGGTGGGCGCGTGACCGACGACACGCGCGTCCGCGCGGCTGCGCCCACCATCAAGGAACTTTCTGCCAAGGGCGCGAAGGTGCTGCTTCTCGCCCATTTCGGCCGTCCCAAGGGGCAGCGGAGCTCGGTTCTCTCGCTGTCCATGGTGCTCGACGCGGTACAGGACGTACTCGGTCAGGAAGTCATGTTCGTGCCGGAAGTGGCTGGGGAGATCGTTGCCCAGTCCATCGGCATCCTGGGCAACGGCGACGTTGCGATATTGGAGAACACCCGCTTCTGGCCCGGCGAGGAGAAGAACGACCCGGATTTCGCCAAGGCGATTGCCGCCAATGCCGACTTCTACGTCAATGACGCATTCTCGGCCGCCCACCGCGCGCATGCGACGACGGAAGGTCTCGCGCATTGCCTGCCCGCCTATGTCGGGCGCGCGATGCAGGCCGAGCTGGAAGCGCTCGAAAAGGCGCTCGGCAATCCCGCACGCCCCGTCGCGGCCGTGGTCGGCGGAGCAAAGGTCTCGACCAAGCTCGACGTCCTCGGACATCTCGTGGGGAAGGTTGATCACCTGATCATCGGCGGCGGCATGGCCAACACCTTCCTGGCGGCGCGCGGCGTGGATGTCGGCAAGTCGCTCTGCGAGCATGAGCTTGCCGCGACGGCGGAGGGAATCCTTGAGGCCGCGGACAAGGCCGGCTGCACCGTGCATCTCCCCTATGACGTCGTCGTCGCGAAGGAGTTTGCCCCCAATCCTCCCTCCATGCGCATCTGCAATGTGCATGAAGTCGCGGCGGACGAGATGATCCTCGACATTGGCCCTCAGGCGGTCGAAGCGCTGGCGGATGCACTCAAGACCTGCCGGACGCTCGTGTGGAACGGACCGCTGGGGGCATTCGAGACCCCGCCCTTCGATGCCGCTACCGTGGCTCTGGCGAAGATTGCGGCCGCGCTTACCAGCGAAGGTTCGCTGGTTTCGGTCGCCGGGGGCGGGGACACCGTGGCTGCATTGAACCATGCCGGTGTGGCAGCGGACTTCACGTATATTTCGACAGCGGGCGGCGCTTTTCTGGAATGGATGGAAGGCAAGGAACTTCCTGGCGTCGCAGCGCTTGAGGCATAGACGGAACCACGAGAAAAGGCAGACGAAGCGATGATCGATCAGGATATGCTGGAACGTGTCACTCACGGAAAAGGCTTTATCGCCGCGCTGGACCAGAGCGGCGGCTCGACCCCCAAGGCGCTCAAGGGCTATGGGATCGAAGAGGGTGCGTGGAGCACGGAAGAGGAGATGTTCGAGCTGATCCATCAGATGCGCACGCGGATCATCACCTCGCCGGCGTTCAATGGCGACAAGGTGCTCGGCGCGATCCTGTTCGAAAAGACCATGGACGGCACCGCGAATGGGAAGCCGGTACCCACGCTGCTGCGCGAGCGTGGAGTGGTGCCCTTCATCAAGGTGGACAAGGGGCTGGAGGAAGAGGTTGACGGATCGCAGCTGATGAAGCCGATGCCCGATCTCGACGCGCTGCTTGCAAGGTCCAAGGCATTGGGCGTGGTCGGAACGAAGATGCGCTCGGTGATCCACGCAGCCAATGAGGCGGGCATCGCGGCCAATGTCGCCCAGCAGTTCGAGGTCGGCAATCAGATCGCCTCGGCCGGGCTGATCCCGATCCTGGAGCCGGAATACAACATCAAGTCAGCCGACCGCGAGGAAGGCGAGAAGATCCTGCGGGCGGAGCTGATCAAGGGTCTCGATGCGCTGCCCGAAGGCCGCAAGGTGATGCTCAAGCTCTCGATCCCCGTGGTACCGAATAGCTATCAGGCGCTGGTGGAGCATCCGGCGGTCGCACGGGTCGTTGCTCTTTCCGGTGGGTTCAACCGGCCTGAAGCTTGCCGGGAACTCTCGAAGAATGATGGCATGATCGCGAGCTTCAGCCGCGCATTGCTGGAGGATCTGCGCGCGCAGATGAGCGACGAGGAATTCGACGCTGCGCTTGCCAGCGCGATCGACGAGATATTCCAGGCTTCGACCGACAAGGTCGCTGCCTAAAGCCCGCCCTCGAAGGAGAAGCGGTAATCGGCCGGTTCGACTTCGCCCTCGGTCATTCTTTGGGGAGTGACCGAGGCGAGGGTGATCTGCGTCCCCCTGATCTCCTGCACTTTCCCGAGGGTGAGGCTGACGGTTTCGCGCCATCCCGCACTTTCGATCAGCGTCTGGAGCACGACGCGCCCGGCCCACACGCATTGAACGCCGCGCGGGCAGCGGCTGTCTTCCACGACTTTGACGGGAGTCGCGGCCAGCGCGCCGACCTGTGCCGTCTGCCCGAGCGCCACCGGCCCCTCCTGCGAGAGAGGGGCGTCGCTGGCCGCTTGCCGGTCGGGCAGCGGGGTGCAGGCGCCAAGCGCCACGGCGCCGAAGAGTGCAAGGGCGAACTTCATCCCGGCATTTTGCACCCGGCGGATGAACCGGTCCAGAATGCCTGGCATGCCGGAATACTTGGCCTCGGCGCGTGCTCGCGATAGAGGCGGATCACGATGGCCGACTGCGAACTTTACCTCATTTCTCCGCTGGATGTCGGAGGCGCATTTCCCGAGCGGCTGGAGCGGGCGTTCGATGCCGCGCCGGCGGCCGCGTTCCAGTTCCGTGTGAAAGACCTCGACCAGCATGAGGCGGCGCGACTGGCGGAGCCGCTCCAGCGTATCTGCGCGGACCGCGACGTGGCGTTCATCGTCAATGACAGCATTTCGCTGGCCAAGCGGCTTGGCGCCGATGGCGTGCATCTGGGTCAGGCCGATGGCAGCGTCGCCGAAGCGCGGCAGCAGCTCGGCAGAGATGCGCAGATCGGCGTCACCTGCCATGACAGCCGGCATCTGGCGATGGAAGCGGGAGAGGCCGGCGCGGACTATGTCGCCTTCGGGGCATTCTTCCCGAGCGGCACCAAGGAAACCCGGCACCGTGCCGAGCCCGAATTGCTGAGCTGGTGGCAGTCGCTGTTCGAGCTGCCCTGCGTGGCGATCGGTGGAATCACGGCGGAAAATTGCGCCCCGCTGATAGAGGCCGGCGCCGACTTCCTGGCCGTGAGCGGCGCTGTCTGGAATGGAGACGAGGCCGCCGCCATGCGCGCCTTCGCCGGGCAGCTCAGCTCCGTGTCGCGCCGAGCCTGATGCAGCGCAATCCGGTCTCGCTCCCGTCACGCTCTACCTGGCGCAGGAAGCCTTCTCGCTCCACCTTGTAGCGCTCGCCCTTTTTCGGGCCGCTGGTGATGGTGACGTCGTCACCCGTGCGCAGATAGGTGCCGTCTCCCTCATCCGCCGAGTAGGTCGAGGCATTCGTGACCTCGAACCCTGCTTCGGGCATGACGATGCCCCGGGTGGTTGCGGCATCGCCCGGCATCTCACAGATATAGATGCCGCGTTCGAGCGTGCCGAGCTTGCCGCCCGAGACGGCCATTGCCGGCGATGCAAGCGCGCAGGTGCCGCCAATCAGAACTGCAAGCAATAATCTCATCGTCATTGGGTCCTCGCCGCGCGGGTATCATCCGCTTGCTTCGCTGGCCAGTCCAGGCGCTTCTTGCTCATGGCCGGAGCTTTCGCTAGGGCGCGCGCTCACACCTAGCTAGCGTTGGAAAGCTGAACCCCATGAAAATCAGTGGCGTCGACATTCGTCCCGGCAATATCCTGGAATATGAAGGCGGCATCTGGAAGGTCGCCAAGATCCAGCACACCCAGCCGGGCAAGGGCGGGGCCTTCATGCAGGTCGAAATGAAGAACCTGATCGATGGCCGCAAGACCAATGTCCGCTTCCGCAGCGCCGACACGGTTGAGCGCGTGCGGCTGGACACCAAGGATTTCCAGTTCCTTTACGAGGATGGCGATCAGTTGGTCTTCATGGACAAGGATACCTACGATCAGATCACGCTCGATTCCGACCTTTTGGGAGACGCCAGGGCGTTCCTTACGGATGGAATGGACGTGACGCTGGAACTTTATGACGAGCGGCCGATCAGCGTTCAGCTTCCCGAGCAGGTCGAAGCGACGATCGTCGAAGCCGACGCGGTGGTGAAGGGGCAGACGGCCAGCTCCAGCTACAAGCCGGCGGTGCTGGAGAATGGGGTTCGCGTCATGGTGCCGCCGCATATCGAAAGCGGGACGCGCATCGTGGTGGACGTCTATGCCCGCGAATATGTCAAGAAGGCCGACTGACATGAGGACGACTCTCGCTTTCGCCGTTTCCGCGCTGTTTCTTGGGAGCCTTGCTCCGGCTGCGGTCGCGGCGCAGGAAAGCGGAGCGCCGGCCGCCGAGGCGGAACCGTCTCCGGAGCAGGTGGCCAACATCCTGCGTGCCGGGAAGATCTTCCGCGCATTTGCGGTCGCCATGGAGACCGAGGAGGTACCTCAACCGGTCAAGGGGCGGCTGATGGAGTGCATCTACAACAACAAGCTTGCGGATATCAGCGCTGCCGCCGGAAAGGCGATTCAGAGCGACACGGCGTTGAGCGACGAGAATCCCCGCGACGTCTATCGCGCTGCCGCCGGTGCCTGCGGCATCTCCTTCGAGCAGAAAGAGGCGCCCGCACCTTCGCCCGAGGCGGGCCGGTAGGTTTCCGATGTCTATCCAGCCGGGCATAGGTGAATAGTGGCGCTTTCGGGCCTCATTCGTGTGATGGAGCGTGCGGCGCGCCGTGCAGGCGGGCGCTTGCGCCGTGATTTCCGGGAGGTCGAGCATCTTCAGGTCAGCCGGAAGGGGCCGTCCGATTTCGTCTCCAAGGCGGACCAGGCGGCAGAACGCACGATCTATGACGAATTGCTCCAGGCGCGGCCCGATTGGGGATTCCTGCTGGAAGAGGCAGGCGAGATAGCCGGCGCTCCGGGCAAGCCGCGCTGGATCGTCGATCCGCTCGACGGCACGTCCAATTTTCTCCACGGAATCCCGCATTTCGCGATCTCGATCGCGGTCCAGGAACCGAAGCTTGACGGTTCGGGCTGGGGCGATGTGACGGCCGCCGTGGTCTATCAGCCGATCACCGACGAGACATTCTGGGCCGAGAAGGCGCGCGGGGCGTGGCTTCAGGATGGACGCCTGCGCGTTTCAGCGCGCCGCCATTTGTCCGACGCGCTGATCGCGACGGGCATTCCGTTTCAGGGCCATGGCAACTTCGGCGAGTGGACGCGGATTTTTGCGGAAGTGGGGCCGCAGGTTGCCGGAATCCGGCGCTTCGGTGCCGCATCGCTCGATCTGGCATGGGTTGCGGCAGGGCGGTATGACGGCTTCTGGGAAAGCGGCCTCGCGCCTTGGGACACGGCGGCGGGCTGCCTGCTCGTGCGCGAGGCGGGCGGGTTCGTCACCGATTTTCGCGGGCGCTCGCTGCCGATCTGCGATGCACAGGTCCTCGCGGCGAACGATCCACTGCATTCGCGCATTCACAAGATCGTTGCCGGCGCGATCAAGGCTTGATGCGAGGGCGTGCTTGAAGCTCGGCTTTCGTGCAGCTAAGTGCGCGCGACGCATCAACCCCTGTGACGGGGCCCCTGTGGCGGAATCGGTAGACGCGCTCGACTCAAAATCGAGTTTCTTCGGAAGTGCCCGTTCGAGTCGGGCCAGGGGCACCAACATCCTTCAACACGCCGGCCATGCCGTGCTAGGTTGAGCCGGATGCCGGGGATTCCTTCGTTCCACGCAGCGGCGACGATCGTGATAACGATCATGATGTTCGTCGCCTTTGCCCGCGGGCGCCTGTCGGTGGAGATCGTTTCGCTGCTCACCATCGCGGTGATTGCGGTCGGCCTCTATTTCTTCCCCTTGCCGCACACGCTGCCGACCGATGGCCTGCGTCTGGCATTCTCCGGCTTCGGCCATTACGCACTGATCACGATCTGCGCCCTGATGATCATGGGGCGCGCGCTGGTCGTCACGGGCGCGCTCGAGCCTGCGACGCGCCTGCTGGAGCGGGTGTGGAAGACGAATCTGCAACTCGGACTGCTTGTCTCGCTGCTGATCGCCATGACGCTTTCGATGTTCGTCAACGACACGCCCGTTCTGGTGCTGCTGCTGCCGGTCTTCGTGCAACTCGCTGCGCGCGGAGCCATGCCCGCTTCGAAGACGTTGATCCCGCTCAATGCCGCGATCCTGATCGGCGGCATGGCGACAACCATTGGCACCTCGACCAATCTGCTGGTGGTCTCGATCGCCCGCGATCTCGGCATGCCGGAGATGAACGTCTTCCATTATACGCCGATCGTCGTGATCGCCGCCGTGGTGGCGCTGCCTTATCTCTGGCTGGTCATGCCGCGCCTGTTGCCCGATCACAGCCGGGACGAGGATTACCGGATGCGCCGCTTCTCGGCCCGGCTGCGTGTGCCGGCGGGAAGCGAGCTCGTCGGCAAGACGATCGACGACATCACGGCCCGGCTGCCTTCGGATTTCTCGTTCGACGAGAAGTTTACCGGACCATTCGAGGCCGGGCACCGCCTGCAGGTTTCGGGAACCCATGACGCGCTGGAAGAAGCGATGCGGGCGCTCAAGGGGCAGGTTGCGCCGGGCTGGGTGGTCGACCGCATCCGGAGAAGCTCGAAGTCCTCCGGCGAGGACATCCTGATTGTCGAGATGGCGGTCACATCCGAATCCAGACTGATCGGCCGTACTCTGACGACTTCGGGGATCGCGGACCTCTATGGAACGGCGGTTCTGGGTATCCACAGGCCGAAGCGGCCATTTCCGCAGGAGGTGGGGCCAGAGCCGGAAGAGCTGCGCGTCGCGGAAGGCGATGTGCTGCTGGTCATGGGCCTGCAGCCGGATCTGCAGGAATTCGCGCGGAATGACAGCCTCCTCATCCTTGACGGCGCCCGCGAGGTGCCGCGCCGTTCGAAGGCGATACTCGCCGCGCTGATCATGTTCGGCTCGGTTGCCCTCGCTTCGGCCGGGCTGCTGCCGATCGCCATTTCCGCTTTGGCGGGGGCGATCCTGATGTTCATCACCGGCTGCATACGCTTCGACCGGGTCGGGCGGGCGCTATCTGCAAAGGTGGTCGTGCTGGTCGCTGCGAGTATCGCCATCGGGCAGCTCATTCTCGACAGCGGCGCGGCCTCCTGGCTTGCTTCGGTGATGGCCGCGGGCTTGCAGTTCCTGCCGCCCTTCGCGGTACTTGCCGCGGTCATGCTGTTCGTGACGCTGCTGACCAATTTCGCATCGAACGCGACCGCGGCAACCGTTGGGACACCCATTGCCTTCAACATAGCGGCCCAACTCGGCTTGCCTCAGGAGCCACTGATCCTGGCGGTGCTGTTCGGCTGCAATCTCTGCTACGCCACGCCGATCGCCTATCAGACCAATATGCTGATCATGGGCGAGGGCAATTACACCTTCGGCGATTATATCCGCACCGGTGTGCCGCTCGTGCTGCTGATGGTGGCGACGCTCTCGCTGCTGCTGGTCGTGAACTACCGAATGTAGCGCGGCGCTCTGCGCGTGCCCGGCTCCGCCCGGCATCGCCGACACTCCCAGTGTAAAGTTTACCGACGTTTCATTTCTCGCCGCTAGGCTCGCATCGATGCTCGAAAGGCGGGCAGCGAGGCAACGGGATATGACAATCGATACCGCCATCACGGCCGGATTGCGGCCCGCCCGCAGCCTGTCGGGGGGCTATAGCCTGCCGAGGGTGACCTGATGTCCTCGCTGGGGGATTTGATCGCATTTGTCCTGCATCTCGCCGGCGCGACCGGCCTGTTCGTATTCTGCGCCTGGCTCTATCCCAAGCGGGACCGCTTCGGCACGGCGGGCGGTTCGGTTGTCACCGCCTGCGGCACGATGGGGGCCTGGGGAGTCGTCGCTGCAGCGTTCGGGGGGCAAAGCCAGCCCGCTCTGGCGCTGCTCTGCCTCTCCTATCTCGCGTGGTTTCTGGTGGTTTACCGGCTGTTCGAAAGCGATGGACGGCATTCGAGCGTGCGGCCCGTCCGCGCGGTGGTTGCAGCGCTTTCGGTTGTCGAGCTGCTGCAACTCGGGCTGGTGATCATTCGCCCATCTGCCAGCACCCCGCAGGCATCTCAGGCGCTGTTCGAGCTTGCCGCCACCCTCCGCCTGCTGAGCGCGGTCGGCGCGCTCGTGCTGGTCCACAATCTCTTTGTCGGTGCTTCGCCAGCGGGGCGCCTGACGCTTCGCTGGCCCGCCGCCGCGCTGGCGGCAATGTGGCTTTACGACCTGAACTTCTACACCGCTGCCTATCTCTCCGGCGAGACGTCCGATGTCCTCGGCGCCATCCGCGGAGCCTTGATGCTGCTCATGACCATTTTGCTGGCGCTGGGCGCAGCCAGGCAGAGCGCGGAAATCCGCTTGCGGCCCTCGCGCTCGGTGACGTTCCGGTCATTTTCGCTGGTGGTGATCGGCGCCTATCTCGTCGCCATGGTGCTGATTGCGCAGGCGCTTTCCTACCTCGGGGGGCACCTTGCCTGGCTGGTCCAGATCGGCTTCCTTGCTGCCGCCATGGCCGCGGCCTTGCTGGTCCTGCCCTCGCGCAGGCTACGGAGCTGGGCGAAGGTCGTGCTCGCCAAGAACCTCTTCCAGCACCGCTACGATTACCGCGTGGAATGGCTGCGCTTCACGCAGACCATCGCCCGCGGCGGCGAAGGAGTGACGCCGCTTCACGAGCGGGTCGTGCAGGCTGTCGCCGATATTACCGACAGCCCGGGTGGCCTGCTTCTCACACCCTCCGACGGGGGCGGGGCGACGCTCGATTCGCGCTGGCAGTGGGGAGAGGTCGACGTTCCTGCCGAAGCCCTGCCAGCGGGCGCCTTGCGCTTCTTCCAGGAGCAGCAGTTCATCCTCGACCTCGACGATGTTCGGGCCGGGCGCAACGATCGCGGCGAGCCGGAGCATGTGCCCGCCTGGTTGATCGAAAACCGCCGGGCCTGGGTGCTTGTGCCTCTGCTGCACTATCAGCGGCTTGTCGGCATCGTGGTCCTTGCCCGCCCTTCGATCGTGCGCAAGCTGGATTGGGAAGATTTCGATCTCCTGCGCGTCGTGGGGCAGCAGCTCGCAAGCTACCTTGCAGAACAGGCAAGTCAGGAAGCGCTCGGGGAGGCGCATCGCTTCGACGAGTTCAACCGCCGCATGGCTTTCGTCATGCATGACATCAAGAATCTCGCGAGCCAGCTGTCGCTGCTGGCACGCAATGCCGAAAAGCATGCCGACAAGCCGGAATTCCGCGCGGATATGCTGGTGACCTTGCGCAACAGCTCCGACAAGCTCAACGCGCTGCTGGCGCGGTTGGGACGCTACGGCCCGGGCGGCAACGAACTGCGCCAGCGCCTGAATGTGGGTGAATGCGTCGCCCGCGTGGCGGCGCGTTACGAGACGCAGCATCCGGTCCAGATCGGCGAGCGCCAGAGCTGCGAAGTCATGGCCGACGCCGAAGGTTTCGAGCAGGCTCTCGTCCATCTCGTGCAGAACGCAATCGAAGCGAGCGAACCCGGCTCCCCCGTATTCCTGAATGCAACCTGTGACGGGCTTTATGCCCGGGTCGAAGTGGTGGACGCGGGCACCGGCATGAGCCCCGAATTCATTCGTACGCGGCTGTTCAAGCCCTTCCATTCCTCCAAGCCGGGTGGATTCGGCATTGGTGCGTTCGAGGCGCGCGAGCTGGTGCGCGGCATGGGCGGCCAGTTGAACGTCGAATCCCGCGAAGGCCTCGGGACCCGTTTCATCATCCGCTTGCCGCTCGCATCGACAGCCCGAATGACCGGCGACGTCAGCAGCGGCGACGCCCCGCGACCTGCCGTGGGCACCGCTCCAGGCGTCGCCCCCGATACCGGCGCGGATATCGCCCCAGACACTACCGAGGTTGCATAATGGCCGAAGACAAGTCGAACCCGCTGCCAAAGCTGTTGATCGTGGAGGACGATGAAGGCCTCCAGGCGCAGCTGAAATGGGCCTATGACGATTTCCAGGTGACCGTGGTGGGAGACCGTGCCTCGGCCGTCGCGGCCCTGCGCGCGGAGGAGCCGGCAGTCGTCACGCTGGATCTCGGCCTCCCGCCCGATCCTGACGGGACGAGCGAGGGCTTTGCCGTGCTCGACGAGATCATGGCACTGAAACCGGACACGAAGGTCGTCGTCGCCACCGGCCACGGCGCGCGCGAAAGCGCCCTGAATGCCATCGCGCGCGGCGCATATGACTATTACCAGAAGCCGGTCGATATCGAGCAGCTCGGCCTGATCGTGCGACGGGCATTCAACCTGCACAAGATCGAGAAGGAGAATCGCGAGCTGCAGGATCGCGCGGGCGAGGGCAGCACGGTGCTCGGCGGACTGATCACCGCGGCGCCCGAGATGGCCCGCGTCGCCCGCACGATCGAGCGGGTCGCCAACACCAATGTCTCCGTCATGCTGCTGGGTGCGAGCGGTACGGGCAAAGAGCTGCTGGCGAAGGGGCTGCACGAAGCGAGCGACCGGCGGCGCGGCGGCTTCATCGCGATCAACTGCGCGGCGATCCCCGAGAACCTGCTGGAAAGCGAGCTGTTCGGCCATGAGAAGGGCGCCTTTACCGGCGCGATCAAGACCACCGAGGGCAAGATCGAACAGGCAAGTGGCGGGACGCTGTTCCTGGACGAGGTCGGCGACATTCCGCTCTCGCTTCAGGTCAAGCTGCTGCGCTTCCTGCAGGAGCGGACGATCGAGCGCGTCGGCGGCCGCAAGTCGATCGCGGTCGACACCAGGATCGTCTGCGCCACGCATCAGGATCTCGAGGCAATGACCGCCGACGGGCGTTTCCGCGAGGACCTGTTCTATCGCCTCGCCGAGATCGTGGTGAAGATTCCCTCGCTCGCGGAGCGCACGGGCGATCCGATCCTGCTCGCCAAGGCGTTTCTCAAGCGCTTCGCGCGCGAGATGAACCCGCAGGTCACCGGCTTTTCCGCCGACGCGCTAGCGGCGATCGACGCCTGGCCGTGGCCGGGCAATGTCCGCGAGCTGGAGAACCGGGTGAAGCGCGCCGTCATCATGGCGGAAGGCAAGCTCGTGAGCGCCGAGGATCTCGACCTCGAAAATGGCGAGGAGGACGAGGCACAGCCGCTCAACCTGAAGAGCGCGCGCGAACAGGCGGACCGCAAGGTCATCCGCCACGCGCTCGCGCGGACCGAGGGGAATATCTCCAGCACCGCCAAGCTGCTCGGGATCAGCCGGCCGACCCTGTACGACCTGCTCAAGCAATACGGCCTGCAGGCCTGATCCTTCCCGCTACGCTCGACAATCCATGTCGCTGCAGGCACAGCGGCGCGATGCGTGACGGGCGAGGGCTGCGAAGGACATGGTGAGACGCATCGTTGCGGGCTTCGATCCGCTCGTCCGCCTGTTGCTGCTGGCGATATTGCTGGCCACGGTTGCCCCGGTGACGGGCGAATCCCGCGTCGTCGCCCAGCATGTCTCCAACACCGCGATCTTCCTGCTCTTCCTGCTCAACGGCCTGCGCCTCCCCCGCGCCGAGGTGGTGCGCGGAATCGGCCATCTGCGCTTCCTGGTGCCGCTTGTCCTGTGGTGCTTCGGGGCGATGACGCTGGCGGGATGGGGCATCTCATTGGCGACGACCGCCTGGCTTCCGCCGATGGTCGCGCTGGGCTTCCTTTATCTCGGCTGTCTGCCAGGCACGGTGCAGTCGGCCACCGCCTATTGCTCGATCGCCGAGGGAAACGTCGCGCTGTCGGTGGTTGCGGCGGCCTTGCTCAACATCCTCGGCGTATTCGTGAGTGCGCCGCTGTTCTCCGCGCTCGCCGGAAGCCGGGGCGTGGGGATCGACGCCGCCAGCCTCGCCAAGGTCGGCCTGATCCTGCTGCTGCCCTTCGCGATCGGGCAGATCGCGCAGGTGAAGCTGGGGCATCTCGTGCGGGAGCATCGCATGCTGGCCAGCTGGATGGACCGTTCCTCGATCGCCATCGCGGTCTATGTCGCCTTTTCCGGAGCGGTCGAGCAGGGCATCTGGGGGCTGATAGATGCGGCCTCCTGGGCGGTCATGCTCGCCGCGATCGCGCTTCTGCTGCTCTTCGGCTTTGGCGGCGCCTGGCTGCTGGGCGCGGCCTTGCGCCTTTCTCGCGGCGACCGCATCGCTCTGCTGTTCGCGGGCGGGCAGAAGAGCATCGCCATGGGCGCCCCGCTGGCCACCGTGCTGTTCCCGGCCGCGGCCGGAATCCTGCTGCTTCCCCTGTTGGCCTATCACCTGCTGCAGCTGGTGGTCTCCGCCCCGCTGGCTAGCCGCCTCGCGAAGCGGGAGCCGCAATCTCCTCCTTCGCCTGGGCCCGGTTGAGCCGCACCGACCACCACAGCGAAAGCCCGATCAGGATCGCGCCGATCAGGCCGGTGATGGTTTCCGGCACATGCGCCACAGCGCCGAACAGCATGATCACGCCCAGCGCGATGATCGCCCAGAACGCACCATGTTCGAGATAGGCGTACTCGGCCAGCGTTCCCTTGTGCACGAGATGTATCGTCATCGAACGGACGAAGATCGCCCCGATCGAAAGCCCCAGCGCAATCACCACCATGTTGTTCGAAAGCGCGAAGGCCCCGATCACGCCGTCGAAGCTGAAGCTGGCATCGAGGACGTTGAGATAGAGGAAGCCGCCGAGGCCGGAGCGGACGGCCGCACCCAGCAGCTTGCGCCGCTGGTCGTGGATCTCCAGCGCGGTGTTGATCGCCTCGACCGATATGAAGGTGATGATCCCCAATATGCCCGCCACCAGGAAGGTCAGCGCCTCGGCCGTATCGAGCAGGGTCGAAATCCCCCAGAGCACCAGCAGCAATATGCCGATCTCCGCTGCCTTGACCGCCGAGATCGCGGAGAGACGGCGCTCGATCACCCCGATCCAGTGGACTTCCTTGTCCGCGTCGAAAAAGAACTTCAGCCCCACCATCGCCAGGAACGCGCCGCCGAAGCCGGCTATGCCGACATGGGCGGAGGAGACGATCCGCTCATATTCGTCGGGCGCCGTCAGCGAGAGCTTTACGGCATCCACCGGCCCCAGCCCGGCGGCGATGGCCACGATCGCCAGCGGAAAGACGATTCGCATCCCGAACACCGCGAAGGCGATGCCCCACAGCAGGAACCGGCGTTGCCAGACCTCGTCCATTTCCTTGAGCACGGAGGCGTTGACCACCGCGTTGTCGAAGCTGAGCGACACTTCCAGCACCGAAAGCACGACGATGATCCACAGGACCTGCGCGATGCCGGCGATGCTGCCCGTGCTCATCCAGCCATACCAGACGCCCAGCGCAAGGCAGACGGCAGTGAACGCGATTGAAAAACGATAATATTGAAACATGAAGGATCAATCTGCCCGATAGGTTTGTTCAGGGCCGGGGAAGCGGCGGCTGCGAACGTCCTCCGCATAACGGCGTGTCGCGCCCGATATTAGGTCCGCAATGGATTCATAGCGTTTCACGAAGCGCGGCACGCGTTCGAACATGCCCAGCATGTCTTCGGTCACCAGCACCTGGCCGTCGCAGCGGGCCGAGGCGCCGATGCCGATGGTGGGGCAAGTCACGGCTTCGGTCACTTCCACCGCGATCGGCTCCATCACGCCCTCGACCACAATGGCGAAAGCGCCGGCCGCGCACAGGGCGCTGGCATCGCCGACGATCTTCTCGCCTTCCGCTTCGCCCCGCCCGCGCGGGCCATAGCCGCCAAGGACGTTGATCGCCTGCGGCGTCAGCCCGACATGTCCCATCACCGGGATGCCGCGCTGGTTCAGGAAGGCGACGGTTTCCGCCATCGCTTCCCCGCCTTCCAGCTTCACCGCCGCTGCCCCGCTTTCCTTCAGCAGGAAGGCCGCGCTTTCGAAAGCGGCCTCGGGCGACGCCTCGTAGCTGCCGAAAGGCATGTCTACCACCACCACCGCGTGATAGCTGCCGCGCACCACCGCCGCTGCATGATTGGCCATCATCTCCAGCGTGACCGGGACGGTGGAGGGCAGGCCATAGATCACCTGACCCAGCGAATCCCCCACCAGCAATATGTCGCAATGCTCGTCCAGCAATTGCGCCTGGCGGGCGGTGTAGGCGGTCAGCACGACGATCGGCTCTTCCGTGGTTCCCCCACGTTTTCGCTCGCGGATCGCTGGCACCGTAAGACGCCGCATGGGGGCCGGCGTGGGGTTCGCGCGGCTCGTCCCCCTGTCGAGCTTGAAGGTGGTGGACATGCGGGCCTTCTAGCGGCTGTCGCGGCTTACGAAAAGCGTAACCCGGGGAGCATTCGGATTTGCGGATTGCGGGGGCGGCAAAACGGCATAAAAGAGGCATAAGGGTAACGGCACCGAAAACTGGCGAGCGAGATTGCGCCGGAGCCGGAGGGAGAACCGCATGATCTTTGGCCGCGTGAAGCCGCTCGACACCATCCTCGCAACCGCAGAACGCAAGTCCCTCCAACGCTCGCTCGGCCCCATCCAGCTGATGCTGCTGGGGATCGGCTGCGTCATCGGGACGGGCATCTTCGTGCTCACTGCCGCCGGGGCGCAGAAAGCCGGCCCGGCCCTGCTGCTGGCTTTCGCGATCGCCGGGCTGGTCTGCATCGTCGCCGCGCTGTGCTATGCGGAAATCGCCACGATGATCCCGGTGGCGGGCAGCGCCTATACCTATTCCTATGCGACGATGGGCGAATTCCTCGCCTGGACGGTCGGCTGGGCGCTGATCATGGAATATGCAATCGCGGCCGCGGCAGTCTCGGTCGGCTGGTCGGGCTATTTCTCGGGCACGATATTGCATCAATTTTTGGAAATAGACTTGCCCGCCTGGCTTGCCGCCGGGCCGCTTGCGCTCGGCGGTGCGGAGGGTGGCTTCATCAACCTGCCGGCCTTGTGCATCGCTCTCCTGGTCACCGGCCTGCTGGTGATCGGCACCAGCGAAAGCGCCAAGTTCAATGCGGCGCTGGTCGCGATCAAGGTCGCGGCGCTGACGGCGTTCATCATCCTGACCCTGCCGGAGGCGGAGCTCGACCGGTTCAATCCGTTCCTGCCCGCGGGCATTTTCGGCGGCTTCGGTTCCGGCGTGGGGGCGGTCGGCGCGGCGGCGACGATGTTCTTCGCCTATGTCGGCTTCGATGCGGTTTCCACCGCGGCCGAAGAAACCCGCGATCCGCAGCGCAACGTGCCGATCGGCCTTGTCGGCTCGCTGCTGTTCTGCACCGTGTTCTACATGCTCGTCTCCGCCGGCGCGGTCGGAGCGATCGGCGGCCAGCCGATCATGGGTGTGGACGGCCTGCCGCTGGAAACCGGCTCGCCGGAGCTTGCGCGCCAATGCGCCCTGCCGGAGCATGCAGGGGCGCTGGTCTGCTCCAACGAGGCGCTGGCCCATGTGCTGCGCGTGATCGGCTTCTCGGCGATCGGCAACATGCTGGGCATCGCGGCCTTCGTCGCCTTGCCGTCGGTGATCCTGGTGCTGCTGTTCGGCCAGACGCGCATCTTCTTCGTGATGGCGCGTGACGGGCTGCTGCCTGACAGTCTGGCGGCGGTCCATCCCAAGTGGCGGACGCCGCATGTGGTTACCCTGATCACCGGGGTGATCGTGGCGATCGGCGCGGCCTTCTTCCCCGTGGGACGGCTTGCCGAAATCTCCAACGCCGGTACGCTTTACGCCTTCCTGATGGTCGCGGCGGCGGTGATGCTGCTGCGGCGCAGCGATCCCGCACGGCCGCGCCGCTTCAAGGTTCCGGCGCTGTGGCTGATCGGGCCGCTCACCATGTTGGGCTGCGTGTTCCTGTTCTTCAACCTGCCGTATCAGGCGATGTTGTTCCTGCCGGTCTGGAGCGTGATCGGCATCGTGGTCTATTTCCTCTACGGGCGCGGTCACAGCCATGTCGGCCGCGGGCATGTGGAAGTGCACGAGCCGGAATATGCGGCGCTCGAACCCGACATTCCCGGCGTTCAGGATCGTAACCGGCCATGAGCTTCGCGCTGCCGGCTTACCTTGAGCGGATCGGGATCGGACCGGTCCGCCCCGACATGGCCGGCCTCTTCGCGCTGCAGGAAGCGCAGCTCCACGCCGTACCGTTCGAGAATCTCGATCCGTTGCTGGGCAAGGTGCCGGAGCTTGGGCTGGACGCCGTGTTCGACAAGATCGTCCTGCGCCGGCGCGGAGGATATTGCTTCGAACTCAACGGCTTGTTTGAAGCTGCTCTCAAGGCTTCGGGCTTCGGGCCGCGGCGGATGCTGGCGCGGGTGCGGATGCGCACGGGCACCGAATCGCCGCGAAGCCATCTCGTGCTGCGGGTGGAGGCGGAGGGCAGGGCATTCCTGGCCGATGCTGGCTTCGGCGGACCGGGCGCCCTCGCACCGATCGAGCTGGATGTGCCTGGGGAGCAGCAGGCGCCCAATGGCGCCTACCGGCTGACGGACGACCGGGAGCGGGGCGAGACGGTGCTGGAGCGGCTGGGAGATGAGGGCTGGGAGCAGCTCTATGCCTTTGACGGGGCGCGGGTGAGTGACGGCGAAGTGGCCACCGCCAATTACGTCTGCGCAACCTGGCCGGAGGCGCCGTTCGGCTCGCACGCGACGCTTGGCTGCTATCGCGGGGAGATACGTTACGGCCTGTTCGACCGCGCGCTGACGATCGAAGGGGGCGCCGGGGCCACGCATCGCCAGCTTGCCGATTTCGGCGAATTCGCCGCTCTCGTGCAGGACGAGATGGGGATCGCGCTCGAGCGGGAGGACCTCGCGCGGGCGTGGGAAAAAATCGCCCCTCCCGAGGGCTGACTATAGCGTCGTTTCGGTGTGCTTTGCCTGGGCGGTTTCATGGACATCCTTGCCCAGGAGCAGCTTGACGCCTTCGATCAGGCTCAGATCGGCTTCCCAGATTTCGGCAGCGCCCAAGTCCATTCGCAGCATCAGCAGGTTCGGATCGTCCTTGCCTTGCGGGAACCACGCCGCGACCGGCCTGCTCCATTCCTTGTCGAGCCTTTCACGGCTGGTCTCCTCGGCCAGGTGGCCTTCGAAGCGGGCGAAAAGGCCGTGATCCTTGGCGGCGAAAGTCGCGGTTGCCGGGCCGCCCGCTGCAAAATGATGATCGCGCGAGGTGAAGAACCAGATGGCGCTGTCGGCCTCCTCGTCCAGCTGCGCAGTCATCGGCACGGCGCCGTGCGGGCTTCCGTCCAATTGCAGGAAAACGAAGGGGCTGTGGTCCAGCGCTTTCCAGAATTTCTCCTTCGCCTCGTGGGGGTCTGCGGTCTTCGCGGTGGCCATTGGGGTTCTCCTTGCTAGCTTCCGAAACGGAGCCGGCGAAGGAATGGTTCCGGGCGCTGCGCCGACTTGCGCCGGGCCGCTTCCGCCCGGCGGGCGGGCGATCCGCATGAGGGCTTGCAACGAGGATGACTAACCGATATGGATTAATGATCAATCCATTGTGTGCCGATAGCGTGGGTGAGCCAGCGGGTTCGGGTGACACCGGATGATGCGAAAGGTCACACACTCTGTCGGGAAATTCCGCTCAACTCGTTGGTTCGAATGGACTTTCCGGAAATCGTTGTTTTATTTCGGGCCCGGCATGTGTCAGGCCAAAGTTGACACATCCGCCAGCCAGGCAGCGGGCGAGGGAGGGGCAAAAAGAAAGGCCGCCCCCGAAGGAGCGGCCTCTCGCTTGGCCTCGTCTTGTGGCCCGTCTGGCGGGGAAGGGCTTAGAACAGCCCTTCGATCTGGCCGTTCTCGTCGAGATAGATGTTCTCGGCGCTGGGCACCTTGGGCAGGCCGGGCATGGTCATGATGTCGCCGGCGATGGCGACGACGAAGCCGGCGCCCGCCGAGAGGCGGACTTCGCGGATCGTCACTTCATGACCTTCCGGCGCGCCGAGCTTGGTCGGGTCGGTCGAGAAGCTGTACTGCGTCTTGGCCATGCAGACGGGGAAGTTGCCGTAGCCCATCTCTTCCCACTGCTTCAGCTGGCTCCGCACGGAGGAGGACATGGTGACCGCACCGGCGCGGTAGATCTCCTTGCAGACCGTCTCGATCTTCTCGGCGAGCGGCATGTCGGAGGGGTAGAGCTGCTTGAAATCCGGCGCGCCCGCGTCGGCCTTGGCCGACACGATGCGGGCCAGTTCCTCGGCCCCGGCGCCGCCTTCGGCCCAGTGCTTGCAGATCACGGCCTCGGTGCCGAACTCCTTTGCCATCTCCTGGATCACCGCGATCTCCTCGTCCGTGTCGAGGTAGAAGTGGTTGATCGCAACCGTCGGCACGATGCCAAACTTGGCGAGGTTCTCGATGTGGCGCTTGAGGTTGACCGAGCCGGCGCGGACCGCATCGACATTGGGCTCGCCGAGGTCCTTCTTGGCAACGCCGCCATTCATCTTGAGCGCGCGGACCGTGGCCACCAGCACGATCGCGTCGGGCTTCAGGTCGGCGATGCGGCACTTGATATCCATGAACTTCTCGGCGCCCAGATCGGCGCCGAAGCCGCCCTCGGTCACGACGTAGTCGGTCAGCTTGAGCGCGGTCCTGGTCGCGATCACGGAGTTGCAGCCATGGGCGATGTTGGCGAAGGGGCCGCCATGCAGCAGGGCGGGGTTGTTCTCCAGCGTCTGCACCAGGTTGGGCTGGATCGCGTCCTTCAGCAGCACGGTCATCGCGCTGTCGGCCTTCACGTCGCGGCAGAAGACCGGACTGCGGTCACGGCGATAGCCGATGATGATGTCGCCCAGGCGCTTCTGCAGGTCCTTGAGGTCCGAAGCGAGGCACAGGATCGCCATGATCTCGGAGGCCACGGTGATGTCGAAGCCGGTCTCGCGCGGGAAGCCATTGGTGACGCCGCCCAGCGGGCCGACGATCTGGCGCAGCGCGCGGTCGTTCATGTCCAGCACGCGCTTCCAGGTCACCCGGCGCACGTCGATGTCCAGCGGATTGCCCCAATAGACCGAGTTGTCGATCATCGCGGAGAGCAGGTTGTGCGCGCTGGTGATGGCGTGGAAGTCGCCGGTGAAGTGGAGGTTGATCTCGTCCATCGGCATGACCTGGCTCTTGCCGCCCCCGGCGCCGCCGCCTTTCATCCCGAAGCACGGGCCCAGGCTGGGTTCGCGCAGGCACAGCATGGAGCGCTTGCCGATGCGGTTGAGCGCGTCGCTGAGGCCGACGGAGGTGGTGGTCTTGCCTTCACCCGCAGGGGTGGGGTTGATCGCGGTGACGAGGATCAGCTTGCCCTGATGGCCGGTGTCGTCCAGCAGATTACGGTCGACCTTGGCCTTGTACTTGCCGTAGGGGATCAGCGCTTCATCCGGCACGCCGGCCTTCTTGGCCACTTCGGTGATAGGGGCCAGACTCGCGGCGCGTGCAATCTCGATATCGGTGGGCATCTTTCTCGTCCTTCGTTGCTCTGTGGCAGGCACTCAAAACGTGGTTGCGCCTGGCTGACTGGAAGGGGCCGGACGCGGCAGGCGTTTCGCAATCACGAAATTTTCGCGAATCCGAAATTAGTAAGCAACCCATACAATCGTCAGGGATCAATTCTCAAGGGTGATTCGCGTAAGCGTGTGTTGCCCATAGGGCGGGGATATCCAAGCCTTTGCTGGAAGCCGGGCTTGCGCGAGCCGGGAGCGGCGTCTAGGTTCCCATTTCGTTCTCATCTATCCGGGGCCCGGCGAATGGATCCTCTTGCACTTGTTGCGGCGCTGCTCGCGCTTCTGATCGGCATCGCGGCCGGCTGGCTGCTTGGTTCGCGCGGCAGCGGACGGAGCGAAGCCGAATTCAAGCAGGCGATCAAGGAGCTTGGCGACGCCCGGATCGAAAACGCGACGCTCCGGGCGAATGCGGAGAGCTTCGACAAGCAGATCGAACTGATGAACAAGGCGCGCGAGGAACTGCTGGCACAGTTCAAGGCGACCGGCAGCGACGTCCTCTCCAAGGCGCAGGACGAGTTCCTCAAGGTCGCTGCCGAGCGCTTCGGCCATTCGGAAAAAGCGTCGGAGGAAAAGCTCAAGGCGCTGCTCGATCCGGTCGACCGGCGCCTCAAGAGCTATGAGGAACAGGTTCAGCATCTGGAGAAGCAGCGCGTGGATGCCTTCGGCCAGCTCACCAGCCTGATCCGCTCGATGCAGGAAGGGCAGCAGGCGGTTCGTGACGAGGCGATGCGGCTGACCAGCGCGCTCACCAATGCGCCCAAGGCGCGCGGCCGCTGGGGCGAACAGCAGCTCAAGAACCTGCTCGAGAATTGCGGCCTTTCGCAGCACACCGACTTCCTGCTCGAACAATCTATCGAGACGGAGGAGGGGCGGCTGCGGCCCGATGCGATTGTGCGCATTCCGGGCGGCAAGGTCCTTGTGATCGATGCCAAGGTTTCGCTCAACGCCTATCAGGAGGCATTCTCCGCCGAGAACGAAGAGGGACGGGCACGGGCGATGGCGGCGCATGTTGCCTCGATGAAGACGCATGTCCAGACGCTCGGCGCCAAGAGTTATCAGAGCCAGTTCGAGGACGCGCCCGATTATGTCGTGATGTTCGTGCCGGGCGAGCACTTCGTCGCGGCAGCGCTGGAGCATGAGCCGGGCCTGTGGGACTTCGCCTTCGAGCGACGGGTCCTGCTTGCCACGCCGACCAACCTCGTCGCGATCGCGCGGACTGTCGCCCAGGTCTGGCGGCAGGATGAGCTTGCACGGGAAGCGATGGAGATCGGCCGTATCGGCAGCGAGCTTTATGACCGTCTTGCCGTCGCGGCCGAGCATATGAAGCGAGTCGGCGGCGGGCTGGAGACGGCGGTCAGCAACTACAACAAGTTCGTCGGCAGCTTCGAGCGCAACGTACTCACTTCCGGAAGGCGCCTGAGGGAGAAGGGCATCGAGATCGGCAAGCGCGAGATCGAAGACGTTCCGCTGGTGGAAGGCGCCCCGCGCTACGGCGCCGAGGACGAGAAGGAGGCGCCGCGTATCGGCGGGGCGGCGAATGATGCTGAGGTCGCCGCCCGCGCATAAGACACGCGCCGCTCTCCCAGGCCGGAGAGATGCCGGTGGGCTACGGCTTGCGCGCGCTCACCAGCGAGTAATAGCCGCCGCCGCTACGCACCGCCTGCACGTCGGTGAAGCCCGCGCCTTCCAGAATGTCGCGGAACTCGGCGAGCGAATATTGCTGGCCCAGCGTGCCGATCAGCATCAGCAGGCTGAATGCCGCGGCATGGAAAGGGCCGGTGTAGTCGTCATCCATCAGGATCTCGTGGAGGAAGATGCGCCCGCCCGAGGGCAACGCGTCGAAGCTGGCCTTGGCGAGCTTGCGGTTGGTCTCGGCCGACCAGTCGTGGAAGACGTTGCAGAACAGGTGCCCGTCGGGCTCGCTCGGCCATTCTTCCTCGAACATGTTGACCCCCGCGGTGGAGACGCGGTCTTCCATCCCGTCTGCGGCCACGTATTTGGCGGCTTCCGCAGCGACTTCCTTGAGGTCCATCAGCACGACCTTGAGCGCCGGGTTGGCCTTGGCGATCTCGATCCCGTAGACGCCCGAGCCGCAGCCGACATCCATCAGGCATTTCAGTTTGCCGAATTCCGGCATGCGCGCCGCGCCCAGCGCCGGCGCCTGGCTGTGCGCCTGCATGAAGCTTGCGATACCGGCGGCGACTTCCTGCGGCATGGAGCCCTGTTCCCAGCCGGCCGGGCGCTCGTCGACGCTCGCGGGCCGCGTCCCCGTACGCAGCGCTTCCGAAAGGCGCGAGTTCAGATGCGCGTTATTGTCGATCGACTTGAGGAAATTGCCCCAATAGCCCTTCGCTTCCGGATGCAGCCAGGTGCGCGCCAGGCTGGTCGCGCGCCAAGCGCCAAGCCGCTTCTCGACGTAACCGTCGGCACACAGCGCGGCGAGGAACATCGACAGCGCCCTTGCGTCCACCCCGAGTTCCTGCGCCAGCGCTTCGCTGGTCATCGCTTGCCCGGACAGTGCACGGAACACACCCGCCTCCAATGCCACGTTCAATATCGGAAGCCGGAACTGGGACAGCCACGCATCCCAGATGGCGGTATCGTCGGCGATTGGCGGCAAGGCGCTCATGATGAATCCTCTCCCTCGGTTTGTCTTGGTGCTTCTTTGCTGCAGATTCCGCGCCGCGCAAGCGGCTTCTCGGCTTGCATGGCGCCTGTGTGAGGTGCAGACAATCTCAAGCAGACAGAATCAACAAAGAGGATGCTCATGGCCACGTCGGCCCATCGGACTCCGGCCGATCAGGCTATCGAGGATACCGCGCGCCAGACACGCGCGCTGATCCGCTATGTCGATCCCGGCGATTTCCTGACCCGGCGCTACGTCTCGCAGGCCCGGGAGCTCAACGTCGGCACCTACAGCGCGCACGAGGTGATCATGCGCGACGGGATGCCGATCCGCGATCACTTCACGCTCGACACGCATGGGTTCATGCTGGCGAAGAGCCGCAGCGCGATCTCGGACTTCCACGACAAGGCGCAGGTCGAGGCACTATATGAGCGCGAGGTGGAGCGCGAGGTGATGCGGCTGACCGGCGCGGACAAGGCAGTGGCGCGAGGCTGGATGATCCGCACTTCCGCAGACCTTTCCGCGCGAGCGCAGGAGAAGGTCGAAGGCTACACGCATCGCGGCGGGATCCAGCCACCCGCGGGCGAAGCCCATATCGACACCAACGAGGCAAGTGCGCTGCGCATGGCCGAGCGGACTTACCGAGAGCATTTCCCCGAAGGGCCCGGCTACAAGCGCTTCCTCGTCACCTCCTTCTGGCGGACATTCTCGCCCGGGCCGCAGGACGTGCCGCTGGCGGTCTGTGACGGCCGGACCTCCTTCGGCGGAGAGGAGAAAAGCAACACGCTGTTCATCGTCGATGAGCTGCCGGACGAGGAAGAGGCGAGACAGCCGGTCGAAGGGGAGGACGAGATGCTGGCGGCGACCATCTTCTCCTATCACCCCGGCCACCGCTGGTGGTACTTCTCCAACATGCAGCCGGACGACGCGCTGCTGTTCAAGTTCTACGACAGCGATCATTCGCGCACCTGGCGCTGCCCGCATACGGCCTTTCGCGACAGCAGCTTCCCCGATGCGAAGATCCGCGAAAGCATCGAAGTGCGCAGCATCGCTTTCTGGGAATAGCGGCGGTCCGGCGGGACGTCACACTTCACTTGGCGTTCAGCCGGCCGCTGGTTATAGGGCGAGGCCATGAGATCGATCAGCCGCATGAATCGCAGCGCCTTCCGGCCGTTCATCCTTGCCGGGGCTGCCTTGGCCATCACGCTGACTGCAGGCTGCGGCGGCGGCGCGAATGGCGGCGATACGGCCTATGTCGCGCGGGATGTGGAGACGCTGTATTCGGCGGCCAAGGATCGGCTCGACCGCGGCGACACTAAATTGGCCGCGGCGCTGTTCGACGAGGTGGAACGGCAGCATCCCTATTCGCCGTGGGCCCGCCGCGCACAGTTGATGAGCGCTTTCAGCTATTACGTTGCACGTGATTACAACCGGGCAATTCAGTCCGCACAGCGCTTCCTCTCGATCCACCCGGGCAACAAGGATGCGCCTTACGCCTATTACCTGATCGCGCTGTCCTATTACGAGCAGATCAGCGACGTGGATCGTGACCAGGCAATCACCAAGCAGGCGATGGATGCCCTGCAGGAGATCGACCGGCGTTTCCCGCGCACCGAATACGCCGCCGACGCGCGGCTCAAGCTCGACCTCGTACGGGATCACTTGGCCGGCAAGGAAATGGAGATCGGCCGCCATTACGAACGCAGCGGCCGCTGGCTGGCGGCGCAGATCCGCTTCAGCAATGTGATCGAGGATTACCCGACCACCAGCCACACGCCCGAAGCGCTGTTTCGGCTGACCGAGACCAATCTCGCACTCGGCCTGCCGGAAGAGGCGAAGAAGAACGCGGCGGTGCTGGGCTCCAACTATCCCGGCAGCGAATGGTATCAGAAGGCCTTCAAGCTGATGCAGGAATACGCGCCGAACGTCGAGGCAAGCTGACCGCCCCCGGCTGCGGGTTGATCGCCTGACGCCGCAGGAAGGAAGGGGAGAGGTCATGCTGCTGGAAACCATCGCCACGGGCGCAACGCCGCTCGACATGTCCGACCTGTCCGGCAAGACCGCCGTGATCATCGGCGCTGCATCCGGGATCGGGCTGGGCCTTGCCCGCCGCCTCAAGGCCGAGGGGATGCAACTCGTATTGGCCGATTTCGACGCCGAGGCACTGGGCGGCGTCTGCCGGGAGCTCCGGGCGCATGGCGTCGTCGCCGACATCCGCGAGCCGGCAAGCATGAAGCACCTTGCCGAAGAAGCGGCAGCGCGCTTCGGCGCCGTGCATCTCCTGTGCTCGAATGCCGGCGTCTCGCGGATGGCCGGGATCGAACGCCTCTCCTTGCAGGATTGGCGCTGGCTGTTCGACGTGAACCTCTTCGGCGCCGTCAACGCCGTTGAGGCCTTCCTGCCGGCGTTGAAAGGCAACCCTGACGGCGCCCACATCCTCTTCACGGCTTCGCTGTCCAGCTTCTATCCCACGCGTTCCCAGGCTGCCTATGGCGCCACGAAATATGCGCTGGCAGCCTTCGGCGAGACGCTGGCGCTGGAGTTGCAGGCGGAAGGGGCGAAGGTCGGCGTCACACTTCTCTGCCCGGGCCCGGTACGCACCAATATCGGCACAGGCTATGCCAAGCGTGAGGATCGCTATCGCGCGGAGGGCCAGGGCGACGGATCCGGTTCGGACATCCACGAGCAAGCCTTCCGCAACGAGACTTTCGAGGAAGACTGGAGCACGCCCGACAAGGTCGCCGACGCGGCGGTGGAGGGCATGCGCCGCGGCGAGCTATGGGTGATCACCCATCCCGAACTGATGACTGCCGCGCTGGCGCGGAACGATCAGATCGCCCAGGCGAGCAAAAGAGCCGCGGCGCCCTGAAGTCCCCTTGAGTGGGGGGCGGCCGCCTCAAGCGGCCTGCTTGAACTCCAGCTCCAACCTGTCCCAGATCTCGACCAGGGCGTCGGTCAGCTCGCGCATCATCGCTTCGGTGTGCGTCGGCCCCGGTGTGAAGCGCAGCCGCTCCGTGCCGCGCGGCACGGTAGGGAAATTGATTGGCTGCACATAGACGCCATATTCGGCGAGCAGGATGTCGCTGATCTTCTTGGCGCGCACCGGATCGCCCACCATGAGCGGAACGATATGGGTGGTGGAGTTCATCACCGGCAGACCTGCGTCGCGGAACATCTGCTTCAGCATGGCTGCCGCAGCTTGCTGCGCCTCGCGTTCCACGCTGGATGCCTTGAGATGCTTCACCGCAGCCAGCACGCCCGCTACCAGAACGGGGCTGAGCGAGGTGGTGAAGATGAAGCCCGGTGCGTAGGAACGGATACAGTCGATGATCTTGCGGTCGGCCGCGATATAGCCGCCCATCACGCCGAACGCCTTGCCCAAGGTGCCTTCGATGATGTCGATGCGGTGCGCGGCCTCGTCCCGGTCGGTGATCCCGCCGCCGCGCGGCCCGTACATTCCCACTGCATGAACCTCGTCGATATAGGTCAGTGCGTTGTACTTCTCGGCAAGGTCGCAGAAGGTGTGGATCGGCGCGACGTCGCCATCCATCGAGTAGACGCTTTCGAAAGCGATCAGCTTCGGCGCAGCCGGATCGGCGGCGCGCAGCAACTCTTCCAGATGCTCCGGGTCGTTATGGCGGAAGATGCGCTTCTCACAGCCGGAATTGCGGATGCCGGCGATCATGCTGGCGTGGTTCATCTCGTCGGAGAAGATGATGCAGCCCGGCAGCAGCTTGGCGAGAGTGGAAAGCGTTGCGTCGTTCGAGACATAGCCCGAAGTGAAGAGCAGGGCAGCTTCCTTGCCATGCAGATCCGCCAGCTCGCTTTCCAGCTCGACGTGGAAATGCGTGTTTCCGCCAATGTTGCGCGTCCCGCCCGAGCCCGCGCCGACATCGTGCAGCGCCTGCTCCATCGCTTCGACCACCTTGGGATGCTGGCCCATTCCGAGATAGTCGTTGGAGCACCAGACGGTTATCGGCTTAGGGCCGTTATGCCCGGCAAAGCAGCGGGCATTGGGGAACGCACCCTTGTTGCGCAAAATCTCGATGAAGACGCGATAGCGGCCTTCCGAATGGAGCCTGTCTATCGCCTGGTCGAAAATCTGATCGTAATTCAACGGACCCGTCCGTTATTGGCGCTGCGCGAGATCCAATGGGACTCGGGGAGCAGCAAGAGCATTCGCGCGCGCCTTAGGCCAGGAACAGAGTCAATTAAAGGGCAGAGTTTGCGAGAGATTCGCAAGATGGTGATCGGCGTCGAGACGGAGGAAGCCGATCAGAGATGCGCGACCTGCTCCAGGCCATAATTGGAAAGGGCCGGGCGCAGCTTCTCCAGCGAACCGTTCGTGCCTGTGAAGACAGCGAAATCGGGTCCTTCGCGGGCGAACTCCTGCCCGCGGGTGAGAAATTCTATCCGCCGGGCGATACCTGCCGCTCCGTCCACAAAACGCACGTTTGGGCCGAACGCCGCCGCCAGTTCCGCTTCCAGCAGCGGGAAATGAGTGCAGGCGAGCACCACCGTGTCGATTTGGTCGCCGCCGGGCTGGCGGCGGAGCCCTTCGGCCGCTGCCTCGATCACAGCGCTGTCCAGCGGCTCGCCGCGCAGCTTGGCCTCGGCAGCGTTCACCAGTCCGGGCGCGGCATGGCGCAGCATCAGCTTGCCGCCCGCAAATTCGGCCTCAAGGTTGTCGACATAGGCCTGGCGGATCGTGGCAGCGGTGCCGAGCAGCCCGATCGTGCCGGTCCGCGTGAGCGCGGCGGCGGGCTTGATCGCGGGAACCGTTCCGACAACCGGCAGGCCCAAAGCTTCGCGCACGGCAGCCAGCGCGATGGTTGAGGCGGTGTTGCAGGCGATGGTGACGAGGCGCGGATGGTATCGTTCCTCCAGCCGCCCGAGCAGCGCGGGAACGCGCCCGGCGATCTGCGCTTCCGTCTTCGCGCCATAGGGCAGCGCCGCGTAATCCGCGACATAGATCACGGGCGCGTCCGGCATCAGCTTCCTGAGCTCGGCAAGGACGGTCAGCCCGCCGACGCCCGAATCGAACAGCAGGATCGGATCGGATGATTTCACGCTTTCGGTCCAACTCCGTTCGAGCACGTGCTTGCCGTGCGCGCGCTTTTTCGTCATTTGGCCTATAGGGAATGGCGGCTGCCGGACAAGTTCGGCGAAAGGGGAGAGCGGGATCATGCACATCATTGTCGCTGCCCTTGCAGCGTATTTGTGTGGATCGATCCCTTTCGGCCTTGTGCTTACGCGTCTGGCCGGCATGGGCGATGTGCGCCAGATCGGATCAGGCAATATCGGCGCGACCAATGTGCTGCGCACCGGCAACAAGAAGCTCGCTGCGGCGACTTTGGTGCTCGACCTCCTCAAGGGTTTTGTCCCGGTGTTCGTGGTGAGCCGCTGGTGGCCGGAACTGGCAGGGCTGGCCGCGCTGATGGCCGTGCTCGGCCATTGCTTTCCCGTCTGGCTCGGCTTCAAGGGCGGGAAGGGCGTCGCGACCACCGCCGGCGTATGCTTCGGAATCGGCTGGCCGGTGGGGCTTGCCTATGGCGCGGTGTGGCTCGGCATGCTGGCACCGGCGCGCATTTCCTCCCTTGCGGGGATCAGCGCGGCCGTCGCCGCGCCCGTCGCAGCCCTGGCTCTCGGCTTCGAGCCGGCTTTCCCCTTCCTCGTATCGATCGCCGCGCTGGTGATCTGGCTGCATCGGGCGAATATCGCGCGGCTGAGAAACGGCAGCGAGCCCAGGATCGGGGGCGACAAGGCGGCGTGAGCTCTTTGGCAGGCTCAGCACAGGCGCTTTCGCAGGAAGAAGCCTTCGCGCGCATCCGCCTGCTGCGCTCGCCCAATGTCGGCCCGGTCAGCTATGCGCAGTTGCTGCGGCGGTTCGGCTCCGCGGGAGAAGCGCTTTTGGCTCTGCCGGACATGGCGGCGCGCGGAGGGACGAAGTATCGCCCGGCGCCGGCTGAGAAGATCGAGCGCGAGGTCGCGGCGGTCCGCCGGAGCGGGGCGCGCTACGTCTTTCACGACAGCGCCGATTATCCGGAGTTGCTGGGCGCGATAGACAGCGCGCCGCCGATCCTGGTCGTGCGCGGAAATGCGGCGTTGGCGAACAGGCCATGTGTGGCGCTGGTGGGCGCGCGCAACGCTTCGGCCGCGGCGGTGAAGCTGGCGCGCGAGCTTGCGACCGAGCTCGCCGAAGCAGGGCATATCGTCGTTTCCGGCCTCGCGCGCGGGATCGACGGAGCGGCGCATCGGGGGGCGCTGCCGGCGACGATCGGCGTGATCGCCAGCGGAATCGACATCGCCTATCCGCCGCAGCATGCAGAACTGCAGGAGGAGATCGCGCAGACCGGCCTGTTGATCGCGGAGCAGCCCCCCGGCACCGAGCCGCGCGGCAGCCACTTCCCCAGCCGCAACCGCATCATTGCCGGCCTGGCGCTGGGTACGGTGGTGGTGGAGGCGGCCCCGAAATCGGGCTCGTTGATAACGGCCCGGCTGGCGGGCGAATATGGTCGCGAGGTAATGGCAGTTCCCGGCTCGCCGCTCGACGCGCGCAGTCAAGGTTGCAATCAACTGATTCGCGAAGGCGCGGTTCTGGTGCAAGGCGCTGCAGACGTGATCGAACTCGTTTCCTCCTTTGACGGTTCGCCGCGCTCGACCTTCCGCGAGGTGACGCCGCTGACCTACGATCCAGCCGAAGAGCTAGCGGAGGAGCCGGCGGACATTTCGGCCCTTCTTACCAACACGCCGGTGGCCATCGACGAACTCATCCGCCAGAGCGGGGAAAGCCCTGCGGCGGTGCAATTCGCGCTGCTCGAACTGGAGATCGCGGGCCGGCTGGAACGGCACGCAGGCGGGCGTGTTTCTCTGAACGCTTGACGAATCCTCAGAACCTTCCAACCTCACGTACGCATACACGTAGGGGCCGGTCCGAAAATCCATGCAGCTTGTCATCGTAGAATCGCCCGCGAAGGCGAAAACCATCGAGAAGTATCTCGGCAAGGACTTCACAGTCCTCGCATCATACGGTCATGTCCGCGACCTTCCCCCAAAGGACGGCTCGGTCCGACCGGACGAGGATTTCGCGATGGACTGGGAAACCTATCGCGACAAGCAGGCGCGGGTGAAGGCAATCGCCGATGCCGCCAAGGGGGCGGATCGCCTGATCCTGGCGACTGACCCCGACCGCGAGGGGGAGGCGATCAGCTGGCATGTCAAGGAGCTGCTGGCCAAGCGTAAGGCGCTGCCCAAGGAGGTGGAGCGCGTCACTTTCAACGCGATTACCAAGCAGGCCGTAACCGACGCGATGAAACATCCGCGCGATCTCGATCACGATCTGATCGACGCCTATCTCGCGCGTCGGGCGCTCGACTATCTGTTCGGCTTTACGCTGTCTCCGGTCCTCTGGCGCAAGCTGCCGGGAGCAAAGAGTGCTGGCCGCGTGCAATCGGTTGCGCTGCGCCTGATCTGCGAGCGCGAGCACGAGATCGAGATTTTCCGGCCGCAGGAATATTGGCAGGTCCTTGCCCGAATGGAGCAGGACGGGACTGAGTTCGACGCGCGGCTCGTCCGTTTCGATGGAGAGAAGCTCGAACGGCTCTCGCTCGGCGAAGAAGGCGTGGCGATGCGCGCCAAGGCTGCGGTGGAAGCGGCGCGCTTCACGGTCGAGGATGTCGAGACCAAGCCGCTCAAGCGCAATCCGGCGCCGCCATTCACCACCTCGACGCTGCAGCAGGAGGCGGCCCGCAAGCTGGGCTTCTCGGCCAGTCATACGATGCGACTGGCCCAGAACCTCTACGAAGCTGGCGCGATTACCTATATGCGGACCGACGGCGTCCAGATGGACCCGGGTGCCATCTCCGCCTGCCGCAATGCAATCGCCGAGCGCTATGACGGGCACTACCTCCCCGAAAAGCCGCGCCATTATTCGACCAAGGCGAAGAACGCGCAGGAAGCACACGAAGCGATCCGCCCGACCGAGTTTACCCGCGATCGCGCTGGGTCGGGTGATGAAGCCCGGCTCTACGACCTGATTTTCAAGCGCGCGATGGCGAGCCAGATGGCCGCCGCTAGCCTGGAGCGGACGACGATCACCATGCGCGATCCCACCGGCCGGCACGAGCTGCGCGCCACTGGGCAGGTGGTGAAGTTTGCCGGCTTCCTTGCGGTTTACGAGGAAGGCCGCGATCAGAAGGACGATGACGAGGAAGAGGGGCTTCTGCCGCTGGTCAGGAAAGGCGATGCCCCGGCCAAGAAGGGCGTGGAGGCGAGCCAGCACTTCACCCAGCCGCCGCCGCGCTATTCCGAAGCGAGCCTGGTCAAGAAGCTGGAGGAACTCGGCATCGGGCGGCCGTCGACCTATGCCTCGACTATCCAGACGCTGCGTGACCGCGCCTATGTGCGAATGGAGAAGAACCGCTTCTTTGCAGAGGAGACCGGCCGGCTGCTGACCGCCTTTCTCGAGCGCTTCTTTCCCCGCTACGTCGCTTATGATTTCACGGCCGAGATGGAGGAAGAGCTCGACGACGTATCGGGCGGGCGCGCGGAGTGGAAGGCTATCCTCGACGCCTTCTGGCGCGACTTCAAGCCGAAGAGCGACGAGGTGATGGAGCGCAAGCCTTCCGAGGTTACGGAGGTGCTGGACGAATTCCTTTCCGATTACCTCTTTCCGCCGAACGCAGAGGGAACCGACCCGCGCCTGTGCCCGCAATGCGGGGAAGGGCGGCTCGCTTTGCGCGGTGGCCGCTACGGCGCATTCGTCGCCTGCTCGAACTATCCCGAATGCAAATTCACCCGCCGCTTCGCTCAGCCCGGCGGAAATGGCGAGGATAGCGGCGAGGAAGGCTCGATGGGTCAGGATCCGGAGAGCGGCCTGGAGGTGACGCGTAAATCCGGTCGTTTCGGCCCTTATGTGCAACTCGGCGAGGGGAAGGAGGCCAAGCGCGCCTCCATCCCCAAGGATCTGCCGGATTTCGATCTCGACTGGGCGCTGAAGCTGCTCAGCCTTCCGCGCGAGGTCGGCACTCATCCGGAGACCGGCAAGCCGATCACCGCGAGCATCGGCCGCTACGGTCCCTATCTGACGCATGACGGCAAATACGCGAAGCTCGGCGGTACGCGCGAAGTGTTCGAAACGGGCATGAATGCAGCCGTCACGCTGCTGGCCGAAGCCGCCAATCGAGGCGGGCGCGGGGCCGGGCGGGCAAAGGCGGAGCCGATCAAGACGCTCGGCGCTCATCCGACCAGCGGCGGCGAGATCAAGGTCATGCCGGGTCGCTACGGGCCCTACGTCACCGATGGGACGACCAATGCAACCATTCCCAAGGACATCAAGCCGGAGGATATCAGCGAGCAGCAGGCGATCGAACTGATCGATGCACGGGCGGCGAAGGGGCCTGCGAAGAAGCCGAGAAAGGCCGCAGCCAAGAAGGCTTCCGCCAAGAAGGCACCGGCCAAGAAAGCGCCCCCGGCGAAAGCGAAAAAGAAGGCATAACGTCTAATGGCTCTTGCGCGCCGCCTGCTTTGACCGCACGTGCGATCAGCAGTCTGGCTGATCGCACCGGATGGCAGGTCAGGGCAGCAGCTCGCAATCAGGCAATCGCTAAGATGAACATGCAATCGGGATTCGCGATGGAGACGGATGGGCTGCCCATGCCGGGGCGCATTTGGGCGGTCGTCGCGATTTCCTTCGGAACCTCGCTGCTGACGATCGACGGAATGATCGCCAATGTGGCCCTTCCGACGATAGCGGATGATCTGGGCGTCGGTGGCGGCGTCATCACGAGCGTCGTTACGGTCTATCAGCTCGTGCTGGTGATGCTGTTGTTACCGTTCGCCAATGCGGGTGACCGGATCGGCCACCGAAATCTCTATCAGATCGGACAGGTCGTATTCCTTTTCTCGTCGCTGGCGGTACTGTTCGCCACCAACCTCGTGACGCTGCTCGTGGTTCGCGCGATGCAGGCCTTTGGGGCAGGCATGGCGCTGAGCGTTTCGGCCGCGATGCTGCGGGAGATCTATCCGGCCAGGCAGCTCGGCAGCGGCATGGGCATCAATTCCGTGATCGTTGCCTCTTCGGCATCGCTGGCGCCTACGCTGGGCGGCTACATCGTCGCTCATGCCCATTGGCATTGGGTCTTCCTCGCCGCTGTGCCGATGGCCGGCATATCGCTGCTGATGGGACGCTTCCTGCCGAAGCCGATCAAGCATGACCGCAAGCATGAGTGGATCAGCAGCGCGTGGAGCGCGCTGACCATGCTCCTGCTGATCGGCGGGCTCCAACTCGCGACGCAGGCGACGGACCCGCTTCCGGGAACCGCCTTGCTGGCCATGGGCGCGGCGTCGGGCGTATTCCTCGTCCGGCGCGAAAGGCGCAGGAGCAATCCGGTGGTTCCCGTCGATCTGATGGCCACCCCCGCGATCGGCCTTTCGGCGCTCGGCGCGCTTTGTGCGTTTATCGCTGCGGGGTCGCTGATGCTGGCGCTGCCGTTTCGACTTCAGGGTGTGCTTGGCTACACGCCCGACGAAGTGGGCCTTCTGCTTCTGCCGTTCCCGGCCACCATGCTCATCGTGGCGCCGGCGGCCGGCTGGCTTTCCGACCGGATCGCGCCGGCCAAGCTCGGCATTACCGGCATGTCAATCACGATTGCCGCCTTCCTGCTGATCGCCACCATGCCCGATCGGCCGACCGAATTCGGGATCGTGTGGCGGGTCGCGATGTGCGCGTTCGGCTTCGGCTTGTTCATGGCGCCCAACTCACGCCTTCTGATCGGCCGTGCGCCCCGAAACCGCGCTGCTGCAGCGGGCGGGCTGCTGTCGACTACCCGCTTCGGCGGCTCGGCCCTTGCCGCGGCGGTTGTCGGCGTGCTGCTCGCCTACGGAGTGGGATTCGGCCCGATGCCGGCGCTGGTCGGCTGCGGCTTTGCGGTGGTGGCCGCGCTTTGCTGCCTGGTGCGGTTCCAGACCGCGCGAGCGGCACGCGGACCGGACACGCCCGCCCGCTGAGCGTTCAGGGGGAAGCGCCTCTATTTGACCCAGTCGAGGCCGATCTCTTCGTAGAATTCGCGGCTTTCCGCCCAGTTCTCCTCTACCTTCACATGCAGGAAGAGGTGGACCTTGGTGCCCAGCAGTTCGGCAAGCTCCTTGCGCGCTGCCTCGCCGATTGCCTTGATCCGCGCGCCACGCTTGCCGAGCACGATGGGCTTCTGGCTCTCCCGCCCGACCACGATCTGCTGGTGGATTTCGACGCTGCCATCGGGGCGGGTCTTGTAGCTCTCCGGCCGTACCGCGGAATCATAGGGCAGCTCTTCGTGCAATTGGCGGTATAGCTGCTCGCGCGTGATCTCGCAGGCGAGCAGGCGTTCGCTTGCGTCGCTCACCTGGTCTTCGGGATAGTGCCACACGCCCTTTGGCATCAGCTGCGCGAGGCGCGCCTTGAGTTCGGCGACCCCGTCGCCTTCGAGAGCGGAGATAAAGAACACCTCCTCGAAATCGGCTTTCGAGGTGAGCTCCTGCGCCAGTGCGAGCAGCGGCTCCTTCTTGCCTGCATCCACCTTGTTGAGCGCCAGCAGCTTGCGTTCGGGCCGATCCTTCAGCGCCTCCAGAAGCGGCTCGAGTTCGTGCCGTCGCTGCTTGACCGCATCGACCACCAGCACGATCGCATCGGCCGCCTGCGCGCCTTCCCACGCCGCGTTCACCATCGCGCGGTCGAGCCGCCGCCTTGGCGCGAACACGCCGGGCGTGTCCGCCAGGATGATCTGGGTTTCCGCCCGATCCTCAGCCTTGGCCAGGGCGATGCCGAGCAGGCGCGCGCGCGTGGTCTGCGGCTTTGAGGACGTGATCGCGACCTTCTGCCCGACCAAGGCATTGACGAGGGTCGACTTGCCGGCATTGGGTGCGCCGATCACGGCGACGACTCCGCAGCGGGTATTCGCGCCGGCGCTCATCCGTATTTCTCCATGAATGCCTTTGCCGCGAGCCGCTCCGCCTCGGCCTTGCTCGGGCCCGTTTCCTGGACTTCGCCCACGCCCTTGACCGAGACGGCAACGGTGAAGCGTAGTGCATGGTCCGGCCCGCTGCGTTCGACCACCCGGTATTCCGGCGTCTTGCGGCGATTGCCCGCCGCCCATTCCTGCAGTGCGCTTTTCGGATGCTTGGCCGTCCCCGCCGCACCGGACATCGCACTGGCCCAGAGCCGCCGCACCAGCGCGCGAGTAGACTCGAAGCCGTGAGTGAGGAAGCTGGCGCCGAGCAGGGCTTCCATCACGTCCCCCAGGATGTTGTCGCTGTCCGTGCCGCCATCCGCCAGCGCCTGAGGCCCGAGCTTTATGTGAGGCGGCAGGCCGATTTCGCGGGCGATGTTGGCGCACATCCGCCGGCTGACCAGCGCGTTGAGGCGCTGGGAAAGCTTTCCTTCGGGAGCGTTCTCGCTCTCATAGAGCCACTCAGCGATCGCGAGGGCGAGGACCCTGTCGCCGAGGAACTCCAGGCGCTCGTAATCGCGCGCTGCGCCCGTGCTGCCATGCGTCAGCGCTTCGAGCCACAGAGCCTCGTTCCCGCCGGCGTCGATGCCGAGCGCCTCGATGAAGGCCTGCGTCTCAGCCGCGAGCGCCGGGTGCGCGCTCAAAAAAGGCCTCCGATGCGGCTCCAGCGGACGGCACTGAACCAGGTCCAGGGCTTGAACAACTCGGCCGATCCATCGCTGGACCACATCATGATCGTTGCCTTGCCCACCAGATTGTCCTGCGGGACGATGCCGACCGCTCCGCCCGGGACCGCGGGAAAGCGGCTGTCCTGCGAATTGTCGCGATTGTCCCCCATCATGAACATCATCCCGTCAGGCACGATGTAGACGGCCGTGTCGTCCTGAGGCCGCGGGCCGAAATCGAGCACGTTGTAGCTCACGCCGTTGGGCAGGGTTTCACGAAATTGCGGGTAGCGGCAGACCTGCGTGCCATCGGGCCGCGTCGCAATAAACCGGGCTTCGGCACAATCCGTGTTGGGGGAGACCTCGACCTCGAAGTCGGCGATCCGCTCCTTGGTCACTTCCTCGCCATTGATGAAGACCACGCCGTCGATCAGCTGGATCTGATCGCCCGGCAGGCCGATCACGCGCTTTATGTAATCCTCCGTTCCCAAAGGCGGCGCCTTGAAGATCACCACGTCGCCGCGCTCCGGTTCGCTGGCGAGGAGGCGGCCCTCCGGGAACAGCTCGATGTCGAAGGGCAGGGACTTGTTCGAAAAGCCGTAGCTCCACTTCGCGGCCAGCAGCTGGTCGCCGTTCATCAGCCGCGGCAGCATGCTTTCGCTCGGAATGCTGAACGGCGCGAAGATGAAGCTGCGGAAGATCAGCACGAACAGCGCGAGCTTGATCAGGAAGACGAAGAAGTTGCCCTCCTTCTTCTTCGCGCGGGCCGTGCTGCCCAGTGGCGCCGGCGCGGCTTGGGGTGTGTCGGTCATTGGGTGTGCCATGTTGGGGCTCTCGCCCGGCGTCAAGTCTGTTGCTCCGTTGCACGGATGGAGTGGCGCAGGTGACACGGTCCTGAACGGGAAATCCGTTGCCTCTCTCGAGCCGTCCCGAAACACCGGACGGTGTGCTGCCGAGGGCCTTCCAAATCGCTCCAGCAGCGCTTACTCCGGAGCCCCGCATCAATGAAAGGAACGGTATGAGCGACGCTGTTGCAACGGCATGGGAGAGGCTGGCCAACCATCCGGGCAAGACGCTGGCAGAGCTGTTCGAGGACAAGGGGCGGGTGGAGAAGCTTTCCGCGCGGATCGGACTGCCGCAAGGCGGCATTCTGTTCGACTGGTCGAAGACGCATCTGGACGAAGATCTGATCGAAGGTTTCGAGGCACTGGCTGAGGCGGCGGGCTTCGCCAGCGCGCGCGAGAGGCTGCTGAGCGGGGCGATCGTCAATCCCACTGAAGGCCGCGCGGCGGAGCACACGGCACAGCGCGGGATCGGCAAGGCCGCAAGCGTCGAGGAAGCGCAGGCGCTGCATATGCGGATGAAGCTGCTGGTCGAGGCGATCCACGAAGGCGCGCTCGGCGAGGTAAAGCATCTCATCCATGTGGGGATCGGCGGTTCGGCACTGGGGCCGGCGCTGGCGATCGATGCGCTGGCGCGGGATCTGGCGCTGGTCGACGTGCACGTCGTGTCCAACATCGATGGCTGCGCGCTCGAACAAGCGTTCAAGGCCTGCGATCCAGCGACGACCATGATCGCGGTCGCGTCCAAGACCTTCACCACGATAGAAACCATGACCAATGCCGAAAGCGCTCTGCGCTGGCTGTCGGAAAACGGAGTGAGCGATCCCTATGGCCGCGTGGTGGCTTTGACCGCTTCACCCGAACGGGCGGTGGAATGGGGCGTGGACGAAACGCGGGTCTTGCCTTTCGACGAAGGGGTAGGGGGGCGTTATTCGATCTGGTCCTCGATCGGCTTTCCGGTCGCGCTGGCGATCGGATGGGAAGAATTCGCGGCGTTCCTGGAAGGGGCAGCGGCGGTGGACCGCCACTTTCGCGACACCGATGGCGCGGAAAACCTGTGTCTCCGCGCAGCCTTTGCCGATCAGTATTACGCGCGGATCAGGGGCTGCCAGACACGCGCCTGCTTCGCCTATGACGAGCGGCTCGCGCTGCTGCCCGATTATCTCCAGCAGCTCGAAATGGAGAGCAACGGCAAGAGCGTGACGGCGGAGGGCCAGCCGGTGACGGGCCCTACCGCGCCGATCACCTGGGGCGGCGTGGGGACGGACGCCCAGCACGCGGTGTTCCAGCTTCTGCATCAGGGAACGGTCCTGGTCCCGGTGGAGTTCATCGCCAGCATCGCGCCGGGCGACGCGCTCGATCCCGCGCATCACCGCATCCTGCTGATGAACTGCTTTGCGCAGGGAGCCGCGCTGATGGCGGGCAGGGCGAGCGACGACCCCGCGCGCAGCTACCCGGGGGACCGCCCTTCGGCGACGATCCTGTGCGACGATCTCGACGCGGGGGCGTTGGGGGCGCTCATCGCATTCCATGAGCATCGGACCTTCGCCAATGCGGTGCTGATGGGGATCAACCCGTTCGACCAATTCGGAGTCGAACTTGGCAAGGAGATCGCCAAGCAGATCGAGGCGGGCAATGCCCAATTCGATGCCAGCACGCAGGCGCTGCTGAGCGCCGCGGGGCTGGGGTAGCGCCGCCGGTGAGCGCAGTTCCCATCGACGAGGAACAGGCGGAAACCGCCC